>Ga0207003_1018_pt1 | contig 54511 bp, 42 predicted proteins | sample Alteio_BWMinCont_89_FD_153474 | JGI IMG/M metagenome (GOLD analysis project Ga0207003, IMG submission 153474) | Enriched cells from forest soil in Barre Woods Harvard Forest LTER site, Petersham, Massachusetts, United States -... | ecosystem: Environmental > Terrestrial > Soil > Temperate forest >...
GACGATGATGCCCACCGAGCCGTCCACGCGTGACAGTTCCTCAATCGCGGTGACGTATTCGACGTATCCCATCCCTGCCCCGCCGTATTCCGTAGGGAAGACGGTGCCGAGCAGGCCGAGCTTGCCGAGTTCCTTGATAATGGCCAGCGGGAACTCGCCTGCCTCGTCCCACGTCATGACATTAGGGGCGATCTCGCGTTCGGCAAACTCGCGCACGCTCTTCTTCAGATGAAGTTGCTCTTCGTTCAGTAAGAAATCCAAGATTCCTCCGGTCAACTATGAGAAGCCGCGTCCGTCCTCACACGGCAAGTGCAAAACATTTGATTAGAGCACAGTGTGCGGAAGGAGTAAAAGTGACCTTCTGGAGCAAGCAGGTACGCTATCTCGATCCCCTACGGCATTCGCGCGCTGAGCACCGGAACCATCCAAACCGCGTACCCGTGCGGGTCGCGAATGTTCGCAATCATCTGATCGAAGTATGCCACCGCGGACTCGCGTGAAATTGGCGTCAGCTCTCCGATCGGTTCGCTGTACCCGTCGCGCCACGCTTCGAGGATTGCCGCAAAGGTCTCGCGAGGAACGCGCACTGGGTCCACGATGACGTAGTCCACCGTGATCGCCTCAAGTTTCATGATGGCGAGAATGCTGAATGTATTACGCCCGATGAATAAGTCTGTCCCGGTCTTGGACTCGAAATTCGGTGGAACCACATGCCAGAAGTCCCTTGGGTCGAGCGCGCCGCGCTGGAAGTGCAACATCCCGTAATCCTCGGGAATGAGGTGCAAATACCCTCCGGGACGCGTGACCCGCGCCAACTCAGCCAACACGCGGTCCGGATGAGGAATGGAATGGGTCACGTGGCGGCACACCGTGAGGTCAAAGCTATCGTCCGGAAATCCCAGCTCGAAGATGCTCCGGTGCTCAAACTTCAGTCGGGTTGCAAGGTTGGCGTAGCGGGATCTCGCCAACTCCAGGTGATGATCAACAATATCGACGCCGACTACTTGTGCTCGTGGAAAAAGCTCTGCCAGGCGCGAAGATCCCTCGCCGGTTCCGCAGCCGGCATCAAGAATGTGGGCCTCGGCCGGGACCGAGTAGCGACGAATCAACTGCTGTTCCTGCGGCCAAATGGCCCGAGCCTGCGCGTCCAGACCTCGCACCATGGACTCGTCCGCCATCTGCTTGGCCTGAGGATTCAGATCAGTCACGGTCGCTCCTGCGCGAGACGCATTATACGCTCGCTTCCCTCTTCTTCCGGGCTGGAACCTCGCGTCATCGGGCCGTCTGGCGATTTTCGGGTTCTGGGTGTATCCTCGTCGCCAGGTTGCAGGACCAGCCTTCCCAGAAAGTCTGGTCGATCCGAAGCCCTGTCGCTTCCGGTTCCGATTCGGGTATCGCGTTGCGAGGAGGAACTAATGCCACGCGCGAAGAGCCAGACCTTGGTTCTCATTCCGGTTTTAGCTTTCGCATTCCTAACCTCCGCCGTTCCCACTTTCGCAGCCGGCGAGGAGAAGGTGTTGCACGAATTCATAGGCACGGACGGGGCCCAGCCCGGGGCGAGCCTGGTCTTCGATGCGGCGGGAAATCTTTACGGCACGACGACATACGGCGGCTCTTACACCGCCGGCTGCGGCGGTTTCGGTTGCGGCACCGTCTTCGAGTTAGTACGCGGCGCGGACGGCAAGTGGACAGAGACTGTTCTACACAGTTTCACAGGCGGCAGCGACGGCAGCCTGCCCTTTAACAGCTTGGTTTTTGACGCGGCGGGGAACTTGTACGGCACGACCTCTGACGGCGGCGCTATCGGCTCAGGCTGCGGCGGTTTCGGCGGCTACGGCTGCGGCACCGTCTTCCAGTTGATACCCGGCCCGAACGGCCACTGGACGGAGAAGGTGTTGCACAGCTTTGGCGCGGGTCAGGACGGAGGCAATCCCACTGGCGTGATCCTCGACGCGGCCGGACGTTTGTACGGCACTACCATTGCGGGCGGCGCTCAAGGCGGTGCCGGTACCGTCTTCCGCCTGGAACCGGAAATCGACGGCCAGTGGTTAGAGACGGTGTTGCACAGGTTTAGCTATGAAGGCGACCGCGGGTATAACCCGTGGGCCGGAGTGGTCTTCGATGCGGCAGGGAACCTATACGGCACGACCTCCGGGGGTGGCACGAACCACGGACACTGCAACAGCGACGGCTGCGGCACCGTCTACCAGTTGACGCCAGGCACGGATGGAAAATGGACGCAAAAGGTGCTGCACAACTTCGGCTACGGCAACGACGGCTTCCTCCCCCTCGCCAGCCTGAGCATCGATGCTGCTGGGAACTTGTATGGCACAACCCAGTTTGGAGGCGCCTACAAGAGCGGTACCGTCTTCCGCCTGGCGTGGGGAACCAACGGCCAGTGGACCGAGAAGGTGCTGCACAGCTTTGGCTACGGCAAGGACGGGACCGGCCCGGTTGACAGCGTGATCATCGACGCCGCCGGGAATATGTTCGGGGCAACGCCAGGCGGCGGTGTTAACGGCTACGGTACCGTCTTCCGGTTGGCGCCGGGAACCGACGACCATTGGACGGAGACGCTGTTGCACAGCTTCCATGACAACGACAGAGACGGGCTTTACCCGTATGCAGGCGTAATCTTCGATGCTGGCGGGAATCTTTATGGCACGACCCTGGCGGGCGGCCCTCGAGGTTACCATGGCTACGGTACCGTCTTTGAGGTCATCCCGTAGTCGGAGCAGCCTTCGCCGAATGGCGAACCTGGCTCGTTTCCAACGCGATGAAGCGCTCAAACACTTCGTTGGAAAGAAGCCTGCCTTGTGGCGTTAGACGAATCACATCTCCCTGCCTCTCCAATAATCCTGTCCGCACTAAGTCGGCAATCGTCTCGGAAAAACCCGCAATCACATGTTTCCCGAACTCCGTTCCAACCTCGCGTAAATCAACCCCGGGAGTCAGACGCAGGCCCAGGAAGAACGTCTCCTCGAGCGCCGCAGCGGCTGAAACCTGAGCGTGATTCAGCGGGCCTCCGGCGACGTATGTTTCGAGCGAATCCGGAAATGAAAATCGCACCGCTTCGATTCCGCCTTCTGCAGCTCGGAGCATCGAGTGCGCATCCACGCCAAATCCCAGATACGGCTGCCGCGTCCAATATTTCAGATTGTGCCGCGACTCGTATCCCGGCCGCGCGAAGTTGGAAATCTCGTACTGCCGCACTCCCGCAGCTTCCAGTCGCTCACATGCTATCAGGTAAAAATCCGCCGTCAGATCCTCGTCCGGCGCAAAGTGAGCGTGGTACTTTGTACCGCCAGCAATCAATTCGCGGCCGAGACGCGAATCCTCGTCTACTTCAAGCATGTAGACGCTGACATGCGGTGCTTGACTTGCAATGGCCTGCTCCACCGAAAACGTCCAGCTATCAGCAGTCTGGTGCGGCAGTCCCGCGATAAGATCGACATTGATGTTTGAAATCCCGGCGGCTCGCAGTCTGGTAATGTCATCGAGAATCGTCTTCCGGTTGTGCAGACGCCCGACCGCAGCCGCCTCCCGATCGACGAACGATTGCGCACCCAGGCTTACGCGATTCACGCCGCACGACTGCAGAGCCTCAATCACTGGGGAGGTCAGGGTGCCGGGAGCGCATTCGACCGTGATCTCCGCCCCCGGCTGAACCTCAAAATTTTGCGGAATCGTGATAAACAGCCGCTGCAGTTGCGTTGGATCCAGTACAGTAGGAGTTCCGCCGCCTAAGTAGATGGAGTCGACGGCAAGCTCAATGCGTCCGCGCATCTGTGCTACAGTCTCCTTGGCACGTTTCATGTCAGCGCAGACTCGATCCACATAGCGCTGGAAAACAGTGCGGGAGAAAACATCGGAAGCAAAGTTGCAATAGCTGCACTTGGTGCGGCAGAACGGCACGGAGATGTAGAGGCCAAGTGGCATCCTGATGATTATCCCACTTTCGCGGAACACGGCGGCTGCATCTGAAGCAGAGTTCTTGTTTTAGCCTTTGAAACTTACCCGCTACCGTCGGGTTTCTATCTTGAGCGAGTCGGAGTTGGGAGCTAAGTACTGACTTATGCATCCGCGCGTGGTTATCACGGGAGTGGGCGTGGTCAGCCCCAATGGTATTGGCAAGGAAGCCTTCTGCACTGCCATTCTCGCGGGAAAGTCCGGCGTGAAACAGATCTCGCGCTTTGATCCATCCGACCTACCCGTGCACATTGCCGGAGAGATTCCCGAGTTCGATGAACTTGCCTGGGTAGACGCTCGCGAACGCAAGCACGTTTCGCGGGTCGTGCCCTTGGCCGTGGCTGCCTCGAACGAAGCCATCCGGGATGCGGGCCTTGACCCATCCACCATGTGCATGGACGAAAAACGCGAGATCGGCGTGATCCTGGGCACGGGCGGCGGCGCACAGGAGTTCTCTGAAGAGCAATACCGCCTCTGGCACTCCGGACACGTCAAGCAAGTCAGCCTGTTCTGTATCCCGAGCGGAACCATGGGCACGCTTCCCAGCGAAATCAGCATGCGTTTCGGCTTTCGTGGCTACAGTCACGTGGTCACCGCTGGCTGTACTTCGTCGACGGACGCCATCGGTTATGCCTATCAGCATATTCAGGCGGGCGTGCAGCCCATGTTTCTGGTCGGCGGCGTGGACTCGCCGATCACTCCAGGAATCATTAAGGGTTATACCCTGCTGCGTGCCCTAACCCAGTCCTGGAACCATGCCCCAGAGCGCGCCTCGCGCCCATTCTCCGCCGACCGCGACGGCTTTGTGATCGCCGAGGGTTCGTGGATGTTCATCCTCGAGGACTATGTACATGCTCGCGCGCGTGGCGCCCGCATCTACGCCGAAATCACTGGGTACGCTTCCACTTGCGAGGCCTTCCACCGGGTGCGAATGAGCGACTCACCGGAAGAGCCTGCTCGCGCCATCACGTTGGCTCTCGAAGAAGCACGCATCACGGCCAACGATGTGGACTACGTGAACCTTCATGGCACCTCCACGGAAATGAACGATCGCGTAGAGACCCATGCTCTGAAACTCGCTTTGGGAGCGCGGGCGAGTCGGATTCCAATGTCCGGACTCAAGTCGCAAATCGGACATGCCCAAGGTGCCTGCGGCTCCGCCAGCCTGGCCGCAACCCTGATCGCCATGGAGCATGGAAAGATTCCCCCAACCATCAACCTCGACGTCTCCGATCCTGAATGCGACCTGGATTATGTGCCGGACGCGGGCCGCCAAATTGAGATCGAGCACGCGATCTGCAACTGCGTTGGATTCGGATCGAAAAACTCGGCGCTGGTATTAAGAAGAATCGCGTGAGGGCCGCTCGTAGACGTAGCTAGCTACGTCTCGGCCCGCGGAGACTCAGTCGGAGACGTAACAAGCTACGTCCCTACAGAGAGTGCCCGCCGCGATCCCAAAACCTTTTCCATCCTCGCCTGCTTCTTTCCCATCTATTTAAGGTATCTTTAGACATTAGCCCTCCATGGCCTCCGAAGAAGAAGTATTAGGCAAAGCGTACGACAGCCGTTTGATGAAGCGGCTGCTCACCTATCTGCGTCCTTACAAGTGGCAGGTGGGGATTGCGCTGGCTTCCATCTTGATCAAGGCCGGCGCGGACGTCCTCGGACCCTATCTGACCAAAATCGTCGTGGACCGCTACCTGGCGCCAGTGCGCGGACTGCATACGCCATTAGACCGCTTCCTGAGCAATACCGCGCTAGTTGGAGTCGCGCAGATCGCAGCCCTGTATGTCGGGCTGCTGGTCTTCAGCTTTCTGCTGGAATATCTCCAGACCTATTACATGCAGTGGGCGGGACAGAAAACAATGTTCGACATGCGCGCCCAAATCTTCCGTCACCTGCAGCGCATGCACATTGGCTTCTACGACAAGAACCCCGTCGGCCGCCTGGTCACTCGGGTGACTACCGATGTGGACGCGGTGAACGAAATGTTCACCTCCGGCGTAGTTTCGATTTTTGAAGACATCTTCGTGCTGGCTGGCATCGTGGCTATCATGCTGCGCATGAACTGGAAGCTGGCCCTGATCGCCTTTGCCGTACTGCCGCTAATCGGCATCGCCACTAAGATCTTCCGCGATAAGGTGCGTGATTCTTATCGGCGTATTCGGGTGGCCATCGCCCGAATCAACGCGTACTTGCAAGAACACGTGAGCGGCATGGTCGTGCTGCAGTTGTTCAATCGCGAAGAACGTGCTTTCGAGAAGTTTTCTGAAGTCAATGCGGTTCATATGGACGCATTCAAAGACGCGATCATGGCGCACGCGGTCTATTACCCAGTCGTGGAGATTCTCTCCGCGATCGCGATTGCCTCCGTCATCTGGTTTGGCGGCAACGGCGTGATTCGGGGCGTGACCACTCTGGGCGTTCTGGTGGCGTTCATCCAGTATGCGCAACGCTTCTTCCGACCCATTCAGGATCTCAGCGAGAAGTACAACATCCTGCAGTCGGCGATGGCCTCCAGCGAACGCATCTTCAAGTTGCTTGACACGCCCGTCGAGGTCACATCACCCGCCATCACCAAGACGCCAGAAGGGCCCGGCCGAATCGAGTTCGATCACGTGTGGTTTGCGTATCGCTCCATTCCAGCGAGTGATCGCGTGGGGACGGCCGCCCCCGGACGGCCGGTTGAGCAAGGCTCGACTACTTCCGGCCCCGATTGGATTCTCCGCGATGTCAGCTTTGCCATCGAGCCCGGGGAAACCGTCGCCATCGTCGGCCACACCGGGGCGGGCAAAACCACGATTATCTCGCTTCTCATGCGCTTCTACGATGTGCAGAAGGGCGCAATCAAGATCGACGGCATCGACATCAAAGAAATGGACATCGCGGACCTTCGCCGCCGTTTCGGCGTGGTATTGCAGGATCCCTTCCTGTTCAGCGGAACGGTTGCCAGCAACATTCGCCTGGGCACGGACGATATCGACGACGAAGATGTGGAAAAGGCCGCGGAAGACGTGAACCTTGCTGATTTCATCCGCACTCTCCCCAATGGCTTCAAGGAAGAAGTCCGCGAGCGCGGCAGCACGCTTTCGACGGGACAGAAGCAGCTCATCTCATTTGCCCGCGCCCTGGCGCACGACCCCAAGATTCTGATCCTCGATGAAGCCACCTCCAGCGTGGATACGGAAACCGAATTCCGCGTGCGCGATGCCCTGAACCGCATGGTGGAGGGCCGGACTTCGGTAGTCATTGCGCACCGGCTTTCGACCATCCAGCGCGCCGACAAAATCATCGTGATGCACAAAGGCAAGGTCCGCGAAATGGGCTCCCACCAGCAACTCCTCGCCCAGCGCGGCATTTACTACAAGCTCTATCAGCTGCAATACAAAGACCAGGAAGTGTCCGCTGGCTCCCAGGTGACGGCCGGCGCGGACGACTAGCGCTGCGCAGCCGACGCGTGCGCTTCTGAGCCGATTGCAAGAATCGCAGGGCAACTTCAAAGCAGCCGGTCTACGATTTCTTTTTGACTGGGGAGCAAACGCGACCGAATGTCGGTAAACGGCAGCCAGCGCGGAGACCCTTCCCACGAATCCTTCAACTCGCCCTCGGCCTCCACCGCGAACACAGCAAGGGCCACCGGAACATCAACTGAGCTGCGATATTCGAAAAGCTTTGTGGAGTGTTTGACTCGCAGACCCGTCTCTTCCGAGACTTCCCTCTTCATCGTCTGCTCGGCCGTCTCCCAGGGCATGGCGAAACCACCGGGAAACGACAGCCCTCGACCGTCGCTGCGATCAATCACCAGGACCAGTTGGCCTTCTCGAATTACTCCGACAGAACAGCGCAGCCGGCCAAAGAGCGGAAGCCAGGAATAGGTGGCAATGGCACTGCGCGACAACACCCAGAAAAGTTGGCGCTTGATTTGCTTGAGCGCGGTAGTCAGTGATCCACCCCTCGCTTGGCGACAAAATTCCAGAAGCTAATCCAACCCAACAGCTCATCCCTAACAGATGATCTGGCTGCGAATACGGACGATGCCAAGCAATCAGCCGCAGGTGAGGATTTTACTCAACCTTCCCTCTAAGGACGTTGATTGAAGCAGGCGGCAGTAAGTACAGCGCATCCCGGTTCCCAATCACGGTAGAGGTGACCGCGGGACCGTCGGGGTCCGCGTAGCCGTTCTTGCTTCCGGGATGCCACTGGTACTGAGCCTTGCCGAAAGTAACTAGACTAATCGGCCCCGCGAAAGACGGGCCAGCGTTGCTCTCGGCATCATGAAATTCAATTTTCACGGCATGAGAGCGGTCACGGTCCCTATTGATGAGCAGGAGAGACCACTGGCCGTCGGGACGGAGCAGAGGGTACGCGGTGACCAGGATATGGCCGTCGGCGTCCTTCACATCGCTTGAGGCCTTGAAAAGTTTGTGAGCGGCGTCAACCGGCTGAGCCCACTCGTGGGTGAGCAGTTGGGCAGCAAAGAACTGTGAGGTGCGCTGCCCGATCTCATAGTTCTTGTCCACCATGAACATGTGATAGGTTCCCCAACTGTTGGCGCAGGCTGGGTGAGGCGGAGAGTATGGCAAGGCGTGATAGTAAAAGGTAGCTTTGCCTCCAGCGGTCAGAAAGCCAGCGAAGGAATCACCCAGCCAGAGCGCTCCGAAAATGTCCACCGCAGCTTCGCCGCCGTGATCATTGGTCTCGGTGTCGAGCAGCGGAAGCCCCGGCGGTAAGCCGTCATCGCGCCATACCTGCATGATGTGAGTGATGAGCTCCGGTTCCTGATAGAGGTTGGCCCAAGGCGTGTCGCAACCGTCATAGGGATAGTGCTCGAAGGACATGAAAGCCAGATACCCAAGGCGGCCATGCGATTTCAGATAATCAAGGAAGCGGCCCAACCAGGAATTCCGTCCGCGCGCGTCGGGCCACACTTTAATGTCCTCGGTGACGCTTTGAAAGACTGGCCCACCCAGTTTGAAATCCGGATCGACGCGATGCAGAGCAGTGGCCCATTGAAGGTATAAGGCGCCATAATCTTCGGGCAGCATGTATTGCCCGTCGGGTTCTTCTCCCATTTCGACGTATTCAATTGGATAGCCACGCTGCTTCAGGTAACTCATCTGTGCCGACGAATCCTCCGGAGTACCGTAGAGCATGGCTATCGGAACAATCGCAGGTAGTCCGCGCGTGATGCCGCTGGTAAAAAAGAGATCGAAGCCGGGCTGGTCTCCGGATTCCATGCGATCGGGCGCGAGATACAAGTCGGACGGCTCGTGCCATGGATCGACAGAGGAACAATAAGTAAGCGACTGCTTTTGGTCGGGGGAGTGGTGAAGGATATCTTTGAAGTCGCCTCTCTCATCGACCGTCCCGAGATAGAGCTCTTTGATGGCATAGCCAACACAATTACGGCGATCGCCGGCACCGTGGCTGTCGCAGGTATTCGAGGAATTGGTCATCAGGACGCGCACGTACCTTGTGCTTACGGGTGAGGAAGAAAGCTGCAAGGTCACGGTGCCGCCTTTGCCATCCGTAACAGTTCCCTTCTCGAACTTGTTCCACTTGCCTTTGTCCTGCTCGTCCATCGCGTCACCCGTTCCGGTCCAGTATTGAACCTCATAAGCTCGGGCATAGGGCGCGGCCCAGGCAATGCGAATCGCGTTTATGTCGTTCTTCTTTTCGAGATCGACCACCACCCACTGGGGATGCGTGGAATCTTCTTCGCCGGTGAAAGCCTTGGTCAGATAAGGATTGCTCTTCCAGTAGGTATTCAAGTCGCCGTCATCGAGGCGCGAGAATCCGTCGAACTCGGTTCCGCCGTTGCGCGTGAAGCCACGGTGCTGCAAGGCGTAGCCGTAGGAATGCCGGATCATTTCCTTGGTCGGCGTTGCGTCGCCGGTGAAATAGCCCTTGCCCGAGCGGTCACTCCACTCGCCGCGAGGATTCCAGTGCCATGCCTGCACGAACAACTCTGTGTTTTGCCGGTAACTGACCATACCCCATCCCGCAGACAGAATCTGCTTCAACTGGTCCGGGCGGAAGAAGGTGTCAGTGGCATTGCTCGGCACGCGATCCACGGTCGACCCCAGCGCGTAAAGAGGGCTGAAGGTGTTTACGACGTGGCTGGGAGTTGCGTCGATCGAGATGATTTGGGCGCTACAAGGCAACGTTTGTGCGAGGAGGAAAATCGTCATCAGACCAGGCAAAGTGCTTCGACGAAAGACGGTCGAGTTCATAGGATTAAGGAGCGCGGTCAACTTTGATCGACGCCTCGGCAAGCGAGCCTCGATCCATTCCTTGTTCATCAACCAGGTGAATCGAGATTCGCGCGATCGAGGGCGATGCGGGGATCTCCTTGTGTACGTCCACTATGTCCAGCGGACTTACGGACTGCAGCGGTACGACGCCAGTTTTGACATCTCGGATATCAAACAGATAGGCAGCCAAACTGCCGGGGAAAAAGACGCCGAAGGATCCGGAGAGCAATAGGCTGTTCCCCGTTTTTGAGACGATAAGCCTGCTTGTTACGCCCGCCTCGGTCACGCTCTGCGGGTGGCCGCCAATGCGTGTCGGAAACCACTTCGTGTCCATGGCATAAGTTTCCCCGGGCTTCAGCTCAGCCATGGGACTGTTTACTTCCGCCTCCATGTAGTAAGGCGTTTCGGCTGGGTTTGAGGAGGTGAGGAAAGGCATGCCGTTGTCGTCGAATTCCACGGCCGGGCCATTGGTGTAAAAGATGATGGTTGCCTTGCCGGGATATTCGGCCTCGTGATGAGGGAACCGCTCCACGATCGCGTAGTGCGCGGAACCATCGAACACGGCCAGCCAACCACTTGCGGAATCGAGCCAAACTTCTCGCTCGAAATAAAGCCAATGCAGCGCGAACAAGCCGTCCTTCACTGAGTATGCGGGGTCATTCGAGAGCCCCAGCCGCACCCGATATCCATCGTTGTAAGCGCTGTTTGGGTTCATTGGGGCAAAGGCCCAGAAGTCGCGGTTGTAAGTATTTGGGGAATCCGCGGACGCCGTGTCGTATTGGGTTACAGATTGCATGGACCACCGAATGGGGTGATCCGTGGCATTCTTCATGACGGCATGAAAACTAATTTCTGGCGAATCGCTGCCCAGGCTGATCTCCCTCGAATATTGCAAGCCCGTTCGTGGATCGGCAGGCCCTTCGAGGCGCACCGTGCAAACGGCATCCTGCGAAAGCACCTTGAAGCCATAGTCGCCGTCGTCGAGTAGATCGGAAATCGGGCCGGGCCAGTGCTGCGCATCTCCGGTTCCCTCCGGCAAGGGCCAGATCTTGTCGCCGCCGTAGTTGAACCATTTTCCACTTGCAGTTCCTTCCGAGGGTGGGAAATACTTGCCTTTCAGCTGCGAGTTGACGAATAGATAAGTGTGATTTCCGAACGTGATCTGCATGACACGTCCGCCCAGTTGCGGCACCACAGTGACTGTCACCCATTGGTTTGAGATTCGTTGTGCCTTCCATCCCTCGAAGTTTGCCGCCTGGATTTTGCAGGAAGCCACAGGCGGCATCTCGGCCAGAGCAAGTCCGGAGAAGAGGATCGCAACAAGAATCAGAGGTATAAGAAAGGCTCGCAGATGCACAGTCTCCACTCAGTGAGCAATTCGGAACACGGATTGCTGCCTGAAAATATACTTGGTCGAACCTGGTTTGTCGAAGCTACAATAGCTGGTTAAATATTGTACTAAATCGATTTAAGCAAGCTTTCTGGGCGGAACGTTTGCCTGCGATGTGAGGAATGAAAAGCCTAATTCCAAGTCTAGGGCAGTGCCACTGCCTGCCATGGGGGTGCGAGCATGGGGAATAGTCGACAGTCTCTTACGGTCCTCGCCGGTTTCATGTTTACGGCCGTACTGGCATGGTCGAGCATCACGGGTACGATTTCGGGCGTGGTGACCGATCCGAGTGGCGCCGTGATTCCTGGCGCAACCGTATTAGCGATCAACTCCCAGACCGGCGTCAAGGCGGCGGTCACCACAGACGCCAAAGGTTTTTATAGCTTCCCTGCTCTTCCCATCGGCACGTATGACATAGAGATCAGCCAGATCGGTTTCCGGGCCTACAAACGGAATGGCGTGGTGGTTGATGCCAACTCGGCCATTCGAGCGGACGTCAGTCTTCAGGTGGGCACCATCAGCGAGCAGGTTGAAGTGCGCACCGACAGTGTCCATGTGGAGACAGAAAGCACCCAGATGGGCGAAGTCATCACGGGGAAAACTATGACCGCGGTTCCTCTGAACGGAAGAGCGTTCACCGACCTCTTAGCGCTTCAGCCGGGGGTTTCGCCCTACAACGCCGTCGACACCGGCATGGCCGGGGTCAACGATCGTCCGGTCGATGGCGGACTGAACTCGGGCAACCAATCAGTCAACGGACAGCGTGAAGCCGCCAATGGCTTCATGGTGAACGGGTCCAACGTCGAGGAAGGCAAGACCAACGGAGCCGCTATCATTCCCAACCTGGATTCCATCGCGGAATTTCGCATCATCACCAACAACTATGACGCGGAATACGGGAACTACAGCGGCGGGCAGATCAACGTTGTCACCAAATCCGGCACCAACCAGTTTCACGGAAGCGGCTTTGAGTTTCTGCGCAACACAGCGCTGGATGCCAAGAACTACTATTCACTGCCGACCGACAAGACCCCTGTCTTTCGCCAGAATCAGTTCGGGGGAACATTCGGCGGGCCAATCCGGAAAGACAAGACGTTCTTTTTCGTGGACTATCAGGGCACTCGACGGACTCAGGCTCCAACGGTGAACGCACAGATGCCGTCCTTGGCGAATTTTGGCGGGAATTTCCTGGACTCAACCAGTTCCCTGACGGGTGTGGTGAATGGGCCAGGTTTCGCCAGCCTGCTTTCCAAGCGTCTGGGTTATGCAGTCGCCGACCAAGAGCCGTATTATGCGCCGGGATGCACCAGTGCGAATTGCGTATTCCCAGGCGCGGTCATCCCCCAGAGTGCATGGTCGCCGGTTGCGGTGAACGTGCTGAAGCTCGGTCTGATACCGTCGCCAAACGCACCCAACAACTTCTTCGAGACCTCCCAGTACGCGCAAACTCTGCGCGACGACAAGGGTGGCATCCGTGTCGACCAGAACACGCGATTCGGTACCCTGTTCGCCTACTACTTTGCCGATGACTACTCTTTGAACGATCCAGCTCCCAATTCTGGGGTTAACAACGCGGTACCAGCTTCCACCTTCGCCTACAGCGGGATCACCACGGGACGCGCCCAGTTGATCAACTTGGGTGACACGAAAACCATCGGACCCTATGCAGTCAACGAATTCCGCTTCAGTTACGTCCGCAATGTTCTCAACCTCTCCACCCCGCAAGGCGGAGTTGGGTCAAAGTACAGCCTGGCGAATTTGGGCTTCGTCACACCGTGGAATGCCACCAGCGGAGGAATCAGTCCGATCGAACCATCGTTGGAAGGCGTGCCCCCGTTCGTTTTCAATAACTTTATTGTTGGAGTTCCTGAGGTCAGCACCCGGCAATACAACAATTCCTTCCAATGGCTGGACAACTACTCCAGGGTGATAGGCACTCACTCGCTGAAATTCGGCGGCCAGTTCCACTACGACCAGATTAACGAGCGAAATTTTGCGGCGGAAAACGGCTAATACCAATTTACGGGCAATGAAACCGGGATCGACTTTGCCGATTTTCTCATCGGTGCTCCCGATAGTTTGACGCAAGCCAGCCAGCAGATCCTGGATTCGCGCAGCAAGTATTACGGGCTTTATGCGCAGGACAGCTGGCGCGTCACCGCCAACTTTACCTTCAACTATGGCCTGCGTTGGGAAGCCAGCATGCCGTGGTATGACACACAGAATAAGATCGAGACCATTATCCCGGGCAAGCAGTCTGTGAAGTTCCCGGGCGCGCCTCCAGGCTACGTGGTTGCCGGCGATCCCGGGGTTCCTCGAACCCTGGCACCCACCCAGTGGCATAACTTCTCGCCTCGACTTGGCTTCGCTTATTCCCCGGACGCGAAGACGAGTATTCGCGTGGGCGCCGGTCTGTACTACACGTCGGTGGAAGATCTCTCGCAATTCCTCGAAGTCGGTGACCCGCCCTACGGACTCTACTACGGCAGCGCCAACCCACCGCTGCTCGAGGCCCCTTACCTAACCCGCTCCAGTGGCGCCAGCGTGGGACAGCGCTTTCCGTTTCCATATCCCCCGACCAACGTTTCGCCCCAGAACCCCGATAAGACTTTCCCGTGGCCGCAAGTCGAGCCTCTGTCCTATGATTTTTCTTTTGATCACAACAACAAGCTGCCGTACTCCGAGCACTACGAATTATCTATCCAGCGCCAGATCGGGGCGAACACTGTGCTCACGACCAGCTATGTGGGAAACCAGGGGCACCGCTTGGTCACCTCGATCGAGGCTAACCCCGCCAATCCGGCCATGTGTTTGTACGTTCTCAATAACACTCCTGCGGGTGCACCCACCTGTGGTCAGTTCAGCGAGACTCCTCCATTCCAGGTGACGGTTGGACCCGGCGGAACCAGTATCGGAACCAGCACTCCTTGGGTGTTGAATTCCGGACAAGTAATTGCCTCCGTTCGTCCTCTTGGACCCCTCTTCGATACCAACCCGTTCGTTTCCACGGTAGCCAACTCCCACTACAACTCGCTGCAAGTCAGCCTCAGCCACAACACCGGCTCGCTAAGCTTTCTTGCTGGCTACACTTTCAGCAAGTGCATCGACAACGCCTCCGGCCTGCAGGACTCCACCAATCCATTTAATCCGGCTCTGAGCGTTTCGCTCTGCAATTTCGATGTGAAGCACAACTTCGTTTTCAGCTACAACTGGTTGATGCCGTTCGACAGATACGTCTCGGCTGGCTGGGCGAAGAAGGTTGTCGGTGGATGGAGTTTGTCGGGGATCACGAACTTCGCCAGCGGGCTGCCTATCACTATGACGGAGAATGACGACAACTCACTGATCGGCGCTAATGCGATTCCGGTTGATGTTCCAAATTTCTCCGGCGGCGGAGCAGTCTTGGCCACTACTAATCCGCGAAAGGGTGGCACCTATTTCAACACGTCTCTTTTCAGCAACGAACTACTTGGGCAATTCGGGAATTCTTCGCGCCGCTTCTTCCATGGCCCGGGCCTTAACAACTGGAATGTGGCGCTGCTGAAGGACACCAAGATTACCGAATCCAAGGAGCTTCAGTTGCGCTTTGAGGGATTCAACGTTTTCAACCATGCTCAGTTCCAAAATCCCACGGGCGAGATCAACTCCTCCTCATTTGGAGTGGTGACCTCTGCGCGCGACCCACGCATTATGCAGGTGGGAGCGAAGTTTCTCTTTTAGCCTGCTGGCATCGTCGTTTGCGGTCTGAGCGTGGTTTCTGCGCTCGAGCTTCGGACTCCCGACAAAGTTGCATTGCGCCGACCAGCACCAGATTGCAGGGGTGAAAACCAATGTCACATCGTGGCACGAGTCTCGTTCAAGCAATACTCATTGTTGCTTCCATCGTTTCGACTACGGTGTACGGCCAAACCGTTCGTGTGGAGACGGACCATGCCACGAATTCCTTCATTCCCAACCAGGCGCTCGGCGCCGGGATTGATCGCATGCCCGCTGCTGCTGTAGAGAAGTACTTCAGTCAGCCGGCGTTGCCGGCCGTGCTCGCCGCAGGATGGCAACCCGTGACCTATCGCCAGAACACGGAACTTGCGGTGGAGGCATGGCACTGGAATCCGCAAGGCACGTGGAGCGATCCTGGCGGCAAGGGCTATTTCATCGGCAGCGCGATTCCCACCGAAACCATTAAGCACTCTTACGGATACCCGCTGCCGCACCGAGGCTTCACCCGCAATGAAGGTACTGAGACCCGCGGTTTTTCGCGTCTGACCGATGGCGACCTGAACACCTATTGGAAGAGCAACCCTTATCTGAGCAAGGCATTCACCGGCGAAGAAGATTCCCTGCATCCGCAATGGGTGGTGATTGACTTGGCCACTCCGCAGCCGATCAATGCCCTGCGGATCGCGTGGGGCGATCCGTACGCCAAGCAATATGTGGTGCAGTATTGGACGGGAGATGAGGCCATCAAGTTTCCCACCAAGGGTGCGTGGGTGGCATTTCCGTCAGGCGTGTTCTCGACAGGCAAGGGCGGCACCGTGACGCTTCAACTAACGCAGGCGCCCATGCAGGTGCGATTTGTTCGGATTTGGATGACGGAGTCGTCGAATAGTTGCGACTCGCATGGGCCTGCAGATCCGCGAAACTGCCTGGGATACGCCATTCGCGAACTCTACATCGGAACCACAGATCAGAATGGATTTCACGACGCAGCCCGGCACACGCCAGATCAAGACCAGACCACCACCTTCTGTTCTTCCATCGACCCATGGCATGAGCCCAAGGATTTAGGCTCGAACCAGCACGAGCAAGTTGGATTCGACCTTTTTTACAACAGCGGATATACGCGCGGATTGCCGGCGATGGTGCCGATTGCGATGCTTTACGGTACTCCGGAAGATGCTGCTGCAGAAATCGCATATCTGGAGAAACGCAAATATCCAATTTCTTACGTCGAAATGGGGGAAGAGCCCGACGGGCAATACACCCTTCCTGAGGACTACGCAGAACTCTATCTGCAGTTTGCCACCGCGCTTCATCGCGTTGATCCGAATCTGAAGTTAGGCGGCCCGGTTTATACCGGTCAAAATGAAGATATCGTGGTGTGGCCGGACGCTCAGGGAAAAATTTCCTGGACGGGCCGTTTCCTGGACTACCTGAAATCTCACGGCCGCATGCAAGACCTGGCCTTCTTCCCCTTTGAGCATTATCCCTACGAGCCTTGCAAGGTCAACTGGAGCAGTCTGTACGACGAACCGACGCTGGTGAGCCACATTCTCCAGGTCTGGCGTGACGACGGCCTGCCATCAGATATCCCGATGTTCATCACGGAATCAAATATCACGTGGAATGGCGGTGAATCCTCCGTGGATATTTTCGGCGCCCTCTGGCTGGCAGACTACGTCGGAGCCTTTTTCAATGCTGGAGGAGAGGCCCTCTACTATTTCCACTATCTTCCTCTCGGAGTACATGAGGGTTGTAACGAATCGATGGGCACATTCGGAATGTTCACTACCACCAAAGACTATGAGATTCAGCAGCCGACATCGCAATTCTTTGCCAGCCAGATCATCAACACAGAATGGGTGCAGCCGGGTAGCGGCGTGCACAAGACGTTTTCGGCTTCTGGAGATATCTCAGATGCGGCTGGACATTCCCTCGTAACCGCCTACGCCCTGTTGCGGCCGGATGCCCAATGGTCGCTGATGCTCGTGAACCGCGACCAGGAGAACCCGCACAAAGTGCACATCGAATTTAAGGATGAAGCTTCCGGCGGCAAGAGCTTTTTTACCGGCCCGGTCGCCGTGACCACCTTTGGCAGCGCGCAATACCAATGGCATCCAACCAAAGAAGGCGGCTTCCCTGATCCAGATGGTCCGGCGCTGAAGGCCGCGGTAAACGTGGGCGAGGACACGGTCTATCAACTTCCGAAAGCCTCCATCACGGTCCTCCGAGGAGCAATTGCCGCTCTCTCCGGCAGGTCGACGGCGCACTGACTGAGAGACCTGGGAGCTTGCCAGTCGCATCCATGCCCGCCACCAAGATTAAGCCAGACAGGCTTTTGCGCAGACGGGAACCAGACGCATGCTAATATCAGGTGGATTTCGAGCACAGCGAGGCCGATGTGTTGTGCAGCCGGTGCAGCGCGAATCTGCCGCGGGGTTCTGAGTTCTGCCTGAAGTGCGGACAGCCCGTGATTTCCGGCGCGGATAGCCCATCCCATGCGTCCTTTCCAGCTTCGGAAGTCGCGGAGCCGCGGCCCTTGCGGGCAATGGGGCAGCGCCGAATCTTCCCATGGTTGCTTGTCTTGTTTGTGCTGGGGGCCGTGCTGTGGACCACAACCAGCGAGAGTCCAACAGCCCAAGAGGTACAGGAATTCGTCGGCTGGTCGCACGCACAGACTATCGTCGACGCTGCGGTTTCGGTGAACCCACGTAGCTTCTCGTCTTGCGAGTTCACGGTTCGCCCTGGCGCTCTGAAGGTTAGTGTAACCGGCGACTTTAGCGTATCCGCAAGCAGCCCGCACAATGGCAATATTAATGAGACGGGTAAAGATCGCGACGCCGGCATCGAGGTATTTGTGCTGACCGATGCCGCCTTCGCGGTCTGGAGCAGTGGATACTCCTCACCAACGCAGTACGAAAGCGGCGCGGTAGACAAGGCCACAATCGATGCGACGCTTCCAGCGGGCGCCGGAGTCTACCGCCTGGTTTTCAGCAACAAGAACTCACCGCGTGCGAGGACCGTTCACGCCACCGTGCTGCTACGGTACAAGAGTTGGTTGCCCGATGCGATCGTGGGTCTGAAAGACCGATTCTGGAACTGGGTTGGACTATAAACGGAGAGACACCAGGGAGGACAAAGATAAAAGATGAACCGTGCCGCTTCGGCCTCTTCAAAGATCTCGAGCCCTAGGGATTCGTGAGCGTCAGTTTTCAAGTCAGCACTGGGCATGTCCCCAAAAAGAAAAGGCACACCCGAAGGTGTGCCTTTTTGATTCAGCTAGAGACTATATCGCTTGCAGTTACCCTAAACAGATCGTACCTATGACGATTCCAGCCGGCCAGAGTGAACCATGCGGCAACTTTGGGCCACAGCCCGGAACCCGACGAATTTACGAAGGAGGAATCATTTTTTGCGAGAAGAAATCACCACTTCCGTCTCGTTCGAGGGCCCACTTTCCGGGCCACCCGAACGAACCGACTTGACTACGTAGAAATAACGATGCCCGGTCTGAACCGTACTATCCGTGTAATTGGTGCTGGTGACCAGTGATGGACTTATTTTCTGGCAGTAGTTCGATTTGGTTTTCAGACACTCACCCTTCTTCATACTGCGATACACGTTGTAGGTGACACCCGCGGAAGTGCTGGGCTTCCAAGTCAGGTTGACGACGGGTTGCGATTGCGGCGCGCTGTTCCCGCTGGGTGGTACAGCGGCAAGGGGTGCAGCGTCACCAAGGAGTTTGGCAACACCTGGCGTTTGCCCAGTTGCTCGCGCATTGTCAGCAAGTGAGGGAGTGCTGTTCAACGCCGCTGCGACTTCACTGCCGCAGCTACTGATCGGTACGCAGATCACGGCGCTCGCCAAGACAAGCGCTCTGAACATAGTCTGTGGAATTCTCATTGGTTTCGAGAGGCGGCGCATTGGTGACTTCTCGAACGCACGGTTTCCGATTTCTGCTACCAGGCCGTCGCGTGGACTTTCCGGGAGGCTGGGAAATTTTCGGAAATCCAAGGTTCAATATTAGCGATGCCTACTGTGCGTCTGCCAGGACGCCAGCGGTTCGGTCGAACATACTGGTAGACTAGGCGGCCAACGCCTGGGATAACCAAGAGCATTCATCCCCGGGCCCGCTTCGCGCGAGATGATCAGACGCTCATACCAGCTAAGGCGCTGACGTTCAGCCGTGTGGCCAACGGAAACGGAGAGCGCAACGTCCTCTCGAAGTTCAACACCTAGCCAAGACTCAAGTTTGCGAAAGTCGACCCCGCCGTTAATCAGATCTTCATACTTAATGTGCGAGCAAGGAAACCCTGCAGGCAGCTCGGACCAACCTACTGCGAGCCGGTTCCAGTGTCTGGCGAATCCAGCAGCCGAATCAACTCGAATGTCCGGACGCTGGTAGTAGACGTGGTTCCAACCCGAGTCAGCGAGCGATCGGTAGCAATCATAAGGATGGCGCGACAGGATCACGAACTTGGCGCGGGGGTACAGCCAATGCAATAGGCTTGCCTCAGTCGCGCCCAGCCGAACCTCCTTGACACCCCAGCGGGTGAAACCACGCTGGCGAGCTGGCGCGCCGAGCCAACGATCAAACAGACTTCGAAGAGCCAATCGAAAATCGTCACCGGGAGGGTAAAGGCTGGCAATCCAGGACGTCGCCATCGTGGCTGAATTGGGATTATCTTGGATGAAGCGCTCTTTCAGTAAATACAGTTCTGAAATGTGGCTCACCGTTTCCGTAATCTTGGACGGAAGCGCCAGATCTCCGAACGGTTCTCCCCAAAGAAGCACGCGGGGATCAGTGACGAGGATGCGCTGAAGCAGGGTCGAACCTGCTCTCCAACCGGTCGCGAGCAAGAAAATTGGCGCGTCGGTCAGCCTTTCCCCATTTACGGCATCTGATGCCGCTGGACGCAGCGCGGCCATGGATTCGGCCAGCCGCTGCACACTCGGAAGGGTCACCCGCTTGCATCGCATCCATTCAAAGAACTCGCGTACCCCGCTTCGGCGTGCCCAAGCGAACGACCGGCGCGCGCAGGCTTTCGTCGCCGCAACGGCTCGCATACCGAGTCGTCGGTCTCCCGCCCCGAGGATGTTTCCTTGCCGCTGTACGTTCTCGGCAAGCATCTGATTGTTCTCAACAGTGATCTTTTGCATGCGAAGGTCCGTGCTCCCTCAGGCACCGCTTGGAATCGCGGCTGCCCAGGCTGCGCTCGGCGGCGAATCCGCCAGATGCAGCGACATAAAGTCCAGTTATGCGACATATTTAAGACTGCGCCGCTACGACGGCGCAAATAGAGGCTTAGGACTTAGGATGCAGGAGGAGCCCGACAACCAATTGTATTGACTGGCGATTGGCGAACACGAACACGCAGGTATTGTGAGACTTTTCCGCAAGGTTCACAGTCAGTCTGGAACGACAGCGCTTGAATCGGTCGTGCGGACGATCCGCCGTCATTGACCCACATGGTGGAGCGCACGCTTGCCGACTGCTTCACAATGTGCTTGCTGGGACTGGATTCTTCTACTTCCCCCCGCATGGCCTGCATGTCGTCCGTGGCGGAGACGACGGGGAACAAGAGGGCGAGAAGACAGACCAATAACACCAAGGAAGGACTGAAGGGACAAAGATGTCTCGAGTTCTGGGCGAATGCCCGCTCACGCCACCAGATCAGGGCAGCGGGCAGAATCAGCATCAGCCACAGTAAATTGAGCAGTTGTTCCATTTCGTGCTAAATTCCGATCACCTTCGCGAGGCTAGGAAGAGCAGACCCTTAAGATAGACTGGGCAGTTGTGGCGACAACTTGGGAAAACGCATGAGTGAACGCCGGAGGGCTCGGACCGTATTCAGGACTTTCGGTAGCCGGCGAAAGACGGTGACTGTCGGGTTCCTGATCTCGAGAATTTCGACCGGGACTTCCTCAATGGTGATTCCGAGCCGCCAAGCTAAAAGGACTATTTCCGTCTGGAAAACCTCGTCCGAGGTAATCGCAATTTCGCACAGTCTCTTGGCGACTGACGTCTCGATACTCTTGAGACCGTGCGTGTCCGTTCCTGGGTATCCCAAACAAACGTGGAGGAAAACGCGGTTGTAGAGTGCGGTCAGAAGTCGGCGCTTGAGGGGCCGGCGGTCGACCGACTGGGGATGACGTTTTGACCCTACGATGAACTCGGCTTTCCCTGCGCGAAACATTGCGATGGATGTGCGGACAAATGCTGAGTCGAGGAAATCACATTCCAGAATCGAGAGGTGCGTGCCTCGACTCTCCAGCATTCCGCGCTTGATCGCTTCGCCATAACTGCCTCTGGGAATCGTACACATTCGAACCAAGGTCGGAAAGCGTTGTTCAAGCCGGCGGCAGGCCTCTAGTGTGCCGTCAGTCGAGCCATTTTCGACGATAATGACCTCTACCAGGACGTCGACGATGTCATCGGAAAGTCGCTCGATGAATGTGGCTACCAGCTTCTCGATGTTCGAGGCCTCATTGTGAGCGGGAACGATTATGCTGTATTGGATCATCGCGCTTCCAGAACCGCGGTTCGTGCTGATTCCATCGAATCTTCCATGCTGGTGTAGTCCCACAGCCCGTAGCGCCCAATGGGGTACACGGCAGCTCCGCGCAGTCGCGCCAGGATTGTAGCGACCGCGCTGTCACGTTGAGGAGTGTGATGAACGTAGGCATGTTGCATCACGTGGATCACCACGCAGGTGACGTTTCGGCAGTCGATCCACCCAAGTTCCTCCAGGGATTTCATCACTTTTGGTTGTAAATCATGAACCAGATTGGCCTGATCTACTTCTTCGGAAAGCAAACCAACTTCGACATAAAGGGAGCTATAGCCGGGAGCGCATGTGCCTTGCCCAATATTGGAATAAAAACCGACGCGATAAAAAGGAATGTCACGATCCGGGATGTAGAGCCAATGAATATCTGCGAATTCAGCACGCAAGGAACCGCGCACGCCGATGTTGAAACTGACAGTTGAACTGTGGGACAAGTCCGCCGAGGCGCGAAGCAATTCCTGATCACCCGTCATCTGGCACAGAGATTTCAGTGGGATGCTGGAGAACATCGTGTCCCATCCAAACACGCCCTGTGTGCTGGTGCGGACGGTCCTGTCTTGAAGATTCACGGCGATGACATCCTGGTTTAAGGCGCAACCGCTGAGCCCCGCTCGCAAACCGTTCACGAGTCGGCCAATGCCACCCGTTTTCGGATACCAGAACGTCGAGTTGTAACTCTTCGCGCCGGTCGATGCTCCCGCGGTCATTCCCTGTCGCACGAGCTTCTCATCCGGTGCAGGGAAGAAACGTCGTACTGCATGTTTCGACAGGCGGTCTAGCGAAATGGCCATGGTCTTTTCATTCTGTGGGATGAGGAAGAGATCGGCCAGCGCCTGTCCAAAGCCGCCCACTATGAAGTCACGGAAAGTTCCATTCTCGCGATCCGGCACACTTGATCTTCGGTTATACGATTCGACGCACTGAGTGAAGAGATCGTGGGGTAGCTCTGCCAGATTGTATTGAATCGGCGCAGTGATGAGTTTTCCCCCGACGAAGCAACAGGAGCGTCGGCTGATTTGACCCCATTCATCGTTTTTCAAACTGGCGTAGGGAATGTCTTCTGGCGTCGCATAGCGGCACAGATGAAGAAAGTGCCCCGTATAGTCGAAACAGAATTCTCCAACTTCCACCGTTCGCGTCAATCCCCCGACTGTGGGACATCTTTCCAGTAGCAAGAAGTCACGCTGCTGTTCCTGGAGAGTGCGGGCAGCGGCCAGGCCCGAGATGCCGCCTCCAAGCACGAGTGCCGAGATTTTCTGGAGCGACCCCATAGTCGGATTCGGAGACTTCAAGAATGCGGAGGAAGGGCCGCCAATTCGCCTGGGTAACGCGAATTACGGACGCTCCATTCCCAGTAGCTATCGCGCGCAGGGTCGGCCACGGTAGACGGTTTCTCAATTGCGCGGTCGCTGTTGGTCGCCGCGTCATGCACCACAACGGATCGATGGCAGGCGTAATACAGCGCCGATCCCGTCACCGAAAGTACGGGGTCCACCTTCCAGTCCGCCCTCAAATCGTGGAGGATCCGCTCGTCCTCATCCCGGTAGATGTGGCTGAAGACAATCCACAACTTGTCATTTTGTGGACTCAGATGAGCCAAGATCTGTAAAACATGTTGCTGTGGCATCTGCTGGTGGAAGTCTCCATAGATGAACCGCCCGTCGCGCTGCTTCACATAAAAATCCACAGCAGGCACGGCTCCGGGATAAACGTACACCCGGTCTCCGGGCTGAACGCGTGTGCGCAGTGCGAGTAAGACCTGCTGAATGTCTTCCACCTCCGCGTAGGGCTTCACCTTCCGGAATTGAAGTGCGCCGGAACCGACGATCACGCAGACCATGGCGGCGAAGACCGCCCAACTCACTGCGCCCCGAAACCGATTCGCCAGGCTAGCCAGACTTGCGGACGCAAATAGACACAGAACCGGCGCCAGAAACAGGCACTGTCGGATAGCACCGTACGGATAAAGGTGCAAGCTTGCACAAACTAGCACCGTGCCGACCGAGGTAAAAGCCACCACGGTCAAAGGACAGACACTTCGCGCTCGAATCGCAGTTCCTAAGTGGACTAAGATTGCGATCACGGAAATCGAAGCGGCTGCCAAGCCCGGCAGAAAAAATGTAAGCAGATGATGGCTGTTCGACACGGCAAATCGCAGAAAACTCGTACCCGGAGTGTAGTAGAAATCTGCCAGGTACCAGGCAACCTCTCCCCATTGATAGCGCACCGTGAGGAAAAATGACAGCAGGCCTCCCAGAGCCAGGAACCCCGACGCTTTCACGATCGCCCAGATACTGCCGCGACGTTGGCGATCAATAAGAGCCAATATCCCCAGTGCGGCGAGAATCCCGAAGCTGAACAAAACCAAGCCGTATTGCACGAACGGGGCGACGAACAAAGTCACATACAAAGCGAGGGGGGAATTATCTTCTTCTTCCCTGTTCAAGGTGTAGGACAGAAACGCGTACAAGAGCATTACCGCGTAGAGAACCGAAAGTGAGTACTCGCGTACTTCCTGGGCGTAACGAACTTGTGCGGCGGAAATGCTCAGCATCAGAGCCGACAGTCCGGCAGTCTTGTAGTCGATTGAAGGAATTGTGGCAAGGTAAAGCATCAAAACTACGGCTAGAAGGCTTGCAACGAGCGAGGGCAAGCGCACGGCCAACGGGCCGGCCGAGATTTTCTCGACGGCGTAGAGAATCAACGGGTGCGTGATCGGTGCGCTGTGCAAACCCCGCACCAAAATCAAAGTCTGAGCCAGTGTTCCTCGCGAGATGTTTGCCGCAATCGCTTCGTCGAGCCACAGGCTGCGTTGGGCAATGTGATAGAGGCGGAGCGAGGTGGCCAATAGGATAAGAAGAACGGAGGCCGCCAGAAATACTCGACTCACCGGGCGCGCGAGACCCTTCGAAGCACGATCTGTCGTTACCGTGGTCTCAAGCATACTGAAACACAACCATGAGAGAGATAGGCAAACCAGTCCTCTTCCAGTTTTTTATCGGATTCAAACTCACAAGTCCCATTTGCTGCCTGGGCCGGGCCTGGCTTACTTGGTATAACCCAAGGCACGCATTCCCGGCTCGGCTTCGTGTCCGATAATCAGTCGTTCGTGCCAGCTGAGTTTAGACCGGGTTGCAGTGCCTCCGACAGAGGCTGAAAGTGCGACGCCCTCCCGAATTTCGAGGCCCAACCAAGATTCCAGTTTGCGGAAATCAACCTTGCCACTGATCAGGTCTTCATATTTGATGTGGAAGCAAGGGAATCCTTCCGGCAGTTCCGACCAACTCAGCGCCAGCCCGTTCCAATATCTTGCAAAACGCGCCGCGGAGTTCATCCGCACTCCAGGATAGCGAAAGTAGACGGGCCAGCCGGAATCCGACAGCGAGCGGTAACATTCGTAGGGATGGCGCGAAATGACGACGAACTTGGCATGGGGGTACAACCAGTTCAACAGAGCGGCCTCGCTAGCCCCAAACCGAACCTCTTTAAAACCCCAGCGGGCAAAGCCATTCCGGCGAGCGGGCTCGCCCAGCCATCGATCGAAGAGACCGCGAAGGGCCGAGCGGAAATCGCTGCCGGGAGGGTAGAGGTTGGCAATCCAGGAGGTCGCCAGCGAAGACGAAGTCAGGTCGCCCTGGCTTCGCCAGAGTTCCAAATTCAGCGGGCTCAGAGAATCGTTCACGATCTGGGTGATCTTGGATGCGAGGGTCATTTCACCCATAGGTTCTCCCCAGAGAAGGAGTCGCGAATCTGTCACCAGAACGCGCTGCAGCAATGTCGAGCCCGCTCTCCAGCCGGTGGAAAGCAGGAAAATTGGCGCATCGGTGTCTCCATCGCCGTGCTGCGATGCGGACGCTCCAAGAGCCTCGATTGATTCCGTTAGCTGTTTTAAGTCGGGAAAAGTCACCTGCTCGCATTGAACCCAACCCCAGAGCTCGCGCTTACAGCTGCGGCAAGCCCTGGCCCACTCGCCCAGCCAACTGCTGCGTGCCCATTCCCAGGCGCGCGTCTGTTTATACCCCTGGACCTTCACAAGTTCCATGTGGAGCGTCTAAACCTCTCTCACGGTCGGAAAAAACGTAAATACGGAGAAGCGAGGATGAAGTCCTGGCTCAGCCTGAAACGTTGAACATTTTCGCAAAATAACATTCTTACCGTGCCGTCACTACTCCCATTTTGTTGCGCGACAGGCGGTAACACTCGAAGATTTCCCCACCCAACACCCAGACCTTAATCTTGCAGGAAAATCGCCGGGATGATTGGACGGTGGCCATCCATCGCAGCGACCACACCGCAAGTCTCCGAAACAGAGACAGGGGAATTCCCCCGACACGCCATTTTGCGTCGCGCGGAATCCCGAAAGCCCGAATGTCTGCGCGGGCCTTATCAAACCACCAGCCCAGGAAATATTTCTTCATCACACGACCAGGTGGAACGGCGTGGTAGACGACTGCGGATGGTTCATAACGCAGCCGCTCTCCTGCATCCAGCAACCGATGGCCGAACTCGCTGTCCTCACTTTTCTGAGGGTCTCTGCTGCCGGCTCTGGGGCCCAGGTCAAGTCGGAAACCACCGTGTTTTTCAAACATGGCCTTTCGAAATGCCATGTTATTGCCAAATGGAGGCTCGGTGAGTTCACAGGGATCAGAACCAAGGTCGAAAACAGCGAGGGGAGCTAACCCGTAGTGACCCTCCCGAGGGAGCCACGGGGGAGGCGAGAAGGATTGCTCTGGAAGGGTTCGCCCTCCTGAGCCCCCCCATTCGCCGTCATTCAAGGACAACGTCAAATTCCGAAGCCACGTAGGCTCCACGATCACGTCGTCGTCGATAAATGCGAGAACGTCGCCCCCAGCCTCGTGAATTCCTGTGTTAAGTGCATATGTTTTCCCTGGCTTCGGTTCGAAGACATACCGGAAACGTCCGGGGTATTGCCGGCGGAATCGTTCGACCGCGCCCTGTGTCTGATCGCTCGAATTGTTGTCCACCACCAGCACTTCCCAATCCACACTGGGGGGAAGCTTCGAGGCTGCGACGCTGTCGAGCATCGCCGGCAACATCTGGCAGCGGTTAAACGTGCAAACAATAACTGTGATCTTCATCTCGCCTGCAAAACATCGCCTGCCCTTGCGGCCGTCCCGCTTCTCATCGCCCTGCGCTTCCAAGAAGACACAGCGCGTTTCGCCGTCGTCCCGGGATTTGCGGCCATCCATAACAAGACTTGACTGATTTGAAGCGCAAGGTAGAGCCAATCTAGCTTCTCACCCAGTGTGTCGAGTCCCTTTTGGTGATACCGCCAGAACCCGGAGCCTCGAAGCCGGAGCGCTCCATGCGCGAGGGCGCGGTAATAGATTCGCCTGGCATTCTTTCTGATCGCTGCCGCCTCGTCTGCTTCCAGAAAAACAGCGGCGGAGCGCTGCACGATGATGTACCGGTCCAGTGCCACGGGTTGGAGGTCACGCACTGCGGAAGAGATCCCTTCGTTGTCTGCCCGCGAGAACGACAGTATCTGGTGAACAAAACCGAAATCCCATTTCTCCAGGATCTGCAGACACTTCTCCGAGTCCTCGTGCAGCGCGGACTCGTCGTAAAACCGCTTGCACTCCCTGACCAGGCTGGACCGGTAAAGCACCGTAGTTGGCGACGCGAAGACCCAGAGCCCGGTCCGAAGATACAGGCGGGCCGTTTCTCTGCCGGAGAGAAACGTCTTCTGGCACGGAAAACCGGAACCGCGGACCTCACTTCCCTTCAGCCAGTACGAACTGACCAGTCCGATATTTTCGGACTGCTCAGCCGCCTCCATCAGCAAGCGCAAACACTCCGGGTAAATCCAGTCGTCCGCCTGCACCACCTTGCAATAACGGCTGTCGGCGGAAATCTCCGCGATGGCGGCATTGTAATGCGGCACCTGCGAAAGCAGCCGGGGCTGCCGAACCACGCGAATCCGGGGATCGCGGCGCGCGTAACTTTCCGCGATCTCTCCCGACCCATCCGTACTGCAGTTGTCCGAAAGAATGTATTCAAAGTGAGAGTAGCTCTGCGCCAGCACGCTTTCGATACATTGCGCGAGGTACGCCGCCGTATTATGAAACGGAGTGACGACGCTAATCAAAGCCTGGCTCAAGAGCTTCTCCGGCTCAACTTCATAGATCGGAATCCGCAGGTGGAGGCACGCGGGCGGCCACGTCATCGATCACCAGTACCCAATCGTTGGCATCCGGCGGGGTAAAATTGTGGCTGCCGGAGGTGGGAAAGACCCCGATCATCCTGGCTCCGCCAAGGATTGGATTGAACCACCAGCATCTTGCCTTATTCCTCTTGCTGGTGATTTTTGTCATATCGATCGTAACCGTCGTCCCGTTGCCGACTGGTATGTAGGCGATTATGGTTTGGCCGTCAGAAGTGCGCGCAGCAACGGAAAGCGTCGTGCCTGAGCCGTAGCCCGCGGTCAGAACGGTGTTGTTTGTATCCGGAACCATCAGCCAGTGTTCTCGCGACCGCATCAATCTGCCTAAATACGCTTGCTGGAGAGAACCCCTGGAACCCAACTGGCTTTGCCACGTCTTGCCCATGGTGTCTTTTGGGCCGCCCATCGTCCAGATGGCATTGTTGCCAAACATTCTCCCGAGGTAGCACCCCGACAGCACCTCCCAGTACGCTTCTTCCCGCAACTGGAGCTCGGTCATGGAGTGTTCGCCCTCGTACCAGTCCTCAATTTGAAATGGGGGGATGGTCGGGTAGGAACTCATCAGGGCATATTGAGCGGCACACTGCGACTGGACCTGTCCATATTGACTGTAATCGCCGTTGATTCCAACCCACGGCGCTCCACTCCATATGTCCAGCGTGGAGTTGTGGCCCACCCCGCAAACCCCTACCGGGCATTCCTCGGAAGTGATCAAGTGATTCGGGTCGCCCGCAGCGAGGCCGGTTGCCAGGTCGGACATCTTCTGCAGCAGGCCTGGGATATTCGGGGTGTTGGAGTCGCCGCCAATCGACCAGATAATATTTGGATATCCCTGGTAGCGGCTTCCGATCCACTGCCCGTAAGCCGTAATCACCGCGTCGGAACTATTCAGGTAGCTCTGTACGTAGCCGCCATTGGAATCCAAACCGACAAAGCCAGGATCCATGACCAGCGTAATGCCGTAGGCCTGCGCTTGCTGGACGACATAATCGACGTGCGCCCAGTATGCCGCATCCTCGGTGGTGAAATCCGCACCGTCAAAGGGCACGTTGCCATAGAAATTATGCGGGGCGTTCGATTGGTCGACAGCATCCACGGGAAGCACCCACAGCACGTTGAACCCCCGTCGTGCGCGGTCGGCCAGGTATGTTGTGACAGCCGCATTGTCCACTTGCACCATCAACGTCTGGGGTGCGTCGCCAGTCATGAAAACGGGCTTGTTCGTGATGCTATTGATCAGGTGAGTCCCATCGGCACTGAGCGTCATGAACTGGCCGCTTACCGACGGTCGAGCTCTTCCGATCTTCTTGTCGCCCGCACCCGACGCCTGCGGATTCCGTGCCGATCCAAATAGTATGACCGCGACGCTAAGCAAAGCTACGCTGGCGAGCTTCAACCATCTTCCTCCTGTATTCGCATTCAGATCCATGAACCTAAAGCTTCCTTCCCCGACCCGGCACCGACACCATGAATCTCCAATGCACTGCCGTGTCTTTAGCCTCGCATACTGCCTGGCACCGACGAGCAGTGTGCGACCGCCTGGTCATCTCCTTCCAACTGAGCGGCGGAGGCATTCGGTCCCACGCGTTCCAGCCAGATCTCCCGCCAGAATGGATAAATACTCCTGGGGCAAAAAAGTCGGCATTCACTGTAGTGGGATTGGCAAATGACCGTATCCAGAATGACGCAAGGAGTTTTCATTTCCTGCATCTTTCCGGTTCTCTCGTTAACAATTTTCGTAACCTGCTTCAACACGGGATAAGTGCCGCCACAGTAAGGAACCTCTTCGGCGTCAAAGTACAGTCCGCGATTCCGATTGCGCGTGTTCAGCGTTTGCAGGATCTCCGGGTACGGCTTGATCCGCACCAGTTCGCCGGGCTGAAGGTTGAGCGTGTTCGCCGGCGTTGGCTCCCCATCGGGAATGGTTCCGCCTTTGCGGGGGAACGGTGCCCCACCCCAGAGGGAATGGAACTTGTCCCAGAACCAGCGGATCGGCCGTCCCACACCGATGCCGGCTCGACTAAGCCAGAGACCGAGGAAGTACACGCCACCGCAGAAGAGCTGCCAGAGACTCACGTTGCCCGAACGATAGTCTTCGACATACTGACGAACATCCCACCAGTCGAGCTGCGAACTCGCATACGGCAACTGCGTAGCCTGGCACGCGTATTTTGTTTCGCCATCCTTCAGATCGACAGTCTCCGCGCGCGCCATGACATCAGCCTCTGTACACCCAATCCCACCCGGCACTGCGGCTGTGCTTCCATTGAGTTTACCCGCCACGGGCTTCAGCCAAGCCGTCTTCCAGAAAAGCAGGCAACTCGCCTGGCATCCGCCATGCGCGGATCCGTCACAACGCGTCTCCAGGTGGACCGCATTAGCAACCCGCCGGCCGCGCACTGGAAAGACCGTGTCGCAAGTCTTATGCGCTCGTTTGTAGACCTGAAACCTCTTCCCGCAGAACGCAAACATCTCGGGCATGAACGGCATACCATCAAGTTGACCGCTGCTATCGAGCGTTCTCAGGATTTCGTCCTTACTTCGGACTTCCACCCAGTCGCCCACGCTTAATTTAGGACTGTCCATATTCACAACCAAGATTCGGAGTCACGCTCATCATTGTTGGATCCGCCCTCCAAAGCGCTGCCGTTCCCTTTCGTCAGCTCTCCGCGGGTAACGGCCGGCTCCGTCGAAACAGATGACTTAGAAGGTCAACAAACATCGCTTTCTGATCCATGACGTAAAGCAAAACCCCAGCGTACACCACAAATGAGAGTATCAATCCGCAGACTAGACCTGCCACCGGCGGCAAGGCACTGTGGAAAGCGATCTTGAAAAGCCATCCAGTTGTCCCACCGAGGATGCCAGAAATCAATGGTGGTTTGACGGCATCCCAGTAGTCACCGGCAGTTATTCCGGTCCTGTAGATTGCCCAGGCCACGACAGGCACAAAGAGCAGAACCATCGCGGCCGAGTAACCGACAGCAACTCCCGCTGGCCCGCGATGCAGGCCCGCCAAAATACCGAGCACCACAACCGGACAGATGAGAAACGCGATGTTGAGGCTGCGGCCTACACGACCCGTGGCGCGGAGGAACCAGGAAAACGGATTGATGAGCGCAAACACCAAGACCGTCGGCGAGAGCAGGCGAAGAACGACGGCAACCTCCATCCATTTTCGCCCAAGCACGAGCAGGACGACCTCATCCGAGAACAGTGCAGTACTAATGACCACGGGAATGGTCAGGGAAACAATTAGGGACAGAGATTTCAGGTACGCTCGATGGAGACGCTGAACCTCGCCTTGCATCCGGGATAATGCGGAAAAGGCGACCATGTGGACAGCCCCAATGAGTTGTTGCACCGGAAGGGTCGCGAGTTGGTAAGCGCGTGTGTAGATGCCCAACGGGGCCGCACCCCAGAAACGCCCGAGAAGAATCTTTTCCGTATTGTAAGCAACGTAGACCACAAAGCCGTTAAGAGTTACGGTGCCACCAAACCGAACCATGGAGCGGAGTTCCGCCGTCCACCGCGGCCTTCCCGGCAGCCACGGCATCGCGATCCACGTAGCGATTGTGCCAACGACGGGGAGGCTGATGTTCTGGCAGATGAGTGACCAATAGCCGCAGCCAAGGGCTGCCATACTGACGGCGATGACAGCACCGATTATGCCACTCAACATTTCGATCTTCACCCCCGTGCTGAACCGCATCGCACGATCCAAGAGCGCTTTGTGCTGGATCGAAAGGCTATTGAACAGAAAGATCGAGGCAGAAGCGACAGTCAGCCAGAGCAAACGGGGATCCTTGTAGAACGCCGCCAGGAACGGGGCGGAAGCAGCTACCAGAATCGTCAGTAGCGCACCCAAGGCAAGATTGATCCAAAACAATGTGGAGATCTGCTCGCGGGTCACAGTTTCCCGCTGGACCGTGGCCACGCTGAGTCCGGCGTCCTTAAACAAGCTGAAAAAAGCGGTCAAGGTGAGGACCATGCTCTGCAGGCCGTAGTCTGTCGGCGACAGAAGGCGGGCAAGGACAATGGTCGTACCGATCTGCAGGGCCATGCCAACGCCCTGTCCAAGTACGGTAACAGCGCCCCCGCGAACGGATTTTCCCTTGAGTTCGCCGGCCGTGGTTTTGCCCGACAGAACGCGTTCCGCCTCGCTACGCTCACGCGGAACAGTTGTGTCTGTCGCCACAATCCCTTCAGATGGCTGCCCCATAGGTTTATAGAAAACGGTGATACATGGGCTGAGCGCGAACCGTCGGTTGCCGGGTCCCAAGTTGCTGTGATGCCCAATCTCTCAGTTATATTCCCGATTCACTGGTTTCACGGGACGGCCCTGCAGATACTTTTCAATCCCTTCGTCCAAAGCTTTGCGATAAATCACATGGGCTTCATACACCGCTTCCGCGGTCCGATCGATGTCGGCATCGCTGTGGGAAAAACTCACGACAAACGACGGTGCGATCACTCCGCGCTGGATCAACTCCTGCATGAACAAAGTGCGGAAAGTTTGCGACCGGTTGCCATCCTGATCGAAGGTTGCGAAAACCAGGTTGCATGGCCGTCCCGTCAGTTCAAAGAAACCATCCAGCCGGTTTTCCACGATCGACTGGTTGACCAGCCTCCGCAGCCGCTCCCCCTGCCGCCATAGAAATTCGACCACGTTCTGCTCGCGGTAGATTCCTATGGTCGCCAGCGATGCCGCCAGTGCGTGGGTCTCCGCGCCGTGGGTCGTAGACAGGAGAAAGACCCGAGCCTGCTCGTGATCCAGGCCGCCGAGCCGCATGATTTCGCGTTTGCCTGCCAGGGCCGCGATGGCGAAACCGTTCCCCATGGCCTTGCCGAAAGTAGACAGGTGAGGAACGACGCCGTGAAATTTCTGCGCTCCTCCCAGATGCCAGCGGAAACCGGTGATCATTTCATCAAAAATCAGCACTGCTCCCCGGTCCTCACAGAACTGCTTCAACTGCTTCAGGTAACCGGCGGCGGGCGGATTGGCAGCTTCCGCCTCCAACACAATGCAGGCGATCTTTCCAGGACGCTGGTCGAACAGGTCTTGCAGGCTCTGCAGATCGTTGTAACGGAACTTCAGAGTCATTTGCCGGATCGCCTCAGGAACGCCGGCATTCAATTCAGTCGAGCCAATAAACCAATCGTCGATCGAAAAGAAAGGCTGATCGCCACAGATCGCTACCAGGTCTCGTCCCGTATACGCCCGCGAGAGTTTGACCGCGGCTGTAGTGACATCGGAACCGTTCTTGGCGAACTTCACCATATCCGCGCCGTCGATCACTTCAAGCATCGCCTCAGCCAGATCGACTTCGATCTTCGCGGGCCGGCTGAAGTTGATCCCTAGCTGCATCTGTTGGTAGGCAGCTTCTACGACGGGCTCGAATGCGTGTCCGAGTGTGACTGCCCGCAAACCCATTCCGTATTCTATAAATTCGTTTCCATCCAGATCCCACACATGGCAGCCTCTCCCGCGAGCGATGAAGCCGGGGGCGTTCTCAGGAAACTGATCATCCCCTTTGGCGTACGTGTGGGCGCCGCCGGGAATCAGCCGATGAGCCGTAGGCTGAAGAGCGCGCGACTTGGAAAAATCCTTCTGGTCCACGGAACTCAAACTCGCTCCGGCTACGGCGGCGCTATTACTCTTGTCCCAACTCAATCTAAATTCTCCTGCGGACAAATTCTTCCTCGTGCCGCTCCGGGCTGGTTGATCAGGAAGCGCTTACCGGCGCGGCGGATGGTGAAGGCGTGAAGTCAGCCTCCGTGCCATCGAAATACAGTGCCACGGCCTCTTCTGGAAGGTGCGTAAAGTCTGTGGCTCTAATGTAATCTCGCAAGGTGGTTCCGGTAGCGGCTGAATCAACGTTCGGCGCACCGCATTTCTTCCACACGTCATCCAGGTTCACAGTCCGGAAATCGATGCTGTAGCGAGTGAGACCGCATGTATTGGGTACCGTGGAGTGCAGTTGCGCCGCCGAAAATAGCATCACGCCTCCTACATTCGCGATCACGCGAAACTGCGGATCCGGTTCCATCGGAAGCAGAGGACGCGGCTGTACGCGTGAATCGGCCTTGATTTGTTGCGCCGCGCTCTTCCGGTACATTCGATTCCATTCATAATAATTGTAGGTGTTCGAGCTGTTGGGTAGTGCTTCATCAAAGTATCGGGGATGAAAAGCCATGCTGTTTTCCGGGCTAATGTCGTAGATCGGCATCCACCAGTTGATCTGGGAAAAAGGCGCTGAATACCAGGTATCGCGGTGCGGATGAAATGCGTAAGCGATCCCCGAGGCCAGATAGTCGGACGGATACGCGGTACGCAATCGGGGAACGTCAAAGTATGTCTTGCTTAGATCGCACCCACGCTCGGCGAGCAGTCCCTGAATGAGCGCTTTGGATTTCGGATGGTGAATGAATTTCGGTTTCAGTTCGGCCAGGATTTCAACGCAGCGCTCGACCGGAATGCTCTCCTGCACCACGCGGGGATCGTGTGGGTGGAAGGCCTCCTCGACCAATTCCCGGGCGAATTCACAGAACTTCAACGCACTCGGCGATGGAGAGTAAGCGAACAACGATCCTCGGTACAGCTCTGCCCGCCGTTTTGCATCATCCATCCTCGAATCGCAGAAAAGATTCATTGCGCCTCTCCTTCCGTCAGCATCGGCTTGTGCTCCTCAATTTCATAGCACCATCTTGCGGCAGTAGAAAGCCTCGGCGTAATCGCTCGGCGAATTGCATTCCATCCCGCGCAAACGCATCAGGGAAAGAAATGTCTCCGACTGAAACCACCGCTTGGTGTGCTGGGACTGGAAGGCATCCATAATGTAGCTAACCTTCTTCTTGTAAACCTCCGGCTCTAGCGGGACAAACATGCCCGGCCGTCCCAGGTCACCGTCATACTTCGGAATCTCGTATTCGAGGATCAGATGATTTCGAAAAGTGTTCCAGGTTAGTTCAGAAATCAAGCGATGATCCTGATGCGCGTCACCGGACCAGTGAGTGAAGATCAAATCCGGATTCACTTGACCCTTCATCTCCTCGAAAAAACCCTTCACCGCAGAACCGTCGTATGGCAAAAAACCATCTCGATAGTCCTTAAGAGCGATTTCCCGTTCACAGCCCGCGGTAAATAACTCCGCGGCCTTCTTGGCTTCCTGGCCGCGGGGTCCCGAAGCGCTGAAAACCACCCAGTAAAACTTCACGCCGGGGAGAGTTTCTTTCAAATGCAACAGCGTCCCGCCACAACCAATTTCGATGTCGTCACAGTGAGCGCCCAAACAAAGAACGGTGAGGGAACCACCGCTGTTTTTCGGCAGGCTCAACTTCAACATGCAGCGACCCGTGCCGAAGGCTTTCCATTCCGCCACAAACACCAGGGAGCGGCACCCGAAGCCTCAAGCTCATCCAGAATCTGTTTGTCGCGGAAAGTATCCATACATTGCCAAAAGCCGCTGTAGCGCCTGGAGCACACCTTGCCTTCGGAGATCAAACGCTGGAACGGCTCATAAACCAGTTCCTCTCCTGGATTGATGTAACGAAAGACTTCTTTGCGCAGCGCGAAGTAACCGCCATTAACCCAGATGTCGGAATCCTTCATGCACTTGATGCTCTTGACCAGGCCGTCCTCGCTCAAATGAACCGTGTCCAGACTGCTCGACCGTGGTTGCACGGAGAGAAATGTGGCGTAGCTGCTGCTCTTGGAGAAATCATCGATCATCTGCGGTAGAGGGAAGTCGGTGAGGCCGTCGCTGTAATTCGCGAGGAAGATTTCCTCTCCATTCAGATGCGGTTCGACCAGCCGCAAGCGGTCCGCGATGGTTGACCGCATTCCCGTGTCCACGAACGTGATCTTCCAGTCGTCGATGTCGCGCTGCATGAAATCCAGTTTTCTGCCGCCGTCAGAGAAGACGAAGTCGTTCGACACCGATTCCTCGTACTGCAGAAAGTAATCTTTGATGACATTCGCCTTATAGCCCAGGCAGAGGATGAAATCCTTGTGGCCAAAGTGCGCGTAGTATTTCATGACATGCCACAGCACCGGCCGCGAACCGATAGTCACCATAGGCTTGGGAACATCTTCCGAATATCCTCGGAGCCGCATACCGGCACCGCCGCAAAAGAGCACGACTTTCATAGATACCCCCTTAATACACCGCAACTTTCGGGATCGGGACGACGAACTTTCCGCCCCACTCCCGAATGAATTGCAACTGTTGCATGATTTCGTCTTTCAGGTTCCAGGGCAGAATCACGACGTAATCCGGTTTGGTTTCACGGATCCGATCGGGATGATAGATCGGGATATGCGTACCCGGAAGGAATCTTCCCTGTTTGTACGGGCTGCGATCGACCGTGTATTCGATCAGGTCTTTCCCGATGCCGCAGTAATGCAGCAAGGTTGCGCTTTTACCCGGTGCTCCGTAACCCGCTACTGTCTTGCCCTGGCGAGCCGCCGTTAAGAGAAAGTCGACTAAGGCCCATTTAGTCTGCTTCACCTGTAAAGCAAATTTCTCGTAGCCTTCGATCGAAGTCAGTCCAGCCTTTTTTTCTTTCGCGATCAGGTCGCCGACCCTGGGCTCGATCTTGTGTGTCTGGGATTCTGTGTGGCAAGCATAAACGCGGAGCGATCCTCCGTGCGAAGCCAGTTCTTCGACATCGAACACCCTCAGCCCGTGAGCTTCCATGATTCTCACTGTGCTGAGCATCGAGAAATACGAGAAATGCTCGTGGTAGATGGTGTCGAACTCGTTGAGTTGGATCAACTGGAGCAGGTGGGGAAACTCCAGCGTCAAGACTCCCTCGGGCTTCAGCAGGATTTTGAGGCCTTCCACAAAATCATTCAGATCAGGAACCTGCGCCAGGACGTTATTGCCAAGCACTAAGTCGGCACAGCGGCCTTGAGCCGCCAACTCGGTTGCCAACTCTACGCCAAAGAACCGCACCAGCGTGGGCACTCCCTTTTCCACCGCCACCTTGGCCACATTCGCTGCGGGCTCAATGCCCAACACCGGCACATCCCGTTTTACGAAATATTGCAACAGGTAGCCGTCGTTGCTTGCTACTTCGACGACGAAGCTCTGTTTGCCAAGTCCAAACCGCGACTTCATCGCTTCACAATATTTGTCGCAGTGCTTGAGCCAGGAGTCCGAGAAGGACGAGAAATAAGCGTAATCGCTGAAGATTTTCTCCGGACTCTCGTACTCCTCAAGCTGCACCAGCCAGCATTTTTCGCAGACATAGACATGTAGCGGATAGTAGGTTTCACCGCGATTGAGGTCGGCAGCAGCGGGATAAGTTTCACAAAGCGGCGACAGCCCCAAATCGACAAAGGTTCGTCGCAAGCCAGCGCCGCAGAAGCGGCAGCCCGTGGCGGCCAGATGTTGTTCGATCTCGGTAACAACCGTTGTGGTAGTCATCTCTCAGGAAACCTATGCAACGACCGGGCTCTCGGCGCCCTTGCGACTCCAGTGCAAGGACTTGTCCAACTGGCCAGCGTTCTGAAGGCGACGTATTTCGCTGATGCGCACGTAGCGTCCTCGCTGGAGATCCTCCGAGGTGAGTCCTTCACTGCGGTAAGCGTCGTAGAGTTCTTGCGCACCTTTGCGCGCCGTCCATACGGGGCGAAAGGCGGGCAGCACGCGAGCAATCTTGTCGAAGCTCACGCGATAGCAGCGCAGGTCTGGTCCGCCGCCGGGTGCGTACTCTACACGGCATCCCGGAACAATCTCAGCGACGATATTGGCGAGTTCCCGCACTCGAAAGTTTTCGTCGTTGCGGCCCACGTTGAGTGTCTGGTTGTGAACCGCTTCTCGCGGCGCTTCGAGTGCAGCCACAACCGCGGCGACGATGTCCCGGATGTGCACGATGGGGCGCCAGGGAGTGCCGTCACTCTTGATATAAACCCGTCCGGTGGTGTGAGCCGCAGCCACGAAGTCATTCAAAACGATGTCGAGCCGCAAGCGCGGAGAAACGCCGTACGCGGTCGCATTCCTCATGTAAGTGGGGCTGAAGTCATCATCGGCCAGGAGCGCGATATCCCGCTCAACCAGCACTTTCGATTCACCGTACGGAGTCACGGGATTGAGCGAGGATGTTTCGTCGAGGAAATCATCCCCGGCGGCGCCATATGTGCTGCAGGAAGAAGAGAAGACGAAGCGACTTACCCCAGCCTCTTTCGCCAATCTGGCCATGCGCACCGAGGCAAGATGATTGATGTCGTAGGTAAGCTGCGGATTGAGGTCGCCGACGGGATCATTCGACAACGCCGCCAAATGGACCACCGCGTCAAAACCATCGAGGTCTGCCCTGGTCAGATCGCGAAGGTCTTTGCGAATTTCCGGAATCGCCGCTAATGTCCCGAAGTCGCAGCCTGCAAACAGATCTGTATCGAGGCCAACTACTTCATGGCCCGCGGCACGCAAAATCGGCCCGGCAACGGCGCCGATATATCCTTTATGGCCGGTTAACAGTATTTTCATTCCACTCCTGCGCTTTTGGAAACTCAGAAAAGGGGAGGTCTTCGCGTTCCGAAGACTCGTTCACGACCGAAAAAAAGGGAAACCAAAAAGGGGAGATATTCATCATCATATAGGTCCCCGGACAGCCAATCAAGCACTGTAATTCATTGTTTCCATTGGAGTTGTGTCTTTCTTCTCCAGGACAACCGAATGGATGGTCCGTCAGCCCAAAGCCTAGATCGGTCGCGAGTCAATATGGGCAAATCTCTTTTTCAGCTTTAAGAACGGCGTCTCCAGCACCGCGTAGGACGTGGCCGCGAACATGACCGTGATTCCTAGGGCCACCGTCGGTCGCAAGGCCAACTGGACGAACGCGGTGTGCACTGGAATAATTTTGCTCGACAGGAGATTTCCCAACGGATGATAGACATAAAGCCCATAAGAAATCTTTCCGAGATAAAGGAGTACCCCATGAGGACGGGCGGAAACACCTAGCGCTGCTAAAAGGATCAGCGTACAACCGACTGCGACAACTGGAAACCCGACGAGCGTAGGAATCCACTTCAACGTCTCAGGCTCGTGGATCTTCCAACGAGTCGCCACCAACGCAAGCGGCACGATGCCGCAACACAGTATTCCCAGTCGAGTGCCGATGCTGAAATTGGGGATGCGCCCTCGCAGAGCAGCCGCAACTAGAATCCCCGCCGCAATCGGGTCGAGCCGCGCCAGCGTATTGCACCACACGGTATTCATGCCTCCGTGAATGAGAACCATGGCAACGCGCATTGCGGTGGAAAGTATGAGCATGGCAATGGCGGCAACGGCGATGCGGTTACGCGAAATCTTACGCACAACCGGCGGCCAAAAGAGGTAGAACTGCTCCTCGATAGAAACCGTCCACAGTACGCCCCCAATCGAATGCATCGGCCAGCCATAGGCGATGATGCTCCAATTCCCCGCCAGCAAAAGAAACGCAATGGCATAGCGCCAATTAAAGACATGGCCCGGGTTGAAGGCGGGAACTAGAGCAAGGCCGATGGCAAAGAAATACAGCGGCCAAATGCGCAGAATGCGGCGCAGGTAGAAGCCTTTGACATCGAGCGAGCCACACGCCTCTTTTTCGCGCAACAATAGTTCGGTGATGAGGTACGCGCTAAGAACAAAGAACAGATCCACGCCGAAGACGCCGCCTTCGGTAAGACTCGCCACAACCACGGCCATCGCTCGCGGGACTCCATGTTGTATGTAGAACTCCGCTGGATGATTGAAGTGATAGAGAAATACCGCCAGAAAAGCAAAAAAACGGAGCACATCCAGTTCCGGCCGGTAAAACGACCGTTTTTTCTCAACCATCGTTGGCGCAGGGACTGGGAGTGTTGCGGTCGCCATAGAAACTTCGCTGTGTTCTTGTGCCGGAAGCAGGGGGGTTGTAAGTGTGTCGCGCCTAGGGCTTGAGCCCTTCGAGTCAAGCGGTTAATTCTGAGTAGTGACTCCTCTTCCACGGAGAGTGCGTCCAGCCACGGAATTTTGTCCGTCAGGATGCTCAGTTGCAGCGGTGGGCTCGACGGCATCGGAACACGCTGCCAACAGGCCGCTCTCGCGCAATAACTCCGCTGCATCGCAGATCGTCGAGAACTGCAGCCCTGAACGTTCCGCGATATCGAGGAGCGAGTACTCGCCATCGGAGAGATTGAGCACCCACAGTCGCGCGTTCATCTCAACTCCAATCGCTTCGCCGCCCGTGGACCGGTAAAGGTTTCGCTTCCCCAGTTGAGGCTCGCAGTAAGGACTCAGGTTGCGATACCGCCGGTTGTTTTCAAGCACGTCAGCGAGCGCGGTGCAGACGCGAAGCGATCCGGCCAGTTTTGACGGCTGGATGAAATCGAGATTGTCAGCGGAAGTGTGATACTCCGGAAACGTCCCCCAAACACTGCGCATCAGGCAACCAACCGGAAGATTGAAACCCGGAGAGCAGTACTGCCGCTCGTCGTAACCATAGGGGGAGAACTCGAGGACTTCGGAGTGTTCATCCTGATGGCGCAGAACGTGAGCCGCCGCCTGGTCGATTTCGGCATTCCCTCGGCGGCTTTTTTTGTAATGGAATCCGCCAGCATCTCCGATGCCCGTGAGGACAAGTCCGTAGCGAATGCGCGCGACATTCTCCCGGTTGCGGGCGAGCCATGTGATCGCGCCAATCGTTCCGGGAATAAAAAGAAAACGATACGAATATCGAAGATCGCGCCCGGACAGAAACTCAGCCAGAGCAGTGGCGACGGTCAGCCCAGAGAGATTATCGTTGGCCAGCGAGGGATGGCAGGCATGCGTCGAGACCAGCACCTCGTCGGCGGAACGGCCGGGCAGGTAGCATTCCGCGTAAGTCAGATGACCGTCGGCGAGTGCGGAGTCTATGCAAACTTCATAGTCACCATCTGCCAGTGCCAGCATCTGGTTGTGCGAGAGGCAGAATCCCCAAGCTTCCTTGTAATAGGAGGTGCGGTACGGAATCCAGTCAGCGTGTTCCGGCAGCGTGAACAGATGTTGTTTGAGTTCGCCGAGCGGCATGGTCGCATGCACCGGCGCGCTGTAATTCAGGACGTGAAGGTTGGAACGCTGAAAATCTACGACGCGTCTTCCGCTCGCGTCCTTGATATAAGCATCGCGGATATTCCATTCCTTTGGCACGGCCCAGTCGAACACCTCAGTACCGGTAGGCACTTCGGAGATTTGAAGGGGAACACGCCGGTGGATTTCAGCCAGGGTCCGACGGATGCCGTCTCCAGTAATGCTCCGGCAGATCGGGTACAGTTGGGCCGCGAAGCGATGCAATTCCTCGCCGACTTTTGCCAGATCGCGACGGTCGAATTCGTTCAGCAGGCCCATATTTTTTCGAAACCTGATTCGGAAATGCTCATTCAAAATCAGGGTAGGTTTGGTCGCGGTCCGAGATTACTTCCGGCTGCGACGGCCACTCGATCTGAAAAGCCGGATCATTCCAGCGCACTCCCCGCGATAATTCCGGGTAGTAGAACTCAGACATCTGGTAGAAGACTTCGGTTCGGTCTTCGAGCGTCAGGAAGCCGTGCCCGAAACCTTCCGGTACATAGATCATATGCCGGTTGACCGCGGTCAGAATCACGCCGATCCATTTCTTGAGCGTCGGCGACTTGGGCCGCAGGTCCACAACTACATCGTAGATCGCTCCCTGAGTGCATCGTACCAGTTTCGCCTCCGGATGAGGTTCGGCCTGGTAGTGCATTCCACGCAAGGTACCTTTTTTCTCGTTGAACGAGACGTTGCACTGCACGGTCACGGGATTCAGGCCGTGCTGTTCGAATTCGCGCTGGCACCAGGAGCGCGCAAAGAAGCCGCGTTCGTCACCCTTCGGTTCGAGGTGAATTTCGAAAACCCCGGGCAAGTTCGTTTCATGAAAAGTCATTTCAAACGGGCCGGACTCGGACGTGCGATGGAGACGCGTTCTTGGCAGGGTTACCCAACGTCTCGTGGGAAGCATCGTCAGGACTCTCGTAAGTTTTCAACCGATTGTGGTCCGGAGTCCCCGGTTTCGCAGCCCCCTTCGCGGACGTTTGCTTTCGACTTAGGCGGTTAAACAAACGAAACAAAAGGGTACGATTTGGCCAGGGCCGTAGAAGTTCCTGAACCAGTTCTGGCTCGCCTTGTGGAATATCCTGGAAGCACAACTCCCGTAATTCACTGTCGCAAGCTTCCGGCCAATAAGCGATCATTTCGTTCTGAGTCGCGGGTACCGCTTCCGCCAAAGGCTGGTTGGCGAGTTGGGCCCACAGCGCGCCCGGCATGTCGCGTCCCTCTCCCAGCCGCAGGCGACAAAGCGGGGTTGTGCGCGGATTCATTTCGATGAGGTAAGCGTCCCCGGTTCCCTCTTCGATCATGAAGTCCAGGCCAAAGAATCCTGACAGGCTTAGACGGGACGCAATCCGTTCGGCGGCAAACATCATCTCAGGGTTGTCGACCACGCGCACCACGCTCGCAGGACCGGTCAACCCGTCGGACCTGACCACCTCTACACCAATGCCAGCCAGCACCGACCCCTGCCAACACACTACAGCGCAGTTCGCTGGACGGCCGTGAATATAAGACTGCACGGTGACAGCGTGCTTAGACCGATTCCACCACGACCGCAACCAGAACGAGTCGCGGTTCACGACCATCCGTTTGACGGCACGCCCAAATCGAAACATCCGAGCTAGCTGCGCACCGGATTGCTGAACCTCGTCTGGAGTCTGGATGATTTTCACACCGCCACCACCCCAAGTTCCATCGACCTTCAAGACCCAGGGGAAAGATTCGCGCGCCCGCCAGGACTCGAGTTCCTCCGGGGCATCGACCCGACTGGTATTCGGCACGCGCACCCCTTCCTCACGAGCGAGCGTAAGAAGGTCGTAGCGGGAAGAAACCGTAGAGTAACTCGCGGGCGATCCTAGCGAGCGCTCGATCAGCGCTGCTAGTTTGCTCCCGGTTCCACGGCTTTGAGCCCGCGCATAGAGGTCGTGAAGATGCCCTACCCCGCGGTCACAGGAAGGCACAATGACGTCGGGCTCCACTGCCTCGATCGCAGTGATCAACGACTCAAGGGGGCGAAGGCCGCTATAGCCGAAGGTTCGTCGTACGGCCCGCGTTTTCAATAGCGCGTGACCAGGTTTCGGACAAAGAGCCGAAACTTGACAACCGGCTTCGGACAAACTAATCGCAAGTCGCGCCGACAATGCCCATCGATTGGTATCCGTCAGCAGGACCTTTATGGCCGAACCTGCCGGGATTTTGGGCTTAATCTCATTCATAGGTGTTTTTGTGAATTCGATTCAATATTGAAAGCCGCCTCGCGCGGCGTCGTTTTGCGCCGAAGCCGGGCAAGATGACCAGTCCGTTCGTGTTATCGAGCTACCGGCTGCGCCGCTTCGCGCTCGGCCGCCGGTCGTGTTTCTGGCTCAGACTCGCTCCGCACAAAATTGCGCGAGGCCGTTCGCGCCAAGTGTTTGGAGAGTCGGGGCGCCGCGAATTTAGCTCCGTAGGCGAAGCGAAGCAGCGGTCCAAAGGTATTCGCGGCTGCCACGCCCACGAAGTACAAGTTGCGTACGGTCGACTCAAAGTTCGACGATAGCACCGGGGTTTTTTCGAGACATTGAACTCCGCTAAGAATCTCGGAATCCAGGAAGGCCAACCGTTGCATGTCGGGCTTATAGCCGGTAGCCGCGATAACGTGATCGGCGGTCACCGTCTTTTTCGTGCCTGCGCTGTCTGCCAGCAGAAGATTGACGCGACCGTTCTGCAAGGTGGCTTCTGTAACGGAAACGCCAAGATGGAATCCCACCTTACCCACAACTTGCTCCTTGGTGAACCAGCAAGGCGCCGGACCAAGAATGCGGCGGACCTTGTCGAGTCGGAAGTTCTCCGGCATCTGGCGGAATACGAGAGGAAGATTCGTCAACCAAAACAACTTCCAGCCTGGGCCAATGCCTGTGGTCGGCGTGCGCAGACGATCGAGCCAGGACGGGTCCAGATTGTCAGGCGGATCGTGGAAGCGAATCTTAGCCACGCGCGCGATCACTTGCACGGAAGCGCCCGTCTGATGCAGCAAGGCAGCCAAGTCGAGGGCAGAGGCCCCGGCACCGACTACGGCCACTTCACGTCCCTTGAAATGTTCGAGACTGCCGTGCTTCGAGCTGTGGGTTACGAAGCCCTGGGGTAACGCGGCCAACTCGGGCGGCAGATTCTCGTAGTACGTCAGGCCCACAGCGACCACAACCCGGCGGGCGGTAAAGACCTCTCCATTACTGAGCTTGACTCGGAAGCCGACAGCCGAGCGCTGCACCGAGGTGACCCATTCGTTCTCCAGCTCCGGCACGAACCTCTTTTGAAACTCCAAGCCGTATGCGGTAAAGATTTCGAGCGGTACCGGAGTTCCGATGTCGGCATAGGGAAGTCCCTGCTCCTTGCAGTAGGCTCCCAACGTGAATGTCGAACCCGGATCATAGAGAGAGGAGGCGAAACCCTCGGATTTCAGGTGCATGCCAGTGGGCATGTGCTTTAGCCAAAACTCCATCGGACTGCCGAAAATACGGAAGTCTACTCCGCGCGCCTTGAGATGAGCTGCGATTGACAGCCCATAAGGGCCCGCCCCGATAATCGCTACGTCACACGTCTTCATTAGTTTTTCCCTTACAGTCGATCGGACAAAGGTTCCCGCCTTCTTCCTGCTACCCCAACTACAATGAAGCCATGTAATCCACGGAGGCACAATGGCCCGTTGGTGACACAGAGCGGGGTTACCTAGCCCAGTTCCTTCTATTGCCTGGACTTCATTGCGACGATTGTGCTGCCGAAAGCTTGGCCTCTCGCGGTTCCGGAGCCGGGCGAGCATTGACCAATATGTTGGCGATACGTTCCCCCGCGCGACCATCCCACAGAGGGGGGATCGTCCCTCGCTTTGCCCTTCCCTCGAGAATCCCGGCCAGCTCGCTCCGAAGTTTGCCAATGTCCTGGCCAACCAGAACGTTGGTACCCATCGTGATCGTAATCGGACGTTCCGTGTTCTCGCGCATGGTGATGCAAGGGATCTTCAAATAGGTTGTTTCTTCCTGGATTCCACCGGAGTCTGTAATCACCACCGTTGCGCGTCTTTGCAGAGCCAGAAATTCGATGTAGGGAATCGGATCTAACAGGTGCAGATGGCGCACATCAATGCCAAATTCCGCGATCCGCTGGCGGGTCCTGGGATGAACCGGAAAAACGACATCCAGATCCTTGTTAATATCGAGCAGCGACTGCAGGATTTTCTTCAAGACTCGGCTATCGTCTACGTTTGCGGGCCGGTGCAGCGTAACCAGGGCATACCGCTCCGGTAGCGCGCTCTGGTCGCATTGCAATGCGACGGGCAAGAGCCGCACCAGAGAATCGATCATCACATTACCCACTCTGTAAATCTTCTCCGCAGGGACGCCTTCGCGCTGAAGGTTGATGTCGCCATCCTCCGAAGGGGTGAATAGGAAGTCGGCTAGTTGATCGGTGACTAGGCGGTTGATCTCCTCCGGCATGGTCCGGTCAAACGAACGAAGCCCGGCTTCGACGTGCCCGACTTTAACCAGGAGCTTGGCGCACACCAGGGCAGATGCGACTGTCGAGTTGACATCGCCGTAGACCAACACTACATCCGGCTTGTGTTCCAGCACCACTGGTTCAAAACGAGCCATGACCTCTGCCGTCTGCTTGGCATGGCTTCCGGAACCGACTCCCATGTTCACATCCGGCTCAGGCATCGCGAGCTGGAGGAAGAAAACATCCGACATGTTTGCGTCATAATGTTGACCGGTGTGGACTAAGGTCTGCTTTACGCTTCGCTCGCGGAGGGCGCGAATAACCGGCGCAGCCTTCATGAAGTTTGGCCGGGCCCCGACTACGTGAAGAATATGCATAAAGTTAGTGATAGGAAAGGTGGGGACTCCCACCGACGATCTATCTAGCCTCCGCGGCGTTTGCCAGTTCGTAGACCAAGTTGCCATCGACTTTTCTGGCGCAAGCCAGTACGGCTCGCTCAGCCTGTTCGCCCTCAATCCGCCAAGAATTATTGTGTCTTACTACCGACATTTTGCTTCGCGCCCTCCACCAGGAATCGACTTCGGAAGGAAGGCCAAACCAGACCTGTTTCTCTTCTCGCAAGTTTCTCAAGTATCCCAACAAAGCCTGATAAACCGGCTTGGTGTCTGGCTCCATAACATAATCGGGATGGATGATGAAACTTGCCATCCCACTCTTTCCGAGAATCAGCTCAATCTGGGCTTTCCATAAGTCAATCGAACGCTGATTGAGAAGATGGAAGAGCATGTAGTCCTGAGAAGCAGTTACCGGAAGTTCGAGAATATTCCCAATGAAATACGGCATTACAGTGCAACAGCCACCGTGCTGCGCATCAAGATGCGCAACATTGGGAATGGACATGTCATAAGAGAAATTGAGCGTGTCAAACCATTCCGGCTTGCGGTAAAGCACCGCCGCCCGGAATCCTTTGGCCGCGTAGCTCGTGCCGTAGCGATTGATGAGCGCAACCCGGCGCAGAAATTCTTCCCGGTCGTCGAAGAGCCGGCCGTCGTGATTCAAATCCTGGATTCCAACCTCGAACCCCCGGGTACGGATGGTCTCGAGGAACTTTGAGGAAACCGCATAGCGTCCCTCGGGAACGATCTGGAAGGACGCCTTGATTCCAAAAGAGTCATCAAGGTCCATGAGACTCGCGCACAGATTCCTTCCAACCTCGTTTTCCACATCGTGCGTCATCACTACGCAGCCGCGAACTCCGCCTGGCCAGAACCACACGAATGGAACTCGATCGAGGCCCTGAGCCTCCATGGACAATAGCAAGAGTCGTTCGCAGATACTCTCAACCGTAGTGTCAACGGGCCAGCGGGGAAAAGGCCGTTTTTCCCAGTTGCGCAGGTGAAACTTCTGAATCTTCCTTCGAGCGGCCCGATTTGTGAGAGGCCGGAGCAGGTAATAGAGCTTCCTTTGGAGCTTCTCGTAGCCTTTCTCCCTGCTCCCGCTATCCGGATAACGTTCCAGGCGAAGATTATCGATAATTTCCGCCGGATTGAACGGCAGCTTCAACTGCCCTTCGCCGGCCACGACTTCTTCGACAGAATCGTAAAGCAAAGACTCGATTGGCCTGTCGCAAAGGGCCGAAGAGGAATGGCCGTAACAAGTTGCGTCCGGACCGAATCGAAAGTATCCCTCGGCTGAAGAGACCTTCCCGCTCAAGGAAAAATCCAGGAAGGTTTCGGGACAGCGATAGCGATCACGCACCGGTCGGCTCAACATCTCCGCAGATTCTACCGCTCCTCTGTAGAATGATGCTTCGGATCTTACATGTAATCGGGACCGGTCCCCCGAACCGACGCCCCGCGATGACAATAGGTCGATGTTCATATTTTTCGTATTCTAAGCAGCAGAGGCAACTTCGCTGCTGGTGTTCTCTTCTTGCGATGGATGTTGCAGAAACCCACCGAGGTTGTGTCTCGCTTGGGCTAGCAAACTTTGTGTGAAGGAACAACCGTAGAGCATCACCCCTATCGCCGTTCCCAGCGTATTGGTGAACAAATCCGTCGTACCCGAGCTTCGCGTCGGCAAAAATGCCTGCAGGACCTCGATCGTGAGACTGACGACAAGTCCCAAAGCGATCGTAGTTGCTTTTGGACGGTTGATCGCCTGCGCCAGAGAGAAATAGGCAGCGAAACAAAAACCAAAGGGGATGAATCCAGCAATGTTGACGCCAATATCCTGCCAATAGCTCCACGTAGGTTTGTACTCGCGCCACGGAGGTAGGAGAAGACTTTGATGCAAGACGAAATAGTGGGAAGGGATGATTAAGTCAGTCGCGGAGTCTAGCTGATTGTGAACGATGCTGCCTCTACCTTCGCTAAACAAATACAGCGCGACTGGAGCCTCGTCCTTCGCAAGAGTAGGTCGCAGTGTTTTCGTCCAACTCTCCCAGTGCTCTGCTACCTCCGCGGCCGTCAGCTGTCGGTGGTAAATCGCCAGTCCTAGAATCTGGCCAGACCAGTCGCTGCTGGTGAAAGGGGAGTCAGCGACGACAAGCCATCCAGTGAAGTTGTTCTTCGAGACCCCGAGAAGGGGAGATACCTTAGCCAGAACACCGTCAATATAAACTGACGTATCGTGCTCCCCTAATGTGATGGTCACGAACACTGGGCTGATCTCGTGGAACACACCGCCGATTGTGAACCATGCAGTTCTCGCGGTGCCGTGGCCATCGACATTGTGCTGTTGTATGCGCAGCGCATCCTTGTTTTGATGAAGGGAGAATGGCTCCCCAGGATGCGCGGAGCCGTCAAAGGACAGAATCGTTTTCCTGGCATCAATCCGGCTTGGCTCTAACCAAATCTCAAGACTCGACGAAGTGTCGTCCTTCAAGTCGCTGCCCCCGAATGCGCCGCCACTCACGATGCTGCCGTGTTGGCTGAAGCGAAGTCCGTTCGTATTCTTGAGCCAGTTCACCTTGTTACTCGGAATGTGCAGCGGCCATAGGCCAGCAATCAGAATGATGCACAGCACACAAATACAGACAGCGCTGACAATCCTGGCATACGCTCTGATCGTGAGGTCTTCCTCTGTTGGCTTGAAATCGGTCATAGTCCAGAGCTAACCCATATGCCTGTACAGCAGTTTGCCAGCGTGAGAGCGAACCGCATCCGGCAGAAGGCATAGAAACTGTCGGGCTGCTTGTGCACTCCAGTTCATCGTCGCTTCTCCCTTTTCCGTGTCCGGATATCGATAATATGTGAGCGTCTTTTTTGTCGTGCCGAACTTGTTCTTGAAGGCAATCAGGCCCTCGTTATCCAGGTCAGACCGGCCAAAATCGATCCTCTCTGCTCCCGACTCTTTGCTTTCCTCGATGAGCCTCCAGAACAGAAAGGGCATACCTCCTAAATTGTGGACCTTCTCATCTGAGCACCCATACTTATAAATGACGCATGATCGATGTCGCAGAGTGAGCATCGCCGAGATCGGAGTGCCATCTTTACGAGCCACTCTGATCTGAACTTTGTCGCCCATGCATTCGACCAGATTTTTAAACCAGGCGCGCGGCTGAGGGAGTAATTGATGGCGTCTCCTGGTAAGCAAAACCAGGCGGTAGAATTCGTCCAGCAGTTGCTGGGAGCGGCCAGCTTCGTACGAAAGCCCTTGCTTCTCCGCCCGCCGGATCTTTCGCTGGATGGAGTCTTTGTGGAACCCGCGAAAAATCTCTTCTAGAGTAGCCCTGATGTCGAGCTCGTGAAAGCAATAGGAGCGACTCGCCTTCAAACCCCAAGCGCCACTCTGGACTTGTGACAACGGTCGGAGTTCGATGTACTTCCAATGTTGACGATCGCACTCGACCCGTAACCAGTTCATGAATTCCAGGGACTCATTGAGACCGTTCAGCAGGGGTTCACAATGATCGGCAAAGGGCAGTGACACCAATCGAGATCCAGTTAGCCAACTCGATACGCGGCACAGGACGACGCCATCCTTCAATGGCTTACCCGCAGGCGCGGTTGTGAGCACAATTGGTTCATAGCCATAGGTGCGAGCTAATGCTTGAAGCCAACCTCGTTCGTGAAATGCCGCTGCACAAGGGTGGCGAACGACCAAGTCATCCCAGCGGCTGTCTACAAGCGGGTCTAGGACGTGGACGCTCACTGAAATCACACTTTCCGCCACTAAAAGTTTTAGGGGCGCCGATCATGAACCTCGCACCAGGGACTTTGTCGATGCAGTCTCTACTTTCACTCTCACGTCTCCAGATTCCCCCAGGGGTTTTCGGTCTTCGATGCGGAAGAGGGTTTTGTCCCAGAGTTTTTGCGAGGACCACCTGATCCCTCGCGAGAACGTCGCGATATGCTTGGCCACCGACCAGCCAAAGGCCGCTCTGACCCACGAGTATTTCCAGGACAGGTAGGGAACTGTCAGTTTGCCTCCCAGTTCCTTGGCCATTCGTACAGCCTGCTCAACAATGTCGGTATCTTCTTGATAGAAGTAAATCAGCGAGCGTTGCAAGTAGTTAACACAGGCGGCTCGAACCCTTTCGCTGTCCTCCAGCGACCGCAGATACCCGATGTGCAACTGCATGGAGAGCCAATGGGCCCTGATTTTCCTATCGGATCGCCCGATGTAACTGAGAGTGCCGCCGAATGCCGCTCCCGGAGCACGATAGTAGGTCTTCGCCTCTGGCACGAACCGGACTCCATCGCTGGCAAGAAGCACGCGACAGAAATACTCGCCATCGTCGTCACTCAACAACCTGGTATCCCATGGACCTGCAGCCTCGGTCAATTCCCGACTCACCAACCACGTGGCGGTCTGCATGTAAAGGTTATCCCCCATTTTCCGCAGCAGCCACTCAGTGGGAGACAGATCGCTCCACAGCGCAGTCGGAAGGAAGTCGGCACGGTACCATCGGTATAAGAACTTTCCAAATGCCGAAGAAAGAAGTGTTCGTTTGCTTCGGCACTGATCCAATACCTCCATCTGCCGCGCAATCTTGTCGGGAGCGAGCAGATCGTCGGCGTCCAGCCACTGAATGTAGTCACCCTTGCTGAGCGATAAGGCGGTGTTTCTGGCGGCGGCAGCGCCTTGATTCTTCTGCGGGAAAACTCGGACGCCTTGCGACTCAAACTGCCGCGCGACCGTCACGGTTTGATCGCTGGAACCATCATCAACAACAATGATCTCCTTGCGCTCCCACGTTTGCGCAATCGCCGAGCCTAACGTATCAGAAATCCATTCCTGGGCATTGAAGGCGGGGATGAGAATCGAGACCAGGGGTCTTGGCGCGCCCTCGTGTCGGGTGTTCGAGATTTGAGAATTGCGCAGGCCGGAACGGTCCGATACCCGCTCGCAACCCGGCACCCTCAACACTTCCAAAGCCTTGATCACAGGAACAATCTGTGCCCCCGATTTGCTGGCATACTGCACGACTTCCTCGAAGAATTCTGGAGTGCATCCGTAGGGAGTGGGGTTGTCCGCGACGTCGTGGGTGGCAAAAATGAGCCAGCCGCGAGCTTGCCGGTTGCGATCGATGAGATCCTTGACCGCCTGTATATTTCCTCGACTTTTTTCGAGAAAATAGGCCGACAACTGATTGAGGTCTGTTTTACCCGCATTCAGGGTTTGGCCGCCACCCCGACAGCACAGGAAATGGTCGACGATCTTGGCCTTGGTGAGCGGGCGCGGCAAACTGATCGGATATGAAAAGGTCTTGAATTCAGCTCCTGGAACCAACCGGTCGAGTGCTGCACTGTTCTCGATGATCGATTTCTCAAATGCTGCAGTCCGTGTGTCCCAAGAGTCACAGTGTGAAAATGTGTGGCAGCCCAGCTCATGTCCGTGTTCAAGGAGTGAGGCCAAATCGTCCTGAACAAACATTTCGCCGCTTTCTGTGTGCTTGCCAATCAACCCCAGAGCGGTATAGTAAGTGCCCGCGAGACCGTAGCGGTTCAAAATGGCGCCGCCCGTTAGCAGCGCCGACCTTGGAAAATCATCAAACGTAAAAGAAACCAATGGCTGCTGCGGGCTCACCACAAAAGGCCTTCTGAACAACAGAGTTGCAGCTCGCCTTCGGTAATATCCTTGCAATTTTTGCCACGACATCTGGAACATATACGGTACCTAGTTAGAAGCTTTCTCGCGACTACCAGCAGGCTCATTTCAGCAGTTGCCGCATCAGCCGCGGAACGTTGTTTAGGAAGCTGCTCTCAGAAACATAATTATCCCGTACCTCCGACAAGTAGCGTCTGAGTCCCGTCTTGACCTTGTATTTGATGTTATCGGGATACGCACTCATGCCCAACTTGTCGACGTAGACAACGCGAACCTCCGCCGTCTGCTTTGGCGGGATGGTCACATGGAACCGAAGAAATCCGGTTTCGCAACTCCAGTCAGTTGTCTCTTGATTGACTTTGACTGCACCCAGGCAATCTGGATCACTTTCCTCTTTTATAAACTCAATCGTGCGTGGCTCTGCGGCTGGGTTTTCAACAAGCAAATGGTTCCCATACATCTGGATAATGCTTCTCCCATCAGGCTCGCAACGTGTTCGATAGCTATGGCTGACTACATCGCCCAGGCTTCCCCAGATGAGCTTGCACGGCAAACAATTGAGTCTGTCGATGAACTCAATAAGGTCGCGACCGTCATCTTTGAACGCCTGATGGTGCGCAACCATCAGACAAGGTTTGCCAAGAAGAATATCGAAAGCGAAATTTTCGATGCCATGGGTCAAGTACCGTCTCGTAAATATGGGAAACGTTCCATATTTATTGATGGCGACGTCCCAGAGGTCGGCAATCGTGGTACAACTTCCTGATTGCTTCGACGGCGTCACTTCCGTGTTGGCCGCGGCAACAAAGCCGTTCAATTTCAAAACCCGCCCGGCCTCAGTCGAAAATTCCCCCTGCGGAAAAACCATGATGCGGTCGTATGCCAAAGAAGTTCTCTGATCTAAGCACTTCATCCTTTGGCTCGCAACTTTCGTTCTCGCGTTTAGTTCGGCTGGAGACTTGGCTGCAAATTCACTTGCCGTGTGATCACATCCGTGGATGGAGATGGAGAAGCGGTCAGCCCGATTCTTGAACAGGTCCACAACCTCGGAATCGGTTCGTTGCCAGTTCCAGGGTATGAAGGCGAGTGACATGGTAAAGTTGTGCTCGTCCATCAATTCCAACGCACGCCTGAAACGCAAGCAGCCGTATCGAGGCTTGAGCGGAGGATCGTCGACAATCAGGCAGGCTCGTGTTCCGACGCTCTTCCAACAAATATCGTCGAACGCCCACTTCAGATATATGGTGGTCGGCACGGCGCTGCAGAAAAGCTCCTTGACGTCAAAAGGCTTCCGGGAAGGAGTGTTGACATCGATCGTATCGCGACAAGCACTAAGATAAAAGGGCAGTCCCCCAAATGTAACTTTCACGAATACGTCGCCAGCGTCGGTCGAGATGATGCGATGAAAGGCTTCGCCTTCATCATGTAGATCAAATACCTGGTCCGCCTCGCTTGGCGTGACAGTTACTCGCAGACCAGACATAGGGCCGCACATTCCGGGAGACTTGCCGGTTACAGACATCACCGTCGGGAACGAGTCAAGACGGCGAATGGTCGCACTTTTGTCACGCGTCAGAAGCTTCAGCAAGCGCTCGCACGAATCCGTTTCCTGAAAGCCGTAGATGTAAACCGAACTGACCTTTTCCGCAAGCTGCCGCCAATCTCGCGACTCGCCGAAGGATTGAAACGCCTCCGCCATGACGGGCGCCGAACCCAAAAGCCGATACTTGCCGCAATCAGGCCTCTCCAACAGGCCTCCGCTCGCGATTTGGCTGATCGTTGCAGCCTCCCACGAGACCCCAAAGAAATCCAGCAAACTGCCGACATTTCGATCGTTCGAGGAGAGGTCCCCATTGGAAAGCACGAGCGCCCTCGATATCGTCGGCATCACAGCCGTTCGGTACGTTGACGTCGAACTCTGCTGCGTCAAAGGCATCGCTTGGGTCAAGGCGTTCGCCAGAAATGGGTATACGGCCAAATCCGAACTACGTTAGCCGCCGTTCAGGTTTGCGGGATATCACCAGCGACCGCATAGCATGGTTCGGAACCATTGAGTTGAGCGCCGGAGTCAGCGCCTTCAAAAACCGGGTAAGCCGAGGGCCTGCGGAATGAGGTATCCAGCAGAAATTCCCTTTCCGAAGGATCTCAAAACCAGCGGAGGAAAATGGATGGGCATATTCTTCCAGCGATGGCAGATAGTAGGCTTCTTCATCCTTGGTCAGCCGATCACGAAAACGACTCCGGAATAATGGAAACCCTTTGTTCATGTCGATCATGATGCATATGCCACCCTCTGCTAGAAGGTCAAAAATTGCGGTTGCACATTGAACGTCCGCTTTTAGGCGTTGGCAGTAACGAAATGTGTTGACGCCCAAAATGAGGTGGAAGGATCCGAGAAGAGCACTCTTGGGAGCGCCAATGCCTTTCGCCAGGTCGTCTGCAAGATTTTCATTGCGCGCCGCGCAGAACCGTATCTTCTCATTCTGCTTCGGCGAAAGGTACGTCTTTGCTTCCTGATTGGCCGCTTCGATCAGTTTTTCAGAGAAATCCGTACCGTAAGCGCACTGCAGGGCAATTCCCCTTCGCTCCATCGTGGAGGCCAGGTGAACAAGATTCATGCCCCCGCCGCAGCCAAACTCTATCATGCGCACTCCATCCTTCACCGCGGATCGGGGAATGGAGTTTTCTAAAGCGTCCAAATATATCTTTCCATAGTCGTTTTCTAAGAGATAGCTGATGCCTTCTCCCGCGGTTTCTTTCGTGTATTTTCGGATGGCTTCTTCCGCACTGTACTCTTTCAGGAATAGCTCATCGATGTTCGCGGGCGGGCG
>Ga0207003_1019_pt1 | contig 53164 bp, 46 predicted proteins | sample Alteio_BWMinCont_89_FD_153474 | JGI IMG/M metagenome (GOLD analysis project Ga0207003, IMG submission 153474) | Enriched cells from forest soil in Barre Woods Harvard Forest LTER site, Petersham, Massachusetts, United States -... | ecosystem: Environmental > Terrestrial > Soil > Temperate forest >...
AGGGGATCGCATCGGAAGCCGGGATCTCTCCCGCAGCAGCGGCGGGAACCGGGATGCCTTCGGGGGCGGTTCCAGGGGATACAACGGATCGAACGCCCGCTCCAGCGGCAGCCGTGGCGCCTCCAGCATGGGATCGCGAGGCGGGGGAGGTTTCAGTCGTGGTGGCGGCGGCGGGCGCCGTAGGTAGGGCACGTAAATTGCGGGACAGAAATCGTTGGGAGCACGGAATGAAACCAAATTCTACTAATGGAAATTTCCGCGGACTTGTTTGGCTTGTCGGAGCGATGCTATTGGCGTGTCTGTGCACGTCGGTTCTTTCCATTGCGCAGCAATCTTCAGCGAAGAAAGCTCCAACCACTACGGCTGCCCCTGCAGGTGCCCTCAGCTTTGATACTCCGCAACAGGCAGCCGATGTTCTGATCGACGCGGCCGAAAAGTTTAACGAGGGTGCGCTTATCCAGATTTTTGGGCCAGGCGGCGAGGACATCGTATTTAGCGGCGAAGTCCCGCTAGACCGCCAGCACGCGGCTAATTTCGTTTCTGAGGCCCACGAAAAGAAAAGCGTTTCCGTTGATCCAAAGAGTGGCACCCGCGCGTTTCTCCTCGTGGGTAACGAAGACTGGCCCTTTCCCGTGCCCATTGTGAAGAAAGGGGAAAAGTGGTTCTTTGATGCCAAAGCCGGGCGGCAGGAACTCCTGTATCGCCGCATCGGGACCAATGAATTGGACGCAATTCAAATCTGCCATGGCTACGTGGAAGCGCAGCACGATTACGCCTTTCAGAAACGCGAGGGTTACGACGTAAACCAGTACGCTCAGCGCATTATCAGCAGTCCTGGTAAGCAGGATGGATTGGCCTGGCAAAATACCGAGGGCACCTGGGGAGGGCCTGTGGGCGACAAGATCGCCCGGGCAATCGAACAGGGCTACACCAGCGAAGCGGAGCCGTACCACGGTTATTTCTTCAAAATTCTGAAAGGACAAGGGCCTGCGGCGCCGCTCGGCGAAATGGACTTTGTAGTGAAAGGCGTAATGATCGGGGGTTTTGCCCTGGTGGCCGCGCCGGCTGAGTATGGCGTAACCGGCGTGCAGACCTTCATGGTCAGTGACGATGGCGTTGTCTACCAGAAAGATTTTGGGTCGAAGACCATCGACGAGTTCAAGAAGATGGAGCGCTTCAACCCGGACAAATCCTGGACCCCGGTCTCAGAGGAAGACGAATAGAGGAATAGAGAAAAAACTCGGAACGCTAGGAATTCGTGTCTTTGCCAAAGATCTTGGGCAGCGGTGATGCTTTCGCATTTAATATTCTGCGTCGCGAGCCACGAAAGACTTTTCAAGAAAACAATCCTTCCACTTAGGGGTTTCCCTAGTTGCCGTGCACTCTGCACCACAGTACAAAACCCCAAGTAGGCGGTTACGGGCATAAGCAGGTCGACATCGATTCGGAGATCGGATCGACGTTGGACATCGACAGTATCCGAACGGGCGCTTGCTGTGTTTCGTAGAAAACATCCGAGCGTGCTCTTAACTCGGGTCGCAAACGAACAAGGACTCTCGGTATGAAATCCAGGCAACTCTCCCGGGGCAGTCTCCTTCAGACCATTCGCGAATGCACGGCGATTCTCTGCGTGGCGGTGCTCCTGCCCGGAAACGCGGTAGTGGCCGCCGCCCAAGCCCAGCAGCCCGCGGCCGCTCCTGAGGAGGCTGCAGTTAAGATTCCGGCGGACCAACTGGACTCTCTGGTGGCGCCCATCGCGCTCTACCCCGATGCATTGCTCAGCCAAACTCTGGTGGCTTCCACCTATCCTCTGGAGGTCATTCAGCTCAAACAGTGGCTGGATCAGAACAAGAGCCTGAAAGGGAAGGCTCTCGCGGACGCAGCACAAAAGCAAGACTGGGATCCGAGCATCCAGGCTTTGGCTGCACTGCCCGACCTGGTCAAGCAATTAGCCGAAAACATCAAGTGGACGACGGATCTTGGAAATGCGTTTCTTGCGCAGCAGAGTGATGTGATGGACGCTGTACAGCGCATGCGCAAGAAAGCTCAGGACGCAGGGAATCTGAAGCCCAGCGAACAGCAGAAAGTGGAAACCAAGGTCGTCGAGAGTAAGCAGGTTGTCATCATCGAGCAAGCCAGCCCAGAGGTCGTCTACGTCCCTAGCTACAACCCAACGGTTGTGTACGGTGCCCCAGTTTATCCGTATCCTCCGATCAGCTATCCGCCGCCTGGCTATTATGCAGCCGGTATGGCCATATCGTTCGGTGTTGGGGTGGCGATGGGAGCCTTCTGGAGCGGCGGCGCCGGTTGGGGATGCGGATGGGGCGGCAACAACAACGTCTATATCAACCAGAACAATAATTTCGTCAACAACAGCAACAGGCAAAATATCAACAACGTGAACCGCGGCAACCGCGCATCCACTCAGCCCGCAAGAGGTAATAGTAGTTGGCAGCACAATCCTCAACATCGCGGGGGCGCCCCATATTCTGACAGGTCCACTGCGGACAGGTTCGGCGGTACGACTCGAGGCGACTCCATGTCGAACCGGCAGGCAAACGCACGCCAGAACCAGGCCAGACAGCAACCTGCGGGAGGCGACCGGGGCGGGACGGGAAATCGACAGCCCGGCGGCGGCGATCGTGGCGCTGGCACTCGAGACACGTCCAACCGCGGTGCTGGGGGCGATCGCGGTGCCGGCACTCGAGACACGTCTAACCGCGGTGCCAGCGCCGGCAATATGGACTCCAACCGGGGAGGTGGAGGAGACCGCGTTGGCAATCGACAAGTCCCGAACTCCGGGAGCGCGACGAATCGGAGCGCCTTCGGTGGAGCATCTTCCGGCAACAGTGGCGGCGCAGCACGAGCCAGCAGTTCGCGCGGTTCTTCCAGCATGGGAGGCTCTCGCGGCGGAGGTTCCCGCGGCGGGGGTGGTGGCGGTCGTCGGAGGTAAGCAAAACCATGATCATTGAAGGAAATATGAGATCAAGACTCTCTCGACTCCGCACGCCGGTTGGCATCTTCGTCTTCATATTGGTTGCGCCCTGGTGCATCCTGCCGTGTCTCGCGGCGGACCAGGTGCAATCCGCGACGAAAACGGTGACCACTCCACTAAAGGCGTTCGACACTCCACAGCAAGCGGCTGAAGCGCTGATCAACGCTGCGGGAGCCTATGACGTGCCGGATTTAATGGCAATCTTCGGACCAGATGGTAAAGACTTCGTTGCCTCTGCCGATCCGGTCGTAGATAAGAACAATGCTGCTTCGTTTGCGGCAGACGCCCGTGCCAAGAACTCCATTTCGATCGACCCCGCAAAACCGAGTCGGGCAACCATAATTGTCGGTGAAAAAGAGTGGCCCCTGCCGGTTCCTCTGATCAAAAAGAGCGGCAAATGGTATTTCGATGCCAAGTCAGGCCGGCAGGAAATCCTCTTCCGAAGGATTGGCGCCAACGAACTGGACGCCATTCAAGTCTGCCGTGGTTTTGTGGAAGCGCAAAAGGAATACGCTCTGCAAATTCACGATGATTCCGGGGTCAATCAGTACGCGCAGCGAATCTTCAGCACTCCTGGGAAGCAGGACGGCTTGTATTGGCAGAATCCGGACGGCACGTCTGGCGGACCGATTGGCGATACGGTCGCAAAAGCGTTGGAGGAGGGCTACTCCATTGGCAAGTCGGGATTCCATGGGTACTACTTCAAAATCCTGAAAGGGCAGGGCCCGGCGGCACATTTAGGCAGGCTGGATTACGTGATTGAGGGGATCATGATTGGCGGCTTCGCCCTTGTCGCCGTGCCCGCCGAATACCGGGTTACAGGTGTAAAAACTTTTATCGTGAACAACGACGGAATCGTTTACCAAAAAGACCTTGGTCTTGATTCCTTGGACATTGTCAAGAAAATGGAGTTCTACAACCCGGATCCAACCTGGCATCCGACGAATGACGAGTGGCCGGCGAGCGTCGCTGATGACGTTGCTGCGGATTGAGTAGCGGGAAAAGATAAGCCCCTCAGTAGAAGGGTTGCACGATCTCGCCGAGCATGAATCTTTGAGAGGCGGAGAAAAAAAGCTGTGATGTTCGTCCACGACATAGTCTGGCTGGAAGGAAACAACACGGCGAGGAGCCCCGTGGCCTGTAAGCAATGCGATTCCGAGAACCAGGGTAAATTTGGCAGTGAAATCTCCATACACTATCCCGGACTCAAAGGTCTGGACGGACCCATCGTGATGATTTTCCAGGGACTTCTGGTCTGTTTGGATTGTGGCTTCACGGAGTTTACTGTTCCCGAAAACGAGTTGCGACTCCTTGAGCAAGACACGCCGGCTAGGCCACGGTTTGAAGGGGAGGCCGATTCGTGAACACAAGAAATTCGACGTTCGCATCTCCGGGGTGCCCCAAAACTGGCACAAACTTTCAGGGAGCCAACCACCACACCGGATGGACTGGGTCATCGCATGTTCGCTCTATCTGTTTGCGCGTGTTGGGAGGCCGACGCGCTCCAGATGCCTAAGTCAGATGCCGTGGCCCGGGTAACTTGCAGGGTAGCAGGGGCTTTGTACAGCTGTCGGCTTGGAGTAAGGCGTCACGATTGCACCGCTAAGACGAGAAAGAGGCGGTGCACGCGCCTCATCGCGCTGGTGAACTTAGCGGGGACAGCTAAAGTCGGGGGCCGCGTACCCCACAATCGCCGCCCCTGGCCGCAGCGTACAGCGCTACTCGGTATAGAACATTAGAAGGACACCCAGAGCAATCATTAACGTGGGCCAAAGTTTCGCGAAGACGGCGCGCCATCTTGTATTGACCTCCGCCAAACCTTTTGTCATGCCAATGCCGAAACCGGTGGCCGCGTAGCTCAGATGTTCGGCCTGGATACGCGCCATGATCGCCATATGGTTTTCGCCGTGCATTCCGGCATTGTGAGAATGGAAGAGCAAGAGAACGGAACCCGCCACCGCGAGCACGGGAAAAACCCAAGCCGCCCATGCTGCTTTGAGACGCTCACGCGCTCGCAGCATTTCAACCAGGCCCAAACCAAGAAGCAAGACGGCGAAGATCTTGTGCTGGATGACTTCGGGATTGGTTATGGTGCCCTGGATCCATGGCTTCGGACCAAAAGGCCAGAGTTCCGTATCGCTGTAGACGAGAACGAATAAACCTGAAATCAGGAAACTGAAGGGCCAAGCGTAACTTACTGCGGGAAACCGCTTCTTCAGGATGTCTTGGGCTAGGATGAAAGCGCCAGCAAGAGCTACGAAAAATCCGATGAGGTGGTGATTACCTTCGCTCTCGCGTTTCCAACTTAGGATTTCAGCTTGAGTGGGTTCCTCTGTGGACATGGACATGCCAGCGTGTTCATGTTGCGAGTGATGATCCTGAGACCACGTCGGCAGAGGGACAAAGAGCATGAAAAGAGTTAGTGACAACGTTATAGCTCGGATCAATGGGTTGACCTCGCTTCTCTTCGAAATGCCGCTCGCATCGGGCTTACTCATGGCGCATGCTCTCCACAGGATCCAACCCAGCCGCAAACCTAGCCGGAGCTGTTCCAAAAAGTATACCGACTGAGCATGAGACCACGATCGCCACGACCACAGAGAATGCCGAAATAGGGATCCGGTATTCGGTGAAGATGCGCACCGATAACGGCAATGCCAGTCCGAGGATGACTCCAGCGAAGCCGCCGATGAGAGAGATCAGGGTCGCTTCCGACAAGAATTGAAAACGGATATCACGATTGGTCGCGCCGATGGCTTTGCGTATCCCAATCTCGGGAATGCGTGAACCTACAGTCGCCAACATTATATTCATGATTCCTATGCCACTCACGAGGAGCGTCACCGCCGCGATAAGCAGCAACACCAAGGTGAGTGCATTAGCGGTCCGCTCCGCCATGGAGACTACCTCGGTAAGATTTTGTACGAAATACGACGACTCCGGCCGATGCCTGGACTGGATAACTTTTTGGATTTGTCCCGTGACCGGGATCACAATGGACGGTTCGGCGGCTGAGAAATAAATCTGCCGAACCTCGGGCGAGTTAGTGAAATACCGAATTACGGTGTAGGGAATCACCATGGTGTTGTTTGTCACCTCGGACCGCCCGAAGGTGTTCACCCGCTCTCTGAAAGTCCCGATGATCGTGAACGGCAAACCGCCCAACTTCACGATCTTCCCGACCGCCTCATCCGCCGACCCGTAGACCTCCTCGGCGAATTTTTGCGTGATGAGGCCAACTTTGTTGCGTGCTTGTTCGTCCTGCCCATCGAAAAACCTTCCGGAAAGAACCACCAAATTACGCACGGCGATGTATTCGGGGAACACACCCAGGACCTGGAGATCACGCTCTTGGCCAAGACCAATTGGGATGCGGTCAGCGAACGGAACCACTGGAGACGCAGCCACGATGCCCGGCACTTGCCGTAATGCAGCTTGCATGTCATCAATGGTCAAGAAATCGCGCCCTCGGTCTCCGCCTTGGTATTCAACTACGATCATGTTCACGCCGATGCCTTGAATCTGATCTAAAACGTACTTCTTTCCCGTCATGGCGATTGTGACCACGAGAATAAGCGAAGCCGTCCCGACGACCATCCCTAATGCTGTGAGAGCAAACCGCACTTTATCGCTGCAGAAAGTGTCGTAGGCGAAGCTGACCATCTCGCCATAGGCCATCTTTGGTGGGCGGCTGTCATCGGCAGTGATATTAGTGGCCATGTTAGGTGCAGAACCCCGACCCACCCCACCACCGAACCACCGGAGAAAGTGGGCCGGTACGAAGGACTACCGAAAAAGCTACTGACTCCGACAGGTCCTTTTAACTGCCAAAACTAACAGTCCGCGCCTCTTTTCGGCATGCAGGTTTGGTTCCTTCACTTCAAGCGCTTGAGGTCGAGTCCTAGATCACGTGGCAACAAATGGACAAACATAGGTTTGTCCGACAAGGGCGGCTTGTATGGCTGGGATCAGGTGAGCCTTCATGTGGGACTTGAGGACATATCCCAATGCACCTTCCGCCATGCACGCGTTCACGAATTGTTCTTCCGAATGAACCGTCAGGAACACTATTTTGGCTGAGAACGCGGACTCGCGCAGCTGATGCGCGGCATCGATTCCGCTCAAAACCGGCATTGTAATGTCCGCCACAATCACGTCGGGGAAAAGGCGGAGGGCCTCCGACACTAAGCTGGCACCATCCGTTGTGGTTCCCACCACGTCGAACTGGCGATTCAAAAGCGCAGTTGTAGCTGCGAGCAAGGCTGGATGGTCATCCGCCAATAGCACCCGTGGTCGGATCAAAGTTAGCCTCCGTTCATTGCAGAGGACACCCGTCGTCGTCTTGCCGGCCTTCTACTAACGGAGTTTCCAAAAGCTTAGAACCATTCTCAGGCCAATGTGTGTCGTTCCGCTACTGGGGAAATCCCTAGGGCGCAAGGAACTGTGGATAAGGTTCGTGGGTGACCTTGATCAAACCCTGCTTCAACGCCACCACGACCAGATCGGCGTTCGCTCTTGAGATTGAACGCCACCATGACATTGTCGCAGCACTTGGTGACGAGTTTGATTGCCAGCTGACGAAGAAATGCGATTCGAGCTGCAATCCACTCGACGCAAGGTCATCCTGCCGCCCTCTCTGATTTCGGTTCGAGAGGGACCGTAGCTTCGATCCTTGTCCCCTTCCCAGGTTCCGAATGAATCTCGAATCGCCCGCCCAGCACGTACGCGCGTTCTTGCATGCTGCGGATGCCCAGGCCCTCTTTTGTTCCCAGTTGCCGTAGATCGAATCCGGCGCCTTCGTCGGACACCGACACAAGTAGTTTGTCTCTGGTCCCACGCAAACGTACTTTGGCTTTGGCGGCGCCACTGTGTTTCTTTAAATTCCGAAGTCCTTCCTGGACGATGCGGAACACACACAAAGCAATATCGGGATGAAGGGTACGAGGGACACTGTCGGGGAAGAAATCAATTTCAATACCCTGTTGGCTGGCGAACTCCTTGCACAAAGCGCTGACCCCTGGAACAAGCCCCAATGCCTCCAGCGTAGAGGAATGCAGACGATGTGAAAGTGTATGGAGATCAGCGCCGATTTCGCTGGCGGAATTCAGGAGACCATGTATTTGCTGGACCGCTTTTCCCGGTGAGGTACCTATCTTTTCTTCTGCATCCTCCAATCCGAGTGCAAGCAACGCCAAACGCTGGCTGAAATCATCATGAATTTCCGCCGCCAGCCGGCTGCGCTCTTTTTCCTGTGCGGTAATCAACATACCGCTGAGTTGATTATGTTGGCTCCGGGCCAGTTTCAGTTGTTTCTGCTTGAACAGAAGGTAAATGGCGAGCAAAGCGAAGCTCGAAAAGATCAGCAACCCCGTGAGCAAGGCCGGCCCGTTTCGCTCCCAGAAGGTCGACTGGCGGAACAGAATGGCGCTCCCGGCCGGAAGCTTGCTCTGGTCAAGCTTCCATCGCTGCAACTCGCGCCAGTCGAACTGGTAAAAACTGGGACCATGCACGATGGGAATGTCCTGCGGCGGCCTTCCCCCCAAGATTTCGAGAGTGTCACGGGCCGCGATCTTGCCTTGCGCTTCGGAGCTAACCACGAATCCTCCGACAATACCGTGGCCGAGATAGGTATCGGAAATTCCAAAGACCGGGGCACTCGAGGCTGCAGTAATCAGGGGAAGGGCCTCGGTAGCGTTGAGGAACCTTTGCCCCAGCGCGTCCTTGAAGAAGGAAACGTAAAGAACGATGGAGCGGCTCGGAAGGTGCCTCAGCCTTTCCCGCAATTCGGCCATCGGATGGTCGGTCAGATAGGTGACATCAAGGTGTGGCTCGTATGAATTGATACTCGCCTTTACAAGCGCCGTGAGACCTCGATCGTATCTGGACTGGCCTGCGATCACGAACACCTGACGCGTGTCCGGCAGCAAACGGAGTGCGGCATCCAGTGTTTTCGCGGGGTCTAGCTGGAACCATGACCCTGTTGATCGGGAATCGGCGACCTCTTGGTCAATCTGGCCTGGAACAGTGCAGCAGAACACAACCGGGACATCGGGGTAAAACGGCTTTGACGGATCCAGCAAAAGCCTCAGCGGGTCCGGACCCAGCAGCACAATCAAATCGAGCTTATGTCCGCGGTACTTCTGGATAATGGAATCACGCAGTTCGTTTAGCGAATCGTCCGAAATATCAACGGCGTCCAGATTCTCCCAGTGGAACTCCTCTTCGAATCGTGGGTCGGATTGCATTGCTAAAACGATCGCATTCGTCACAATCACCGGACCAGGATGCGACTGTCCTACCTCATTGATCATGAGAACAATTTTTCTGACGCCTCCATGGGAAGCTGACATGGATACGACCAGCGCGAGCGCAGCCACGACAAGCCAACGCAACGTATATCGCCTGATGCGACAAATTGTCGAGGCGGACCGTTGCTCTAGATCCACGAGTTTCATAGTAGTGGAAGTTGCGTGCCGATCTCACACCGAGCAATGCGTATCCCGCAGGTAGCTTAAACCTCGATTGCGTCATCTTGCTACTGGCAGAAATTACAGTTTTCCTAGTGCTGGTAGGGTCCGGATTGTCACTTCACGTCCGCTCGCGACGCAATCGCACGCAGACGCGTTCGTTGACATATCGGCGTCCGGGGTGCCAATCGCGAGGTCGGCAATCGCCCTGCCGCCGCAGCGGGCTACACATACCTAGGGATTTCCCTAATTGTGGTCACCAGTCCTTCGGCATAAAAGTACCGGTAGCTGACCCGAGTTCTGGCAGCGATTTGCATAGCAGGTTCTAGTGAGCGGGAGTCTCTATGAAAATAATCAGCTCCACAACCCTATTGCTATTTGCCCTTTCCGTCATTTGGATTCAGCCTGCTCGAGCGCAATCCCAGGATGACCGGAAGCAAGACATCCAACAGCTGAAGGACAAGCTCCAGCAATTGGACCAAATGATGAATGAGGTCAAAGGGGAGCTCAACGCACTGGAGGGCGCGGCACCGAGCTCACCGGCAGGGACACAACGTCCAGCCGGGGGGCAACAGACGTCGGCTCCGCAGGAGCCCTTGATCGCCGTTCCTTCGGAGGCAATTATCTCTCAGCCCCAGGCTGGAACCGTGCCCATGGAAGGCGAAATCACGGAGCGGCAGAATAGCGTCACCTTTTATGGATTCGCCATGCTCGACTCCGGATATGACTTCGGGCAGGTGGATCCGAACTGGTACGACGTAATCCGTCCCACCAAGTTGCCGTCCTTCCACAACGAGTTTGCGCCGAGTGGGAATGTCTACGCTGGCGTGCGCCAGACCCGTTTCGGGGTGAAGTCATCCACTCCCACCCAGTTTGGCGATCTGAACACAATCTTCGAATTCGAACTCTTTGGGACCGGAGTGGATGCTGGACAAACGACTTTCCGTCTGCGCCACGCCTACGGCGAGTTGGGCCAGTTCGGTGCCGGACAAACCTGGAGCCCGTTCATGGATATAGGCGTCTTCCCGAACACGGTGGAGTATTGGGGCCCGAGCGGGATGGTCTTCTTCCGCAACATACAGATACGCTGGATGCCGATCCGAAGCAAGAAAGGTGGCGTCACGATCGCTCTCGAAAAACCCGGTGCCAGCGGTGACCAAGGCGTTTATGGGGACCGTATCGAGCTGAAAAACATACGGCCTCGCTTCAATTTTCCGGATCTTTCAGGGAATGCGCGGATCGACAGGAACTGGGGCTACCTACAGATGGCCGGCATTGTCCGGAAAATCGGATGGGTCGACACCAGCGGTAACCCGATCAATCTCGGCGGCAGTCTTGTGGGCTGGGGCGTGAACCTGACGTCGAATCTCAATTTGTCAAAAAAGAATGTCGCAAAGCTGGCATTTGTTTACGGCTCCGGCATCGAGAATTACATGAACGATGCACCGGTGGATGTCGGTATCGCGAACAATCCTCCAAACTCGCGCATCCCCATCAAAGGCGTTACTTTGCCGGTGTTGGGCGTCGTGGCGTTTCTTGATCACACCTGGAGCGAGCACTTCACCAGTTCGGGCGGCTACTCGCTGGTCGACATCCAGAACTCAAACGCGCAGCTTCCGTCGGATTTCCACCAGGGCCATTATGCGGTCGGGAACCTGCTATACCATCCCATCCCAAGGGTGACGATGGGCGGTGAGTTTCAATTCGGCCGGCGCGTGAACTTCAAGGATGGATTCAGTGCCAACGATTATCGAATGCAGTTCTCATTCAAGTTTGACTGGGACAAGAGTTTCAAATCCCCGACTCTATGACTCGGGCCGTAGGGGGAAAAAACGAAAGGAGATCTCAATGTTCATCAAGAATTCGGCTGTAAAGTTACTCCTGGTCGCGACCATCATTGCGCCGTCTTTGTTTCCCATACCTGCGCGGGCGCAATCATCGCGAAGTCCGGTGGCCCCTCGCCGAGAGGTCGTGGCTGCAGTAGTTCAGGAGGCCTACGACAAATTCAGAAATGAAACCAAGGGGAAGAACGCCGATTACATTCCCTATCTCGCACAAGTGGATTCCAACCTATTCGGGATCGCGATCGTGACCACCGACAACCAGGTTATCACGATGGGGGACGTGAAATATTCATTCTCCATCCAGTCGATTTCCAAGGTTTACACGCTCGCGCTTGCCATGGAAGCGCTCGGAGCCGACAGGGTCTTCGAAAAAGTAGGGTCCGAGCCTACTGGACGTCCCTTTAACTCTCCTCTGGCAGTCGTGGACATGCCGACCCATACCGGCAATCCTCTTGTGAATGCAGGCGCCATTGCCACCACCAGCCTGATCTCCGGCAGGGACGCGAGCGAAAAGTGGAACAAGATCCTGGATTTCTACGGCCGGGCTGCGGGAGAGAAGTTGACCCTGATTGATGAGGTTTACAAATCCGAAGCGGCCACCAACACCGGCAACAAAGCCCTCTCTATGTTGTTGGCCAAGTACGACCGGATTTACGCCGATCCGTTTGAGTCGGTGGATATCTACACCAAGCAGTGTTCAGTCGGGGTAAACGCCGCGCAACTTGCGCGCATGGGCGCCACTTTGGCGAACAACGGCATCAACCCTGTAACTGGCGAACAGGTGATCAAGGCGGAGAATGTTCCTCACATCCTGAGCACCATGACAGTGGCTGGTCTTTACGACGGCTCCGGGGGCTGGGCTTGGAAGGTGGGACTTCCCGCGAAGAGTGGTGTTGGCGGAGGGATCGTTGCGATCGTCCCTGGAAAAGGCGCAATCGCCGTCTTTGCGCCGCCGCTGGATGAGGCTGGAAATAGTGTCAAGGCGCAAGAAGTGATCGACTACGTCAGCGAGAAGCTGCACTACAACCTCTATTCGCCGGCGTCTGTTGGGTGGAAGTAAAGTCAAGAGTTTAATTTTGTCGAGTAACGTGATCGAAGAGAACAGCAACTTGGTTCGGGAGTTCGGGAGAGTTCATCGTGAAAGACATTGAATGGAGAGCGCTATCGTGCTTCCTTGGGATATGGCTCGTCGTGGTAAGTTGTATCAGTTTTGCGAAGGCCCAGGACTCCACGTCTAAGGCCAACGACTCCCAGAAAGACTCTCAAAATACGCCTGAGGCCCTAAAAGCAATTGACCAATTAGTCAAGCAGAACGGGCAACTCGAAAAACAAAATCAGGAACTGATGGATCAGATTGCATCTCTGCGGCGCGTGCTTGCCAAGGAAGCTGGAGCAGAGGTGGAAACGGGTAATAAGCAGACTGAGCCTGCCACCGGCATGAAAACCGCACCGGATTCGCAGCAAGGCGAGGAGCCGAAAACCACGGCAAAGCTTACTTCATCAGAGGAACAGCCAGACAAGTGGGGCTCCTACACTCCCAACTTCGGCTACAAGGTAGTCAACACCGACCGCGGCGACATGAGTATCAGCATATACAGCTACGCCCGCTACCTGAACCAGTTGGGCCTGGATTCAACCTACAAAGACGCATTTGGCAACGTTAAGAATGTCCAGCAACGCCAGGATTTCCAACTCAACAAAGTACAAATAAAGTTCCTCGGGTGGATCATGGACCCGAAGTTCCGCTATTTTCTGTACGCGTGGTCTTCCAATGCTTCGCAGGGCTTAGGTGCTCAGGTAGTACTCGCCGGCAACCTGAATTACGCTTTTAGCAAATACTTTAGCGTGGGGGCGGGGATTAGATCCTTGCCGGGTACACGGAGCGTGGAGGGCAACTTTCCTTTCTGGCTTGGTGTCGATACCCGCCTGATAGCCGACGAGTTCTTTCGCCCGTCCTATACTTCAGGCGTTTGGGCCTGGGGCAAAATCGGAAATCGGCTGGACTACATAGCCATGATCGGCAACAACCTGAGCACCTTGGGCGTAAGCGCGGCACAGCTCAACAATGGGTTCAACACGGTGTCCACTTCCCTTGTCTGGACGCCCAGTACGGGCGAATTTGGCCAGGGTTTTGGCGACTTTGAAGACCATCAAAAATTGGCAACCCGTCTTGCCGGCCACTTCACCCGGAGCGACGAGGACAAGCAGGAACAGCCAAACAGTGATCAATTCGAAAACACTCAGATTCGGCTCGAAGACGGGAGCGTCATCTTCACGCCCCACCTTCTCGGTCCCGCTATTTCGGTCACCGATGTGACCTACAAAATGGCTGCCTTTGATGGCGGTCTCAAGTATCACGGGTTGTCATTCGAAGGGGAGTATTTTTTGCGGTGGCTCGATCATTTTCACGGACCCGGCACTGCGGGACTTGCCACCATCTTCTCCCACGGTTTCCAATTGCAAACCTCGGCGATGGTTCTGCCTAAGACTTTGCAGGCTTATCTCGGCGGATCGACGCTCTACGGCAAGTATGGCAATCCTTGGGATTTTCGGGCCGGGCTCAACTATTTCCCTTTTCATAACAAAGTCGTCCGCTGGAACAATGAATTCCTTTACCTGTACCAATCTCCGGTGGGCTACACCGCCGTCCCCTTCGCGCTCGGAGGAACCGGACCGGTCTTTGCTTCCACTCTCGAGTTAGCGTTCTGAACGGTCGAATATTTTTCCGAACGAAAGTGACGTGTAGTCACCTCGATTGACACAACTCCTCAAGTTACGGAGTCGATAGATGAAGGATTCCTCTGATTCTTGGCGTCGTAGAATGATCCGATTCGCTTCCGGCTCGGTCATTCCTTTAGTGCTATGGTGCAGTCTTGCAGCCGCACAGTCCCACCCAGATCAAACCGAACTGAACGACGTTCACTTCCACTTGACCAATTACATTCAAGAAGGCGCGGATATTCATGACTTTCTGAAGATCATGGGCACTAAAGTCGGACGCGTGGCGCTATTTGGGATTCCTTTGCAACAGGTATGGTCCTACCAGAATTCCGGTGACTTCGCTCCAACCTACTACCTGCAGACGGACGCGCCGCTCTATTACTATTCCTTCACCGACGCATACATTGCGATGGCCTACCGGTCGCTATCGAAGGATCAGCGGGCGCGCTTCGATCCCATGATTACCGGGTTCAATCCGGCTGACATGTACGCCGCCGATCACATTCGTCGAGTGCTTGAGACGTTTCCGGGAGTGTTCTCGGGTATCGGCGAGTTCACCATTCACAAGGAGTTCGTATCGGCCAAGGTGGCGGGCGAAACTGCCAGCCTGCAAAATCCGGCGCTCGACCGGATCCTCGATTTCGCGGAGAAGGTTGGACTCGTTGTGCTCATACACAACGATATGGACGTGCCGTTCGCGAAGGAAGGCTCGCAACCCGTGTACCTCGACCAGATGAAAGCCGTTTTCAGGCGGCACCCAAACACAACCATCATCTGGGCCCACACGGGCATGGGCCGAGTGGTTCGACCGATAAAGAACCATGCCGCTCAGTTGGCCGAGATTCTGGCTGATCCGCAGTTCAGCCAAGTCTACTTCGATATTTCCTGGGACGAGGTGGCCAAGTATGTGCTGTCGAGTCCGGAGGCGACTCGCATAACCGCCGACCTCCTCAATCGTTATCCGGACCGCTTTCTGTTCGGCACCGACGAGGTAGCGCCACCAAACCAGGAGAAGTACCTGAAGGTCTATTACCAATATGAGCCGCTGTGGAAACTTCTTGACGAGAAAACAAGCGAGAAAGTGCGCAAAGGGAACTACGAGCAGCTGTTCGATGAAGCTCGACGCAAAGTGAGAGCGTGGGAAATGGCTAAGGGCCTGACCTTCTAGCGAAAATTCCATTTAATTCGGCCCAGTCGTTTGCGTACGAAACTTGCTCGCAGCCCCGGTTTTTAAAAGGGGCGTTACGATTGAGGCTCATGACGCTAGCTCGCGCAGAAGTGCAACGAGCGCCGATCTGACCATGGCTGAATGAATACCAACGTACCAGCAGCGTACCCACTATGCCTACCCGTCTGAAGGAACCGCCTGATTTCTCGCTCGTGCTCGGCGGGCCTTTATATCAGATGTTCAGGCGGTCATATCTGACGGGGACGGGACTTCAGTTGCTCCGGCGCGAATTGCTGGTATTGCCGCTCGTCGCCTGGTTACCCCTCGCCGTGATGTCCTCTTTCGAAGGACACGTGTTTGGCAATCAGAACTTGGCCTTTCTTCACGACATCGAATCGCATGTCCGGTTTTTGGTGGCACTACCGGTACTCATTCTTGCGGATCTGGTTGTCCATGAAAGGACAAGGGAAGTAGTGGCGCTTTTCTTGGAGCGTCACATTGTTACTTCCGAGGACACTCCGAGTTTCTATGCGGCTATCGAAGCCGCTATGCGCATGCGTAACTCCGTCGCGCTGGAAGTCGCGCTCTTGGTGTTCGTATACACTGTCGGCCACCTAATTTGGCGGCATGAAACGGCCTTGGGTGCCGCGACCTGGTATGCAGTGCCGGAAGGGAAGAGTCTCCGTCTGACGCTGGCGGGCTACTGGTTCAGCTGGGTCAGCGTCCCCCTCTTTCAATTCATCCTGCTGCGTTGGTATATGCGGCTTGCAGTCTGGTACCGAATGTTATGGCGCGTGTCGAGATTGAGTCTTTGTCTGTTGCCTGCACACCCCGACCATGCTGGCGGCATCGGTTTTTTAGGCGATAGCAGCTACGCTTTCGCCCCAGTTCTTTTCGCTCAGGGTACGGTACTGGCAGGGCTGGTAAGCAGCCATATCTTGTATCAAGGGCAGAGCTTAACGTCGTTCGAGGTGAGCATCGTCGCCCTAGTAGGCTTCTTCGTTCTGGTGATTCTTGGTCCGCTGACCATGTTTACTCCGCTGCTTTCGCGCACCAAGCGCAGTGGCTTGCGTCAGTACGGAGCCCTGGCTACTGACTACGTGATCGATTTCGACGAGAAGTGGGTGCGCGGAGGTGCCAAAGGAGAAGTCTTTCTGGGTAGCGGTGACATCCAGTCCCTCGCCGACCTTGCCACCAGCTTCGCAATAGTGGAAGAGATGAACCTGGTGCCGTTTTTATTCGCCGACATAGTTCGACTGATAGTTATAACAGCCCTGCCGCTCTTACCCCTACTGCTCACCATGATGCCCTTGCAAGAATTGATGACGCGCGCTCTGAAGATTGTTTTCTAGCTCTATTGAGCGCGATCAACCTTTCCCACTCCTTCACCTGCTTCAGCCGCGCCACTTGCGACACCAACACTTGTCCGGGTTGTACAAATGCAGATCAGCGACATAGGGATTTCCCTAGTTGAGCAGACGCCTATCCTCGCCGGAAGATCTACACACCCAAAGCTTATGAGTTCTGAAGAGCCTCGCGAATCGAAAAGCTCTGCATTGCGGCTGATGGAGCTCCATTGGCAACGAGAGGTCATCGAAAGATGGTTACAAGATTCGTTTGTCCCCCCCGACTCGAGGGCACCGCTTGAAGAACTGCTGTCCTCGGTTGATCGCGAACTAGCGGAGGTCGAGACAAAGCTTAAAGGGGAAGGCATCGCTCGCAGGTGGATCCGGGCCAGTTGAAAGCGACTTTATCAAAGGGTCAAAAACTCTGAAGCGGGCTTTCGAGTTGGACCTTTGCGGGCGGGCATAAGCAGTTCTGTTGTAAAACCGGCAATTGCCGGAAAACTATCACGAGGAGAAAAACCATGGCAGCCAAATTCAACTTGAAGCAAAGCGGAAGTGGTCAATTCATGTTCAACCTAAAGGCGGGGAACGGTGAAGTGATTCTAACTAGCGAACTTTACGAGCAAAAGCAGAGCGCTATTGCTGGCATCGACTCTGTGAAGGCTAACGCCGGCGACGATACCCGCTACGAGCGCAAATCGGCGAAGAATGGACAGGCGTTCTTCGTCCTGACGGCAACGAATGGCCAGACTATCGGTACGAGCGAAATGCATTCTTCAGCCTCGGCGATGGAGAACGGGATTCGGTCGGTAAAGGAGAACGGACCGGTGGCAGCAATCGAAGACAGTACGGAAGAGCTTAAGAGTCCTGCTGCATAAGCGATGATGATGGGTCTCTGCCCAACCCAGGTCACGACTGCCCGCACCTTTAGGGATTTCCCTAGTTGTGCGGAGATCGCCTGAAGCCTAGCGTTCTTCTGAGAATGGCGCGTCAGCGACTCGGGCAGCAGCTAAACCAAGCCGGCCGTTTCGCTCTCAGAGCCAGCGACTATTCCCGCTGTGAAGCGGTTGGTCGCGAACCACCTTGGACATTACGAAAGGGGAGATCACCCGTGAAAATCACCAGATTCGCAGCACTGGCGAAACCAAAAGTCATCCTCGTCGCGCTCATATGTGCTTTTGCACTCTTGGCGCACGCGGACGACGACAAAGCGAAGGAAATAGCGAAGGAGCAGAAGGAAATCAGGACGAACACCCAGAAGATCCTGCAGCGGCTTTACAAAGCCCAGCCTGCGGCGAAGGCTGCGGTTCAACAAGGCGCCGGCTACGCTGTCTTCAGCAATACGGGAGTAAAGATCTTGATGGCGGGTTCTGGGAAAGGCGCAGGCGTCGCCGTGAATAACAAGACCAGGAAAGAAACCTTCATGAAGATGGTCGAGTTGCAGGCGGGACTTGGATTCGGCGTGAAGAAGTTCAGCGTTATTTTCGTCTTTGACAACGACAGCGCCTTGAACGGTTTCATTAACTCCGGTTGGGAGTTCGGTGGACAAGCTACTGCCGCGGCCAAGACCAAAGACAAGGGTGGATCAATGGCCGGTGCAACATCGGTTTCGGACGGCGTCTGGATGTATCAGATGACGGACAAAGGTCTGGCCGCAGAAATCACCGCCAAGGGCACGAAGTACTACAAAGACGATGATCTGAATTGAAGCGCCGCTGAGATGTAGCCGTTGGAAGTGAATTTGCGTCCACAGACTCGGGCATGCAGCTGACTCGGCACTGCGAGTCAAAACTCGAAAGCGATAAGAAGACGACCGGCGTACAAAATTTGACGGCGGCTTGCGCATCCGGACCACTATTAAGCAATCAAGCCGGCGCACGGATACTTAGGTAATCAGCCCGAAGGAGAGAGAAAATGCAGAAGAAAAGCCTAATCGCAATTCTTATCGTGGCCAGCGCGTCGCTGCTGTCCAGCGCACCGATGTTTGCCCAGGCCTCTCCGGGCGCCGAGGCCGGCCCGAGCGCTGCCACCGAGACAGACATCAAGTTGCTACGGGAAGACATCCGCTCGGAGAGAATACGGCTCGTCGCTGCCAACCTGCCGCTGAACGACACGGAAGCCACAAAGTTCTGGCCTCTCTATGATCAATTCTTAGCCGAAGTCTCGAAGATCGGCGATGCCCGCGTAGCGCTGATCAAGGAATATGTGCAGCGCTACAACACCATGACCGACGCCCAGGCGAACGATTTAATGAAGCGCTCGGTGGCCATCGACCAGCAATTTCCAGCCCTGCTAACGAAGTATGTCCCGATCTTCGAGAAGGTGATCTCACCCAAGAAAACTGTCATTTGGTATCAGATCGACCGCCGCCTGGACTTGCTGATCAACGTGGAGTTGGCCGCAGGCATTCCGATGGTAGACGCAAGCAAATAAAGCTTGCTGCAGACTTTGTTGCAGGGCGGAATGCCGCAGGAGTCCCGGTACGGCTGGGCGAAACTCTAAAGCTCGCCCAATGGTGATTCGGTGTGAAACATCGGGCCGGAACTGACGAGTCGGCATTTTCTGGCCTGGTGTACGGAGCGCTAGACCGAGTTGGTACACATTAAACCCGGAGAAGCCGACGCGGAAATCCACGAATGATTTTCATGGAGGAGGACTATGAGCTTATCGAAACGGGCGACCGCGGAATTTTTTGGGACCTTCTGGCTGGTATTTGGGGGATGCGGGAGCGCGGTGCTGGCAGCGGCATTTCCGCAACTGGGGATTGGATTTGCTGGTGTTGCACTGGCCTTCGGACTGACGGTCCTTACGATGGCGTTCGCCATCGGACACATTTCGGGATGTCATTTGAATCCCGCGGTTTCTGCGGGATTGGTCGTGGGGAAACGATTCCCGGCGTCGGAATTTTTACCCTACGTGGTGGCCCAAGTGCTCGGTGGAATTGCCGGTGCAAGTGCGCTCTACGTAATTGCGAGCGGCAAGGTGGACTTCAGCTTGACCGGCGGCTTCGCTTCGAATGGCTACGGTATACATTCTCCGGGGGGTTATTCGCTGGTGTCATGCCTGGTTGCGGAAGTAGTGTTGACATTTTTCTTTCTGGTGATCATCATGGGCTCGACGGACAAACGCGCGCCCGCGGGGTTGGCGCCGATCGCGATCGGGCTCGGACTGACGCTGATTCACTTGATCGGGATTCCGGTGACGAATCTTTCGGTGAACCCGGCGCGCAGCACAGGACCAGCGGTTTTTGTCGGCGGATGGGCACTCTCGCAACTGTGGCTGTTCTGGCTGGCTCCGATTTTGGGAGGAGCACTGGGAGGCGGATTCTATCGCGCGATGTTCGAGGAATAAGGCGTCGGCCTGCGGCTACCACGCTCTTGATACTTCTGCAATACAAGGTCAATCCAGCATTGATTATCTTACGGGCGCTATCGTCGTGCTTTCACATTTGGTTCCAAAATAAAGTTCGATTGACTTCCTGGCGCGATGCTACCAGGTACCGATGCGGAGGACGGCAGAGGTCGCGATCCGGAGGCCATTCTGGGGACGCGTGTCGCCGACGTCGGAGATCCAGGTATGGGTGTATTGCAGTTCCAAGATGCGCCATGCGAAGGGACGAGTAACGACGAAGTCCACACCACCGCCGATGGCGACGCTTGGTCCGTTCTTGGAAAACTCGACTGACCAGTCACTGCGCTTGGGATAATGTGGGAGGATGCCATTGCCGTCGTTCCACTCGTTGAGCAGCTGCTTCTCCAGGGCCATGTTGTCAGTTTCGTGACTGACCTTGGCGCCACCGATCAGCATCTGGGCGTAGGGCGAAATGCGACGGGAGGCGAGCGGAGTCCAACGCGCTCCGCCACCATAGAATAAGGAGTCGCCACTCTGATTGGATGCCGGCATGTGCATGATGAGGCATCCAGTCAATTCTGCGAGCACCTGCCACTTAGGGTTGACACGGGCGGCGCCGGAGCCGCCGCCGCCGACGCAGCTGCCACCCCCGAGGAAGCTCTGATAATAAGGAAAGGCAGTGAGTTCAATCGCGGCTTCGCGAGGGTACACGCGGGTTGCCCCGCTGTCCGGCGAGGTTCGTGGAGCGAACTCGAAGGGCTTCTCGCCGGTTCTCTTGTAGTCCTGCAAAAGTTCTTTGCGGAGAATAAAGTTTTGGCCGAAGACGCCCGGGCGCGTTTCACGATGCCACGGAACCTGAAACGCCATGATATTGGCGAACGCACGGCCGGGGTTCAGAAAACTCCGGGCCAGGATGATCAGCGGTCGATTCGCGGTCCGATTCTCGAGACCCATGAGCAGATAACGATCCGCAGCGTCTTCTCCCATCATCTCTACCGTGCCCAGTGTGGGAGTGTCGGTCAGGGTGATAAAGCCGGGGGACGCGTGCAACATTACGTTGCCGATGGAAGCTTCGCTGATGGGTCCAATCTTCCATTGCGTGTGCCAGACGGCGGAAAATGCCATGGAGCGCAAAAGGCTGACGAAGTAATCGCGGCCATCGCCCCATTGCACATTTTTGTATTTGGGATCGTTCCGCCGTTCGATGTAGCCAAACACCGAGCCTTCAATGGTGTGACCGACGTAAGGAGCCATGAACCTGTCGCTATCGCTCCAGCCGCGAAGCTCGCTCACGGAGCGGGTGTAGTTCTTGAACCAAGGACCGTTCAATGTATCGCGCGTGCCGGCTTCGGTCGTGAGGTTGAAGGCGTGCATGACGCCGGTAAAAAGAAGAGATTCCCGAGTGGCCAACCTCCAGTGGAACCGGGTATCGACAGGCGCGGGGACTTCGGGTTGCAGGTAAAGAGCAGGATGGGACTTTGCACCGTTGGCGAAGTCGTCGGGAATGTTGTCGTCGGGATCAAGCGTGTCTGAATCGACGAGGCTTGACGCCGAAAGCGAATAGATCTGGGAGTCATCGATGGCGCTGCGAAGGCCGGATTGAGCGGTCGGAATGTCGTCGAAGCCGGCGGCGCGGTCGACCATTAGCTGAGCCGCGCCTGGCAGTGACTGCAAAAGAAACAAAGTCCCCAATAATGTGAGTTTTCGAATCAGGTCCTTCATCGCAAATCGTCTTTCCATCGTCAGAACAAGGATTGCCGAGCCGGACAGGACAGGGCAGGGCATAGGAATTTCACTTCATGCGCCGAACCTAACCTGCGACCTGCTCCTGAGTCATTGGGGCCGAGAGTTCGTCATTAAACACGTGAAGAGCTTCGTTCGCGTTCCCTGGGGCAAGTAAATCGACTACGCATTGCAGAGCGCACCAGTTGTCGTCGCGCTGGACTCTAATAACGCCGTCTTCAAAAGCTTGGAACTATTCTTAGGGCAATGCGCGGTGTTCCGCTACTGGTGAAATCCCTAGGATGCAAGAAACTGTGGATGAAATTCGGGATTGACTGCGATCGAGTCGTGCTTCCATCCGAAGTGATATATGCGATCCCCTTCTCGGCGGCAGGCGACGAAGACACGAACCCAGCCGTTGCCTAAGTCCACCTTGATTTAAGTTTTCCGACATTGCTGGTGCTGCGCAGGTGTTCGTACGCGTTCACGCGCCGCCCGTTAGGAGTAGACCGGCTCGGGAATGGCGACGCAGAGTCGATGACCGCAGGGCGGGGCCGCAAACTATACGTCATCAGCACCTCCCAGTGACGCAGCGCGTGCAACCGTCGATGCTGCTTTCCTCGTGCTGGTGCTTTGCTGGACCGTAGGACCACGCCGACGCCATGGTGGCCCGTGACATCCGCTGCTGCGACTGCTTCCACGATGAACAAGCCAACAATCAGAATCGTGGTCGGACCATCTTGAGTACGGTTGTGATATGCGGGTGAACTTTAGCCTGTTGACCGATTCGCAGGACGACGGCGCCGGCCCATGGGATACGGCGGCCATAGTACTCCAGGTCGTTGGCGCCCTGGATCGTCTCATGATGTACGTGGCCGCAGGTGAGAGCAAACGGCAAACACTTGGTCGGAGCGCTGCCGATGAAGTACCTGTCTTTGCCCCAGAATTTATCCGTTCTTGCGTGTTGGCCTAGCACGGCGTTGTTGCTGACAGGCAAGGGATCGTAGCCCGTGTGATCGGGGAAGAATCTCATCCACGACTCGGCCTGGCCCTGAGTCGGGTTGAAGGCCAAGGATAATCGGTTGTACGGGAGGTGAAGACGTGTTTGAGCTTCCGCAACCGTCGCGACCGACGCGGGGGCATCAGGAAGAGGGATTTTGCTTTCCTGTAATAGCGAAATTCTCTGCGCCCACAAGACGTGTGTGGAAAGCACCAACAAGACAAGCAATAGAATCGGAGAAAGGCGCGCAAACAAAAGAAATGAGCCACGCATGCCAACCACCTCAAATTCCGTTTCGAGCAACTTCTTGCACAACTCCGCTACCAGAGTAAGATCGTCGACCTATTGCCATGCGAGAACGCCGTCTTGACACGGCTATAGTCCTACGACCTAAATTCTTAGCGCACCCAGGAGCCTGCGCCAACTAGGAAAACCCCTAGCTCGCGGCTAGGGGGCCCGAGACTTGAGTACGGGACTTGTTGTCGTGAGGAGAGTTGAATGGGGTGCTTCGGAATTCCTCTTCATTGAGCAAACTAGCGGCGGCAATGTCCGTCTTCGCAACTCTCAGCGCGGTACAGATGGCGAAATAAAGCGGTGGCCTAACAGTGCCTCATTTATTGCAGGGATAAGATCCGTTCCTAGGTGCGATTTGGTGACGTAGCCAAGTGCTCCTTCCGCGAAGCACGCCTGTAGAAACGCGGGCTGGTCATGAACTGTTAAGAACACCAACTTAGCGGTCGATCCAACCTCGCGCAGTTCATGGGCGGCCTCGATCCCGGTCTTTATCGGCATAGTTATATCCAATACGACCACGTCCGGTTGAAGCCTCAACGCCTGGTCGACTAGATCTCTTCCGTTGTTAACGGTCCCGACCACCTGAAAGTTCCGTAAGAGTGACCGCGTACGTTCGAGCACCGCATCGTGGTCGTCGGCGAGAAGAACTCTTGGTCGCGCCAACGGTGAGTCTCGCTTCCCGGAGCCGGAAGGTAACAATGATAATACTGCTTGTCCAGACATCACTCGGCCTTGTCAGATCGTCAGTGCGTAATTCTAGAGAACCTAGTTGGTTACCGCAACTAGGGAAACCGATAGGCCTGGGAAGTACCTCAGTCACGAGGAAATGAGATGGCGTTTGAGGGCGAACAAAACCAACTCGGTGTTATTTTTCAGGTTGAACGAGTGCATGATGTGGTACTTGTGGAACATGACAGTTTTCTCGCTGACCTTGAGAATACCGGCCACCTCTTTCATGGGACGACCTTCCGCCAGCAACTGCAGCACATCTTGTTGACGAGGAGTCAGGTCCTTTGAGAATTGCTGCGCACGGGCCTCGTGGACTGCCCAGTTTTCGGCACGGAGTTTGGCCGTTATGTAAGCTCTGCCCTGAAGTACTTCGGAGATTGCTTTCAACAACTCTGAAGCCGCAGTGTGCTTGAGGACGTATCCCACAGAACCCAATTGGAGGGCGGCAGCAGCAAGATTGGGATCATCGTTCATGGTCAGAAAGACAAGTTTCACATGGGGGAGGCACGATTTGAGCCGCTCCGCCGCGTCCAGACCGTTCAGCAAAGGCATACTAATATCGAGCACGACGACGTCTGGTTTTAGCTCGGGGGCTTGGGCAAGCAGCTCTCGACCGTCCCGAACAATGCCGATCACGTCGTATCTCTTCTCAAGCAGCGAGCGGAGGCCTTCGGCAACGACGCCGTGGTCATCGGCAATCAGGACCCGCGGACGACTTGTAGACCGGTCGAGTTCCTGCATAGCACCCCCTCCGGACGGTGGGCTTCCATCTACGCTACCCTGCGCGTTCGCTCGCAATCTTGAAGGGCAGCCAAGCGTGTATTTTAGCTCCTTCCATGGGCCGCGCATGAATCTCCAGTTGGCCTCCCAGAAGTCGCAAACGTTCCTCCATGCTCCGAATTCCGATACCACATTCCGGCGAGAACTTGTTTGGGTCAAAGCCCCTTCCTCGATCAGAAACTGATAAGTGGAGACTATTGTCGGACCATTCCAGCCGAACCTCAGCCCTGTTCGCACCGCTGTGCCTTTTGACGTTCCTAAGTGCTTCCTGTGCGATACGGAAAATACAGAGAGCCAGGTCTCCCGGAATACCACGCGGAACATTCTCGCTCGCAAAGTCGACCTGTATGCCCTGTTGGTCCGAAAACTCCGCACAGAAAGCTTTTAAGCCGGCGACCAGCCCCAGGCTCTCCAAAGTGGACGAATGCAAGCGGTGTGATAAGGAGTGCAGATCCGCCCCGAGCTCGCTAATACGATTAAAAAGTTCATGCACTTTCTGACTTCCTTCGCCTGAGGAGTCCCCGACGTTCTCAGCCAACTCTTCCAGGTCAATCGCCAGCACCGCTAGCCGTTGGTTGTAGTCATCATGGATCTCACGCGCAATTCGCTTGCGTTCTTCGTCTTGCGCTTCGATCAAACGGCCGCTCAAACTGGCAACGGCCTCCTCTGCCCGCTTGCGCTCCGTGACGTCAGCCATCACGGAAAGAGCGCACGGCTTATCGTTGACCTCAATCAATTCTGCTGAACCGAGAGTTGTCCGAACCTGGCCGTCCTTTCTGCGAATCCTGACCTCCAGGTCGCGTACGTTGCCCTCAGCGAGAAGCTGTTTAATGAACAGCGATCTTTGATAGGGATCTACCCAAAGGTTGATATCTGACGGGCTCCGGCCAATGACTTCGTCGCGGCACCAACCAGTTTGCTGTTCGAAAGTTTCATTGATGTCAATGTAGCGATCATCCTTTGTGCTGGCGATGCTGATGGCCAGAGGACTCTGTCGAAAGGATTTGGCGAATTTTTCCTCTGATCTTATAAGCTCTGCCTCTGTTTTTCTTCGGCGGGCTCGTTGCCAGAGGAGTCCAATGATGGCCGCGGACTGCACCAATATAAGAAAAATGGCGGCGACGACGTACTGCTTATATAACTCCCAAAAGCTCGGCTGCCGATGCAGCACGATGCTGCCGGGGGGAAGGCTCTTTTCGTTCATCCCCCAGCGTTGGAGCGCCCGCCAGTCGAACATGTAGGTGTGGTTGCTCGTCACGACAGGGATATCCTGGGGCTTCTCGCCGTTGAGAACCCGCACAGCCATCTCCGCTGCGATGCGAGCATCGTCGGCCCAGTTCACCAGCTCGCCACCTACTGTTCCTGCCCTAAGATCCACATCGTCCATGACAAAAACAGGAGCATTCGCTGCACTGGCCACCATCGGTATCGATTGAGCTGAATCGATAAAGCGGTCGCCCGCTGGATCTTGCGAGATCGAAGTGTGATAAACAATCGTATCGTTGGGTAGATGCTTGAGCCTCTCAAGCAGTGCGGGCATGGTCAAGTCGAAAAGATACGTGAATTCAAGCTTCGATTCGTAGTTGTGGAAACTCTGCTTAGCGATGGCTTCCCATCCTTCGTCAAACTTACCCACTCCGCCGACGACTACCACGTGCTTGGTGCGGGGCAGCAAGTGCAACGCCACATTCAGGGTTCCCTCTGGGTGTAACTCGGTGAAAACACCAGTAAAGGGAATGCCGTGCCTTAACTGGTCCGGAATTCCGCCCCAAATTGTGCAGAAGACAATTGGGATACCCTGGAACTTGTCGTACCGCTCGATGATGAACTTCAGGGACACTGGCCCGGCGGCAATGATCACGTCGGGCTTGCGGGCTGAGTATTTTTGAACAATCTCTTCTCGAAACCTGTCTTGGGAAACTCGGTCCGGGAATAGGATGAGATCCAGGCGCTCCTCATAGAGCTCGATCCGGTAAGGAGATTTTTGTAGACCCGTGAGGACTGCCTGATCGACTTCAGCGAAGCCGGGTGACGAGATGATGCCAAGGTCGTTAATAATGAGCGCGCGCCGGACTTCTCTCGCAGGTTTTGCGAAACTCGCTCGCGGGAACAAAAAACCTGCCACGACTACAACGCAGATCAGGCGTGCCGCTCGTCTACGCACTTCTCCGCCTCGTTGCTCAGGGGTGCATAGTCTTCTGCGCAACAACTTTACCACAACGAAGTCATCCTGATGACACACCTGCAACAACCCCACCTCGGAGCATCAGAGTTCCGAATAGATATATTTACCAATTGTGCTACTGCCCAGTTACTGGCAAAACTGCCAGTTCCTGTTTAGACAATCGAGAGTTAGCGTCGTGCAGGCGACGCAATACCTGAATCGTGACCGAAGGAAACTGAACCTTGTATCCGGTCACCGCACAGTAGTGCTCTAACATGGGAAACCGGTTGGTCGCAACAGCTCATGCTGCGAAGGTCATTCGTGGAGGATACCTTGCATGACTACCACCATCGATCGCGCTGCCGCGGGTCAGTCTTGCTGGTGATTTTGACAGTTGCTCTGATTTTTTCCAGCCGTGTTCGAAGCCAGACAGCTTCAACCGGCGCACTGACCGGAGTGGCGCTGGACCCAACCGGAACCGTTTTAACGGGGGTAGTTGTCCGGCTCGCGAACCAGGACACCGGCGCGATTCAATCTGCCACGTCTGACAGAGATGGCAGGTTCAGTTTCTTGCTGCTGCCCCCCGGCAGGTACGAGCTAAAGGCCAGTAAAACAGGTGCTGACACCCTCATCGCCAGTGCAACGATAGATGTCAGCGTGACCGAAGTTGTACACCTCGAGCTGCATCTCCGACTGGCAACCGTGTTCCAAAATATCAGGGTGTATGCGGAGGCGGCAACGATCCAAACCGACAGTTCCGCTCTGGGCAAGGTAGTCAATGAAACGGCAGTCAGCGGTTTGCCCCTGGTCACCAGAAACTTTGCCCAAATTGCAAGCCTCTCTCCGGGAGTCTCAACCGGGGTGTACAACGCAGGAGAGCTTGGACTCGGTGGGACCGCACTTTCGCAGATTGCCAAATCGAACGATGGGATTTACGTACACGGAGCGCGTTCCTATGACAATAACTTCCAGGTGGACGGAATCAGCGTGAGTGATGTGCAGGGCAGTGCAGCAGGGAGTGGCGGCATTCCGATTCCCAACCCCGACAGCATACAAGAGTTCAAAGTCCAAACAGGACTCTACGACGCAGGCTATGGGCGCTATGGCGGTGCCAACGTCAGCGTGATTACAAAAACCGGCAGCAATGCTTTTCACGGGACGGTTTTCGAGTTTCTTCGCAACGAGCTGCTTAACGCGAACGATTTCTTTTTGAACCAAACGGGCCAGCCACGCCCCGTCCTCAAGCAGAACCAGTTTGGTTTCGCGTTGGGTGGGCCCATCAAAAAGGACAAACTACTTTTCTTCGGTTCCTATCAGGGGACGTACCAAGTTAACGGCATTGCTGCTGGTCAGTCGAGGATTGCTTGCACCGCTAGCTTAAGCGAGCCGCCGCTCACGAACGACCGCACACCCGCTGAACTCGGAAGAATCTTTGGCGGCATGAGGGGTGCGCAGGGGGGCGCGGCAATCAAACCTGACGGCTCCAACATTAATCCCGTGGCACTGGCCCTACTGAATTTCAAGCTTCCGGACGGAACTTTCCTGATTCCCACTCCGCAAACTATAGACCCGACGAAACCACCTGCGCAGCAGGGCTTTTCAGTCCTGACCGATCCTTGCCATTTTAACGAAAACCAGTTTTCAACCAATGTTGACTACCTCAATCGACCCAACAGCAAAATCGCAGTACGCTTCTTCCTGGCAAATGATGATGAGACCGTCACGTTTCCCGGAAATGGCCTCAATCCATCAGGTAATATCCCTGGTTTTTCGAGTCCCAGTGATTCTGGATTCAGAGTCTTTTCGTTGGCTCATACTTACACTTTCCACAACGCATGGCTCAACGAAGCGCGGCTTGGATTTGTCCGCACGAGAACCACCACGGAGGCCAGAACTCCATTCGATTGGTCGGACGTTGGAGTTGCGGAAGGAGTCATGAGCCACAACAACGAGCTGCCGAGCTTGAGAATTCTCGGGTCAGTCAGTATTGCCTCTGGGTTTCCACGAACAATTGCCCAAAATAGTTTTGTCTTTGGGGATAATCTCAGCTTCGTCCGCGGCGCCCACACGGTGCGATTGGGAGGATCTCTCACTCGATTGCAGGACAACGTCAATCTTGTAGGGCTAGGATCATTGCTGCAGTTTCTGAGCTGGCCCGATTTTCTACTTGGCCTTAGCGCAGAGGACAACGGCACCGGATTCAGCAATGTTTTTGCCTCGTTTGATGACTTCGGCCTGACCAATCGGGAATTCAGAGTGTGGGAGGGTACAGCGTTCGCGCAGGATGATTATAGAATCCGCAGGTCACTTACATTAAATATTGGCTTGCGTTACGAGCGTCTCGGCCAATTTGGAGACCGTCTGGGCAGAAACGCAAGCTTCGACATCGGCAAAGCTGACCCGAACCCTCCGCCAAGCGGGAGCGTTGCGGGCTATCTCGTAGCCTCCAACTTTCCAGGGGTTGTTCCGCCCGGTGTACTTCGAGCCAGTAACAGCTTTGCAAATGACGGTGCGGGACAGAACACGATCGCCCCGCGAGTTGGGTTCGCATGGCAGATCTTCCCCAAGACAACTCAGTTAGTATTGAGAGGGGGATACGGGATATATTATTCCCGACCCACCGGCCAAGCGTTTTATCAAAATATCCTGGGCGCTCCATTTTCAGTGTTTCGCTTAAATGCGGGCCTGGCGAACGCAACCGCGACATTTCAAGCGCCTTTCCCGGAGCCATTCCCGACGCCGGAGTCCTTTCCTTTGTTTCCCGCGTACTCTCCCAGCACCGCGACGACCGTCTACTCCGTCGCACCCGGGTTTCGTCCCGCCGTGATACAGCAGTATTCACTGAATGTTCAGGGTGAGCCAGATGAGGGTTGGCTGTGGGAAATAGGATACGTGGGCACTCGTGGTACACACCTGGTCCGCCAACGTTCTCTCAATCAGGCGCTGAGCGCTTCCGCCCACAGCCCAATCAGGGGACTCACCACAAACTCTGTCGCAAATATTCCGTTGCGAGTCCCCATTCTCGGTGTGCCACCGGACTCTCTTGAGGAGATGGAATCCGAGGGCAGCTCTTGGTACAACGGGCTGGAAGCGTCCTTAACGAAGCGTTTGGGGCACGGCCTTCAGTTCCTCGCTTCTTACACATTCTCCAAGACTCTGGACACCGATGGCGCCGACATCAACTCAACATCCTCCGGAAATGCGCTAACGCTAGGAGACCAAAACTCCCCGAGACAGCGATGGGGACGAGCGAGCTTCGACCGAACTCATCGATTCATTCTTAGTGGAACCTGGAGTCTCCCCAGTCCGTCAGCCGGGCTCCAACGAGCGGTTCTGGGAGGGTGGAACCTTGCTGGCGTAGTTACGATTCAATCTGGCACGGCTCTTACCATCGCCGACACAAATGCGACGAATGTCTTTGGGATCAGCGAAGACCGTGCCCAACTAAGCGGCACATGCTCGAAAAGCCAGCTTGTGAAGCGCGGCATGGTGCAGTCCAAACTGAATAACTATTTCAACGCTTCCTGTTTTGCGAGTCCGCCAGTTGTCGGCGCGGATGGCATCGGCACGGCGTTTGGGAACAGCGCGACTGGGATCGTGGACGGTCCCGGACAAGCGAATCTGGATCTCGCAGTTTCAAAAACTGTGATGGTCAATTGGCCGATCGAGAAAAGTAGCTTTCAATTTCGTGCCGAGTTCTTCAATACACTGAACCATCCGCAGTTCGCCAACCCCGACACAAACTTCACCTCACCGACTTTCGGTGTGATCAGTAGCACGGCTGTAAATGCTCGCATCGGGCAGCTGGCGCTGAGGTTAGAGTTCTAGATCCCCTCCGTCCGTCCGCCACCCGACTGCGATCACGTGATCGACCTCAAGGTTGGAGAAGCATGATATTTTGGCAGAGATTCTCAAGGTTCTTGGGGAACACGCATCCTGAAAAGCAAGGGACCGCCGCTGAGAGCGCCACTCTCGAAGTAAGGGGGTAATCGGTACCAAGAAGATCAGTGCCCTTTCGCAAGCTTGCTCCCAGAGTGGGCTTCCCGCAGACCAATTCTTTTCTCTGTCACTGGTGCTGGCAATATGCTTCTTGATTGGTTTCGCAGTCCGCACTCCGACCAGGCGAGCCACATGTAGATGTAACGTGTCGCCCGGGCCGCTTAGGGGTTTCCCTAGTTGTGCAGACGTAGGGCGGAACCTAGAGTGTTGTTGACGTGTTTGAAAATAGAACCCGATTTGTAGATTTCGGTGTTCCACTTTTGGAACGTTCACTAACTGGCTCACCCTCGCAGTGGTCCACTGCGATTCAGTAACTGATGACCGAACCTAGATGAGTTCCAGAGAATCCATCTCGGTGCGAAACCTTCAACGCGCTTCCAACCAAGGCAAAGGAGCGAATCATGCCTCTTAATCAGGAACAACGCGACATGGTCGTGGACGAACTAAAGCGGTTTGCCACAGACCTGAGTCTGTCCGAAGACCAGAAGCAGAAGCTACACGGCTTTCTGTCAGAGGCCTCCGAGAAACTGCAGGAATACAAACAACAGAACCCCAACGTGTCAAGGGAAGACCTGATCCGGAAGGTAGCCGACAACCGGGCGACGATTCGTCAGCGCCTGGTCCATTTCCTGACGCCCGAGCAACTTACTAAGTGGGATGCGGCGGCGGCGAAAGCAAAGGAATTTCTCGGCCAGAAGCTCGCGGCCTAAGCAGGCCGGCGCGGACACTCAAATCGGAAGGCATATATACGACTTGCGGGGGCGAACCGACGCCCCCTTTTTTGGTTCCCGCCAATGTTCCTTTGGCATCTACGACGACTGTTTCAACGCTGTTTTTTGGGTAATGTCGATTACACGTTTTGACCACTCGTCAATGAGGGCATTGATTCGCAAAGTCTATTCGGTCCCTGTAGGACCGACATCATTAGGACCTCAGCTATCGTGGCTATCGGCTCGGCGTGGCCTTGCCGTAATAGTCGAGAGCCTCGAATCGCCCACGAAGCGCGGGCAGGAGAGTTAGGGCTCCCGGCATCTAGGGGTTCCCCTAGTTGTGCAGAAATCGACTGAAACCTAGGGTTGCACTGAGGGCTGTCGTGTCAAATGACCCGGTGGCAGCTTTAGAGCAAGGTTATGGCCGAGTCGCATGGCCCTTGTGAGTTCCAAATCGCCTTCTTTTTATGGTCGGCTTGCTCCTGCGCGTTGGCATATCGCGACAGAGATAAGAGCTGCCACTCGTGCGTTGTTGCCGCGGCCTGTGCTCGGCAGCGATCAAGCAAAGGTCGGACGGTATCGGAGATTTAAAACCACGGAGGACTTATGAGACAACTGAAATTCCAGGCACGAGTAGGCATTTTTTTGTTGCTCTTGCCAGCTGCGGCATGCAGAAAATCGGATTCCAGCACTACCGGGACAGCCCCGGCCGCGAATTCTCCAGCGGCAGCCCAGCCAGCCGCTCCCATCGCACCGCCTCCCTCATTTTCCGCGGCGCAAAAAATCGGGATGTTCGCTTATGCCAAAAACAACCAGAGCAACGACCAGCAACTTCGCGATGAATACGACTGCTACGCGACAGTACAGCAGCAGACTGGAATAAATCCAGACGCCCCTGGGCCCTCTGGTCCATCCGCGGCAGACGTTCAGGCTGCTCAACAGCAGGCTGCCGCGAACGCGCCACAAGCGCAGGGCGGAAGAGCCCGGGGAGCAGCGCGGGGCGCCGTGGGAGGAGCAGTCGTCGGGGGGATTGCCGGCGATGCTGGAAAAGGTGCGGCTATTGGTGCGACAGTCGGCACGGTGCGCGGTGGACGACAGCAGCGCCAAGCGAACGAAGCGTCAAAACAACAGGCGGCCCAGTCGGCGGGTGCACAGGTGCAGCAACAAGCCAATCAAGCCCAGGCCGCATACAACCAGCAAATCGACACCTTCAAGCGAGCGTTCTCGGCTTGCATGGATGCGCGCGGTTATTCGGTCAAATAGATCCAGCGCTGGGATCCGAAATCGCTTTGCAAAACGATTTGAAGGCAGTATCCAGTTGTTTGGGATAGCTGATGCTTAGCTGAACCGATGAAACCGCTGCTCAAGGAAATCCGGCACAATTGGTTGCTGTGGTCGCTGGCGTTGATCCCGCTGCTATTTACGTGTCGCCGGCTCGAACCCAAATCGCACACGTTGCTGTTCGTGCTCTCGGCGTTTGCCATCGTGCCTCTGGCGGCGCTGCTAAGTCTTGCCACCGAATCTGTTGCGGCCCGGACGGGCGACGCGGCCGGTGGCCTGCTCACCGCAACACTGGGAAACCTGGCCGAGTTGGTCATCGCGCTCACCGCCTTGCGTGCCGGGGAACACATGTTGGTGAAGGCGTCCGTCGCTGGCGCGATTGTCACGAACACACTGTTCGTGCTGGGGATGTCATTTTTGCTGGGTGGACTCAAACATCATGTCCAGGAGTACAACCGGGTTAACGCCCGCTTCCAGGTAGGCTTGCTCTTCCTGGCTACTGTCGCGCTCCTGATTCCTTCTGCGGTCGGCGAAGCCGACTCGGTGGCGGGGACGGCATTTACCCAGAAGTTGAGCGCGGCTCTGGCCGTGCTGCTCTTAGCCGCTTACGGGATGGGACTGTGTTTTTCGCTCAAGACTCACCACGAGCTGTTTGTCAGTGCAGAATCCGGGGAGCGAGGCGAAGCGCCGTTGCCGATCGGCCTGGCCCTCGGCACCTTGGCCGGCGTCACTTTGCTGGTGGCGCTGGTGAGCGAGGTGTTTGTCGACTCGGTGCAGCAGGCAGCAGTGTCGTTCGGCATGACCCCCACCTTCGTAGGCTTCATCGTCGTGTCGCTGGTCGGCGGTGCCGCGGAGATGGGTTCGGCGTTTTCCGGCGCGCGCAAGAATCGACTGGACCTGAGCGTGGGCATTGCGTTGGGGAGCGCCTCCCAAATCGCGCTGTTCGTCGCCCCGGTGCTGGTGCTGCTCAGCTATGTTGTCGGCCCGGCTGAGATGGATCTGCAGTTCTGGCCGGGCGCCGTGGTGATGATGCTGGTCGCCACGATGGCCGCCGCCCTGGTCACCAACAGCGGACGATCGGCGTGGTTCCTCGGGGTATTCGTGCTGATGGTCTATCTGATCTTCGCCATGACGCTTTACGTCTTGCCCCCCCGGGGAGGAGCGGCACCCACAGTCGCGCATACGTCGATTTATGGCTGAGTATTGTCTACGAACAAATCGAAGAGAGCAACAGCTTTCATCTGCATGCCTCCATGCGCTCTTCCGGGGGTGAGGCTTCGCTTCCTTTGGCGAACGGGCATGAGCTTTATTACAGAATCAGAACAAAAAATCATTCGCTTCGAAGTGCACTGAGATTTGTGCTATAAGGAATACGCATTTTCCCCGCACAGCGGCATAGGAACCAACTACGACGTGTCTTGAAGATGCGGATCGTCTGGGCGAGGTTTCTGCAAACGGCTCGGGCTTAGTTACGAGCCGAGGAGGTGAGCCGTGGTGACTAGCGCGTTGCTTTCTTCACTCTCAAAAATCAGTGCTGCCCGTGATAATTCCCCTGGAACCGTTGAGTCTTCTGTCGCGGCGAAGCGAATCCTGCGGACCGTGAGACCCGCGCTGCTGGTCGCAATCAGCTACTATGTCGGGACGCGAATTGGTTTTGCCTGGACTCCGATCGGGCAGCCGAATTCGACTTTTTGGCCTGCCAACGCGATTCTTCTTGCGACCCTTTTAATGGCCCCACGTCGAACATGGTGGATCCTCCTCCTGGCGGTGCTTCCGACTCACATGCTTGCTCAACTACAGGCCGGAGTGCCGGTGTGGACAGCTCTCGGTTGGTTCTTAACCAACACCAGCGAAGCATTGATTGGAGCTTTTTGCATCGCGCGGCTGACCCATCCAAGAAACACGCTCGACAACGTGCGTGGGGTATTCACCTTTGTAGTGTTTGGTGTCGTGCTTGCCCCGTTGGCAACTTCATTCCTGGATGCTGCTGCAGTTGTGATCACAAGCTGGGGCCGAGCTTTCTGGCCACTCGGAGTAGAACGATTTTGGACCAACGCGTTAGCGGAGTTAACCCTGGTTCCAGCGATAGTACTCTGGAGTTCAAACGGCGTTTCATGGCTTCGGAGGGCTAGCGTAGCACAATACTTGGAAGCAGCCCTGCTCGCCGTTGGTACAGTACTCGTTGTAGTTTTGGTATTCAGCTTTCAGCCTTTTTCGCCGTCTACAACTCCCGCACTTCTGTACCTTCCTCTACCGTTTCTGCTATGGGCTGCGGCCCGTTTTGGTTTGGGTGGATTGAGCCTCTCTCTCTTATCGGTCGCGCTGATCTCGATCAGGTACGCCACGCACGGGCGAGAGCCGTTCCCGTACGTATCCATGGCACAAAACGTCCTGTCCTTACAGATTCTATTATGTGTGGTTGCTGTGCCGCTGATGTTCCTCTCGGCCGTCATGGCCGAGGCGCGACGCACGCAAGATTCCCTGCGTCGGATCAGTGGTAGCCTCATCGAGGCACAGGAGCAAGAACGTCACCGGATTGCACGTGAGCTTCACGACGATGTCGTCCAACGACTTGCGCTTCTCTCGCTAGAACTCGAGGGAGTCCAGGAAGATATCCCGGACGTGGCGTCGGAATTCCGCACCCGAATCGGAACACTGCAAAACGAAACCATGCGCATAACGGACGATGTTCAATTGTTATCGCACGAATTGCACTCGTCGAAACTGGAATGCCTGGGCATCGTTGAAGCGACGAAGATCTTCTGCAAAGAGTTTGGTGAACGTCAGAAGGTGGAAATTGATTTCCAGAGTCACGATGTGCCTACTGCCTTGCCATCCGAACTTTCTCTTTCTCTATTCCGAGTTGTACAAGAAGCCCTGCGCAATGCCACGAAGTATAGTGGTGTAAAACACTTCGAAGTACGATTGTGGGGAAATACTGGAGAGATTCACATCTCCATCAGCGATCTCGGTGCAGGTTTTGATACAGAAACCGCAATGAAGAGCACTGGGCTTGGCCTCACGAGCATGCAAGAGCGCCTGCGGTTAGTGCATGGAGAGCTTTCAATCAAGTCGCAACCGGGGGGTGGAACTACGATCCACGCTCACGTTCCGCTGGGTTCAGGAAGAAATTCCTTGCGTGCGGCCGGCTAAATGCGCCGGAAATCGTCGACCGTTCGCTGGGAGGAGACGCCGGAGTGCTCCGCACAGATTCTTTCGTACATGTCGCTTTCCTGTTCGCGCTGAATGCTGTTCAACACATACCCGCACAACATTTCGATCTTGCAGTTCCTGGCGATCTCGTCCCATAGGTGTTCGACCTGAATTGCGGCATCCACGTTTCCTTTCGCCCACAAACTAGGTGCAATTTCACCACAGACTGCAACACGCGGAGGCTTCCCTTGTGCCGCCTTCGCGGCTTCCATCACGAGGGCGCCCGCGACCTTGAGGCATCGAGCCGGGTCAGGCAGATCATTCACCATGAAAGTCGAGAGCGTCTCGGCAACATCCAAAGAGACATAGCGCCCCTGTTCAATGGCGGCGGCAATATCCACGCCATGTTCCTGCAATTTCTGAAGAAGGCGATTCCGATGTGGCTCGGTCGCGACCGCGATAACGGCATTACCTGCCTGCAGAGCGGCTTCGATGAAACGAGTAAATCCAAATACAAAAGCTGCATCATCTAAATAGAATGCAACCTCGTGGCTGCGAGTGATCTCCGATTTTTCCAATGCAAGCGGCGGCGTAGCTCCGCTGCGGCGAAGGCGGTCGAGAGCTTCTGAATCCGCCGCGTCGGGGCAGTTGTGAGCCGACACTTTACTACTGAGATATTGCCTACCCCGAAGAACGGCGTCCACAGCCGTCAGTAGCTCGCGTCTCGCATCCGTCTTAACAACGTAACCCTTCGCTCCCTCGGCAAGGGCTCCTTGCACTAAATGAACAGAGGTGTTTTGACTGACAAAGAGGATTCTAGACCCAGGGGAGAGCTCGCGGATTCGTCGAGCGGCTTCGATTCCGCCGAGCGTTGGCAGCCCGATATCCAACAAAATCAAGTCCGGCTGGAGCTCTTCGGCTTTCTGAACAGCTTCCAATCCGTCAGAGACCTCGGCGACGATCTGCAATTCCGGTTTTTTCCCGAGTGTCGAACAAATGAAGTTCCGAAAAGGCTCGGAATCCTCGACCACAAGAACCCGGGTTGATGATGTTTCCAATTTGCGCCCTTTAGAACGCTCAAACCCGACTCTGAGAGTTTAGTTGCTCGTTCGTACTCGCAATCGCGTGTTCCGCAATTCAGGTTGTTGCAGACGCCCATGCATAAATTAGCAAACGTTCTGGCCGGGGGACTGACACGAAAGAAACGATTTAATACTACACCTTCGAGCCGTCGTAGCGCGATTGCGTCGCACCCCGATTCTCAAAGAGTGTGGCCTAATAGCGACAGGTACAGTTGTACGGCCCAAAATATGCATGCCGAACGACTTCATTGCCCGCGAGCAACGACATTAAGCCACCAAAAAGTTAGTCTTCTAGCCGGGTGCGACTTAAGAAAGGGCCGTAACAGTTGGTTTGCAGGACAGCCTTCCCCGTCAAGCGGCACTCTTGAGTCGCACTCTCGTCTAAATCGCAGGATTCTTCCAGGGACGCGGTCTCGTCGATAGGTATGGACAGAGGAGATCGCTGGGGGCGATTGACAATAGCAAGGCTAATGAAAACGGCATCGGCCGTTGCGTTGCCATCAGGTCTTCAATCTACATTTTTCGAGGGACTCACAGCACCTGAAATCAAGGCTGTCCTTGCGGCTGCGAAACTGGAAAGGGTTTCCCCTCGTCAGATCCTACAGCGGGAAGGTGACTCGGCCACCCGGTTGTGGTTGCTGGTCACGGGACGCGCTGCGGCCTACAGGGTGGCAGACGAGGGCGGCAAACTTTTTCTCCGCTGGGGAGTGCCGGGCGACGTATTTGGCCTGGCAACGATCGTTAGGGCACCTGCGCGGTATCTCGTCACGGTAGAAGCAGTGCAAGAGGGGTCCCTCCTGGCGTGGGATCTGGCCTCATGCCAAGCTCTCGCTTTGCAATGTCCCAGCCTAAGTAAAGCAGTGAATTCGGTCGTATCTAACTATTTGGATGGCCTCATAGATGCGCTGGCCGCGCGTTCTTTCCTAACTGCGGAAAAACGGCTTGCCCGAATGTTGGTGGTGAGTGCTCGACAGATAGGTCGCACCGGGCGTGAGGGCATCGAACTTGACCTCACGAATGAGCAGTTGGCCGTGACAGCGAATGTGAGCCTGTTTACTGCTACCCGTAAGTTAAGCAAATGGCAAGATCTGGGTATCCTCAAAAAGCACCGCGGCAAGATCGTGCTGCGATCCCTGTCTCTTTTCGAGAGTATCGGCAAGCCCATTTGAACTCATTGCGTTTAGTACGCACTCGCATCACCCCTTGGGGGCCAATCGCTATATTCTCAAGCGCGTTGTAACCCACGCGCCGCCTTTCGGGGAGAAAGCAGCGCGTGAGTGCGCAACCGCCGGGTGCGGGGAACAGTCCCTAGCTGCCAGCGATGCCCTTGTTCACCAGGATTTTAACCTCAACCCGACGGTTCTCGGCGCGCCCGGTTTTTGTCTCGTTCGTCGCTGCTGGTCCGTACTCGCCCATGGCGCCCGGCGCGATGATATGCCGTGTCGGCACGTTGGCCTGCTGCATCAAGTAAGTGACCACGGCTTTTGCACGATCCTCGCTCAGTTTTGTGTTCACCGCGGCACTGCCGGTCGAATCGGCATAGCCCGTCACCTCGATGATGTATCCAGTTAAGCCTTTGGCCGTTTCCGCCAGCTTCGTGAGTTCTCCCTGGTCCTGCGCCGAGATCTCGGAGCTGCCCACATTGAACTTCACGGTTGCTACATCCTTCACGTCATATTCGCTCAAGGCCGAAAAGCGGTTGGTGGTCTGCTCGATATACTTGATGTTCTGTTCCATCTGTTGCTGGTTCGCCGCCGAATTGGCGTCGATCCTTTCCTTCTGGGCCGCGAGTTCCGCGATTTGCTGGCTGTGCGCATCGAGTTGCGCGCTGTGGGCCTCGAGCCTCCGCACGTTGGCCGCAACTTGTTGTGCCGTGGGATGCAGCCCGGCCTCAATCATCTCCGCTGTTTCCAGGTCGTCCCCATCGGTGGTGATAGTCTTCGCTACAATCCGGCCGTGCTCGTCTGACGTTCCTTCAACTTCCACCTTGAGTCCGGGAATAAGCACTACATCGGACAAGTGCTGCTTATCCAGGCCAAAGAGCCCCTTGTCATCTTTTGTTGTCGTATCATCGGTGAGGACCACGGTAACGTTTCCTGCGGAAGACGCCACGATCAACGTTTCTCCGGTCCGGGCCGTGATCATTCCTTTGACTTCAGCTTTGTCGTCGCCAAAAGCGAATACCGACGCCAGAACGAACAATGCCATCAGCCATACTCCAATCATGTGTTTGTGCATAGGTGCCTCTCATTTCCTCGGTTCTTGAATTCAGGCGGAAGTCTCCGCTCGGCCGAAGCCTTGTTTCGAAACTAGCCTAGGTCTGTCTCATGTCCGACACAACTAGGGAAATCCCTAAAAGTCACAGGTCGACAGGCTGGCCTTTGTTCTGCGCGTGCCAATCGTTGGCAACATGACGGAGGTTGGGAATCGAAATGATGCAGCTCAGACACAAAAGATAGATGTGCTGAGCGCGCGTTCTATCCAAACTGCGGAACAACGGTTTGCCCGAATGTTGGTCGTGAGTTCTCGCCAGCAATGGACCGGACTGCAGCAGTTATTGCGGAAGGCTCTCGAGATTTAGCCATTTCAAGGCAGCAGGAAGGTCGTAGAATACGTGGATTTGCGAGGGATTATCTGACATTTCGGTAAGGATTTCCCACATTCGGCTCATACCGAAGACCGCCGGGCTAGCGGCAACAAAAGCGCGTTTAGATGTGGCAGAAAAGATCATACGGCGTGCCAGGAGCCTGGCATGGTCACTCGTCATATCGAAGCCGGTAACGGCCCGCAAATCAACGATTTGATTAAACTCTGGGTTGAAGTCGGGATCAGTCTTGGTTTGATCTTGGCGCGTTTTGATTTCCTCCCACGTCACACGATCCGACCCAGTACTGATTACCAACCGGTGCTCACTGTAGACGACATAGCTGAATGGCATACTATTTTTCTGCGCGAGACAGAGCCATTGCACTCGTTGCTACTGGACTGCTAGCCCCGTCGACGCAAACAACGACTCGTGGGTAGTAGTTCATGGCTGAACCCTATCCTGTCTCTGTTGTGGGTGGCGAATCCCACCACAAAGTGCGGCGATCATGGGTAGCAACTCTCGGCTGGCGTCAAGCTTCGGTACAAAACCATCGACGAGGGCCAGGGCATAGATTGGCACGTCGCAACCGGAAAGCAATATCACCACCAGTTCCGGTTTCACACGTTTTATTTCGAAGGCAACGTCGCAGCCGTTCATGCCCGGCAACTCGTAGTCGAGGAGCACGGCGTCGAATTGACATCTGGTCACAAGCCCGAGTCCCTGCTGTGCGGATGCTGCTGTGATGACAGAGTATCCAGACTTTTCGAGCAGGATCTGTTCATAGGACAAGATCGCTGCGTCGTCATCGATACACAGGACGAGTTTTTGCGAGACGGTCTGAACTGGGATCAACCTTGGCCTCCCGCCAACATCAGGCCCATTGGACTCACATCTATTCCTTACTGACCGCAAGAAATGTGGCGCAGCAAACAACCCGTCAGAGGGAAGGTCTGCGCCACCCGAAAGGATGAGCCTCACACAATTATTCAAAGACAATGCACGACACCTTGCTACTAGGGAAATCCCTAGGCTGGTAAAATATCCCTTCTCTGACAATGTCGGCGTTTCAAGCACTTTTCGAGCGCACTTCAGCATGCGCTCGAAGGTTGAAGTACGCAAGAAGGCTTAAAACAGCTTTTGAAAGGCTGGCGCAGAACTCCAATCGCTGTAGCCCGTGAGCCGGCTGCAACAGTCAGCACACAAAGGGCAGCAAGTTACCCACCTAGGAAAAACCCTAGTTTACTTGTCAATCTCGCTGGACGTAGGCTCGAAATCGCGCTGAAGCGGCGAGCCGGGGTGCTGCCGCGCACCTCCACACCTGGCAGCCAACACCAGAAGTAAAAACCCGCGCTCCCGCCCAGCGCCCAGCATTTTAGGACTACAGACCATCAGGTACAAATGTCCTTTGTGGGCAGCCGGGTGGGTCTCTGGAACCGCAGCGTAGAGCGGAGCCTGAGCAAAGGACACAGCTGGAATCTGGGCATCCTGCGGTGGCGCAGTCACCAGGGCGAGATCCATTTCGCGCACAAAAACGCTATGGGCGGACTCCATAGCAAACAAGTCTCTAGTCGAAGTCCGAGCCTCGGATGTAGATATGAGGGAAGCCGGATCGCAAGCAGCGCGAAAATCCAGTCGTGATTGGCATAGGGTGAGAGCCCAATCGTTAGGATGCTATCGGACCCCTCGTGTGCCGTGCGTCCGTCTTCGACGAAGAAACGCCCGGCACCCGTGAGTTCCACTATCCGTCGCTTATGGAATTTCCGAGGGGCTCTAATTACGCGACATTCGGGCCAGTCAACGATTCGTTTGCTATTCCGTTCGCCTTGCTGGTGCGTCCTAGTGGCTTGGCTGACCATATGTATCCCTGGTATTCGTGGACAGGAGTCGAAAGCAAATCCCCAGGAAAACAACTCGACCTCGGCGAAACAAACTGAGAATCCTCACTTCAAGTCGCTGCACATTCATTTCAATTTGTCGCCCGCCGAATCTGTTGACGTTCCCCAGGCCTTGGACGTAAGCCAAAGCGAGCACGAAGCCTCATCCTCGCCTGAGCTGGAGAAAGCTGAAGGATGCAGCGCCTCTAAACCCGAAAATGCCGCAGAGAAACGCGGCGGCGAAGTCGTCATTGCCCCTATCCCTCTTTCTAATCCGGCGATAGGTTCCGGGATCATCCTGGGCCTGGGGTATGTCTTCCCCTTGAGCAAGCATGACAGAGTGTCACCGCCTTCCACTATCGGCGGTGCCGGAATGTATGCCAGCAGCGGGAGTTGGGCAGTAGGAGGGTTGGGCAAGCTCTTTCTTCGGGAAGACCGTTATCGCCTGACCTTAGCGTACGGGAGAGGGGAAGTGAACTATAAATTGTTTGGGGTGGGGAACATCGCAGGTGCCGCGGGAATTTCTGTCCCGATACACCAGGGCGGCAGAGCACTTTTCGTTGAGCCTCTCGTGCATTTGAAGTGGAAGCTCTTCGTGGGGCCTCGCTATCAATGGCGCAGTTTGGGGGTCACATTGGAAGGCGAGAATCTTCCACCTCATATCAACATCACCCCGAAGGAATTCAATTCGAAAACAGCTGCGTTGGGATTTCACGCACAACAGGATCGCCTCGACAGCCAGTTCTATCCAAAGCACGGAACACTGTCCGAAGTGGTTGGCGATTTCTTCCATCAAGGCTTGGGAAGCGATCTCAATTACGAGAGCTACTGGTTTGCGTTCAACAACTTCAGCACGCTCTCTCCAAAACAGGTGATCGCATTCCGCGTTTATGGATGCATTGTCGCCGGGGATGTTCCCTTCTACGACTTGTGCTTGATGGGCGCTCACAACGACCTTCGAGGTTATGAGGCTGGCCGCTATCGCGATCGGCTGATGCTGAGCACTCAGGTCGAATACAGACTGGAGCTGCCAAAACGATTCGGGCTGGCAGCATTCTTCGGGGTGGGCGAGGTGGCTCCGACGATCGGAAGCTTCGACGCAGCCAATCTCCTCCCTGCGGGAGGAGCGGGTCTTCGGTTCCTTGTAGCAAAGAAAAACCACATCAATCTGCGGTTCGACTACGGAATTGGCAAGGATGGTGGAGGCTTTTACATGGGAGTGGCTGAGGCTTTCTAGCAGCTGTATTGTGCAAGGTCTCTTTCGCGCGGGGCAGTGTCTCGCGCTGCAGCGCGCGACCGTTATCCAGCAATCCAAGAATCTGAAGACGGAGATAGATTTGATCAAAGCGTACCGAGGCACTGTCGCTCTGTTGTTCGACACCGATGGAGGCGCCTCTTTGTTGGCTTCGTGATAACTCTGCTCGCATTGCCCCTTTCAACTCCAGTGTTGCGCGGACCCGATCGAAGTGAATTACGGATGGCCTGCTTTCAGTGGAGGCTCCGTAAGAGGAAGATCGACGGTGATTGGAAAATGATCCGATAAGGATTCGTCCGGCGCATTGTTCACTTCCTCGAGAGTTCGGGCGAAATGAGGGGCGAACTTGTAGCTTCCTCCCGGTTTATCGGAGTCGGTGGCGTATCCCTTGACGAAGAACCAATCGAGTTTGTATTCGCCCACGAGGCCGCCGTAGGTCCGGTCCAAAGCAAATGTACAGCGAAAGCCCTTTATAGCACGCTGATTCGTTTCGCTTAGCGTTCCGCCTCTGCCCTCCGCACTTCGAGCATCTTCGCCGCGGAAGTCGAAGGTATGACCGTCTTCGAAGTGAAAGTCGTCGAGATCCCCGAACAGCTTTGCCTCTTTCTTGCGTGAGATCAGCGGTACGTCAAAACCCGTTGGATCATTCTTGTTTCGCATCATGTTCACAGGCATGAGCAAGATAGTTGGGGCTCCCGTCGACCACTTGACCGCAGTGACCGCCCACTTGTCAGGATCTTTCAGCCGGTTCGTAACGACTTTGGATACGGAAGTGGGTGACGAATCCGTTCCTGATGTATTGAAGTCGCCAGCGAGAATCACCGGATTTTTTTCTGCTCGTATCCATCCCAGGATTTGGGTCATCTGTTTTCTGCGGCATTCCGGCTTGCACTTGGTCTCGAGATGTGGGGCCACCACGGTTACAGCTCCGGTGGGAGACTCCGGCACCGCCAATTCGACAATCAGCGTAGTGCGACCGCCTCGGCGAACCTCGCGCGTAATTCTCTCCATAAAAACGAGGTTGGCTCCTGATCGCTTGCCCGATTCCAGTTTGGAAATTTCTTTCTTCTCCCCAAGGAACCAGTCGTAACAAACCGGGAGCGGGCGAACGGTTGCTTTGAGAATGGGGTATCGGCTGAGGACGGCAGTGCCGTGCATGCCGAGATAACGACTCTTGTCGGGCTCGAAGGATTTCTGTATGTCCTCTTGCGCGGCCTTGTCGTCCAGGTTCACTTTCTCAAGGCCCAGATTCAGTGGATCGATCTCGAGGAACTCGACAACGTAGGCGTAATTCATGTTGAGCGCCTGCGCGAGTTCTCGGGCAACGTCCCGATAGTTGGTTCGAGTAACTCCGTTGTCCACCTCGTTCAAAATGAACAGGTCCGTGGGTCTGAGGATTTCCAGTTGCTTGTTGACCTCGCCCAGCTCTTCGGCGGTGAGCGGCTTGGATTTCGGGTCCTTCTTTTCTTCGATGTATTTCCCAAACTTGCCCGGCTCGGTCAGAGCGATTTTGATCCCGTCCAACTGAATGCCGCGTTCGATGTTCCACATGGTTGCGCGGATGAATGGTCCAAGAGCTTCGGAAGAGGGGCGATTCGGCTTTGCACCGCTCAAACTTGCTTCATTGCTGATGAATGGCGTGTGGAGAAGCTGGTTCAAACGAGCCGCCAGCTTTGGCTGCGGATCGTCCGTTTTTTCTAACTGCACCAGCTCGTCAAAGGTGAGCAGTTCGGGCTTTGATAGGCGCGTGAGTTTCGGTTCGCCGGCACCAGTTGGTTTCTTCGAGTCCGCATTGCCGGCCCATCCGGCGGGAGCGCCGGGTACGCCGTCGTTGAATTCGAGTGCGCCGATCTGCATTTGGGCCGTCGAGAGTCCCGGCGGAATCTTGGTCTGCGCCAATGAATCGAATAGGAGAAACACGAGGATTCCGATGACGGTTACAGCGATGCTTGCGTGGCTTCGGACTTTCGACATAGGGATCTGCTCCTAAAGCCGCGCGTTCTTCGCGGCGTTTTTCATAATCGAAAAGAATGCGCGAAATAGGACCAGTCGGCAACTGGGAAAACTTCCAGTCCAACTGTACCGTAACCACGCATGACAGAGAAGCGTTTCCAGCGAAACGCGGCCCGAATCTGGCGTAGTGAACCCATGAAATTACGAAGGCGGCGATGGTTTGCATCGGGAAGCAAGAGAGCTGCAGCCAGCGACGATCGGTCGGCGCGTCAGAAGCCCGAAGATAAGGCGGCCGGACAAGGTGTTCGCAAAAGGATCTCAGCTGCTCATCCACACCGACATGGGAAAGTTTGTAATAAGTCCGATCCCACGATGATGCCAGCGCAAACTTGTCAGATCCGTATGATATGCGTCCGTGGGCGCTAGAAATTGTTGTGGCGAGCGCCTTCTAGCGCCCTTCGCTTGGGCTGGTCAGTTTACGGTCACAGAATCCCGCTCCGTAAAGGAATTCGGGAAGTGACCGATTGGCTGTAAGTGATTGAAACTGTGGTGGCCAGGGACGGAGTTGAACCGCCGACGCCAGCCTTTTCAGTCTGTAAATATTGAGGTCTTTCAATAACTTAGATGATCACGGGTGGCACCGTAAGTAGTTGGAAAGCATTGCTGATCATCCTAACTGTGGGTGGAAATTGTGGGTGTACGGAAGCTGTTAAGCGAAAAGCGGTTCCCCTTCGAGCCTTCTCCTTAAGCAGGGCAAGACTGGCCCAAATCCAAGCAGAAGGAAAATCTATGAAAAAGAAAGTCAGCATCGAACAGCAGCAAGCACGCGACAACCCAATCACCGCAGCACTCGAAACCACCGCGCGGATGCCGAAGGAGCAGACAGACCTGCACCAGAGAAACCTCGAGCTGGCAAAGGCAAACGAATTGCTCCAGGAGAAACTGTATAAGATCATGGACATCGTGGAATGCGACGACCCTGATTGTAGCCCTGAAGAGCATCTCGAAGACATCGCGGATATTGTCGCCAACGCTGATCGCGACGCGGGGGAAAGACTAGAGCGGCACGGCGATGGCGGGCATGGCTGAGCTAACCGTTCTGAGTTCGTATAAGTGTACAAATGAAGCAAAATCACTCGCACCGAAATCGGACAATTCGCATGAAAACGCGGGCAAATCGACGGCAAACGATACCAAATCGAGCGGCAAATGGCGCGGCAAGTCTTAACATGACCGGGGAGACAGTCCCCGTGCCAGAGGCCGCGCGCATGTTACATGCTGATGATAGAACAGTGAGGCGTTGGTGCGACTCGGGGAGACTGCAATCCTTTGTTACGCCAGGAGGTCATAGGCGTATTTTCCTTGCATCCATCGAGGCTATTCGGAATGGCAGTGCGGCCGTGAAGGGACCCGTTGTTGCTCACTTGACTTCCCCCACTGCGCAACAAAAAAAAGAACGAATCGAAGAACTGAACCTGACAATCCAGGAGAAGAAATCGAGGATTGCGCTCCAGGAGTTAGAGGACGAGGAGCGCAGGAGAGTACAGCAGGAAGAGGTCGCACAGCAGGCTCGACAGCAGGAAGCCAGGAGCATGAGGCTCGCCGCTGAGGTTGAAAGTGCGCGTCGGGAGCGGGAACGCGAGCAGGCTCGCACCGAGGCCCGGGCTGCGGAAGCACGTCAAGAATGGGAGGCGCAATGGCTTAGGGCTATGCTGCGGATGTTGCCACGAGATGTCCCACCGGAATTGAGCCTCGAGGTCGCCGAAGTTATTCGGCCGAAACTCCCCAATCTATACCAAACATACGCCGATCATGCCGAGGATATTGTGGAAGCGACTCTTCGTGCTGCTGTCGAGAAAACACTCCGCCCTTGGAGGCGGAGCAAGGAAGCGGAGAAGGCGGCAGACGAGGCTCTAAACCAACTGCCTCTCTATGCGAAAGCGTCGTGGGGAGAGGTCAGCGAGTGGGAGCTCCGCGCCAAGGCAGAGGCACTCGCTACCATCGCGGCGCTACCGGAAACAGCGAGATTCCAGCAGATGATCGCCGCTGCGCGCGCCGTCGGCAAGCGCGTTGCCGAGGAATACGAACACAACGAGGCACAGGCAAGGGCCGCGCGCGAGGCGCAGCAGACCAAGGCCAGGCTTGAGGCGGCGGCAGACACGCATTTGTGTCGGGTTCTCTCCTATCTCCTAGAACTGGAAGCAGACCCAAACGGTTGGGATTTCGAAGGCAAGCTCTACGAATACGCCACGCAAATAAAACGGGGAATCAAGCCAGTTTTGGTTGAAGAGCTTCCTCTTGACTTCACCGCAGGGCGGCAACGCGTCGAACAACTCGTGGACGAGTGGCTTGCAAATGACTGGAACTCTCGGGAAACCTCGGCACCGCGTGTGTAGTTCGGGCATCTGAGTTCTCCAGACCGCGAACATTTACGTTAGATTTGATCTGATTCGCCGACTACCTTTTCATCATCGACAATAAGGGTGTGGCGCCTCGGGCCTGCATCCGAAGCCTGCTTAGGTTCCATCGTAACCATGTGCAGTTCTTTTGACGGAGTCTCTGATTCATTCTTGACTCCGTACTTCCGATGGGCATGGTCCAAGTCAGGAACCACGGCATCTGGAGTTGCCAAGAGCTCGTCGGCGATAGGCGCCACCTCGACGACACGCATGTTCGGTTTCGCCTTCTCGGCTATTTGGCGTGCTCTCTCTGCGGAATCCTGCGAGACTTTCTTGCTCGACACTGTCTTCTTTGCCTTAGCCATAAATTATCCCTTTTGCTACCATCCTAAGCCCAGGCAGGTGAATTCCTTCCAGATCTTGAATTCAATTGCCCTGCCCACGTTTGAGCTCTGACCATGCGGCATGCCAGTTGCGTATTCCACTTTCGCATCAAATAAAGCTTGCGCCGGTGCAGAGCCGGCGATCACGCGTTTGAAAAATGCCAAGTGCATCGGTCGACCAAAATAATTATACGGCGAAACGGTTGGTGAATAGTGAGTTCCGGTGCAGCCCACAAACGCCAGTGCGCCTGCGTGAAGATAGCTAAGGGCCATTGACTGCCCGGGCGTACGGGTACCTAAGGGTTGGCCTGATAAGGCGATTGAGGCGCGGCGATCGACAGTAAGCGCTCCCCAGCAACACCCGGCAAAGACTATGCCAGAGAGCATGTTCGGAACATTCGTCAGATTCACGGCTTCGACTGCGCCGCTTCCGTCTTCTCCCCAGAACCGTGTTGCGTCGGAGTCGGAACCGTGAAGCATAAAATACACAACGTCACCGGTTGCGTTTTGCGGCCCGATCGCGGCTGGGGCGGTCGGTTGCGACACCAGTAACTGAGCTGCACCCGGAAGTAAATTGTAAGGACCGGTAGCAAACGGACGTGCATCGTTTCGCACTCCGTATCGACCTTTGCCTGGAGGGCTTGCATTTGCTGTGAGTGCTGCCATTACGAGCCTCGGCGTCTTAGCATCCGGTATTCGCGATACTGGTATTTCCGGCAGCATGTCTCCGTCTTTGTCGCCGTAGCCTTCGTCATTCCAGACAAGAAATTGGTCGGAGTCAGATGACGAGTTCAGCTGGGCGCGTAGGTTCGGCGGAATTACATCCAGGCGCTGCGCTGGAAGAACGTCATATCCGCCCAGTACAACAATCCCAGCATAGTCATTCTTGGTGAGCTGAGCGCGAATTTCGGGCCAAGGACTGGCTGGGGTTTGAACTTCGTAGACTTCCTGATTACCGCTCCTGATCAGCTGGAGCGCAGCTGCCGTCTCCGCAATCCCTATATTGTTCTCAAGACGCGCACGATAAGTTACAAACAGCAGCTTGGGCAATTTGCGACCTGAGGCGAATCTCAGGTTAGAGGTCATTTCAGCTGACGACGGCAACCTACTTCGCGCAATCGCAGGGCGCTTTTTGGGTAAATCGGGCGGTGCGGAGCCGGAGCGGGACAGATCGAAGGTCACGGTCAATCGCGTAACATCCGATGTCACTCTCGCTATAGCGGTAAGCTCCGTGACACCCCCTGACGTCCGAACCGTCGTAACGGTTGGGACGCTTCTAGGAGTTACCTGGAGTGCCGAAGAAGTGACTGGCTCTATTGTGTCGGGGTTTGGAGTCGGGTCATTGAGTTTTCCGAATGAGATCTCAAGACTCGGTCCACCCGGAGGAAATGTAACGGTAATCTGGCCGTTCCGATCAGTTCGGGCCCACTGCAGGCGTGAGCTGTTTTCATCCAACAACTGGAGCACTCCCGGATCAGGATGATCGGCATCGTTGAGCCCCCCGGTATGAGCGTAGTGGTTTGTCGGCGACCACTCGTTCAACAGTGAATCATCGAAGCCGTTGTAGCTAGAATGATGAGTGAGCTTTATGAAGCGATACGGCCCGGCTGACTTCACGGTCTGCCGCAGTAGTGTCATCATGGCCGCGATGCCAGAGATCTCAGGCTTGGCGAACTGCATGTCTCCGGCCAATAGAGCAGTCGCGCTCCCAGCACTCAACTTAACAACGATGCTCTGATCATTTAGTGCTGCGCCCTTACCCGGCCGATCCTCAGCCCCTGCTGCATCCGCCTGGCCGAGGATCGATCTGTAAGCGGTAACGAGGGCAGCATCTGCCATTCGTGCGACATCACTGGACGCCCGGTCATTAAACTTGGCGATCGCTTCGGAGCAGACCTCGAGGTGTTCTGTGGTTGGCCCAAGAACTTTGAAACCAAACTCGCGAAACTGTGTTTCGAGGGCTTTGTGCCCCCCACGTCCATCGTAACGGATTATCGTTGTGCCATTGCGCTTCAGAGTAGCAAGCATGTCTCGATATCGCGACTCGAGGCTCGCGATGTCCTCAAGCATCTGCTCGAGTTCGTCATCCGGTAGGTGAGAATAATCTTCCTCGCGAAGAGCGGCTGCGAGCTTGTCGGCGAGAGTGAGAGCATCGGGGCGGTGTGGTTGAAAATCCTCCGAGCGCCCGAAACCCAGCGCCTCGTCGGCTACGAGTGCCGACTCCACCTCGATCGTGCCCTGGGAGACCAGCGTGGGAAGGCAACCAATGTGATCGGCATGGCAGTGAGTAACCACGAGCAGATCGAACTTGAATGGTTCCGCATGGCCAAAGAGTTCTTGAAGCTGCGAGGGAATCGACGGTCGCTCACCTCGATCTTTGTAATCGCCGGCGTGTGCGCCGTCGATCAAAATCCTCCGATCACCAAGTTCACAAACAATGCAGTCGCCATACTTTTCTGTTCCTACGTCCAACAGGTGAATTCTGAGTGAGCGTGAATCCAGGATAGCCATACAAGATAGTTCCTCCGTTTCTTGGCGGGCCCCTCGACGGTGCAGTGTATGCCAAGTTTACTTAGGCGAAATTAATGTTTCGTAAATAGATTGCAAGAGTGGAAACTATAGACTTCCACAGAATCACCAACCAGCATTAACGGGCTCTTTCGAGCGGTTCCGATCTTAGAACAATGTCTATCTCACGCTCGCTGATACTTCTCAACTCATTCGTCGACATCGGTCAAGCGCCCAACTTAAAGGACACCGGCTTCGCTGTCTACAAATCAGCGATTCACTCGCCGGAAAGCAAGCTGGGAAACTCGTCACCCTCACCACAACCAGATGTGCGGCCCCCAGTCGTTCGCCTCGAGAGTTTTTCGGTCTCTACGGATGCGGCTGCGCCTTCGCCTCAACTTCCTGCACCAGAATCGGCTGGCTATAGTCCCATTCTTGTTTCTTGACCTCGAATCTTGTGCCTTGGAGGCCAACCGGCAAGGGTGTATAGGCAGAAATCGGGATTGGCTGCTCATAATTCCAAGAGCCAGTCGTAGATTGCTTTGTCCCTTCCAGGCCGACCGGAATTACACCCTCCGTACCCCTGATCCGGACCTCTGAGACGGCTTTGTTTTGCTCGATAATTACGTGAACCATGTTGTTAGAGTCAGCTTGCGCGTGAACAACCGGAACCGTATCCTTGAAGGTAAGCCAAATTACGCATGCGGCGATGATCGTCAACAGGCATTTAGTGTAGAAATCAACTCTCATTTTTGACACCTCCGATCTTGGTCCAGCATGAGAGATATCCCCGTTGGCAGGATCGTTATCGCGCCTACCGAATTGTGACCTCGAACAGATCCCGCAGCGGGGATATGACCACACTAGTCTTAGATTTTCCGGGGAAGCAGCGAGAAGGAGCCCCCTCGCACCCGATGAGTTCCAAACTCACCGGGCAGGTCAACTCGCCGTAGAAGGGAACTGTACGGCGAGACCCCGGCTTGTGTCAAGAGCTGAGCCGCAAACTCACTCTGTGGCCTCAGGCGGAGACCGCCCCGTAGGTTCCGATCAGTGCTTCGGCCGCTTGGGATTCCGCAACGAGATTATGAGTCGCCAGGAACCTGCCGATTAAGAGCAGGGTGCAAGTGGTGGTGGTCGTCGTTATCTCGACGAACTCTTCTTCGCTGTAGCCAGGTTTGCCGTTCTGACTCCCAAACCGACGGTCGAGTTGCAGCAGACCGCTGTGGGTGTAGCTGCAAAGACCCTTCCAACCGCGGTTCTTGAGATCGGTGAAGGAGAACTGTTGCTTGTTGTCGGGGTTGCAACCGGTCGCGACATCGATCGCGCTTGCAATGCTCGACATGTTCATCCGCCTGCCTGATGCGTCGAGCGGAAGCTCATCGTTCTCTTCAAAATATTGGAGCTGCGCGTCCGTCGCGCACAGGTTGAACCACAGACCGCGGAACATGCTCTCGAAGATGCTGCGAGCGAGCGTGTACGCCGACCCGTTCTTGCCGTTACGGATCAGCAGAAGCATGGCCTCGTGGTGTTCGATGGTCTGGTCGGTTAAACCAGCAGCGACGCGGCTCCGCAGCGTGCCCGGGTAACTGTGCCGATTACGGAGCAGTCGCTTCGCTTCCTGGACCGCTGCCTCGACATCGTTGAGGTGCTTGGTGGTTTCTTGCTTCATACCTCTGAATGTTCTGTCAGTTAGCGGAGCGAAGTCAAATGCATTCTCACGTCATGCTTTCAAGCGTGGTCATTTCGGGGGGATGGAAGGGCGGAGAGTTTACGCCCTTGAGTACGGATGGTGCGAAGGAACGGCTCAATGGATCGGGACTACCACGTCTGCGTCACTATCTTCACTCCGACATGGAATCGACGATGAGAAACCGCCAATGCGCTCGGGGCAACGACGTTGTTCCACCCCCCATTACTTTCGGGGACCTTTCCGTGGCCTTCCCACGGCCGGTAGGTGCTGGCCTTGCGACCGGCATGCGCCAACTGCATCCCAGCCACGCTGCCTTGCTCATGTCTTGTCTGTCATCGTGAGTGCTCAGCTCGGGTCCGGCGCAGTGGAGCGGGGGTGTGCATTTGTGACGGTCTTGCTGTGAACAATCTAGGGGCGAGTAAAAGAGGGTGTCGATGCGTTGGAGGGGGTAGGAGCTAGAGCGATCCAAAGTTGCAACCCCCTTCTGATGCGGTATTCCATATCGGTTTCGGGCACTGCAAATGAAAATCTTTTCACACTGGTACGACCTGCTTCCAAGACCGAATTACGTGCTGCACTTGACGACGGGTGTACACTTTAGGCGCGGTTAAATCTTCCCTCCTTAGAAGTCAAATACAATTTAACCCCCTGTGGGGCTTCCTAGGAGTGTGTCCGTGCAAAAAACACCCTTTCTCTTGGTCTTTCTCGCGGCGGTAGCCGACTCCGCGAGCCTTCCTGAGTTTACGGGGTATTGGGAAAGTACAAACCCGCGCGACGAGATTGCTGCTCTGCGGATTTCGCTTGAGGGATCACGCTTGACGGTTCGGGCTGCGGCTCGATGCGGAACTCTAATACGTGACTGGGGCAGTGCCGAAGCCGTTGCGTACACTCCGTTTGCTAGGAGTGTGAGAACCGCTCCATCGATTTCCGCGACATTCAAACGACCCGATCGCAACGTAACGCTGATTCTTGAGTTCGAGGACGCCGATGCATCAGCGCTAAGTGTGAAGGTGTTCACGCATTTTACCGATAAATCAGGCCGATCCGACTTCTCGGGATCCGGCATTCTCAGGAAAACGCAGGTTAGCGGCCCACCCTTGCCCATGTCCCCGCGACCCCAGGAGGGTCCGCAGCCCCGGCCTCCCGCCCCAAGCCCGCCGGGGGAAACGTCATCCCCCACTTCCGGCTCGCAGCCTAGCGATACGATTCCGGTATTCCCCCTGCCCCCACCAAGGGCATCGGGCGAGGTTATTATTCCCCGCTCCTTCTTGGTGAGTGCTCCTGGTCAAGCCGAATCGCTCGGAGATGTAGATAAACGACTAGTCACCGCTCTTGCTACGTGTGGTTACGTCGACAAGAGTTATTACGCTGTTGAAGACGGTTTTGCGTTGGTAACACAGCTCGAGCAAATCAATCGTGATGGGACCTCGAAGCCGTTGCCATACCGGTGGTCCGCAAAAGTTGTTCCCGTCAGCACTTTTTCGTTGTCGGACTATATGACAGCCCTATTGACCGCAAACCCCGGTCGTTACCGCGTGATTGTGTTTATTATCACGTGGCATCCGTTTTCTCAGTCCAAAGCGACGGCAAGCAAAGAGGAAGCACTGGACTGGCTTCCCGGGGGATTGAACCGATTACCAGAATCTATCAAAAAGCTTCCCTTCACCGGGGATTATGTCGCCACGGCTTTAGTGTACGAATTTGAGGAA
>Ga0207003_1020_pt1 | contig 52834 bp, 44 predicted proteins | sample Alteio_BWMinCont_89_FD_153474 | JGI IMG/M metagenome (GOLD analysis project Ga0207003, IMG submission 153474) | Enriched cells from forest soil in Barre Woods Harvard Forest LTER site, Petersham, Massachusetts, United States -... | ecosystem: Environmental > Terrestrial > Soil > Temperate forest >...
GGCAGTTTCACGGCTGGCCTGCCCCGAACTCTCCCTCGTATGTTCATCGGACAATCACTTCGTGTCCCAACTCGCTCAACAGCCGACTCACCCACGGAGAATGCATCCCCGTCTCCAAGGTAATCCGACTGCGCGGCATTCCCCCGAACACTTCTTTCATCGCTTTTGGAGTTGTGCCTGGCTTTTGCTCCCGCAGCGCTTCACCGCCTTCCTCCAACATGCAATACCAAGTCGATCGATTCGCCCAGATCTAGGACGATCGTCAGCTTCTGCTCGCGAAAATTCCTGGTCTGTTTTGTCCCTACGGTGCTAATCTTCTTCATTGCCGGTCTCCTTTATCTCTTGCGCTTCGAGCGCGTCGATAACTTGGGAGCGTATCGCATCCCGCCGGAGACCGGCATTCTCATCCCATCTGTTCTCAGAAGTTGGGTTGGAAGCGGGTCGCAAGTTCACGCAAACGGTGAGAATCCCAGCTTTCAGGCGTCGTCAAGCGAGTGTATACTTCCGGGGTCCTTTGAAGATAACAGGCGATGCATCCTGTGATCTTCTCCCCCCACTGGAACAAGTCTGTTGGCAGCATTGCCACCGGAGGAACACATGTCAGAGAACAATTCTCTTAGGAAGGGACGCCTCATTCTCGTGGTCCTAATTCTTGGTCTACTGCTGGGCGCGGGGTGGGCCCAGACTGAAAGTGTGCCTTACAGTTTCTGTGTGCAGGGTGGGAGCCAATGCCTCGACGGAGCGGATCCCTACACGGCAGGGGTGGTTCTCGACCTGAAGGGAAACTTGTATGGGACGACCTACTACGGCGGGGATGGGCGCTTCAACTGTGGCCCTGGCTGCGGCGTTGTATTCAAGGTCACGCCAGAAGGCAAGGAGACCGTCCTCTACAGCTTCTGTAAGCAGAATAACTGCCCCGATGGGGCATGGCCCGTGGCAGGTCTAGTCTTCGACCAGAAGGGAAACCTATATGGGACGACCGAGTACGGCGGGCGGCCCTTCGGCAAAGCCTGCCCCACTGACGGCGGCTGCGGCGTCGTATTCAAGCTCACTCCGAAAGGCAAGGAGACAGTCCTCCACAAGTTCTGTGCGCACACCAAAGGCGATGTCTGCACCGACGGAGCGTATCCCTCGGCAGGACTGATCATCGACCAGAAGGGAAACCTGTATGGAACGACCAAAACCGGCGGGGCCATAGGCGGCGGCGTCGTATTTAAGCTCAGTCCAGAAGGCAAGGAAACAGTGCTCTACAGTTTCTGTGCGCAGACCAACTGCGCCGATGGGGCAGACCCGGAGGCAGGGCTGATTTTCGACCAGAAGGGAAACCTGTATGGAACGACCCGGTGGGGCGGGGCCCACAATAGCAGGCAAGGCGGCGGCGTTGTATTCAAGCTCAGTCCAGAAGGCAAGGAGACGGTGCTCTATAGTTTCTGCGCGCAGACCAACTGCGCCGATGGATTACAGCCCCGCGCAGGGGTGGTCTTCGACCGAAAGGGAAACCTGTATGGCACTGCCGGTGGCGGGGCCTACGACGGCTGTTACCCGGGCGGCTCGGGATGCGGCGTCGTCTTCAAGCTCACTCCAGAAAACAGGGAAACAGTCCTCTACAGCTTCTGTGCGCAGGGCGGCGACGACTGCACCGATGGGGCGAATCCCGCAGCAGGACTGATCTTCGACCAGAAGGGAGACCTATACGGGACGACCGGAGGCGGCGGGGACAACAACAACGGCTACTGCTCGTACGGCGGATGCGGCGTCGTCTTCAAGCTCACTCCCAAGGGCAAGGAGACAGTGCTCCACGGCTTCTGTGCGCAGGGCGGCTGCCCCGATGGGGCATTTCCGGGTGCTGGGCTGATCTTCGACCAGAAGGGAAACCTGTATGGGACGACCGGGAACGGCGGAACCTACAACAGAGGCGTAGTATTCAAGCTCACGCCACCATCCCGCGTCCGCTGAAAATGGGACCCGATGCTGTCCGGGCGTCCTGCCTGATGGTTGGCGAAAAATCCCCATTACACTCATTGACTTGGGTCCCGGTTATTCTTACCTTAATGGATTCCTATGGCTGAGTGCACCCGGTTCGCACCCATTCTGCGGACGCCAACCGCTGAGTAAAGACCCTGGACAGCTCTGCCGATTCCCTACTGTTCATGCGGAAGAATTCCCAATTTGGGAACCGGTTCCGCAGTTCGCCACTTTCTTGTTGCTCTCATCCCCGAGATCGCGATAATATATATACACAAAGGTTATCTAGAAGATAATCTTGTCTTTAGAACAACGGATCTTTGACAACCCAAACGTCGGCGCAGCTTTGAACCGTCCCAACTGCGAGTCCGACCAATTACGGCGAAGGCGAGCACCTTTGCCGGATCTCCACCCTGCGGTTCTAAAACGGAACTGCAGCAGATTGCACACGCCGATAACCCTCATGTTTCCTAGATTTTGCCTGTAACTGCCTTAAGAACCATAGATCTAGGAGGCAAGAAAAATCCCGGGTGTCAATATACTAGACGCACATGTCGAAATGTGTCAGGATGGTTTCGTGACAGGGCGGCGTTGTGCTCATTTTTGGGTCAAGGCGGTTATATCCTTGTAATCCTTGCATTGTTCATCAGCGCAGTTGTGTTCTTGGCAAAACCCAAAATCAATGTGGAGCTTGTCGCTAGGAGGTTTGCTGAGAAATCCAGCCGACGCCTTGATTCTGCAAAATTCCGTTATGTGGGGAGCGGTATTTTCGAAGGTGTCTCGATACACCATCCATCCGAAAAACATGAGCTTTTTGGGATCGTTGATAAAGACCGTGCGAAAGTTGCTAGCTTGGGCTTTGGGGGTGTTTTTGATGATACGGTCATAGGGAATCAAGAAGGGCCCAATGGAATACGCTCCGTGAGGTCCGATGTAGCGAGAGATATGTTGACCTTTCTGGTTGATGCCACGTCGAAACTCTTCATCAGACGGTTCAGCAGTCAACTCTGCGACATCAAACATGTGGTCGGTTACCTTCGCAGATGTAGCGCCGACGTTTTCCCATTGGGCGGTAAAGTCTACGTACTCGTGCGGTCCTTTTTGATCCACGATGGTACTGGTGTCGAATTGAAGATGTTGAAAGGAAACGAAGGCTCTCTGAACGGTTTCCAGGGCTTCGCGATTGATCGCGTTGGATTCTTCCATGGCGGTCCATTGCTTGATGGCAAATCCGGCATATATAGCGGTTGCAAGGAAAATCAAAACAGAAGAAACAGCAGTTATCGCGCTGTGGTTCTTTCTCAAACAGGCAAAAAAAGCCTTCATTTCCGGTGGCATTGGGTAATCCTCGCAATCGTTTCCCTTTGTTTTGGCGTCTACGGAGTGTTCTTGCTGATGTATGCGCTTAGCGACAAAGGTTCCGGCATAATTGCGCTTAAAGGATTGGGACTCGCTATCGGGGGTTGGATCGGAGGAGTTTTTTGCATCGTTCATTGCGTCCACTAGAAGTACACTCTAACTAATGAAGCAAATTGAATACACAGAAGGCCCGAAAGCACTAAAGAACTTTGAAGATGGTATGAGAACCATCTTTAAAGCGGCTAAGCCTATAAAGCGGGGGAAGAAGAAGGCTACACCTTCTGTCTCTCGGCGTAAACAGAAGAATGCCGACAGGGGCTAGAACGGGATTGGCGTTTCCCGCGTCCCTGTCTCCGACGTGTGGAGCGAGTCTGTATCCTTGCCAGTCAGTTCGCTATAGGTGAGTCGCTTTCCGGCGATTTGAGACATGGCTAGAGCAAACCGCTGGGCATCGTTGGTGTTCAGGCGGTGATTGAAACGGAAGGTTTGTTCGTCTACATAGCGAAACAAATGGAACGGCTCAACAGCAACGTAGGTTCCGCGCAAGGTGCGCTTCAAAAGCGACCAGAAGTTCTCCAGCCCGTTAGTATGCACGCGCCCTCGAACATAAGTTTCGGCGTGGTTCACAACGTCATGCACAAACCGCGAGTGGAGATGTTCGTAGCCCACGGCGTCATCTGTGTAGACCGTGCTACCGTACTTCACATTGCTAAGAATTTCGTTCTGCAAAGTCTCTCGCTTGATGTTCGGCACTACGCTAGCGCGAATCTGGCGAAGTTCCCGGTCAAGAATGCCCTGCACAACCGTCTTGCCCTTGAACTGTTCGCCAAGCTGGGCAATGCGAAGCCGCTTGGATCGGTGCATGTTCTTCATCTTGCCGCCAACGAAAGTTTCATCGGCCTCAACTTCGCTACCGGGACCGCCCCCAATCTTGCTCTTTCCAAACTTGCGACCGCCGAGGGCTTCCCGAATCCGCTGAAGCATGAACCATGCCGACTTCTGGGTAATGCCAAGCGACCGCGCCAGTTCGTGAGAACTGATCCCGTTTTTGCAGTTCGTAAGCATCCACACTGCCGTCATCCACTTGTTCAGCCCAAGCGGAGAGTCTTCAAAGATCGTCTTTACCTTGACGGTGAATTGCTTTTTGCAGGGATAGCAGAACCAAATTCGCCGCGTCTTAATGAAGGAATGCTTTTCGGCTCCGCACCGAGGACACGAAACCTTGCCATCGGGCCAACGAAGCCTCACCGCGTAATCAAAGGCGCGTTGCGGATCGGCGAAGTAAACAATCGCTTCTTGAAGAGTTTTCGGGGTGGCGTCCATGACTGAATCTTATACTACGCGCACATGTGTGTCAAGGATATTATTACCAAATCCCGATCCTTTGTTTTCTAGATTTTGCGCCGGAATGAGCGCTTTTTCTTGAGGAAATTGTGCACCAGAACTTGTGCATGACAACGAGCGTCCTCGGACGGAAGCATCGCAGAGCTTCCGTTAGTAGCAGCGAAGATTCGGGCAGTTTAGTCGTCGTTTCGAACGAATAACCCCGCCCCACCCGATTTTGCCGACGATTCGTCTTGCTGTTTTTCCCAGTCCGCTTCGGTCAGCACCGGGATCGCATCCAGTTTCTTCTTCTTGAGGTCCGCATTGATTTTGGACAGTTGCTGGTCCGTTAGTTTGCGGAAGTCCGCGATCACATCCTCCAGTTCATGTCCAAGCGACTCTGCGCGAGCAATCTGGTAATCGGTGGGCCGACCTTCATAGCCATTCACGTCGCCATACAGACTGCCGAGGTGTTCGCGGATGCGCTCCTCACCCGTAATCGCGCCGCCTTCCTTGGTGGCCACGATCTTGGAACGAAGCGCGTCCAACTCGACGGAAAGTTGCTCCAGGCGGCCGCGAACAGGATCCTTCTCCGCGAGCTTGGCCGAGCGAGCGGCAGCGGTGTTGCGCACTCCTTCGATGGCGCTCACTGCATAGCTCATGTGGCCGAGCATCTTGTCCAGCTTCATGGCCAGCTCGAACTGCGCCTTTCGATCCTCGAGTGTGAACTTCGCCCGCGGATCAAGAACCACCTTCAGTGGCTCGGTGTAGACTTGATCGCCCTTGGTCATTCGGATCGTGTAGATGCCGGGGAGAACTCGCGGGCCCTGCGTAGCCTGGAAGAGCGCGCTGGCAGCCGGAGGAACGATCGGAGCCTTGAGCCGCATCGACCACGTCGCCCGGTTGACGCCTCGATGTTTACTGCCCGGAACAGTATCTACCAACTTGCCGTCCTGATCGAGAATCTCAATCTTCAAGTCGCCGAAGATGTGACGCCGCTTCTGGTAGTAGTCGATGAAAGCGTCGGTAGGCCGGCTGGGCCCGTTGAAACTCTCGTCGCCTTCCGCCCAGCCGCCGTTGGCATTGAAGTATTGAACGGCCGGCGGGCCCTGGATCAGCGTCGCATCCTTCGCCATCAGATCGGGCGTAAGCGAACGCAACGGAGAAATGTCGTCGATGATCCAGATGCCGCGCCCATGGGTCGCCAGCACCAGATCGGACTCGCGCGGATGCACCACAATATCGCGCACCGCGACCGATGGGAAACTGCTCCCCTTGTATTGTCCCCAGTGCCGGCCACCGTCCACCGAAATCCAAAGGCCGAATTCCGTGCCCAGGAAAAGCAGATTGGGATCGACCGTGTCTTCTGTCACCACGTGCGCGTAGCCGAGGACTCCGTTCTCTTGCAGGTTCAGCGATGTCCATGTCTTGCCGTAGTCCGTAGTTTTGTAGGCGTAGGGCTTCATGTCGCCAAAAGTGTGGCGATCGAATGTAGCGTAGGCGGTAGCCTCGTCGAAGTGGCTCGCCGCAACCGTCGAAACCCAGGAGTTCTTGGGAAGTCCGGAGACGTTCGCCACTACGTTGGTCCAGTTCTTGGCGCCATCCCGCGTGATCTGCAGGTTGCCGTCGTCGGTTCCAACCCAGATGAGTTGCCCATTCTTTGGCGACTCCGAAATGGAGTAGATCGAGGTGTGCATTTCCGCGGAGGAGTTGTCGACGGTGACTCCGCCGGATTCCTCCTGCTTCTGCTTTTCGGGATCGTTGGTGGTGAGGTCGGGCGAAATGCGTTCCCAGGACTGGCCATGGTCGCGAGAACGGAACAGAAATTGGGCCCCGATGTAAATCGTGCCCTTCTCATTGGGGCTCATGTGAATCGGCGAGTTCCAGTTGAAGCGCAACTTCTTTTCGTTGTAATTGGGAAGCGGCTGAATGGGCCGAATCTCAAGCGTGTGGCGATTGACGCGGCCGATGTTGCCGCCCTGGTATTCAGCGTAGATGTAATCGGGATCGGACGTGTCCTGAAAAACCCAAAAGCCATCGCCGCCATAAATGTTTTCCCAGCGTGAATTGGTGACGCCGCCGGGATAAGACGAGTCGCCGATCCAACTGCTGTTGTCCTGCAAGCCGCCGTAAACGTGATAAGGATTCGTGTCATCCACACTCACATGGTAGAACTGGGAAACCGGCAGGTTGATCTGGTGCTTCCAGCGGGTGCCGCCCTCTTCACTGCGCCACAAGCCTCCGTCATCGCCCGTGAAGACCACATTGGGATTGTCGGGATCGATCCAGACGTCGTGAAAATCGCCATGCGCGCCGCTGGAGACGGAACTGAAACTTTGTCCGCCGTTTACGCTGAGCAGCAGCGGTCCATCAGGTTTGAAGATTTTGTTTTCATCTTTGGGATCCACAATCAGATTGGCGAAATAAAAAGGACGCCAGATCATGAACCGGCTAGCATCGAGACGATTCCATGTTTTGCCGCCGTCGTCGGAGCGGAACAGCGCGCTCTTTTTCGACTCGATCATGGCGTAGACGACCTGCGGCTTGGAGGGCGCGACTGCCAGCGCAATTCGCCCCCAGGGCTTCTCAGGTAGACCCTTGCTGTTGCCGTCATTCAACTCGGTCCAATGATCGCCGCCGTCGGTGGACTGGTAGAGTCCGCTGCCCGGGCCTCCGGAACGGAATGTCCAGCCCTGACGGCGGAAGTCCCACATCGAGGCGAAAATGGTTTTCGGTGCAAGCGGACTGGTGGCGATCATGCCACAACCCGTGGAACCGTTCGCTCCGGCTAGAACCTTTTTCCAGGTGGTGCCGCCGTCGGAGGTTTTGTAAACCCCTCGCTCGTCATTGTCATTCCACACGTGGCCAGTGGCGCAGGCCAGCACGCTATTGCTGTCCTTGGGATCGACCAGAATTTTCGCGATGTGCTCCGAGTCCTTCAGCCCGGTGTTGGTCCAGTTCTCGCCGCCATCGGTGGATTTGTAAATGCCATCGCCAATGGAGAGGCTGTTCCTGGTCCACGCTTCTCCGGTGCCCACCCAAACGGTCTTGGGATTCGAAGGATCAATCGTGACCGCTCCGATCGATTGCACAGATTGACGGTCGAACACCGGCTTGAAGGTAGTCCCGCCGTTCACCGACTTCCACACTCCACCGCTGGCAGCGCCGACAAAAACAGTGAGGCGCCCGTTCTCCGTCACTGCGGCCACCGCCGCGATGCGTCCGCTCATGGTGGCAGAACCGATGTTGCGCGCGGGGAGGCCGGAAATGGTGGCGGCGTCGAACTTGGTCGCTTGCTGGGCGGCAACCATCGCGGACAGCAAAAATCCAAGGCTAAGGAACCGCGAGAAACTGCGGAGCAGGTTATAGAAGCTGGCGTTAACTGTCATCGTTAGAAGTCCTCTTCAGAATGCGAATTTCATGTCGCAAATACAGGGTGCTGATCAGAGCGGTCCGCCCGGGCAATGGAAGCTCACGGCTTTTTCGGCGCTTCTTTCTTGAGGGACGCCGGCACCGCGAAGTCGGAAATGTCCAGCGGCACGTTGGCCTCGAGTTTGTCGACCGTAACCGTCTGCCAGGACGTGGGATCGTTTTTGGGCCCTGATGCGATGGAAAACGGAAACATCACTCCGGCCACCGGCTTATACGAGCCGAAGTTGGAAGCGTTCTCGCGCACCGAGCCGCGAATGAATTCCTGGGTTTCTTTGCGAATCTCGAGATAGGTATCCGGGTCAAGGTAGTAATAAATAATGTCGCCGTTCTTCAGCGTGACCTTGAGGCGGAGGGCATCGTCGCCGTCGACCGTATCATGACCCAGATACTCGACCACATTCCCTTTGGCCTTGTAATCCACCAGAGGGCCATCGAAGTCGGAATCGAGCAGGAGATCGCGCATGTCGTCCTCTCCCATCAGTTCGGGATCCTTGCGTCCGCCGAAAGGCTGAATTTGCCAGCCGGTGGAGCCGTCGTAGGCCTGCACGGCGGTCATGCCCTGCAGAGAAGTGGTTTCGCGCACCAGGTTCGGGCGCATGTTTTCCTGACCCTGGGTAGCATTGATGCCCTGCACAATCAGTTTGCCGGTCATGCGCAGGGTCTTGATGGCTTTGATCTTCTCCATCCCTCCCTTGGCCTCGATATTCTTGTTGACCAACTCTTCGGCGGTTTGGGAAGAAGCAGAAAGGCTGAAGCAGAAAACTGCGATTACCAGAACCAGACATCGACGCATGCAACGTGCTCCTATGTGGTGGAAACAGCAGATTCAGGGAGAAACGATACTCTACGCCGCTTTAGACGTATTTGCCAAGTGCTTGGGAAGCAAGTTTTTGGGCGAGGCTCGCCCCAAAGGAACGCAAGTCGACAAGGAAGATCCGACGGAAGGCAGGAAAACTGCGGTAGCTTGCGAGGATTTGCTAGGTGCGGGGGAGCACGTGGGCTGGACAGCTAGAGATCACACGAAGCAGGTTGTACGGAGACGGAGCTGGAGGTTCTGGGAAGAGCGGGCTTAGTCCTGTCCGGCGCCGGCGGCGAAGGCTCTCGCGATATTCATCGCAGGAGAAAAAGTATTCTCGGCAGGCTCGTCTTGCACATGCGCAACTTCGGATTGGTAGGAATATTCAGGGATGATTTCTTTCATCTTGGCGCGGATGGATATTTCGGTTCCAGAATTCGTCAGCGAGATCAGGTCTTCCAAATGCGCCCACAGCGCCGGCCACGGAATGATCTCAGACTGGGTTCGCTTCACTTTACGGTTCGAGGTCGGCAATTGCCTTTCCCGGGGATAGAACAGATCCTCGTGCAGCTTTTCTCCGGGACGCAAGCCGACGAATTCGATCTTGATCTCGCTGGGAGATTTGCCGCATTGGCGAATCAGGGAATGCGCCAGATCGAGTATGCGGACGGGATTGCCCATATCCAGGACCAGAATGTCGCCATGCTCGCCGATGGTAAATGCCTGTAGGACCAGCGACACAGCCTCTGGAATGGTCATGAAGAATCTGGTTATGTCCGGATGGGTGATGGTGATGCGACTCTCTTTTTCGATTTGTTCTTTAAACACCGGAATCACGCTGCCCTGCGACCCCAAAACATTTCCAAACCTTACGGACACGCAGCGCATGTTCTTTTTCGGCCGGGCTGCCAGCATGAGTTCTCCCAGTCGCTTGGTGGCGCCCATGAAGCTGGTAGGTTCGACGGCCTTGTCCGAGGAAATCAGCACGAATGCTTCACAGCCGCACTCCTCGGCAACATCCAACAAAGGTGGGACGGCGAGCACATTATTATTAAGCGCGCCGCGGATGTTGAGTTCCACGAGTGGAACGTGCTTGTAGGCGGCGGCGTGGAAAATAATGTCTACCGCTCCTTCAGCGAGGATGCGGCGCATGCGTGAAGTGTTGGCAACATCTGCGACCATGTACGCGACCCGATCGCCGCAAAGTTGCTTGGTGAGCTGCAACTGCAAATAGAACATCGGCGTTTCCGCCTGGTCTAACACGATCAACTTAGCGGGAGAGTAGGCCAGGACTTGGCGGCAAAGCTCCGAACCGATGGAGCCCGCAGCCCCCGTGACCATCACCACTTTGCCTGCAATCTGATTGCGAACCAGGCTCAGGTCCAGTTGAACCGGGTCACGGCCGAGCAGATCCTCAACGCTGACTTCTCGCAATTGCGAAATGGAACCGCGGCCCATCAACAGATCGTGAAGGTTGGGGACGGTTCGATAACGCACACCGGCCTGCTCGCAGATTCTGCTGATGCGCTGCATCTGCGCGCCATTGGCCGAGGGAATCGCAATGAAGACTTCTTCCGCATTGCAGGTGCTGACCACTTTCCCAATCGAGGCAATCGGGCCCACCACCGGCACGCCGTGGATCTTCGCGCCGTGCTTGAAAACATCATCGTCGAGACATGCCACCGCGACGAACTCGGTCCTGAGCATTTCACGGATCAGAAGGCTTGCGGCCTCGCCCGCGCCTACGACGATTACCCGGCGCTTGTCGTACAAGTCGGAACCGACGAGCGTACGGTTCTTGAGAGCCATTGCACATAAGCGCGCCCCGGCTAACCCTGCCGCCGTAATAATCGCTTCCAGTATGTAGATCGAAAGCGGGAATTCATGCTTGCTAAAAACATAGCGGGTGGTCACGAAGAATGCCAGGCTGCCTAGAGCGACCGCTTTGCCAATGTCAATTACATCGGAGACGCCGCTGTGGCGCCAGTATCCATGCAAGAGATTGAAGCGAGCCAGCGCGGCAATTCGGAACAGGATCAATACGGGCACGCAACCGAAGAGCAGAGTGGGGAAGGGAATTCGAAAGTCGAATCGCAGCAACCACGCGATTACGACCGAGGTCGCAATCAGCAGAAAATGGAACAACGTGATGGCCCAGAACCGTTGCCTGACAAGCATCGAGGATGGGTTGCGAAGTTCTTTTGACATAGGTAGTCCAGAAGAAATCTACAAGTATGATTTAACCGGTGCGGCTGCAAACGGCGCTTACTTCATTGCTTTTGCCATTACGCTCGCGATCGTCTGACCTGTAACCGCAATGTGTTCCTCAGATAGGGTTGGGTGAACCAGGAACATGAGGCTGGTCTCGCCGAGTAGCTTAGCCACGGGAAGGCTCGGATGCTTGCGGCGTGCGACGAACGCCTTTTCAAGGTAGATCTCGCTGCAACTTCCGACGAAGCAGGGCACGCCCTCGGCATTGATCGCCTGCATGATCGCGTTGCGGTCCCACCCATCCCGCAGCATCTCAGGGCGGAGAAACGCATAATACTTGTAATAAGAATGATGAGCGCTTTCTGGAGGTGTTGGAATTCGCAGGCCGGGCAAACCTGAGAGAGTTTTGGTGAGCGTATTGGCGTGACGACGCCTGGTTTCGACCCACCGTGGTACTTTTGGGAGCACGACACGTCCGAGCGCCGCTTGAATTTCTGTCATGCGCCAGTTGGTGCCGAACGAGTCATGCAGCCAACGAAAGCCCTCGTCGTGAGGGCGGTTGTAAACGGCGTCATAGCTCTTGCCGTGGTCCTTGAAACTCCACGCGCGCTCCCAGACCTCGGGGTTGTTCGTCGTGAGCATTCCTCCTTCGCCGGCAGTCGTCATGATTTTGTCCTGGCAGAACGAGAAAGCGGCAACGTCTCCCAGAGAGCCCACCGGGCGTCCTTTGTACACCGCTCCTTGCGCTTGCGCACAGTCCTCGATCACTCGCAGATCGTACTCCGCTGCCAAGTGCAGGATATCGTCCATATCGCAGGGCCATCCCGCCAGGTGCACCGCGATGATCGCTTTGGTTCGTGGAGTGATTGCGCGTCGAATGGTTTCCGCCGTAATGTTCTGGCTATCGGGATCAACATCGACGCAGACAGGCCGGGCGCCGCGCATCACGATACAACTGGCGGATGCAATGAAGGTGCGGGAAGTGGTGATCACTTCGTCACCGCGACCGATGCCAAGCGCTTGAACCGCCAGTTCCAGGGCGACTGTGCCATTGGCGAGGCAAATGGCATATTTCGTGCTATTGGCTTGAGCGAACTCAGCTTCGAATAACCGGCCCTCCTGCCCGGTCCAGTAATTGACTTTTCCGGAACGCAGGACGGCCGCGACCGCCTCGATCTCATCGGCTTCGAAGTAAGGCCAGGGAGCAAAAGGAGTCTGTGCTTGAGCGCGTGGCGGCGCAAGTTGTTGCTGAACGGCTGCAGTCGTCATAGAAGTTGCGTGAGAAAGACTTAGACTTGCTCTGATTTCTAAACTGCCAGGGCGGCCCCGCGCGCGATCTCCGCGACGGTTTTCCATGCGTCCTGATACTGTTGACGCTCGGCGGCGGAGGGTCGATGAGAGCGGCGCGCGATGATCTGTTCCCAAAGCCCAAGCGCGGCGGCAGCGTGATAGACCACTTGTTTTCCAAGAGCCTTGGCGATTTCGAGCGTGCAGTGCAGCGGGTATTGATCAAACTGTTTCATGAACATCCGGCAGCAGTAATTCAGGGACCGGCTCACTTTGTTGAGTGTGGCCGAACCCGGTTCGCGATAAACGTATAGGGGAGCGGGCAGCACAGCATATCGTTTGCCGAGCAATGCTCTTAATAGAAAGTCAACATCTTCGGAGATCGGAAAGGAAGGGTCGAAGCCAGTTTTCTTGGCTAGGTCAGCAGCCATCATCGAAGGAGCAAATGCCACGGGAGGCATGCCCAACCGTGAAAGCGTGGCACTCACTGCTGTGCCGATACCGCAATTGCGAATTCCGGCGAGTTCACCATCGCGGTTCGAGACCGCCATACCGCTACTTACGATTGCGATGTCCGGCTGCGCCCCGAGCACGTCCACCTGTTCACGGAACTTCGTTGGGTAGATCCAGTCATCTCCATCCAGGAAGGTAACGTACATGCCCCGAGCAAGGTCCAGGGCGTGTTGGCGGGCATACCCCCGGCCGCGATTTCTGTCCAGGCGATGGAATTGAATCCTGGCATCGTCGACGCTTTGAACGACGGCCTCCGACTGGTCGATTGAGCCGTCGTCCACGATGATGCACTCCCAATTTTCGTAGGTCTGAGCCTGCAAAGATGCCAGGGCGACTGGCAATGTGTCGGCGGCATTGAACAGAGGCATCAAAACGGAAACCAAAGGCATCATGAAGCTACCCGTTGCCAACTCCGGACTTGGAGGCCCTGGTTGCCTGCCAGACGCGTGACAGTTTCCAATCGTCCGGCCCCAGCCAATGCAAATACTGCGAACAGCACCAGAACACTGACGTTGCCGTAGTAATATTCACCGCTCATCCCACCGACAATAGCGGTGATCAAGGCTGCGCGCGTGGCCACACTGACCCGGGCATGTCTCGAAATGGAAGATCCGGCCTGACGCCACATGAGCACGAAAACCATGATTACGAGAACCCCACCAACCACTCCGGTTTCCAAAAACATCTGCATAAAAAAGTTGTGCGATCCTGTGTCCCACAAGCCGGAAGAGCCCCCGCGATGGTAGAAGCCAGTGCCCAGCACGGGCGCGTCGACGAACTTCGGAGCTTCGTGCACCCAGGTGGTGACGCGTGCGCCTTCATCGACTCCCGATATGCGATAGGTATCGGCGTCATCCGGAGAGGAGATGGTGGTATCGACAAGAGACTTGAACTTGGGAAGAGTATTGTATGCTGCAGCCCCGGCCAGGCTGAGAAACAGGACGATGGAAAAAGCCTTCGTCCTTCGAGTTTTCTTCCAGAGGATGTAGGCACAGCCAACGAACAAGGCCAGCCAACCTCCACGTCCGTGAGCGGTGAGTGAAGCCGATAAGAGCACGGAACACATGGCAAATCCGACAACTATGACGGCCGCCGAACGCCATCCCCGGCTGGCCGCATTGTCGATCCACAAACCCGCGATGTAGGCCCCGAGAATCGCGATTGCAACGACGATTGAATTGTAGGATTTGTAGCCCGCGACGGAATCCATCAGTTGCGTGCTTTGGTCGTTGATGCTCAACAACAGACCCACACTGATCATGATCACAGCCGCAAGCAGAGACCAAAGCCATTGCGCCCGCACTCTAGGACTGACGAGTTTGGTGGAGATGAGAATGCCGGCGGTTGCATAGACCACCAGCTTGGCAAGTTTCACGAAACAGCCGACCAGCACGGGGGCGACATCAAGATAGTCATACCGGGCATGGATGGACAATGTGCTCAACGAAGCCCAGACGAGAAAGCCTGCCAGGAGCAGGTTGACTTGCGAAACCTTCTGCCGGTGATCTGCTGACGGAGCGATCAGAAGTAACAGCACAAAAGGACCGATTACCCAGTCGCTCATTTCGAGAACGCCATATGTGGTTTCTTGCGAGAAACCCAGGTTGGGGAGAAAGAGAAGTGGAAAACAGAAGAGCCACAGCCTGGTCATGCATGCACCGCCGCAGATTTATACTGACTGCAAATTGGGGGTTGTTTCGCCGCCTGCAATCCACTCTTAAATCCTGCCACTCCAGGGAGAAAAATACCCAGAGAACGATAGTGCGTGGCATAGGAAACAAAAAGCAGAAGCAGTCGCAGGCACGCGACCGGAAGTTGAAACCATCGCAGGTTGCGCCAGATCAGGATGGCGCGGTTATGGGCAAGAGAACTGAGGTATTTCGGAAGATCGGGGACTCGGCAGCCACCATTGCCGGCCGCCAGGTGTTGGAGACGCGCGCTTCCGTTGAAGTAGATTTCAAAGCCGAGTTTCTGGACCCTCAAACAAAGCTCAGTCTCCTCATACAGAGCTGCGCCGGTGGCGAGTGCTTCATCAAAGCCTCCCGCGCTTTGCAACACCGAGCGCCACGCGGAAAAATTTCCTCCTGGCACATGGCATACTCGAAATTCCCCGTGTGACTCGAAACCACGGGATGGCGTGGCCGTCCAGTGATTAAACTGCCCTGGCATTACGCTGCTCCTTCGAGAAGATGTTGGCTCGTCGATTCCGCCCGCCGCCATTCCGGTACCGGGTTGAGTTAGTCCTCGAAGGTGCTCGCTTACCAATTCGGGGCCACAACGAATATCGTCGTCGACGAAAACGATGGCTTCGTACTTGGCATGCTGCCACCCATAGTTTCGCGCGAGAGGCAGGCCGCGAAATTGCACCTTATGGTACGAAATGACATCCGAGTGCGCATGAACCAGAGTGCGTAACGCGGGGACCTCTTCCGGCGACTGGTCCACGACCAGGATCTCAATCGGCCGATGGGTTTGCGCGAGCAAATCCCGGACGGTGTCAAGCAGGTATGGACCACGGTTGAGCGTAGGAACAACCACCGTGACCCCAGTTGTGCCCTTGCCGATGGAGACGCCCGTACTTCGCAGAGCAGATGAAAAGCGCTGCATATAGTGGCTCCACGTGTGCTCCCGAAGGACACGCTGCCGAGCCTGGGCTCCTGCCGCCCGGAACAGTTCCGGCGAATGCACCAGAGTGCGAATGATGTCGGCCAGTGCTTCCTTATCGTCTTGCTCAATCAGCCATCCGCCTACGCCATCCTGAATCGCTGCTGGGATACCCCCGGTTCGAGTGCCCACGACAGGGGTGCCGCAAGATTGCGCCTCCAGAAAAACCAGACCGAAGCCTTCGACAGACCGTTCTTCCGGTGCGTCGCGCGTACAAAGGACAAAGAGGTCAGAAGCCGAGTACACTTCTGGCAGGTCGTCTTCTGCGACAAAACCGAGCCAGCGCACATGCGATTCGATCCGCAGTTCGGCTGCCAGTTTTCTCAACCCAGGCTCATAAGGGCCCTTCCCGACAACGAGGTAGACAAGTCGCTCGCGCTCGTCCGGGACAAGGCTGGCGATCGTTCGCAACACGACATCGTGCCCTTTGTAGGGATACATGCGTGATACGGTGCAGATGACTTGCTTTCCCGAAACCCCGTACTTCTTCTTAGCGGCTTCGCGATCTCTTGGGGCAAAACGCTGAGCATCGACCGCCAAGGGGACTATTTCGACGCGGGCGTTGGGCGCCGCCTCGGATAGAAGCTGACGCGTGTACTCGCTATTCGCAATCACAAGGTTTGCGCGCTCGAGCACTCGGCGCTGCAGAGCCTTCCACAAAGGACGGCGCCAACGATCTACTGTCGGCAACAACTCTGCCCCATGTGCGAGCACGACCAGCGGACGCCTCCCGGCAAGACAGGCAATCAAACCCTCGGGATACCAAACTCCGCAAACAACGGGAGTCTTGCGCCGCTGCTTCCGTAGCCACTGAAACGCGCGCCACTCACGGATGGGGCGTTTGGAACGCACTCGGACCTGTGGCAATCCATCGCTGTACACCGGTGCTGCACAATCTTGTGTGAGCACGCGTCCACTCACGCGATCTCTGGCGAGCCCACTCCCGATTTCCGCACAGAGCCGGGCAATCCCCCCGGAGACTGGGGGATATTCAAACGCGAACAGAAGAAGCTCGTCGTCCGTTTTCATTGACCCTGTGGTGCTATGCAAATGCGGCTGCGGTATGCACGATTTCAGGATGCGGTCTACGGTTTGCGGGGATCCATCGGTCTCTGAATGCAAGTATCGGAAGTTCAACTAATCGCGATAACACAAGGCCCGCAGTAATGGAAGCGATGAAGAAAACAGCAGCCTGTGCCCATGGTCCACCCATTCGATCGACGAATGACATCATCGGCGTAGCGCCAGAGATCTCGAATATTACGGAATGAGCCAGGTATATCGTGTACGAATAGCGCCCCAAAAAACGGAGACATCGGGCAACTGTTCTCGCCCCGGGTACCGAGAAAATACTTGGGTACTCGGCGCCTACGGTAACGAGAATGCCGTAAGCAACATAGAACAGAGTGAAGCCGACAGTGGGTATCAAGGGCGAGGTTTGCAGGGGAAACACGGTAGCTATGAACGGCACAATCAAAACTACAGGCATCGCAAAACGGCAACGAGATGCAATGGCGTGAAATAACTCCGGGCAGTTCGTGTGCAAATAGCCGATGAGAACACCAAACATCAACCCATCTGCCCGTAGGTGAGTTGGGTAATAGAGAGCGTCCCAGCTATAGCCCCAAACTTCACCGCAAACCAACCTTGCAACCAGTATGGAGATACCGACAAAAGCGCAGATTCGCGGAACCAGTGTAGCTTTCCCGGCTTTCCACAAAAATAGTAAAAGTAATGGCAGGGCGATATAGAAATGCTCTTCGACAGCAAGCGACCAGCTATGGGGCCAGCGGGCAGAGGCCGGCCAGTAATTTTGGACGAAGATTAGATTTGGCCATTGCGGCAACAGCGATGGGGACAACTCGTGCCAGCGGCCTCGTAGCGCGAATGATGTTGTGTGGGAAATTACCATGATTCCGTATGCGACAAAGTACGACGGCCAAATCTTAAGACCACGCCTGAGCAAGAACCGCCCTACATCGAGAGTGTTCGTCTGGTTCAGTTCGCGAAAAAGCAACGACGAGATGAGATAGCCGGATAGTACGAAGAATAGGTCGACACCTGTCCAACCGAAGGACTGAAGGCGCGCCCCTAGTGACCAGTGAAGGTCCTTCGCGGGCATATGGTTAAAAAGTACCAAAAGAATTGCAACGCCCCGCAACACGTCCAATGATGCCAATCGGCTCTGGCCGGTATGTGAGTTCATGGGACGGTGCATACCTTTGTTGCTAGTTCGCGTGCTTTACCGCCGACGCAGTGATGCGCAGCAGCTTGAGAAGGTTTAAGTGGCCTTTGTTCGCCGAGGAGCGGAGGGACCGAAGAGCCAGCCCGAAACGTCCGTGTCGGAGACACTGAAAGTAGACGTCCGACCAATGTTTGAAGTAAATATCCGGCGCTGCCGAGCCGTGGCGAACAATGTCTCGCTCGAATACGGAAAAAAATAACTGCTTGGTTTCAAACAGTAATTTGGGATTGACTGTCCACATCCGATCGTCCATGTGGATAGTGACAAGTACGTCGTCACATAGCGCAAGGCGATGATTGCGAAAAAAACGGACTAAGAACGACCAATCAACATGCCGTTTAAAGCGCTCATCAAACCCCCCTATTTCAGCCACCACCGAACGGCGCAAAAGGAGCGTCGACCCGCCACAGATTTCGTTCTCGCCGAGCAGCATATCCAATGCCAGATCGCCTTCACCGCTGCCAATCTTATGTTGCGATTTGTAGTACAGCTTGTTGTTCAAGACCCGCTGGTAATTGCAGTAGACACCAGCTGCATCGCTCTCTTTTATTCTGGCAACCTGCCGGGCTAGCTTCTCCGGATGAAATTCATCATCGTCGTCGAGAAATGCAACAAGTTCACCGCGAGCCCTGGTAATTCCTGCATTGAGCGAGGCGGCTTGACCGAGGTTGTTCTGGTTGACGTGGTAGATTAAGTCCGGATATTCAGAAGTCGCGCTCTCCGTTTCTTTTTGCATCGGTGTTCCTGTCCCGTTGTCGTCTACAACGATCAGTTCGACATCTTTGTACGTTTGTCGACTAACGCTATCAAGCGCTCTTCGCAGAGCTTGTGGACGGCAGTGGGTTGGAATGATTACGCTGACTTTCATGCTGTCGATGATTGTCCGAGGAGATGATTCAGAATTTCTGAATAGGTGGGTCGAGACAATTGCCGAAGACAAACTGTGTAGACCGCTACTCCGATCGCTACTTTCAACGCCAACCGGGTGCGAAGGCCTACGCCAATTGCACTGGCTTCAAGGCCGGCAATCCAAACGACCGCGCCCATGATCAGTGCGCACGCTAGCAAAGGGGCAATCACAGCGAGCGATTTCCTGACATTCAACCTGCAAGCGCGATGCCCCATGACGAGGACCGGGTACGCGATGATGGTGTTAGCAACGGCATAGGCGCGCGCCACCCCAACTGGCCCCGACGCAATCCCAATTACAAAGGCCATTGTGGCGAATCCGGCGACCATGAAACCCAATAGAAGCATACCCCGACCGTCTTCCGCCACAATGTAGAGCCATCCGACGGTGTTTTGTATAGGCTGAAGAATGCTTGCAGCAGAAAGCCACAGCAGGATCGGCACCACCGCACGCCATTTTGGCCCGTAGACAAGATCTACAAGCTCCGGGGCGGTTGCCGCGAGGCCAACCGCGGACGCGCAACCTAGCACTGTGATCAGGCGCAACGCGCGGACATACACCGCTTCCATCCGAACAGGTTCTTTTCGCAAGGATGCCATCGCCGGGATTAGCACGCCGCCGAAGACACCCATGACGATCATGCCCGGAAGGGTCATCAAGAAGTAGGCGCGCGAATAGAATCCGAGAGCAGTCGCGCCCCAGAACTTTCCGACCAGGACGTTGTCGAGGTTGCGGGCAAAATAATTGACGATGCCGTAAGCCGCCGAGTAGCCGCCGAAGGTCACGAGGGAGCCGACATTCAGGAAATTCCGGGGGAGCCGCGGAAAATATCCACTCATCGGAAATGAGAGCGCTGTGGTGATCGCCTGCTGAAGAATGAGTTGAGCCACGAGCGCCCAATAACCGAATCCAAGCCGAGCCAGTACGATGGCCGCTACGCCGGAGATCAAGAGAGCCCATAGGCTGCACAATGAAAGCTCTTTGAGCTTCATCTGGCGGCGCATCAGTGCGGTTGGCTGCACAGAAATTGTCGACAGCAACAGCGCGGTGCTGGCGGCAATCATGATTTTCGTGAGTTCCGGGCGGTGATAAAAGGCCGCTACGTAAGGCGCCGATAGCGCACACAGCACCATTAAGAACAACCCGAATGCAGCATTGATGACCAGAAGCGCGTCAATCTGATTGCGGCTCAGTTGAGCGCGCTGGACTGTCGCCCAGGACAATCCAAAATCCGAACTTGCCTGCGCCAGGGCAGTAACCGCGGCGACCATTCCCAGCAATCCGTAGTCAGTGGGAGAGAGTAGTCGCGCCAGCAGGGCGGTGCTTCCCATCGAAAGTAAATACCTTCCCAGCAGAAGCACCAAGGACCAGTTGAGTCCTCGGCGTGCCAGTCTCGGCACGTCTGCCTGGGCGGGCATCTCAAAGGCGGTTGCTGATTCAACAAATACTGGTTCGACTGCCGTGGAGGTCATGAGCTGTGATTCGGGATCAAACCTGCTACTGTTTTTTTGAAACTCGGGTGTGCTCTCAAAGTTCTAGATACGCGGTTGCGGCCGAGGCCAACAGCTTCAGCCGAGGGCGGCGCGGAAGTACAGAAATCACTGCATTGTCTATAAGGAAGAGGACGTGCACACTTAGAATTGAGCCTGGTAGTGCTCTTGTTGAGCCGAGGCGGTTAACTTACCTACAGCACGAGGACGTGCGGGGACGCCCAGAACGGTGAGGCCGTCGGGAACACTGCGAGTGACGACCGCGCCTGCTCCGACAGTTGCGCCTGCTCCGACGTAAAGATATTGCAGGATCTGGGCTCCGGTCCCGACTAAGGCGCCCGTGCCGATCACCACGCCTCCGGAAATGTTGGCGCCCGGGTTCACCACAGAACCGGCGCCGATCCGGGCTTCGTGTCCCAGGGTGCAGGCAAAATTGCACAGCGCGAAGGGTTCCAAAGTAATGTTCACGGTCGCGATGACCCCCGCGCCGACGTAACATCCTTCGGCAATTCGGGCTGAATCAAGGTCGATGATTGCGGTCGGATGGATAATCGCGGGCCACTCGACATCTGGCAGCAGACGACGAAGCTCGGCGGCAAGTCTGAGCCGGGTAGCAGGCGTACCGATCCCGATCGCGAGCGCATCGATGGAATGCCGGTTTGCTTGCAACCAGCCGAAGTCTCCCAAGACTTGATCCCGGCTATCCCGTGGTTGCAGTCGAGCGAGATCACTAACCGCGTAGCCTAAGAACTCATATTGCGGTTCGATTTGATTGATGGAACGCAGGGCGGAAGCGATTTCCCTCGCAGCTCCACCCGCTCCGATGACTACGATTCGTTTGCGGCGCGTTGATGGCTTTTCGCTCCCGGCTATCGTGCCCAGAAATTCGGGCATGGTCGCGTGCCCGGGCTGTGTGATCCCATTGCGCCTGAAAACATGCCACGCCGTTGTGGCGAGAATGCGCACATCCAACCAGAAGCTCCGATGATCCACATACCAGGTGTCGAGTGCGAACTTCTGCTCCCAGTCGAGGCCATTCCTGCCGTTGACCTGTACCCAACCGGTAATGCCTGGTTTGACCTCGTGTCGGCGCATTTGGTCTGGTGTGTAGCGCCTCAGGTACTGCGGTAACAGCGGACGCGGGCCGACCAAGCTCATCTCGCCGCGAACCACGTTGAGGAGCTCCGGCAGTTCGTCAATGCTGCTGTTGCGAAGAAAACGGCCAAGTGAAGTCAGGCGTTGCGAGTCAGCCAGTAACTCGCCATTCGCGTCCCGGGCATCAGTCATGGTGCGGAATTTCATGCAAGTGAACAGCTTGCCCTTGAGGCCAGGCCGGTCCTGGCGAAACAGGATCGGCGCGCCCAGCGACAGTCGCACCAGGAGCGCAACCACGAGCAGTAAAGGGGACAGAACCACCAGGGCACAGATCGCCACGGAAAGGTCGAATAGTCTTTTCACACCCGCACCGAAACTTCGGTGCAGAGTACTTTCTGAACGAGTAATCTTGTCGCAACGTTCGCCTTTTTGATCCGCAAAGGAAGTTTGCGATAGTAATTGGCGGTAGCGCTGCACGCGATGGTCCCAGATTGCTTGCGGACGAAAATCGCGTTCCATCCATTCTCGTCCCGCGCGACCCATGGCTGAACGGAGAACTGGGTCGTCGAGAAGCTTGCCGATGGCACTGGAAAGGGCATTGGAATCTCCGACAGGCACGACGATTCCTGTAACCCCGTCGATGACGGAGTCGATGGCACCAGTTGCCGTTGTGGTCACTACCGGTATTCCGCTGGCCTGAGCTTCTGCAGAAACTTGTCCGAAACCTTCACGGTAGGTGGGAATCACAACAACGTTCATCAACTTGAAATACGGCGCCGGATCGGAGACGAAGCCAGGCCGAACGATCGCTGGCGTGTTTTCGATGTAATGGCGAAGCTCGGGCTCTACTCGATCCCCGTCTTCGAAGCTTCCCACCATGAGCAGACGAAGCTCCGGGCGCGTCTGACGCAGTTGGTCGAACGCCTCCAAGAGTTGCTGAATTCCCTTGTCCCTCACGAAGCGGCCAACGAAACCTATCACCGGGGCGCCGCCGGGAATCCCCAGCCGCTGGCGCAGGTCTTCCTCCTGGGACGGACTCAGGGCAGAGGGAACGAACTGTTCCAGGTTGACCCCGAAGCCACCGCTCTTTAGGAGAACCGTTTTTTCTGCGGGAACCAAACCGAAGGCGATGGCTCGGTTTTGGAGGCTGGGGCTAAGGCAGAACACCCGGTGAGAGCAGGCCGCCGCGATTCGCTCAGTCCAGCACAGTAATTTGCGCTTCAGTCCGACTGCAGTCTCCATTCGCAATCCGTGCAGGCTATACACGCGACATGGCACGCGCGCGAGCCATGCCGCGATGCCGACCAGAAGCCCTGCCTTTGGCGTGCCGGCATCGACGATGTCCGGGCGAATTCGGCGAATCGTTTGGTACAACTTCCACAGCGAGACCAGGTCTTTCAGGGGAGCGATTTCACGCTCCATCGGGACCGCGATGCTCGCAACTCCCTCCTGCTGCAATGCGCACTGAAGCCCGGGTCCCGGAGACGAAAGCAAAATGGGTTCAAACCCCGCCTCGTGCAAATGGCTGATCATGCCGCGATAAAACGTCCATGACAAAGGCGAAGTAACCGCGAGCAGCAACGTGTCTCGGCGCGCATCATTCGTTCGCATTCGTTCGGAACCGACCATACGTTGAGTGAAATGAGAGTCGTCAGGAATGGATGGATGACTGCAAGAATACGGGGCTGCTAAGGGACCTTGTAGATCGTTGCGGTTGCAGCCGCGGGAACGGCCGCTGAGCCTACGGCCTTAAGCGCACTGCGTGCCAAGCTGTTTGGCACAAAAAGAATGTCGTTGTCCTGTAATTTCAGGTCCTCGGCTTTCGCAGCAAAAATCTTCTTCAGGTCGATCGGGATTTCCTGGCGTCCGGCAGCCGTCGTCCGAATAAGCCTCACTGAACTCTTTGCTGCGGTATAGTTCACGCCTTGCGCCAGCGCGACGAGTTGCAGAATGGTGAGGTGTTCGTCGTGGTCCATGGGAAAGCCGCCGGGGCGGACGACGTCCCCCACAACGTAAACCAGACCGGTTTTCTCTACGAAGATGGTGTCGCCGGGAAGAATCTCGGGATTATTTTCCGGGCTGGGAGCAGAACCTGCGACCATTCTAAAATGCTCCGGCTGGTCAGGATGTCCAAGGTGCGTAACCGTGATGGTCGTTCCCGCCAGGGGCGTGAGTCCCTCGGCGAGCGAGATGTAATCGAGCAACCGGTGCGAACCGAATGCCGGATAAACTCCGGGTTTGTGCACCTCGCCAACCACTGAAACTCCTTGGGTTGCGTATTCCGAGATGAACACCGTCACTTGCGGGTCTTTGAGGAATCCGCCGTCGATAAACTTCTGGCGGATGAGAGTTTGTGCTTCTTCAGCTTTGAGACCTTGTACGTGGAGCGCGCCCACAAGAGGGAGAAAAATGTCGCCGGTGTTGCTGACCCGGAGTTTTCCGCTCAATTCGGGCGTATCGAAAACGCTCATCTCAATGAGATCGCCAGCCCCGATCGGGCCTGCTGCCCCACTTCCGAAGCCAGTGCCGCCGGAAGCGCCGGCGGTCGCGCCGGATGCCCTGTCTTGCGCACGAGCGGCGCCGAGTGCAACCAGCAAGACAAACAAAAGGCTAAGTTTGCCGATCGTCCTTGATTGCATCATGCGGGTCCTCTGCGATCGTTCAGTGGGTTTGATTGCCATTGCCGTTACCATTTCCGTTTCCGTTTCCGTTTCCACCGCCATTGTCGGAGTGGTGATAGTAGGACTGATAGTCGCTGCCGTAGTGGCCGTAGTATTGGCGGTAGTCGACGGAGTTGAATGAGAGATCGTTCACGACGACGCCGGCGATGTTGGCGTGCACTTTTTTGAGCAGGTCGCGGGCGCGCAAAAGAGATTGCCGGCCCGTCTGTTCGGAACGGGCGATGAGCACCACGACGTCCGCAATTCCTGCGCAAACCACGGCGTCAGTCACCGCCAGCACCGGCGGAGTATCAACCACGATATAGCGGTATTGCTCGCGCCAGTGCCGGATGAGTCGCGGCATTGCCTCCGATGCCAGCATCTCCGACGGGTAAGGCGGCATGTGGCCAGCAGTGACGATGTGCAACCCGGGCACTTCCTCGATCTTGAGGACCACGGCGTCCGGATCTTCCGTCCCCGCCAGGCATGCACTCAATCCACGATTCATGGCGATGCCCAGGTACTTGTTTACCGCGGGTCGGCGCATGTCGGAATCGACCAGAAGCACCGATTGTCCAGTCTGGGCCAGAACCACCGCGAGATTTAATGCGGTGAAGGTCTTGCCTTCCTGCATCATGGCGCTGGTCACGAGAATCACCTGGGGCGGAGTACCGGGCGACGACAATAGCAACGAAGTCCGCAGCGCCCGAAACGCTTCCGCGGTTCCGGAATTGCGCTGCTCCATGGTGACTGGCGGAATGAATTGTTGGGTTCCCGCGGCGGACAAGGCTTTTTGTGCATGCTTGCCGTTGCTTCCGACCATGAGGACGCTGGGAATGACCCCCAGCGATGGCAGGGAACAGTAGTTTTCTATGTCCTCAGGGGTTCGAATCGAATTGTCGACATTCTCGACAACAAACGCCAAAGCCATGCCAAACAGAAGGCCGCCCAGACAGCCCAAGGCGATGTTGAACGGAATCTTGGGCTCGACCGGTTCGATGGGGACACTGGCAGGATCGATAATATTAATATTGCTGGACTTGAGGCCGGCCATAATTCCGGCTTCTTTGAGTTTCTTGAGTAAACCTTCGTACAGATCACGGCTGGATTCGACATCCCGGCGCATGATGGCGTACTGAATGGCATCTTCGTTCAGTTTGTAAGCCTCCTGTTTCTGCTTATCGAACGAAGCTTGGAGCATTTCTTCGGACTTCAGCGCCGCTTTGTATTCCGCATGCACTGCCTCGCCTACCTTCGTTATTTCATCTCCGACTGCGGAATCAAGCTCGCTTAATTGCGATTGCAATTGGATGACTCGCGGATAAGCAGCGCCATACTTCGCCGCCATTTGCGCATATTCCGCTCTTACTTCGGAACGTTGTTTGTAGAGGGCTCCGAGAACGCTTTCCGGAGCGATGCTGGCAATGAGTTCCGGGTTCTCGGTGGTTGCGATGCGGAACTTCGCTTCTTTAAGGATGCGATCGCCCTCGGCTTGGGAGAGCTCCTTATTGAGGTCTCCCAGTTTGTCGATAATGATGTTGTGGGTTTCGTCCGTTCCGAGAATGCCGGTCTTCTTTTGATACGCGATCAGTTTCTCTTGCGAAGATTCTGCATTCTTTTTCAGATCATCCAACTGTTTGGTCAGCCAGTCGGCAGTCTGAAGCGTGGACCTGTATTTCGTTTGGAAGTTGTGCTCGATGTAGGTAGTGGCAACGGAATTTGTGATGTCCGCCGCCAGGCCCGGGTCTTTGCTGCGGAAGTGGATTTCAATAATTTCTGTTTTGGGGACGAGTTGGACGGTTAACGACCGATGGAGCGCGTTCACCAATCGAACCCGCTGGGTCGGAGTCAGGCTGTCGAAGTCCTTAGGCGATTGCTCCGCCAGCATCCCGGTAAATGTCTTGTTCCGATGTAGGCCCAGTTGCTTAATGACGCTGGTGGCAATTGTGTCACTCTGTACGATTTTGATTTGGGTTTCCAGCTTGGTATTAATGTCGAGGCCCATCGGCATCATAGTCTGCTCCAGGCCCAACCCATCCGGGCCTTCCAGGTCGAGCAGGATTCGGGCGGTGGCGTCATATCGCTTCGGCAGAAACGCGGAAACGATAGCCACGAACAGCGCTATCGCGAGCAGGCTGCCGATAACCAGCCAGCGACGTTTTTGCAGCACGCGCCAGAATTGGATGAGGGAGATCTGGTCCTCGTGGGACTCGATGGTCACCGTACGCGGTTCAGAAAAAGTGAACGGTTCCAGTTCCGTCTTCTTGTTTGGTGCTAGAGAGTGGTTGTCTGTCATTAGGTCCCTAGGGCCTGCGTCGGCGAGTAAATAGCTTCCGCGCTCTGTCTTATGGCTCGAGCGCGGGTCCACTGTTCTGGTGGATTGCCTTGCGGCGCGCCAAGACATTCGTCCGTGTTGGTCACGGGGGGTAGGAAAGATTCGAACATTAAGGCTTTAAACCAAAACTCTGCGTATGCAGAAGTTGCGTCATCGGTGCTGGCATAACCGGCTCCTTCGCTGGTCACTACCCGATAAAGCCCGTGGTGGGCGACGATGGAGGTCATCAGGGCAAGAGCCGCAATCGACGGATCGAGATCGCGCGCCAGCCCGGTCGAGGCGCAGCGGGCGAGGTATTCACGAATCGGCTGGAAAAAGGGAACCAAGTACTTGCGCAGGATTCGCTCTGCGCCGTGTTCCAGTTCAAAAAGGCTGAGGTACAGCAAGCGCACCATCTCGGGCTGGTTGTGAAAGGTCTCGACCAGCAGGGCAACGACGCCAGGCAGAGCCGTCCGGGGATTCTCATCGGCATCGAGCCGCCCGCGCAGTTCTTTGCTGATCCGCAGCCGTCGGAGACGGGACTCGGTGGCCGCCCAAAAGAGATCTTTTTTTCGCGCAAAATGTCGAAAGACCGTGACTTCGCTGACCCCAGCCAGTCGGGCAATCTCGTGCGTACTGCTGCCCGCGAAGCCTTGTCGCGAGAACAGCTGTACGGCGGCTTCCACAATACGATCCTTTGTGGAGTTCTTACTGCGATCTTTTTCTACTGGCATTTTATCTGGCAATGACTTTGGGCGAATGTAGGTGCGGGGCGGTTTGAGGGGGGCCTATGGGTTCGACATCAGCGGCGTCCAATTCCACCGCCACACTTTGTTTGATCAGTTCCACGGTTAGAACTACTCGAAAGCCATTGGCGCTGCGAACCAGTACGCCTGACAAACCGTTCAGCGAGCCCGCTTTGATACGTACGGTCTGGCCAACGATGAGATTGGTGTATGGCTCAAACTTTTGCAGGTGCAGACCGGAGCGCAAAGTTTCGATCTCAACATCGGGAAGCCGAGCAGGTTCGCCTTTGGGCCCGACAAACGAGAGGACCCCAGGCACGTCTAGAACTCGCACTCGTTCGCTTTTCGCGATGTTTACGAACAGGTACCCAGGAAATAACGGAAGTTCAACCTGGGCCTTGCAGCCATTTTTCCAGCGATGAATGGTTCGGAACAAGGGGAGAAAGCATTCCACGAGGCGGTGCCCAAGATGCTCGCGCACCCGCTTCTCATGTCTCGGACTCGTCTGCACAGCGTACCAGTGGGGAGGGCGCTCTGCCGTTTGCAATAGCGGGAGCAATAACGAGGTGTTGATCGTCGCTGAAGTGCTGGCGTCCATCACTTGAGACAAGGCTTCGCCCCCGTCGCTTAGATAGCGGTTGTTTCGTTTGAAAAGGTTGTTGGTTCTCGCGGTCGGTGCTGGAAACCGCTTATCGCCACCGCGAGTTTTACGACTGCGGTGTAAGTAGGCGACTACACGCCTTCGCCCGGCGCTGCTAGATGCATGGCGGGTGCCAATTCGGTACATTCACTAACTCACTTGTTCTTCTGTGTTTAGCGGCCCCAATTCGGGAATGGCTGGGGCCTCGTGTCTCAAAAGGAGAGAAAGACTACGAATAAGTCCGGGTCGGCGTCTCATCTCGCGGGAACTTGAGCCCAGAAATCACTCTGCAATGTCGCGCGCACTTTTGAGCTTGCTTCCAGTGCGCGGTGGTGGATCAACGCTGGGCGCGCATCGGACGACCGAACAGTTCCGGCGCCTTGCATTCTGGTTCGGAGGACGGGAGACTCGACCGACCAAGTGTCTCAAAGCGAGAGAAAAATCCGGCCATCGTATCTCCACCGTCTCATTCGCGACGAAAAAAAACAGCGGGACCCTGCATTGAAAACCGATTTCCAGTGTGCGCTGCATTTTTTTCCGGCCTGCGATGCGAGCAAGCCTGTCGCACGTAAATGCCCGACACTGCGCGTTTTATCTCTCACAGTCCGGCTGCATGAACTCCAATCCAAGGTGCTAGTTCCTCAGCTACTAGTGTTGAGTGCCCGGTTCAAGTTAGTCTCGGCGATTAAAGTGCTCTAATGTCGCAGGGCACTGCGTGTAATTTCGGCCCACCGTGCTCCTGCAACTAGTTTGGATCGGCCGACCATGAAACCGAAGCTTGAGCACCAGGAGGAAAGGGTGCGTAATCGTTATCGAAGGTTCAATGTCTGTATGGCTTTTGCGCTTGCGTCAGCGTTTTCGCTGCAGGCGCAGTCTGATCGCATGGGCGTCCGGCGGCAGGACACTGTTCAACTGCAGGGTGATTCCACCCAGCCGCTGCTTATCGCGGCCATGGTTGACGGTCCGGCGGTCGGCGGAGCAAGCAGCGAACTGCCCGACGCACCGAGCGCCACCAAGCCGGATACTTCCACCGGAGGAGCAGCGCCTTCCCCAGCCGTCAAGAGACAGCAGTCTCAGGGGGCGCCGGTCGCGGCCAAGGGTGGCCCCCTGTGGGTTGACCGCAGTGTTGCCGACCGGAACTACCTTCTTCTCACCGGCGGGATGTTCGCCGCAGGCGTTGCAAACGCGGAATTAACCTTGCACTGCCTGCACCAACACGTCTCCTGCAACGATGTCCCTCCCTCCTTACACAGCCGGGCGGCAATATATGGCATCGGTATTCCCGCCGACCTGGGGATAGCGTATCTGACCTACTGTCTGAAGAGGAAACACAACCATATGTGGTACGTCCCTGCCGCCGCTGTCACCGGCGCCAACATATTTTTTGCCTATCGCGCTTTTCACTGGTCGCAGGAGCATTCCATACCGTGATTTCGTCGCTGTCTGCGGAGCATCCGAGAAATCTAGCGAGGCCAGGGATGTTCTGGATCTGGTAGCGGTCGCAGACCCGGTTCGCGGTGTCTCAAACGGAGTCGAACTCGCTCAACCGCGGAACGACGAAGCGCAAAGTCAATTCCCGAAGGATGTTTTCCAGCAGGCGATCGAGTTGCGCCAGCGGACCATGTTTCTTGTGGCGCCCGGGCTTGCAACCGGGCTGCCGCATTGCATGGGAGCAGGTTCTCCCCCATGTGCTCTGCGTTCTCAGTCACCGCTGATACAACCATCAAGCAGAGACAATTTCGAAAAACTGCATTCGACCCTTACCTATTGTTGGATTCCGTTATAGCGAATTGGGCAGCGTCGGAGTTGTCGCTTAATTGTTAAACGATTGTCCGGAAGTTGCGACGGTTCTAGCGGCTCGCTGCCTCGGATAAGCGGCCGGTAGACTGCGACGATACGTCCTGACCTTCGCGAGCAGATATTAATCGTCGAAACACGAAGCGGGCATGCAATAAAGTCTCGCATGCCCACTCGGCGTTTCCCGGCGATTGTGGTTTGGGTGTCTCTCTATTCTCTTTCACCTGTGCTCGGATTCAAAAAGAGGAACCCATTGCTGCGCATCCTGGTGAAGTTGAACATCTGTGTGATGGAGTTGGCGATCCCATCAAAGGAACCCTGGCCGATGCGTTGCCCTCCCAGCCAGTTATCCTCAACAAAACGGATGATCGAACTCTGGTCGGTCACAGTGCTGTCGACAAAGTTTTGTCGGGCCCAGGGCGAGACGACCAGAAGGGGCTGTCTCGGGCCGTAACCGCAACGGCCGAGCGCATGGGTATTGGCGGGGTTAATGCCCGGGAGAGAGGTCGCGGCGGTGCCGCACGCGCCGGGTGCGGTAAGAGCATCAGCTGGGCCGGTAGAGGTGTTAAGAATCGGCCCGATCTGGTGGTCATACCATCCGTCGGAGTCGTCGTACATGATCACCACCGCCGTGCTGCTCCAGGTAGGCTGCGCCTCCAGGAAGTTGATGGTGTTTGCGATAAAGGTTTGCTCATCCAGCGGATCGGAGTATCCCGCGTGTCCGTCCTGGTACGCCGGAGCCTTGAGGAAGCTGACCGCCGGGAAAAAACCAGCGGCCACCGCGGGGAAGAAGTCCTGAATGTCGTACTGGTGATTCGCCGGCCCGTTATTGCCAATCTCCGAGAGGGAAGCTGGACGTGTGTGTTGCGAATTGGCGGTAGAGGCGTAGTAGCCGAAGAATGAGTGATGCGCGATATAGTCGTTCGTTGTCCCCGCGAGTCCGGCCGAGCTCCTTGCGCAACCGGTAGTGCCGTTTGGGTTGACGATGGACAGGTTGAAACCGCCCATGAATCCTCCCCACGTGATGCCCGCTGCGTTCAGCAGGTCACCAATGTTCTTTCCCCCCATTTGGCCCTGGGCGCGAGTCGGGTTGGAGCAAACATCTCCGATGGGATCCGCGTCGCCGATCATCGTCAGTGAGCCATCACTGCCGCCGTTCACTTCATCGCCAGTGCCGTTCAAAGTGCTGGTGACGCCGTTGGTCTGACCCGAAACCAGGTTCAGCAATCCGGGCGTCGAAGGTCCAAAGGTCGAGCTGTAGGAGTTGTCGCTCATAGCGAAGAACTGCGCGTAGTTCCACAGCGCGGTCACAGTGTTACCGTCGAAATAGCCCATGACTTCTTTGTTGCCGCCGCCGGCGTTGGCCGGGAATAGATCCATCAAGCCCGCGTCAAAAGCTTGTTGCTCAGCCTGGTAATTGTGGTCCTGGTCGCTGGTTACGGCTTGGGAGCGATCCAGACGGAACGGGTTCGAGGCCGCAGCCCCGTTGGCTGGGTTCAAGTTGGGATTGAAGTTCAGCAACGCGTTGGTGAGGCCGTTGACTCTGGGGGTACTGGGAGCGGCTTTGAAAGACGGTTCCCCTTTGGGGTTAGTGGCCTGAGGGTAGGTTCCGAAGTAGTGGTCGAAGGAAACGTTTTCCTGGAAGATTACGACCAGGTGTTGGATTGGGGTTGCGGTCGGGACAAGTTTCCGAACTACTTTCGAGGCGGCTAATGCGGGCGAAACACTCGGTCCCAGGGCCATAGTCGCTGCAGTCAGCACAGCTAGCATTTTCCTGGGGGCGGCTGATGCTCTGGTTCGGTTGAACATCTTTCTCCTCCGTTCTTCGGCCAACTGTTAGCACGACGTTAAAAGGGCGTAGCCGAGGAAGAGAAAGGTTAGAGGGTCCATATTTCTTGCGCGTGACGCGACTGTTAAAGCTGCGTGAATTGAAGTCCACAACGGGTTGGCGGAAGGCCCCAAGCTAACCCCGTCGATTGAGCCGTGCCTCGCCGTCGCGCGTCGTCGCGCGGAATTCATCCTGAGCGCACCCATTTCCTAACCGCCCGGTGGAAATGGGCGCCAGTTGGTGGGACTGGAGTCTGTTCGGATTTCGTAACAACGGCGCGACCTGCGTTCGAACCCGCTCTAAATGTGTTAACAAGGTTACGGGAACGGCCTGCTCTTGCAGTTGAGGGCGAGGGCATTCCTGCCGGCTCCGTGCAAAACCTGCCGGCGAGTTGCGCGAAGGGAGGCATAGCATGGGCATGCTCGCAGCAAGTGTCGCGACCAGGGCTATATCTGCGGTTCCCGTAGGAACCGGGCTGCGCAGGGACAAAGTATTGATTGTCGAAGGAGAAAAAGAGAGTCGCGGGGTATTGTGCAGTTATATCGAGGACAAAGGGTACGAAGTTGCGACCGCCGGAACCTGCGCGCTTGCGGAACAGGCTTGGCGTGCGACCCGCCCAGATGTCGCGATCCTCGACTACAACCTGCCCGACGGGGATGCTCTCGATCTGATCCCTCGTTTGAAGGCGATCGATGCGTCGATTCCCATCATTATTCTGACCGGGTATGGCTCAATTGATTTGGCGGTTGAAGCCGTCAGGCTGGGAGCAGAGAGCTTTTTGCCGAAGCCCGCGGAGTTGTCCACCCTTCTTGTCATGGTTGAACGCAGCTTGGAGAATCAGCGACACCAGCGACAGAAGTTGGCGGAGAAGACCATGAGCCATCGCGGAACCCTGGATCCATTCTTGGGGAAGAGCGACAGCATACGAAGGCTTGCTGAGTTGGCCCACCGGGTGGCGTTCAGTGATACGCCTGTCTTGATCCAGGGAGAAACTGGCACGGGCAAGAGCACCATGGCCCGTTGGCTGCATCAGAACGGTCCCAGGGCTTCTGAGCCCTTCGTGGAGATGAACTGTAGCGGTTTGTCTCAGGATCTGCAGGAGCGTGAGTTGTTCGGAGACGACCAGGACGACATCGCCGGGACGTTGCACGGTGAAGTCGGACTGCTGGAGATCGGCCACAAGGGGACGGTTCTCCTCGAACGGATCGAAAATGTGGATTTCCAGAGCCAGTCAAAATTACTGAAAGTCGTGGAAGAAAAGCAGTTTCGCAGGCTCGGGGAAGTTTGTGATAGGCAAGTTGACGTGCGTTTGATGGCGACCACCCAGCAAGTCATGGCACAGCCAGCACTGCGCAAGCATTTTCGGGGCGATCTGTATTGCCACATCCGATGGATGACTCTTTCCGTCCCCCCTCTGCGCGAGCGCGTCGAAGACATACCTATGCTGAGCGCCCATATCCTGGGCAAGTGGACCGCCGAACTCGGAACCGGCAGCTTGGAACTTGGACAGGTCGCATTGCGAGCCCTGCAAGGCTATTCCTGGCCGGGAAATGTTCGGGAACTTAGAAATGTTCTGGAACGCGTCGCGCTGGTCGCCCGGAATGATATGGCGGACGAGGATCTGCATTTTGATGCGCACGTCGATCAATACCTGGCGGGCATCGGCCAGTTCAGAACTCTAGAGGAGATGGAACGCAACTACATCCAGCAGGTGCTTCACAAGGAACGCGGGCGAGTCCAATCCGCCGCGAGGAAGCTCGGCATTCCGCGAAGCTCTCTCTACCACAAGCTCAAACAGTACAAGACAAATCAATCGGGTATACACCCACTTTCCTGATACGCACGGCAGCCTACCTGCCCCAGATCCAAGGGAGCACTTGGTTCAAGGCGGAACGAGCAACCGGCAGTTCAGGCAGCCCCGCGCATCCGTTTACTGCCCGATCGAGCTCGCGACTGACGAGAAAACGTTATTGGAGCTGCCGCCGATGAGCCGTATGGTTCCGACCACCAGAACCAGAATTACTGCAAGCATCACAGCATACTCTGCTATATCCTGACCCTGTTCCTCAGACCAGAGCCTCTTCATCAACTTACCCATACGCCCTCCGCTGTTGGTGTTGTCGCGCGACTATCATGCCGGGCCGGAGCTTCCTTGTCAAATCAAAGTTGCCCCGAAAGTATCCGTTCAAACATGGCCTGTGATGCGGGGTGGGCCGGAGCTGCCAGCCATCCTTGTCGCAGTTGTTCAAAACCGGAAACTCTGATCAGCAAACAACTCGCGCCGCCGCTTCGATCACCCGCAACGCAGGAGCCCCGCCGAAAGCGGCAACTTCTCAGTCCACGCTCCCAAACTGCTTCAGGTCTTCGGGGCCTTCTTTCAGAGTGACGGCCTCCTTCCCTTGCACCATCTCCCGAACTTTCTCCACCACGTCGGGATTGGCCAGAGTGGTGATGTCTCCGGTGCTCAGGTTGTTGGAAATCGCGGCCAGCACACGTCGCATGAGTTTACCGGAGCGCGTCTTGGGCATATCCGGGACGATGTGGACCTTCCTCGGCCGGGCGATCTTGCCGATAATTGTTTCAATGGCCTTTGTGACCTTGTCGAGGATCTCCTGACTGGGCTGAATGCCCGGCTGCAGCGCTACATACACTTCTGGCACCCGGCCTTTGATCTCGTCCACCACCGGCACCACCGCAGCTTCGGCAACTTCCGGGACGGTCAGGCATGCGGATTCGATTTCCTTCGTGCCCAGGCGATGCCCGGCCACATTGATAACGTCATCCACTCTGCCCAGAATGCGGAAGTATCCGTCTATCGCCAGCACCGCCCCGTCTGCAGCGAAATACGGCCAATCTCGCCACTCTTTACTATTAGGGTTCCTGCAATATTTTTTGTAGTACTGGTTGACGAAGCGCTCGCGGTCACCCCAAATGGTTTGCATGATTCCGGGCCAGGGATTCCGAATGCAGATGTTTCCCGCCTTGCCCGATCCGGCACTGACCTCGTGACCTTCCTCGTCCAGAATGTAGGGATAAACTCCCGGTACCCCGGGGCCCGCGCTGCCGGGTTTCATGGGATCCAACGCCGGCTTCGTGCTGCACAGGAATCCGCCATTTTCCGTCTGCCACCAGGTATCGACAATAACGGCTTCACCCTTGCCGACCTCCTCGTAGTACCATCGCCAGACCTCGGGTTCGATTGGTTCTCCCACCGAAGTCATGTGCTTGAAGTGATAGTTGTATTTCTTCGGTTCATCATGCCCAGCTTTGCGCAGCATGCGGATGGCCGTGGGCGAAGTGTGGAAGATGTTGACATCCAGGCGTTCAGCAATTCGCCATACCCGGCCAGCGTCAGGATAGGTTGGAACGCCTTCGTACATGACGCTGGTGGCTGCCAAAGCCAGTGGCCCGTAGACAATATAGGAGTGGCCGGTAATCCAACCGATGTCAGCCATGCACCAGTAAACATCCTCGGGATGGATGTCCTGGATGTACTTGGAAGTGCCAGCCACATAGGCCAGGTAGCCGCCGGTGCGGTGTTGGCATCCTTTGGGCTTCCCAGTGCTGCCACTGGTGTACATGAGAAACAGCGGCGCTTCCGAGTCCATCGGGACGGGAGGCACGATTTCACCTGCGTAGTTGGGCAGAATTTCGTCAACCCAGAAATCGCGATCCTTGACGAACGATGAAGCGGACGCGTTCTGGCCAGCGTGCCGCCTCCAGACCAGGACCTTGTCCACGACCTGGCCCTCCTGTTTTGCAAAACTCACCGCGACCTCAGCGCTCGCCTTGTGGTCGAGCATCTTGCCATTGCGATAGTAACCATCCATCGTAATCAGGATGCGGCTGCCCGAATCGGCGGCACGCATACCGCAAGCCTCGCCACTGAAGCCGCCGAACACCACGGAGTGAATCACCCCCAGCCGGGTACATGCCAGCATGGTAATCGGCAACTCCGGGACCATCGGCATGTGAATGGTCACGCGATCTCCGGCCTTCAAACCACAGAAATCGCGCAGCAGCGCCGCAAATTCATTCACTCGCACATAGAGTTCGCGGTAGGTAACGGATACGGGCGCTTCCGTTTCCAACTCCGGAACGAAAATGAGAGCCGCTTTGTTTTTGTACTTGGCCAGGTGCCGGTCCACGCAGTTGTAGGAGGCGTTAATCTTGCCGCCCGCGAACCACTTCCAGAAAGGAGGATCACTGGTGTCGAGCGTAGTGTGCCAGTACGTGTCCCAACTCAGCAGGTCGGCGTACTCGCGGAAGCATTCCGGGAAATTCTTCTCGCTGAAACGTTCCATGACCTTGGGATCGGTCAGATTCGCCTGGCCAATAAATTTTGGCGAAGGATAGTAATATTCCTCCTCGCGCCAGTGCACCGCAATCTCGGTCTCATTGGTCGCCGTTACAACCCTGTGTTTTTCCCCAATTCCAGCAGGCATGTCAATTACCCCTCATGGTGAATTGTGCTGCGCCCCTTTTCGCTGCCACCTCAGTTAATGCGCGCCCGCCTGTTCCGCTCCCAGCCCCGTGTTGGATCGCACCAGCAATTCGTTGAACTTACTCTCCGCCGACGGTTCGTTGCTGAGCAGAGTTCCAACCACGGCGCCCAGGAATCCCAGCGGAATGCTGAGGATCCCAGGATTCTCCAACGGAAACCATGCTTTGGCCTGGAACAAGTGGCGAGCGGTTCCGGTCACGGTTGGAGGATCGATGGCCATGAGGCTGGGGCTGACCAGAATCAAGCCAATCGAAGCCAGCAATCCGACCGCAAGCCCGGAGACGGCTCCGACAGTGTTAAACCGGCGCCAGAAAATAGACAACACGATCACCGGCAGGTTCGCCGATGCCGCCACCGCAAAGGCCAACGCCACCAGGAACGCCACGTTCGCCGTGGGCCCAAGCAGGATGGCGACGAAGATCGCCACTGCGCCGACCGCAAACGCGGAAATGCGGGCGACCATAACCTCTTCGCCCGGCTTGCGCTCCGTTCCTCTGTGAACCACGTTGGTCCAGAAGTCGTGCGCAAAGGAAGTGGTCGCACTGATGGTCAGTCCTGCCACCACCGCCAGGATGGTGGCAAAGGCGATGGCTGAGATGAAGGCAAAGAAAATGTTCCCAGCCAGGCTCTGAGCCAGCAGCGGGGCGCTCATGTTGGTGCCGCCGTGGGTCGCAATAAAATCGCGGCCGACGATGGTGGCGGCGCCAAAACCGAGAAACGTAGTCATAATATAAAAGCTGCCGATCAGAATCATCGCCCACACTACGCTGTAGCGCGCGGTTTTCGCGTCGGGCACGGTGTAGAACCGCACCAGAATGTGCGGCAGTCCCGCCGTACCGAAGATGAGCGCGAGGCCCAACGAGATTAGGTCCAGTGGCCCGTAAGGTGGCTTGTATCGCAGACCGGGTTGGAGAAAGTCTTTGACCACCACCTGCCCCTTGTCGTGGTAAGTGACGTGGGCCACGGCGTCGAAGAAGGCGCCAAAGCTGAATCCGAAATGAGCCATCACCAGAATGCTCAGCAGGAGCGTCCCGCTCATGAGCAGGATGGCTTTGATAATTTGCACCCAGGTTGTCGCCAGCATGCCTCCGAAGACGACATAGATGATCATCAAAACTCCCACTCCGCTTACCGCCGTGCGGAAACTGATGCCGGAATCCTTGAGCAGCAGCGCAACCAGCGCGCCCGCGCCTACCATTTGCGCGATCATATAAAAGGTGCTGACGGTCAGCGTGCTCAGCGCAGCCATCGCCCGCACCGGCCGCGCCTTTAGACGGTAGGCCAGCACATCGGCCATCGTATACTTGCCGGCGTTCCGCAACGGCTCGGCGACGACCAGCAACACCGTAAGATAGGCAACCAGCCAGCCCACTGAGAAGAGGAATCCGTCGTATCCCTGAAAGGCAATGATGCCGGCGATACCCAGGAAGGACGCTGCGCTCATGTAGTCGCCGGCGACGGCGATGCCGTTTTGCCAGCTCTTGATCTGCCGGCTGGCTGCGAAATACGCGCTGGCTCCCCGCGAGCGTTTGGAGGCCCAATACGTGATGCCCAACGTAATAGCAATGAACAACAAAAACATGGCGAGCGGTGTGGACATGGCTTACTTGCCTCCGGCGGATTTTTCAGCTTTCGCGATGATGTCTTTGGCCAGCTTGTCAAAACCATTCGCGGCGTTGACGTAAAGCCAGGCAATGCCCCACGCCACGAAGAACTGCGAGAGAGCGAACAAGTACGCCAGATTCACGTTCCCAATCACCTTGATCGACATGAATTGGGGCGCGTAGCCAACCAGAACCGGCAACGCGAAATAGTAGAGGACGAAGAACACGAACGCAGGCACGATAAATGCCTTCTTCGTCGCCATCAGGTCTTTGAACTCTTGCGTGTTCGCTATCCGATCCCATTCTGTCTGGGTGGCTTCATAGCGGCTTGTCTGACTAGTTTCGGAGCGGGGTGCGACAGCCATAAACTTCCTCCTTAATAGGTTCAAGCACGGTGCCTGATGCCCTATTTACAGCTGGATGTCCGGGCCGATTTTGGGTCGTGAGTCGTGCACTGAAACCCGCTAGCTTCTGAGAACATTGGCAGGGTAACGCCATCTGCCGTTTCTGTCCAGCACCCAGCGGATACTAGTGCCAATCGCCGGTTCGAAGCGAAATATTCGCCAGCGATCTGCGCAGCATATGCGGCTTCCCGGCGCGATGCTGTGATCTGCGTCACTGGTCCGTGTTTACGCCACTCAAGCAACTTTCCATGGCTTGGTGTATGGATTCCAAACCGGTTTGCGCTCGTTTCCGCGCCGGTCGTGTACAGGGCAGGACATCGCCGGTTGTCACCATGATGACTGCGGGCTGTCGATCACAAAGTGGGCGCTGCGGGCAACTGGCGGGTACGCTTTCCGGCGGCGAGCAACGAATGGTCGGATTTGCACAAGGGCTCATGACCGCTCCCAAGTTGCTTCTGCTGGATGAGCCTTCGCTCGGCCTCGCCCCCAAGATCGTCGAGGACCTTTTGCCAAGGTGCAGCAGATCGGCAAGTCGGAGGTCACGGTGCTGATCGCCGAGCAGAACGTAGTCGACGGCCTCAGCATTTCGGATCGCGGATACCTCGTCGAGAACGGCGAGATCACATTGCAGGGAAGTCCAAATGAGTTGCTCGGTAACGAGCAAATTCGGGCAGCGTATTTGGGCCTGTACTTTGGCGTCATTTCACCACTGGAACCAGAAATGCAAAACCATTACCCTTTCCAGGTTGTCTACGTCGAATTCTGCTGACCCTCGGAGATGACAATCGACGTTACTACACTGCGCGTGCTAGGCATCGTTTTTGTTGCCACGCTGATTCGCTCGACATTCGGCTTTGGCGAGGCGCTAATCGCTGTTCCCCTGCTCGCGTTCTCCATCCCTCTCGGCGTGGCCGCTCCGCTTGCCGTTCTTGTGTCGATTACCGTCGCTGCCGTAGTCGTCGCCCAAGACTGGCAGAAGATCCACCTGCGCAGCACAGCCTGGCTCGTGATCGCCACGCTTTTCGGTATCCCATTTGGTCTTCTGCTTCTAACCAGCAGTCATCAAACAGTAGTGAAGGGCGCGTTGGCAGTGATTATCATGGCGTTCTCCGTCTATTCCTTGATCGGCCGAACACCCATGGAACTGCGACGCGACAGTCGCGGCTGGCTTCTCGCCTGCGGATTCTGTGCCGGCGTGCTGGGCGGAGCCTACGGAATGAATGGCCCACCCCTAGTGGTTTACGGAGCCATGCGACGATGGTCCGCGCAGCACTTCCGGGCGACCCTCCAAGGGTATTTTCTACCCGCCAGTATCATTGGCATGGTTGGCTATTGGCTGGCCGGACTCTGGACTCCTGCCGTAACACGCTATTATCTGCTCTCGCTGCCGTTCACGCTGCTGGCCGTGTTCCTCGGCAGAGTGATTAATCACCGCCTGCATGGAGAAGCATTCTTGAAATTCATTTACCTCGGATTGATGAGCATTGGATTGCTCCTGTTGGTTCAGGCAATAATCGGCCGCCTCTGAGCATCGGGTCCGCTATCTCACGGGCGGCAGGTACGGAATGTAGCGGGCGAACAGCCAGCATAGGAAGAACACGACCGGGATGTGAACCAGCAACTGCAGCACTCCATATCCGACGATGTCTCTGGCCTTCAATTTCAAGATGCCGAGCAGTGGCAGCATCCAGAAGGGATTGACCAGATTGGGGAGCGCTTCCGACGCGTTGTAGATTTGCACCACCCATCCCAGATGCACCTGGTGCAGGTTCGCGGCCTGCAGAACATACGGCGCTTCGATGACCCACTTGCTGCCGCCCGAGGGAATGAAAACTCCGAGCACCGCCGAATACATCGCCACCAGCAAGGGATATGTATTGTGAGTGCTGACGGACGCGAAGACCTTGGCCAGCGCATCTGCGATCCCGGTTCCTACGATCATGCCAAAGATTACGGCGTAAAACGGAAACTGGATCAGCACGCCACCGGTGGCTGGAATGCACTCCGCTACGGCCCGCATGAAACGCTTCGGACGCCAGTGCAACAAAAGCCCAACCGTGATGAACATCAGGTTGTATGTATTCAGGTCGAGCGCGGCCAGTGCGCCTTGCGGCGAGGTGCGGAAGACGTCGATCAGGTACCAGCACAACAGCAAGGCGACCAGGATGGTCAGCAACGGACTGTACTCCAGCCACTCGCCGGGTTTGCTCTTGGGCTCGAGGCTGGAACGAATGGGTTCGTATTGAATGCCGTACGATTCGGCGGTTCTGGCATTCTCGGGCGATGGCGTGGACGCGTAGGCGATCAGCACCGACAGCGTGATAAGGACGATCGTCGTTGCAATGCTTTGCCACAAGAAAAGAGTTTGGGTGAGCGGGATCAGGCCGCTAATGTTGAACAGCGACGGCGGCATGGCGGATTTGGTCGCCATCAGCATGGCGGCGGACGAAGACAGCCCCATCGCCCAGACTGCTCCGAGGCCGAGATACGCGGCGGCGCCGGCGGCGCGATAGTCCATTCCCTTGACACGAGGTGCCAGTTCGCGAACGAAGAGTCCGCTGAAAATCAGGCTCAAGCCCCAGGAGATCAGCGACGTCAGCATGGAAAAAAGTGCGACCAGGGCGACTGCTCCGCGCGGCGTCTTTGGAATTTCGGCCAGGGCGCGAATGGCGCGATAGACGATCGGCGTCGAGGCCACGACGTACCCGCCGATGATGATCATCACCATTTGCATGGTGAACGGGACCAGAGCCCAGAAATTCTTTCCACCTTGGATGGCCAGCTTGGTGGGGCTTTGGTGAAGCAACAGGCCGACCACAAAGACCACGACGATTCCGAGTAGCGCGAAAATCAACGGATCCGGAAACCAGCGCTCGCTCCAGTTGGCGAGCCCCAGACCAACGCGAACAAGACGCTGTTCCTGAGTTGCGGGCTTCTCTCGTGGCGTTTGCATAGCCCATCCTTTCGGTTCGGCAGCAATTGGCGTTGCCGACCTCTTGCCGGAATATGCCCGCCATTGTAGCGCGTGTTTCGCGCAAAGGAATTTGTTGTGCCCAATTCCACAATGGGTGTAGGATGCCTCCGATTGGGCTTGCAGGATCGGCCATAGCTTGCTGGATCTGGAGCGAGTCGTGAATACTTTCCCGGTATTGTTGGCTGCGCTGTGCGTTTACGCTCTCGGCTACCGTTACTACAGCGCGTTCATTGCCGCGAAGGCGCTGGCGCTCGACGATCGCCGCACCACTCCCGCGCATCTTTACGCGGACGGGCATAACTATGTTGCTTCGCCACGATGGGTGCTTTTCGGACATCACTTCGCCGCCATCGCGGGCGCGGGGCCTCTGGTCGGGCCAACGCTGGCGGCGCAATTCGGATTTGCCCCGGGCTTTCTTTGGATTCTGATCGGCGCCGTGCTGGCTGGATGTGTGCAGGACTTCACCGTGCTGGTGGCTTCGGTGCGTCACCGCGGTCGCTCGCTGGCGGAGGTTGCCCGCACCGAGATCAGTCCTTTTGCGGGCCTCGTCGCCATGATCGCAGTGCTTTTTATTCTTCTGGTCACGCTCGCCGGCCTCGGCATCGTCGTGGTGAATGCGCTTTCGAATAGCCCTTGGGGCGTGTTCACGATCGGCATGACGATTCCTATCGCCGTCATCATGGGATTGTGGATGTTCAAGAGCCATGCTGGAAAGATCACCGTCACCGGCCCAAGTATTTTTGGTGTCGTCCTTTTGATCGGCAGCGTCGTCGCCGGACACTGGGTGGCGCAGAGCGGAGCGGCAGCCGCGCTCACTTTCACGCCACATCAGATCACGTTTCTCATGGCCATCTACGGGCTGGTGGCTTCGGTTCTTCCCGTCTGGCTGGTATTGGAGCCGCGCGACTACCTCTCGACTTACGTCAAGCTGGGGACGATTGCCATCTTGGTCGTCGGTGTTTTCGTAGTTCATCCTAACATTCAATTCCCGAATTTCACGCCGTTCGTTCACGGCGGCGGACCGATTATCAAGGGGAGCCTTTTCCCGTTTCTGTTTGTGACCATCGCTTGCGGTGCGATTTCGGGCTTTCACTCGCTGGTGTCCTCAGGCACCACACCCAAAATGCTGGATAGGGAAAGTGACGCTCGTTTCATCGGATACGGGGCTATGGTGGCGGAGTCGCTGGTGGGCGTGTTGGCTTTGATTGCGGCCTGTTCCATGTATCCGGGCGACTACTTTGCCATCAACACCACGCCGCAGGTCTTCAGCCATTTGGGTTTATCCACCGTCAACCTGGATATGTTCTCGCGCGAGGTCGGGGAGAAACTGGCGGGGCGCACGGGAGGCGCGGTTTCGCTGGCGGTCGGCATGGCGGGAATCTTCCGCGGCCTGCCTGGGATGGATCGGCTGATGGGTTACTGGTATCACTACGCGATTATGTTCGAAGCGCTTTTCATTTTGACTACGGTGGACACGGGAACCCGCGTGGCCCGCTATGTTCTGCAGGAACTGATGGGCAAGGTGCACAAGCCTTTTGGCAATAGTGCCTGGCTGCCAGGAAATCTGATCACCAGTTCTCTGGTGGTTCTGGGCTGGGGATACCTGATCTACACCGGCAATATTTCCACGATATGGCCGCTGTTCGGAACCGGCAACCAGTTGCTGGCGACGATCGCGCTGGCCGTGACCACTACCTTCCTGATTAACATGGGCAAGCAGCAATATGCCTGGGTTACGGGAGTTCCGATGTGCTTCGTGGGTATCACTACGGTTACGGCGGGAGTGCTGGGGATCAAAAACATTTTCTGGCCCTTGACCGAAAAGCCGGGTCAGGTATTCACCGGCTACCTGGATACGATCCTCATGAGCATATTTATCGCGGGCGTGGTGCTCGTGGTAATCGATGCCGTGCGACGGTGGATCCGTACGCTGAACGGTGCGCCCGCGCCGCAGGAGGCATTCGGCCCTCCGTTGACCGCTGCCGGCGAAGTGAAGATGGGGTGCTGCTAGGGTTCACAGGCCGGTGATCCCGCAGCGTGCGGGGATGGCTTTACAGATGGGTGCGCAGCAGAACTTTATAGCCACGTTGAAAGGTGCTCAGGTGCGCGCGCATGGCTGTGCGCGCGCCCGGAGGGTTTCGCTGCTTCAAGGCCACAAGGATTTTGTCGTGCTGTTTACACGCGAGGTTCATGCCGTCAGGCAAGAGCAGGCTTTTTCTGATCAGTTCCTGCAGCGCGACACGGATGTGGCCGAGCAAATCGGAAAGAACCTCGTTCTTGCTGCTGGCTGCAATCGACAGGTGGAACTCCAGATCTAGCTGCTGAAATTTCCATCGGTCTTCGTCTTTGGCGACCTTCATCTTGCTGGCTAAGTCTTCCAGCGTTGCCAGATCGCGACGGGTAGCACGCCGGGCGCATAAAGAAGTCAGTTCTGATTCCAGTACCAAGCGGGCCTCGGAAAGATCGGTGACATCTTTTTCGGTGCTGAGGATGCCTCGGGCGAGCAGTTGCCGATCGACGTACCGGGAAGGGCGTTCGGCGACATAGCTGCCGCCGCCGGCGCGCATGCGAATGATTCCGATGAAGGCCAGAGATTTCAGGGCTTCGCGCAGAGTGGACCTGCCTACGTTGAAGGCGCGGCAAAGCTCGGCTTCGGAAGGCAGCTTGTCGCCGGGCCGCCAGCGTTTTGCCGCGACTTCGGCCGCGAGCTGCAGAGCTACTTGTTCGCTGAGTGTGGTGCGGGAGACTGGCTTCAAGGGAGCAATGGTTTTCATGGCTCTCGACTCCGGCATGAACCGAGGAATTCTTGGGGGCTCGCCGCCGTTAGGAACCTACTCCTGTCCGCCACTCTTTCCTGTGACCCCGGTCACATTCATGGGTGAGCTACGTCGCAGCTTGTAGGACAAGATGATAAGAGAATTCCTCATCCTAACGGCTCTGTCGATAGGAAGACGTCAGCCCTGAGAGTCCCCTTTTGTTGGGGAGGAGCGTCATGACGAAAGCAGTTATTGCGCGCGCGGTGCTGGATAGAGCACTATCCCCATCTTTCGCAGAGGGCGTGACCCGTGGAATCCGCGTGCGCATCCCGATGTTCCCTGCAACGCGATCACTTTCGGTTTTTCCTTCTCCACTCGAGCGTATAAGACTGCAGTGCCTCATCAAAATTCCTGCAAATTCCAGGAGGCGCCCTTGACGTCTGCAACGGCCCAGATACCGAAGACTTCTCCCGAATCGGTCAACCCATTGCCGTGGGTGACCACAATCTTGGCTGCGGCTATTGCCGCGGTACTGATCTTGAAGATTCCACCCCTTGACCATCCTTGGCCACAGAACTATGACCCGACTGGACACTGGTGGCTCTCCACCCTGATCGCCGCCCTGCCGGTGGTCGTGCTGCTTGGGACTTTGGCTCTGCTGCACATGAAGGCGCATTATTCAGCGTTGCTGGGCCTGGCGACTTCACTGATGTGCGCGATCTGGATTTTCGGCATGCCCGCCAAACTAGCCGCCAAGACTGCGGTGTTGGGTGCCGGGTACGGCCTGCTGCCGATCGGATGGATCATCCTCAACGTGATCTTCCTGTACCAACTCACCTGCGACGCCGGACTGTTCAAGGTGCTGCAAGAGAGCCTGACCGGTATCACGCAAGACCGGCGCTTGCAGCTCCTGCTTATCGCCTTCAGCTTTGGCGCCTTCTTTGAAGGCGCGGCAGGCTTTGGCACGCCGGTGGCCGTGACCGCAGCGGTGCTGATTGGTTTGGGGTTCAAGCCGCTTGAAGCGTCTGGGTTATCGCTGATCGCAAACACCGCGCCGGTGGCCTACGGAGCACTGGGAACTCCTCTTATCGCCTTGCAAGGTGTAACTGGATTGGACCTCTTGCAGTTGAGTGCGCAGGCGGGTCGGATCCTGCCGTTCTTCTCGGTCCTTGTGCCGTTCTGGCTGGTATGGGCGTTCGCCGGATTCGGAGGGATGCTCGAAGTCTGGCCTGCCGTTTTGGTGGCGGGCGTTTTCTTCGCCGTGCCACAGTTTCTCATGTCGAACTTTCACGGACCTTGGCTGGTGGATGTAGTCGCTGCCATCGTTTCCATGTTGGCTCTGATCGTTTTCCTGTTGAAGTGGCGCCCCAAACGTATCTGGGGTTTTGAGCATGAGGGTGAACGCGAAGCGCGAGGCACACACGGCCACAGCCGTTCGCTGGTTATACAGGCATGGGTTCCCTGGCTGGTTTTGAGCATTCTGGTTTTTGCGTGGGGAACAAAAACCGTCAAGCCCCAGCTTGACAAGTTGTCGGCACCGAAGTTTCCGGTCGCGGGTCTGCACCTGATGGTGCAGCGCATTCCGCCGGTGGTGCGCAAGCCGACAGCGGAGGCCGCGGTGTATTCGCTGAATTGGGTGTCCGCTACGGGGTCGGGAATTTTCGTTGCCGCGGTCATCTCGGGCTTTATCATGGGGTTCACGCCCTGGAAAATGGCGCACATATACTGGAAGACTCTGGTGCGCGTGCGCTTTTCTTTGCTCACCATCGCCGCCATGCTGTCCTTGGGCTTCCTCACCCGCTATTCCGGCCTGGACGCCACCATGGGTCTGGCATTCGCTCGTACCGGCGTGCTCTATCCGTTCTTTGGCACCCTGCTGGGCTGGTTGGGCGTGGCTCTCACCGGTTCAGACACCTCGTCGAATGTGCTGTTCGGGAGCCTGCAAAGAATTTCTGCCGAACAAATCGGAGTGTCCGCCAACTTGATGGCGGCAGCGAACAGTTGTGGTGGCGTAATGGGAAAAATGATCGATGCGCAGAGCATCGTCGTGGCCAGCACCGCCACCGAATGGTATGGACACGAGGGCGACATTTTGCGTTACGTGTTCTTTCACAGCATTGCGCTCGCGGCCTTGGTGGGAATTATGGTGACCCTCCAAGCCTATGTGTTTCCGTTCACCCGTTTGGTGGTGCGGTAGAGCACGCAAGCTGGCGACTCGGTTACCGCTCATAGCTGGTTCCAGTTGCCGCGCCACCACCTAAACCCCGCAACGGTTTAGGCCGGCCCCAGGTTTCGGCGAAAGGTCTTACCGGTACCAAGGATTCGAAATCTAGCGAAGAAAGAGAGCCCATAAATTATGTCAAAGTTTGAAAAGTGGTTGTGCATAGCATTACTCACGATCGTAGCGACCGCACCCGTCCTGGCTGCCCCGGATGATGCCGTCCCTGCGAATAGTGGTGCCGGTAGCAGCGCGGCGAATGCGGCGGAACCGGCTCCTAATCCTGCCCCTCTGCGTCCGACACCGTCAGTCGGCAGTGGGAATGTCACAGCACTGCTCGGTATCCTGGTGATGAAGGGAGTGCTCGCGCCGACGGAAGCGAAAGCTATTCAGGGCGCCGTTCCCGGAACAGAATTTCAAGCTTTGGTCAACGTGCTTTCCAGCAAGGGACTGGTGAGCGCATCCGATCTTGCGAGCCTGGCAACTGCGAGCCCGGCGCCTCAACCGTCTGCAGCGGCAGCTCCGGTCAATGCGGCTCTCATCACGCCCGGGACTCCGTCTTCGCCGCAGGCGGCGAAGGAAACGAAACCCGCGGGACCGACAGTGGTTCCGGCGATCGCTCCGGTCCGGGTCATTCCCGTCGATCCACCCAGTAAGGATGGGCTGGTCGCGGCTTTCAAGTTGGGTCCCGTCAAGATGACGCCTTACGGTTTCATCAAGGCTACCCTGGTTCACGATTCCAGTGATCCCCGGGGCGACGATTTCGTTCTGCCCGGATTCTTGAATGCCGATACGGGGCCAACCACGGACCCCGCATACCACATCAAAGCGCGCTCGACGCGTTTCGGAGCCAACCTTGAATGGCCTGACGCTTCGCCTAAGCTGAACGTAACCGGTCGAATTGAGGGTGATTTTGAAGGCAACTTCAGCCGCGTGGATAATCGCAACGTTTCAGCGATTCGTAGCTCGGCCTTAAGCATTCGATTGGCCTACACACGGCTGGACTACGCGGCGAGCGACAAGACGGACCTCTACTTCGAGGGTGGCCAGGACTGGCTCCTCTATGGATCGAGCGTTCTTCCCAACATCCTCGAAACCACGCAGGTAGGGGCATTCTTTGGAAGCGTGTATGAACGCTCTCCACAATTGCAGGTCGGCCTGGTGCAAAAGCTGGGAGGTTCGCGGAACTTCAAATTCTCTTCGGCGTTCGCGGTCAGTATGCCAAGCGAAGGCAATACACCAGCTGATGCAACCATCACTTCGTGCTCGATACCGGCGACCTTTGTCCCCGGTACCGCGACCACCATAGGATGCACCAGCGCCGTGACCGACGGGACCGCCAACCAGTTGGGATACGGAGAACGCCAGGGTTCAGACTCGAACAGTCTGGAGTATTCAGCCCGGGCGGTTCTTCAATTCCAATTAGATCCGGCTCCGGGCGTGGCGCCGGCCCAGATCATCGCGAGTGGATTTGAGACTCACCGTGGAGCCCTCGTGTTGCATTCCGCAATCGCGGCGCCTGCGGGCAGTTCCGCCGCTACGATTGCTGAGTACGACGCTGCAAAAGCGGCCTTCCCACATGGCGCTTCCACCGGCAGCCAGGGCTACGGCGGCCAAATCGCAGTCCAGTTGCCAACGCGTTGGGCTACAGTGGTTGCTAGCGCCTATCGCGGGGGAGATTTGCGGTTTACGTTCGGCGGTCAGACCCTGTCCAACTTCAACGACACCGGCGGCCTGACCAACGTGATCACCGCGCCCTCGATAGATCGTTCCTCAACCGTGGTGTTCGGTACCAACGCTGCCGGACAAATCGTGGTCGCTCCCCAACGCAGCGTCCGCGCCTACGGAGGCTTCATCCAAGTGGGCTTGCCGCTCTCGCGCTGGTTTAACGCGGATCCAAAAGGCCGCCACGCCGGATGGACATTCTACTACACCCACGGCTTGGATCAGGTCGTACACGCCGACTTTGCCAGAGCCAAGGACATCGGAGCGGACGGCGCCGGCCCCTACAAGAGCACACTGAACGCAGGGACCATCTTCTACAAACTGAATCAGTGGTGCACGTTTGGATTTGAGGAGTCGCTGTACAGCAGTTACGCGCTGCCGAATGACAAGGGGGTTTACACGCCTAACACCTCGGTTGCGGGAGTGCCTGGCCGCACGTGGAGAGATTTACGTGCGGAGTTCGGACCGATCTTCACCTTCTAGCGGTGAGGGACGGTTCGGGTTTGTAGCTGACGGACATGAAGTCTGGAGCTCGGGGGACAAAGTTATCACTCTTACGCTGGGAAATGACTTTGTTCCCCGGAGTTGTCGTAAAATCGCGGAGTCGAATATGAAGCGTAACGTTGCCACTCTGCTCGCGGCATTTTTTCTGCTCGCTGTTGCCCTGTCCAGTGCCGCCACCAAGAGCAATCTGTTCCGTATTAAGGTGTTGACTGCGGATTCGCAAACTCTGCCCTACAATCGCGATCCGGTGCCGAAAGATTGCGACGTGGTCAATTACTCCGGCTATTGTCACCAAAGCAAGTTCGTATCCGTGCAGAACACCATGCGGGTGGAGGACGACAGCGGGAAATCATTTGCCATCACGTGCGCTCAGGATTCGCGCTGGTCCAAGTGCGTCCCCTTGACAATTGGTCAGTCGTTCGATGCGCGCCGGGACAAACGCGGGATCACAATTTTCTACGAGAATGAAAAGGGTGGGGCAAGCAAGCAGCTCTATACGTTGGTTGAAGAAGCCCAGGGACCCGCGCCCGCGACGGCCTCCGCTTCGCAGGCCTCGGTAGCCCCAGCACAAGCTGGGGTCAGTCCGTTGCAAGGTCCAGCCGCGGCGACCGGAGATGTCATTCGAGAGAAGGTCAAGTGCAATTTCAGTTCGACACCTTCGGGCGCTGAAATCACGTTGGACGGCCGATACGTGGGCAATACGCCGTCCACCATCGGCGTCAGCAGCGGGACCCATGTGGTCGTGTTGTTTATGCCGGGGTTTGCCCAATGGAAGCGGGAGCTTACGGTAGCGCCGGGTTCAGAAGTGAATGTGACGGCCAGCTTGCAAAAGACGCAGCCGTGAGCCAGATTGCTGTCGCGAGACAGACTTGAACTTGGCACCGGTTGGGCGCAATGGCGCAAAGGATTAGAAACTTTGACGGGGTCGCGCACAGTGTCTCTGTTCGTTCCGTGCTTCGTGGACCAACTGCTACCTGAAGTAGCGGTGGACACGGTCAAGGTGCTGCGCCGGGTTGGGTACGAAGTCGAGTTCCCCGAGGGTCAGACTTGCTGCGGCCAGCCGGCCTTCAACACCGGGTACTGGAACGAAGCCCGTCCTTGTGCGGAGCATTTTGTTCAAGTTTTCAAGCATGCCGATGTGGTCGTGTGTCCCTCTGGTTCCTGCGCCACAATGGTTCGCATATTTTATGCCGACCTCCTTGCTAAGAGTCCGTTGCGTGAGGATGCCATTGCCCTAGCCAGCCGCACGTTTGAGCTTTCGGAATTTCTGGTGAAGGTCGCCGGGGTTACCCAAGTCGGCGCCACTTTCCCGCACGCTGTTACCTACCACGCCTCCTGCCACGGACTACGCGAACTCCACTTGCGCGAAGAGCCTCTGCAACTCCTGCGCCAGGTGAGTGGATTGAAGCTCATCGAAATGGCCCGCTCCGACGAATGTTGCGGTTTCGGCGGAACCTTCGCTGCCAAGTTTGCCGACATTTCCGCCTCCATGGGAAATTCCAAGGCCGAGAGCATAGCCGCGACTGGCGCCGAGTTCGTGACTGCGATCGATCCGAGTTGTCTTTTGCACCTGCAGGGAATCCTGGGCAAACGCCAATCCCGGGTCAGCACTATTCATGTTGCCGGCATTTTGGCGCAGGAAAAATCGTGAGCACAACTCCCGCACAACGATTTCTGCGAGACGCGGCCGAGAAATCGGCGGACCTGGTGCACCGCGAACTCATTCGGCGCGGCATGGAGAGCTACGATGCCGCACATCTTGCTGGGCGCGCCCGGATCAAGGATTGGGAAGCCGCTCGCCAAAAATGTCAAGAAATTAAACGGGAAGCCATCAATCACCTGGATCGCTACCTCCTACAATTCGAAGAAAAAGTAACCTCGCGCGGCGGACATGTTTTCTGGGCTGCCAATGGAGAAGAGGCCTGCACGTATGTCAGGAACCTTGCTACCAGGCTGAGTGTGCGCACGGTCGTGAAGTCGAAATCCATGGTGACGGAGGAAATTCACCTCAGCCCGGCGCTGGAGAAGGTTGGTATTAAGGTTTGGGAAACCGATTTTGGCGAGTACATCGTGCAACTGCGCGACGAGCCGCCCTACCACATTGTCACACCCGCCATGCATCTTAACCGTGGCCAAATCGCCAAGTTGTTTCGCGAGAAAGTTGACCCAGGAATCGACAGCGATGATCCGGCGTATTTGATGGCGGCAGCACGCCGCAAACTGCGCCAGGCTTTCTTTGCCGCCGAAATGGGCATCTCAGGCGCGAATTTTCTGGTGGCGGACGCGGGCGTCCTTGCGATTTCGACGAACGAAGGAAATGGGCGCCTGTGCACCAGCATTCCTCGTATTCACGTGGTGGTCACGGGAATTGAGAAAGTCATTCCCCGGCTCGAGGATCTGGCGGTGTTATGGCCGGTGCTGGCAACTTCCGGGACTGGGCAGGGGATCACGACTTACAGCACGTTGATCGGAGGTCCGCGTCAGCCGGGTGAAGTGGATGGACCTGAAGAATTTCATGTAGTGCTGGTGGACAACGGACGCAGCCAGTTGCTGGCCGACGCGGAGCAGCGCGAAGTGCTGCACTGTATTCGCTGTGGCGCCTGCTTGAATATTTGCCCGGTGTTCCGCCACATTGGAGGACACACGTATGGCACGACCTATCCCGGACCCATCGGCAGCGTGCTGACGCCGCATCTGGCCGGGATCAAGGAGTTCAAACATCTTTCCTACGCTTCGTCGCTGTGCGGCGCTTGCAGCAGCGTTTGTCCGGTGAAAATTGACCTGCATCACCACCTGCTGCAAAACCGGCGCAATGCCACTGAGGCAGGAGCCACAAAATCGAGTGAGCGGCTGATGTTCCGGGCCTGGCGTTCTGCCATGCTTCATCCTCGAATGTATGCGCTGGGTGGTTGGTCGATGCGCAAGGCCTTACGGATCATCTACGGATTGGGACTCGCGGGATCGATCCTCGATCCGATGCGAGTGTGGAACCGTCATCGCTCGCCGGTGCCGCTGCCATCCGAATCGTTTCGCGCGCGCTGGAGAAAAAGCCTTGGCGCAAACTGAAAATCCAAGTCGGGACCGGATTCTGGAGCGTATTCGCGCCGGATTGGGCACCGTGGTCCCGGAGCCCGCAGCAACGAGAACTGAGCGCGTAATCTTCGAGCCAATCAACAATCCGCTCGAGCGATTCCAGCAGGAATGCGTGGCCAACCTGATGGAATGCTCGCTCACTGCCGATTGTGCCGCGAGTGCGCAACAGCTTGCAAAAGTCCTTCAGTCGTTGCCCGAAGGAGAAGCTTTTCTGCAGGACGATCCATCGCTGCGCCGCCTCGTCGAACTGGCCGCATCTCGGCGGACCGTCCGCTGGTCCAGTGAAGGCGCCCCCAGCGAGGGTTCGCAAGCGACGGTCACGCTTGCCGAAGCTCTCATCGCGCAAACGGGATCGATTCTGGTGAGCGCTTCGTGTGGCGGGCGCGGCGCGTCAGTGATCGCTCCCTGCCATATCGTTTACGCGACGGTGGCCCAACTGGTCCCTGATCTGGCAACTGCTCTGAGTTGCATGTCTCAACAACGAAGTCTCGACCGCAACTCGTTCGCGTGCGTCATCAGCGGCTCCAGCCGCACCGCCGATATCGAGAAGATTCTGGTGCAGGGCGCGCACGGACCGCGACGATTAGTGGTCATCCTGCAAACCGGAACCTAGGGCCGCCCCTCCAAGTAAACTTCCGCAACGGCGACCCAAATACGGACGGCTTGCTCACACGACGAGCTCAGTTCGCTGGGCTCAGGTCCAGCACAACAGCCTCGCTTCCCGTGCTATCACCCCGTGTCCAGTGAGACTGCGCAGCCGCCGCTTTCACATCTTTTGCCAGTGGCCCTTGAGTCGCGGCGCTAGGTCGCTTCAGCGGTCCCATCTCGTTGTCCGACTCGTGCCCGATACAAACGAGGAGTCGCGCCCTCAGAGCGAAGATGGCGACGCAGCGCCTCGCCATCACCAAAGCCGGATCGAGAAGCGATCGTTTCCACTTTGTCGCTGGTCTCCTCAAGTCTGGTTTTAGCTGCCTGCAGACGCAAGCGTGCCACAAAGCGCGCGGGCGTCGTGCCCACTTGCTGCGAAAACACCCGGCTGAAATTGCGGTCGCTCATCCCAGCGCGTCTCGCCAGCACAGGAACTGAGAGGTCTGCGTCGAGATGCTCAGAAACCCAAGCGATCAATTCGCGAATGGGCTGCAGATCCGCAGCCTGGGCCGCAAGTTGCGAACTGAACTGGCTCTGACCACCCGGACGACGCAGGGACATTACCATCTGGCGTGCGACTTCCAGCGCGAGCGCGTGGCCATGATCCTCTTCCACCATCGCCAGTGCCAGGTCGGCGCCGGCTGACGCGCCGGCACTCGTCCACACCTTTCCATCCTGGATGAAAATCCTGTCGGCATCCACGGCAATTTGCGGGTAACGCTGCGCCAGCTTATCCGCTAACTGCCAGTGGGTGGTGGCGCGCCGCCCATCGAGTATCCCGGCCGCGGCCAATGCGAATGCTCCAGAGCAAACCGACCCGATGCGACGAACGTGATCGACTTGGATATTGACCGACTGAACGCCGAACGCGAGATGAAGGCCTTCCTCCGCGACGACCTGCTCCGCGGCATACCTCATGAGGTACAACTGGAACAGGGGCCGATCCAGGATATGCTGTTGGAGTTGATCGCGCGAGACGAAATCGACCTGCTGGTAGTCGGAACCCACGGACGCGGAGGATTGAAGAAGATCATTCTGGGTTCGGTTGCGGAAGAACTTTTTCGGCTGGCTCCTTGTCCGGTTCTGACGGTCGGCCCGGCGGTTCCGGCCGAACCGGCAGGCCCGAAGG
>Ga0207003_1017_pt1 | contig 51984 bp, 44 predicted proteins | sample Alteio_BWMinCont_89_FD_153474 | JGI IMG/M metagenome (GOLD analysis project Ga0207003, IMG submission 153474) | Enriched cells from forest soil in Barre Woods Harvard Forest LTER site, Petersham, Massachusetts, United States -... | ecosystem: Environmental > Terrestrial > Soil > Temperate forest >...
GGAGGGTCGAAGGAGTTGATCGGACAGGCGCTGGCCGAGGACGAAATAACCGTGGGCATGGCCAGCCTTTGCGCCTTTGAACCGGATCAGCCATCGACGCTGAAGAGTTGGAACGGGGGCGTGTGGTTCCCGGCGGCTTCGGCCTAGAAAAAAAACGCAGTTCCCACTTCATGCGCGGCTCTGTTCCGTTTCGGGACGACAGAAAGATATTCGCGTTGCGCGCGGAAAACTCCGTGCTACGATGGCCTTCACCTTACCTCCCGGAACTGCATTCGGGCCCCGAACTATCCGGGATCAATCAAACCCATGGAGCTTGCGAGAGCGCGGCTCATCTTAAGTCGCCCGCCCGCAACGCCGCCGCAATCGAAAAGGAGTATCGCGATGGGTAACGAAAAAGCAACCAAACGTCCGGAGTCGCTGGAAAAGGAGTTGATTCACGCTCTGCGCTTCAGTGGTCTCGACAAAGAGAACCTCAACGAACTGGTACGCATCGTGGTCGGGCTTAATGATGAAGGGCTGGATCAGATGCGAGTTTTTCCCAAGGGCCAACCTCCCATCGTAGATGGGCTGCAGGTCCAGGCTCTCGTCGACGCGGAAGCGCTGGCCACGGTCCTGAACCAAATTTTGACCAACACGCCGCGACTGCGCGGAGTGTCGGTCTTCCCCTACGGCATCCCGAACCCGGAGATTTTCCAGATCAACGTGGATCTGGGTGAGACGGTGCAAACGGCGGGAGCCAACACAGCGGGCATCGCCGCTTAGAACTGAATTGTGGCCTGGTATGAATGGAGCCTTACCAACTGGCTCGAAAGCCTGTGGCCCGACCGGGCAGCGAATTGTCCAACTGCACCCTTCCCTGCGCTGCAACCTGTGCTGTGAGCACTGTTATTCCAGCTCGGGGCCTGAGGTGCGAGGGGAGTTGGATTCAGCGACCCTTTGCGGTTTGGTGTCTGATGCTGCCCGGATGGGCTATCAGGTAGTTTCATTTTCTGGTGGTGAACCTTTTCTTTACTCTGGATTGGGTGAAGTGTTGCGGCATGCGAAGTCTCTGGGGTTGCGCACCACGGTCACGACCAACGGATATTTTCTCCAGGCTCGCCGGCTGGAGCCGCTGCTCGATTTCATTGACGTGCTGGCCGTAAGCCTGGATGGTCCACCCGAGTTGCACAACCGGCTGCGTGGTTCGCCGGTCGCCTTTGACCGGCTCTGTGCAGGTCTGAAGAGCCTTCGAGGCTCGGGATTGTATTTCGGGTTCATCCATACTCTTACGCAGGAAACCTGGGAACACTTGGCGTGGATGGCGGAGTTCGCGGCGGCCAGCGGAGCACGACTGCTGCAGTTGCATCCGCTGGAGATGGCGGGGCGAGCTGAGGGGCGACTGGGAGCGCTCTGCGCCGAAGGGGATGGCTTAGCTAAAGCTTACCTGGTGGCGACAGCTCTGGCCGCAAAATACAGTGGCACGATGACCGTACAAGTGGACTTGCTTCATCGTGATCAAGTCATGCGGGTGCCCGCGATGGTTTATGCCGACGAATTGGTGCGTGCATGGGATGAGAGCGCACCGGCCGATCTGCTCGGCCTGATTGTTGTGGAAGCCGATGGGGCGGTGGTTCCGATCTCGTATGGATTTTCGCGGCGGTACCAGATTTGCTCCCTGAAGGAGCAAGGGCTGGAACAGGGCTGGCGAGATTTCTTAGACCAAGGTTATCCGGAATTCCGGCGGCTGTGCCACGAATTGTTCAAGGAACTCGTCTCGACGAATCAGCGGCCTTTGTTTAACTGGCACGAGCGGGTGGTGGCGCGGAGTCACTTGTCCACCGGCTTCCCTGGGACCGTTCATTCGCCAGCAGCTTGAAAAGATAATTTCCTTTGTGTACCTTCGTGTCCTTTGTGGTTCCGGCTCTTGAATTTCGTCAACCACAAAGGACACGAAGGTACACAAAGGAATACCAGAGCAAGTTCTGTGTTCTCAGTCGAGAAATTTTCCACGGTCTTCTTCCGAGGGAATCGGGCAAGAATCGAACTTGCCGAAGATGCGGTAGCGGTTTCGCGCTACAAGGTTGTATCCCCAATTTCTCAACCATCGGGGGAACACTCGGAAAATCAGCGCCAGAGCGCCCCACCCGCCCGTGAGTTCCTGCAAAATCAAAACCGCGGCGTCGGTCCGGGATGCGAGACGCTCTTCGGGTAGGGCGCAATCCAGCACTACGTACATGGTGTCGAGGTCTTCGGGAGTGACTCCGTGACGCTGCAGAATCCCGGCTGCGAAATCACTTTGCAGCCAGGCGAAGCGGAAACGATCCCGCGAATCATATTTCAGAACAAACTGGACGAGGCGGTTACAGAGGCCGCAAACACCGTCGTAAAGAATGACCGGATTGGGGCTGGAAGCCGACATGCTGCGCGTTCCAACATGTTATCGGATCGGTCGCATCATCTCAGGGACGTACTCTTCCACTTTCATTTTCTCCAGCAAATAGACGCCGGGCCCCTGCTGGCCGCGAACCATGCGGCAAAATTCCGCGACGAAGAACCCCGCTCTTAGCGCTTCGGTAAAAGCCCAGCGCGTTTGCCGACGCCATTCCTTTGCCAAGATTGAGTCTTTCCGTTCGACCTGCTCGATCTCGCTGGGAATCTCTATCGCAATTCTTTGGCGGTTCAGGGCGGCAGCGAGGTCGGTGCAAACCGGTTTTCCATCGCCGTTGAAATGGACTAAAGGAGTTAAGGTGGAAAGCGCATCCAGGATTTCAGCGGGGCGGGCTTTTCCCTGCAGCCGGTCCTGCACCCGGCGGCTTGAAAGGGGCCAGGTCACCCACAGGCGGTCCGTGCCATTGCGGTGCAGGACACTGGAAGTCTCCGGTCCATAAAAGTCGGCTTTGTACTTTTCCGATACCACCCCGAGCTTGGCAAAATTCAGATGGGCGTTTCGGCTTTGCAGGGGATCGAATGTCCAGGTCATTTCGTGGACGCGAAGGTCGTTGGCGCGAGCGTCGTTCGAGCGAACATCATGGATTCGAGAATCATTCATGCGCAATGCCAGCACTCGCTCGCGTTGTGCCAGTTTGAGTTTGTAGCCTAGCTGCAAATTACGATAGGGCTCGCATACCGCAAGCATGTGGGAGTGCACAATCAACTGACCGCGCTCGGTGCCGAGAAAACCGAAAGCAAATCCGACCAGCCTGGCCCCATCGAAGGCGCCCACCCAGATGCTCCCTGCTTCCCTGGTGGCAATGGCCAGAGTCAGCGGCGTCGTGTCGAGATCGGAGAGTCTCCAGACTTCCCTTTCCACTTCTTCGACCTGCTTCAGGTCCTCGAAGGTTTGCAAGTCGCGAATTGTAACCGCCGGTTTCGATTTGGTCTCAGCCATGTGCACGACTTGCGGTAGAGTCGGAACTATACGCGAGAAGGTGGCCTCGCGCCAACCTAAGCGATACGTCGATATTTCCGGAGGCGCCGCCACACCGTAAAGAATGGGTCAACGTAGGTAAATTTTTGTAAATATCTCAAGTGCTTCTTTTGTTTACAGATAAGATTGAGTTAGCACGAAAAACATGGGCCTCGAGCGGACGTCTCGGCGGCCTAATAATCCGCAACCTCGGTTGGGATTTGAACGTCCAACTCTTGAGTGTAAGGCAAGATTACAATGACGTTGAATTTATCGATTGTTCCTGCAGAAGGGGGTTTGCGAATGAGCACGGCTTCCAGTAAGCCGGATGCAGCGCAAAAACGCCGAGGCCCTACCTTCCCTCGGCTGCGCCTGGCGAACTCCGTGCTGGGACTAACTCTTTTGCTCGTGGGTTTGTCCGCTTGCGGAGGCAGCGACCCTAGACCTGCGTCGGCACGGGCGAACGTTGCTGCCGTGGTTCCCGTGGCGGCAGCGACCGCCGAACGCCGCGACATCCCGTACTACCTTACCGGCCTGGGATCGGCGACTGCGTACTATACCGTCAGCGTGAAGAGCCGGGTCGACGGTGAACTGATGCAGGTGAATTTCAAAGAAGGGCAGAATGTTCAAAAAGGCGAACTTCTGGCACTTATCGATCCGCGTCCTTATCAGGTGGCGCTGGATCAGGCCCAGGCGACGCTGTTTAAGGATCAGGCAACGCTGCGCGACGCCAAGCTGAATTACGAACGTTATAAGCAGCTGCTGCAGGATTCCGGCGCCATGTCGCAGCAGCAAGTGGACACGCAGCAGGCCACGGTTGACCAACTCGAGGGAACCGTCCGTAATGATCAAGCCGCCATTGACAGTGCGAAGCTGAATCTCGTGTATTGCCACATCACTTCGCCGGTCAGCGGACGGATTGGCTTGCGGCAAGTGGATCCCGGCAACATCGTTCACGCCAATGACACGAACCCCATGTTCGTGATTACTCAGCTTCAGCCCATCGCGGTGCTGTTCACCCTTCCGGAAGACAATCTTCAGGCAGTGTCGCGGCAGATGGGAAAAGGCACGCTCACGGTGGACGCCTACGACCGGGACAATCAAACCAAGCTGGCTACCGGCACATTGCTGACCATCGATAATCAGATTGACCAGACCACCGGCACCGGCAAACTCAAGGCTGTATTCGACAACAAAGACAATGCCCTTTGGCCAAACCAGTTCGTGAATGTCCGATTGCTGCTGGACCTTCGGAAGAACAGTACGGCGGTTCCGGCAGCGGCGATTCAGCGGGGTCCGCAGGGCACTTATGTGTTCGCGGTGAAATCGGATAACACGGTAGAGGTGCGCCCCGTCACGATTGCTTTCACCCAAGACAACGTTTCCGTGATCGCCAGCGGAATTTCGCCCAGCGAAGTTGTCGTGACCGACGGCCAGGATAAGTTGCAACAGGGCAGCAAGATCGAAGTTCGCACCGGGGCTCCAACCGGAAACCGCCCGCAGCAGACCCTAGGGAACAACGGTTCCGGAAGTCCTGCGAGCGGCGCTTCTCCGAGTGCTCCGCGTTCAGGAACGCAATGAATCCGTCGCGTCTGTTCATTCTCCGCCCCGTGGCCACAGCGCTGCTGATGGTGGCGATCATGCTGGTGGGCATCGTGGCCTACCGGCAGCTTCCGGTGTCAGCGCTGCCTGAGGTGGATTATCCGACGATTCAGGTGATGACCTTCTACCCGGGAGCCGCCCCCGATGTGATGGCATCGTCGGTGACCGCGCCGCTGGAACGTCAGTTTGGTCAGGTGCCCGGCCTCAGCCAGATGACCTCGACCAGTTCGTTTGGCAGTTCGGTTATCACGCTGCAGTTCAACCTGGATCAAAACATCGACGTGGCGGAGCAGCAGGTGCAAGCTGCGATCAATGCGGCGCAAACCTACCTGCCATCGGATCTGCCCAATCCACCGATCTATAGCAAAGTAAATCCGGCGGATTCGCCGATTCTTACCTTGGCGCTGACTTCCAAGACCCTGCCGCTGTCCCAGGTTGAAGACCTTGCGGACACGGCCATGGCCCAGAAAATTTCTCAGGTCACGGGCGTGGGCCTGGTCTCGATCAGCGGTGGGCAGAAACCGGCGGTCCGAATCCAGGCGAATCCAACCGCGTTGGCGTCTTATGGATTGAGCCTGGAAGATGTAAGAACCGCGCTGGCCGCTGCCAACGTCGATCAAGCCAAGGGGACGCTCAACGGTCCGCGCCAATCCTTCACGATCAGCGCCAACGACCAACTCGTCTCCGGCGATCAGTATCGTCCGATCGTCGTGGCCTATCGAAACGGTTCTCCGGTCCGGCTCGCCGATGTAGCCACCGTAACCGACGGAATCGAAAACGTGATGCAGGCCGCGTGGATGAATCTGGATCCGGCGGTCATCGTGAATATTCAGCGCCAGCCCGGCGCCAACATCATCAGCGTCGTAGACAGAATCAAGAAACTGCTGCCCCAGCTCCAGAAAGGGTTACCGGCTGCAGTCGGCGTTTCAATTCTGACCGACCGCACGGTCACCATTCGTGCGTCGGTGAAAGATGTTCAGTTTGAATTGATGCTCACCATTGCCCTAGTGGTGATGGTGATCTTCCTGTTTCTGCGCAATCTTTCCGCGACCGTGATTCCTAGCGTGGCCGTTCCGCTCTCGATCGTCGGAACGTTCGGCGTGATGTACTTGCTTGGCTACAGCCTCAATAACCTCACGCTCATGGCTTTGACTATCTCCACCGGGTTTGTGGTGGACGATGCCATTGTGATGATCGAGAACATCGATCGCTATTTGGAAGAGGGCGATTCTCCGCTGGACGCCGCGCTGAAAGGCGCCGGGCAAATCGGGTTCACGATCGTCTCGCTGACGGTTTCGCTGATCGCCGTGCTGATTCCGCTTTTGTTCATGGGAGACATCGTCGGTCGCTTGTTCCGCGAATTTGCGGTCACCTTGGCCGTAACCATTTTGGTTTCCGCAGCGGTATCGTTGAGCTTAACTCCGATGATGTGCGCCAAGCTGCTCAAGCACAGGGATCCTGCAAAGCGCAGCCGCTTCTATAACCTCTCCGAGGATTTTTACAATCGCGTAATTGCGTTCTACGGTCGCACCCTGAAGGTTGTTCTGCGGCACCAGACCATCACTTTGCTGGTCACAGCCGGAACGCTTGTCCTTACATTGTTTCTGTACGTTGTCGTTCCGAAAGGATTCTTCCCCGTCCAGGATACTGGAGTGATTCTGGCGGTAGCGGATGCCCCGCAGAACGTCTCGTTCAAGGCTCTTGCAGAACGCCAACAGGCGCTGACCCGCGTCATCCTGAAAGATCCCGACGTGGAAAGCTTGTCATCCTTCATCGGCGTGGACGGTACCAACCTTACGCCCAACAGCGGACGCATCCAGATCAATCTCAAACCGCGCGATCAGCGCAAGACAACTGCGTCGGACGTAATTCGCAGGCTGCAACCGCAAGTGGCGGAGGTCGAAGGCATCACGCTCTTCATGCAACCCGTGCAAGACCTGACCGTGGAAGATCGAGTGAGCCGCACCCAGTTCCAATACACGATGGAGGATGCGGACGCGAAGGAGTTAGTTAAGCTCTCGTCACAGTTGGTAGACAAGCTTCGTACTTTGCCCCAACTGCGCGACGTAGCCAGCGATCAGCAGGCGGGAGGCTTGCAAGCCGACCTCGCGATTGATCGCGACACCGCTTCCCGGCTCGGTATTCTTCCGCAACAGATTGACAATACGCTCTACGACGCCTTCGGGCAGCGGCAAGTCTCGACCATCTTTACGCAGTTGAACCAGTATCACGTCATTCTGGAAGTGGACCCGCAATTTCAGCAGAACCCAGGGTCGTTTAAGGATCTGTATGTGAAGTCGATCAACGGAACCCAGGTGCCGCTCTCGGCCTTTACCCAGATTCACACATCAAATACTTCCTTGGCGGTCAATCACCAGGGCCAGTTTCCGGTCGTGACTCTGTCTTTCAATCTTGCGCCGGGAATGTCGTTGGGTGACGCGACCAAGGCCATTCAGCAAGCGGAGGCGGACATCGGAATACCGCCCAGCGTCCATACCGCCTTTCAGGGGACGGCGGCTGCGTTTCAGAATTCTCTCTCCACTGAGCCCTGGTTGATCGTCGCCGCCATCGTCACTGTGTACATCGTGCTCGGAGTTCTCTACGAAAGCTACATTCATCCCATCACCATTCTTTCCACGCTGCCGTCGGCCGGCGTGGGCGCGATTCTAGCGTTGCTGATCACGGGGAACGATCTTGGCGTCGTGGGCCTGATTGGAATCATCCTGCTGATTGGAATCGTGAAGAAGAACGCAATTATGATGATCGACTTCGCGCTCGAGGCGGAGCGCGTCGAACACAAACCGCCCGAGGAAGCCATCTTCCAGGCGTGCCTGTTGCGCTTCCGCCCAATCATGATGACGACGATGGCAGCGCTACTGGGTGGCCTACCCTTAGCGCTTGGCGGAGGGACCGGCTCGGAACTCCGCCATCCGCTGGGAATCACCATCGTCGGCGGCTTGTTAGTGAGCCAGGCGCTCACGTTGTACACCACTCCAGTGGTTTATTTGTGGTTCGACCGGCTGGCCAAACGATTTGAAGGGTTGGGCATGGTGCACCCGCTGGAGGACCCAGCGACCGGAGACTAAGTCATGAATATCTCCGCTCCTTTCATTAAACGGCCGATTGGAACGTCGCTGCTGACGTTGGCGTTGTTGATGTCGGGAGTCCTCGCCTTCACTGGGCTTCCGGTCGCACCACTTCCGCAAGTCGAATTTCCGGTGATCCAGGTCTCGGCCAGTTTGCCCGGCGCCAGTCCAGAAACCATGGCTTCTGCCGTCGCGACGCCTCTCGAGCGGCAATTCGGTCGGATTGCCGGCATCAATCAAATGACTTCCGTCAGCCAGCTTGGTTCGACGGGCATCGTGTTGCAATTCGATCTGACCCGCAATATCGATGCGGCTGCCCGCGACGTGCAGGCGGCGATCAATGCCGCCCGCAGCCAGTTGCCGTCCTACCTTCCCGGCAATCCCTGGTACCGCAAGGTGAATCCGGCGGACTCCCCGATTTTGCTTATGTCGCTGACCTCCGACAGCGTCACCCTGCCAGACATCTACGATCAGGCAAACTCCATCCTCTCGCAAAGACTGGCGCAAGTCGGCGGTGTGGGACAAGTGTATGTCGGTGGAGGCGCCAATCCCGCGGTGCGTGTGGAGGTGGATCCAAACCTGCTCAACAAAACCGGGGTTGGTCTGGATGCTGTCCGCTCCGCTCTGGGGGCGGCGAACGCCAATCGCCCCAAGGGGCAGGTGGCCAACGCGGTCAACGCCTGGACGGTTAACGACAACGATCAAATCATGCGCGCCGATGACTATCGCCCTCTGATCGTCGCGTACAACAAAAGTAACGGAGCCGCAGTGCGTCTCGGAGATGTCGGAGACGTGCAGGATTCGGTTGAAGACGCCCATATTTACGGTCTCTCCAACGGAAAACGCGCCGTCATTATCGTTATCTTCCGCCAGCCCGGCGCGAATATTATTCAGACCGTCGACAATGTTCTGGGGTTGATGCCCCAGCTGCAAGCGTCCATTTCCCCCGCCATCAAACTGGAAGTGGTCTCGGATCGCACTACCACTGTGCGTGCTTCCTTGCGAGACATCGAAATCACGCTGCTGATTTCCGTCTTTCTTGTGATTCTAGTGGTGTTCGTTTTCCTGCGGACGGTGCGCGCCACGATCATCCCGAGTATCGCAGTGCCGCTGTCGCTGATCGGCACCTTCGGCGTCATGTATCTTCTGGGATACACCCTCGACAATCTCTCGCTGATGGCGCTGGCAATTTCTACGGGATTCGTCGTCGATGATGCCATCGTCGTGCTGGAGAACATCACCCGCTACCTCGAACTAGGGATGCCGGCAGCGCAGGCCGCGTTTCGCGGGGCCCGCGAGATTGGCTTCACCGTGCTTTCGATGAGCACGTCTCTGGTCGCGGTCTTTATCCCAATCCTTTTGATGGGCGGAATCGTTGGCCGGCTGTTCCGGGAATTCGCGGTCACCCTGAGTATCGCGATCGCTGTGTCCCTGGTGATCTCGCTAACCACGACGCCGACCATGTGCGCGCAACTTCTGAAGCCGTTTCACGAGGAAAAGCACGGCCGGGCTTATGGCTTCAGTCAAAAAATGTTCGACGGCATACTTCGGGTCTATAGTGCTGCTCTCAGATTGGTGCTGCGCCACCAGTTTCCAGTCCTGCTGATTACCATTGCCACGGCGTGCCTGAGTTTCTATCTGTTTTACGAGGCCCCAAAAGGTTTCTTTCCCCAGCAAGACACTGGACGGATCGGCGGAACGGTCCAAGCGGCGCAGGACATCTCGTTCGATGCCATGAGCCGCAAGATGCGCCGCTACGTCGACATCGGAATGAAAGATCCGAACATTTTGAGCATGATCGGCTTTTGTGGCGGCACCACCGCCATGAATCAGGGACGCATGTTCCTCACCTTGAAGCCACTGGGTCAGCGGAAACTGACCGCCGATCAGGTGATTGCCGAATTGAGCAAGAAATTTGCCGAGGTTCCGGGCGCCACTCTTTTCATGCAGGCGCAACAGGATCTGCAGATCGGCGGCCGTTTGAGCCAGGCGCAATATCAGTACACCCTTCAGGGTGAGGATTTGAATGAACTGAACACCTGGGCGCCGCAGTTGCTGCAAAAAATGCGCGCGCTTCGGGAACTCCAACAGGTAAACACGGACCAACAGGACAAAGGCCTCGAAGCCAACGTAGTCATTGATCGTGACACCGCTTCGCGCCTGGGCGTTGCCGCCGCGGACATCGATACCGTGCTCTACGACGCTTTCGGGCAACGTCAGGTTTCGACCATCTACCAGCCTCTGAATCAGTACCACGTGGTGATGGAAGTAGCCCCGCAGTTTCAGCAGAGCCCCGACACGCTTCAGACCGTCTACGTTCACTCTTCCAAGGGCAATATGGTGCCTCTGTCAGCCTTCGCGCGCTTCGGACCGGCGAACACCTCCCTTGCCGTAAGCCATCAGGGGCAGTGGCCGGCAGTGACGATTTCCTTCAACCTCGCCCTCGGAGTCTCGCTCGGTCAGGCGACCACGGCCATCGAGAAAGCCGAGCGCTCCATTAATTTCCCGGCAACCATTCACGCCAGCTTCCAGGGAACTGCGGCGGCTTTCCAGGAATCCGCGGCCAACCAGTGGGTCTTGATCACTACTGCATTGCTGGCGGTGTACATCGTTTTGGGGATTCTCTACGAGAGCTACATCCATCCCGTAACCATTCTGTCCACGATTCCTTCCGCGGGTGTGGGCGCTCTGCTGGCGCTGAAGCTGACTCACAATGAACTCAACGTCATCGGATTGATTGGCATCATCCTGCTGATCGGCCTGGTCAAGAAAAACGCCATAATGATGATCGACTTCGCTCTCGAAGCCGAACGGAACGAAGGCAAAGCGCCGATCGACGCCATTTACGAAGCCTGCGTGCTGCGCTTCCGTCCGATCATGATGACTACCGCGGCGGCGTTACTCGGGGGGTTGCCGCTGGCCCTGGGTAGCGGAACCGGTTCGGAACTTCGTCGGCCCCTCGGCCTCACCATCGTCGGCGGCCTCATCGTCAGCCAGGCGCTGACGTTGTTCACGACGCCGGTCGTCTACCTTTACATGGACCGGCTGCGTCTCCGGTCCAGCCGTAAGAAAGGCCAGTTGCCGGGACAAGTTTCGCCGGCTGCGAGCCACGCCGACTAGTGTGCCCCATGTTTTCCGGAGTCAGCAGCCCGAATCACTTTTTCTTCGAGATAAGCCCCAGAATCCTGCTCGCCAGATCGTCGGAGAATCCGAACCGTGCCTTGGCCCTCGAATAAAGATTAACCGCCTGTTTGTCGAGCCAGATCATCGCAGACTCACCGACACCGTCATCCGGACGGGCGCGATAGTTCGTCGATCGGGTTGCGGATTTCGAATCCTGCTCAATCGTGTAATAGTACAGAGCGACGCTCTTGCGCGAAGCGCCTTCGGGACAACTAAGCGGCTCCGGGAAACCGTGCAACGATCTCTCGTTGGTATTGAAAATCAGTGCGTGATTGAGCAGAGGCGGATATTTCGCCACGAAACTCCGCATCGCGACATCCCAAAGTTCAATGGCTCCGCCCCATTCCGCGTTCCAATCCCGATTCAAATAAAGAATCAGGTTCACTCGCCTGCGCCAGTGTTTGTGATAGTGGTGGTGAGAAAAATCGGTGTGGACGTTGAGGAACCCGCCGCGGCTCGACTGGTGCAGGCCCCCGCCCTCAAGGCTGGGATCGGCGACTAAATCCGGTATGCCAGTCACACCCGAAAGCCAACTAACGAAATCCGGCGAATTCAGTTCATCGACGACTTCTCCCAATCCCGGCGGAAAGAGTTCCCGCTTTGCCATGCCGAGCTTGTTTTCGTTGTGATGCTTGTATTGCGTCCATGCCTCGGTGTTGTGATCGGGAAATTCCGCCGCGATACTACTCGCAACTTCAGGGTCAAGGAAATCGGCCAGCAGGAGATGCGGCACAGGATTGCCTTCGCCGTATTGCTTCGCCAAAACCGGCAGTTGCGAACTCCATCGCCAGTAGGGAAACAACCGGGCGTCTTTCGCCACCACTGGCAAACAGGACATGGGCTCTCATCCTCGCGGACCACGTTGAATTCACTGAAATGAAAATCTATTGTATCAAGTGAGCCCAGCTTGAGCTGATGTTGCATCTCAGTTCACCCTGCACACCAGCACGGCGGCATTCTGGTAAGGACAGTCAAGGTCTGGAGCACCCGGCCGCTGCAGGACAACCCAGTTGACTCCATACTCCGCCCGCAACCGGTGAAAATCCCGCGCTTGAAAAGTTTTCCAGCCGTTCTGCGCCTCGACCTGCGCCAGCCATGTTTCCGCCAGCGGAGGGAACATGGAAACGGCGCCGCTATCCTTGACCGCGTCCGCTAACATGCTTCGCTGCGCAATGGCGCGAAATCCGTTCTCGTCCTCTCCCGCAATGTGCATGTGAAGGGGATCGAGCGCGAAGATCGCATCCCGAGGCGTATTGCTTTGAATCCACTCGAATGCCTGTACCCATTGGTTTTTCGGCGAGGCTCCGGGCCATTCAATGTGTGCGCTGGCGGGAAACAAAGCACGCTGAGCAATAAACATGCCGCCACACAAGGGAACAAACAGAGCTGCCCAGCGCCACGCTCGATTCTTCAAAACAAATTGCCCGAGTAATCCGCCCGCGAACAACACGAAAAGCACATAGAGCAGATACAGGCTTCGCATAGGTTGAAATCGGGCCAGGCTCTCAAATCGCGCTGAGACGGACAGCACGACACCCGCAGGCAAATAGACAAGTTCATAAACGATCAACGCCCGGCACAGCAGGTCCAGGTTGCGCAATTGCCGCGAACGCGCCACCCGGCCGAACCACCACAGGAGCGCCAGCGGCGCCACCGCACCCAGCAATTCGTACCATTGCCATTGCAGAAAATAGTGATAGGTGTGGGATAGCGCCACCTGATGATAAGCAGGGGAAGGCGGCGCGAATGAGATGCCGAATGGCAACAAGCAGGCAAGAGTCGCAAACCGCCGATCGAATTCCTCGATGCAGAGCACCACGGCGCAATAAGAAAGTGCAAACGCCGGCATCAGAGGATGAATCGCCGCCGCACACGCCAGAATCAATCCAGCCTGCACGTATTTTTCGTCGAGTACCCTGCCGATGGCCAAAATCCCCGCACCAGCAACCAGATTTCGTGGGTTGACGTATTGATCCAGGATGTACAAACCCGTTCCAGTGACTGGCAAAGTGAGAAGCGCCGCGACCAGGCCCACGCCCGCCCAACAAGCTCTTTGATCCGGCAAGCACCTGCCGATGAGCTGCCAGCAAGCCAGAAGAAGCAGAAAAATAGAAATGATTTGCCAAAAGAACAGCACTGCTTCCAGCGGGAGATGACTTAGTCGCACCGACACCGCAATAAAGTTCGGGAAAAGCGTGAGGTGCGCGTGCGCTTCGAAGAACTGCGCGTTAAATGGAAACAGTTCGGGATGCAGAACTTTCTCAACCCCAGGAAGATAAATCTCCGCGTCCTCAGCCCAGGGATGGTAGCCGTGAACCAGCAACCCTCCCAAAGTAAGGAGCAAAAGAAGAACGAAATCCTTAACCTTCAAACCGGGGCTCCGTGAATGGCATACGCGCAAACACAATCAATCTCTTTTTCCGGGGAGGCTGACGGGGATTGTACATCGTGCGTAGGTGCAGGGCGAGACGACCCTTACCGTCGGTCGCGCCAGCGCTGAACGGTGGTCTTCGCCCAGAACGAAATCCTCAAGGGGGCCTTTTGTCCAAGAACGAGAATCCCGATTCGATGAAAATAAACACTTTCTCTTGATTGAATCGAAATCTCTTTACCAGCAAGACCCCAGCGCCAAAACTATCGCGCAACTGTGACTCAACCTTCACCGTTAAGTCGCAGTTGGACCCCCGGGAAACCGTCTCGTATTTCATTTCACCGCTTAGGAGGTTTCTCCCATGAAACGCGCAGCTACATTGCTGTTGACGATTTCACTCGCGACCACGCTCGCGTTCGCCCAAAACCAGTATGTAAAGAACATAGTTGTGATCATGCAGGAGAATCGTACTCCTGACAATCTGTTCCAGGCTCTCTGTACTGGGAACAATTGCGGCACGGGTACGAACCAGTTCGACATCGCATCGGGCGGAAAGTGTTTGTACCAGGGGACCGAGTACAATATTCCGCTCAAAGCGATCTCGCTCATCAACTGCAGTGACCCCGGCCACCATCACGGCGACTGGACTCACATGTACCACAACAACGGGATGGACGGGGCTTGCACTTACTCGCAACCTTGCAAGACAGGGTCCCTGTATCAATGTCCGGCGCCCATTAGCAACTTGGACTGCACTCGCTACACCTACGTGGACAACTCCTCCGGTGCCATCCAGCCTACCTCGATCTAGCCAAACAGTACGGCTGGGCAAACTACATGTACCAGACGAACCAGGGGCCGAGTTTTCCTGCGCACCAGTTCCTTCTTTCGGGGACCTCCGCCCCAGCGGATATCCCGCATTCCCAATCGCCTAAAGAGTACACGGATTTCGGCTTGGACAATACGGGCAACAACGTCGACGACGCCGGCTGTGCCGCGAGTTCGCAGGCGAAGATTACGCTGATCACGCCGACGGGCGACACCTCAACTAACATCTACCCATGCTTCGAACATCCCACTTTGACGGATCTGCTCGACCAGGCAAGCATTCCGTGGAGATATTACAGCGGCGTGCCCACCGGCATCTGGACCGCCCCGAACGCTATCAGCCATATCTGCAACAACGCCACGCAGAACGGCGGAGGTAGCTGCGGCTCCGGGAGTGGATCGAACCACGACTGGACAAATGATGTGAAACCGTACCTTGAGGCCCAAAATACTCTCGCGCCAGCATTGTCCGATCTCCAGCCTACACCACCTCCGAACGCCTCTTGTAATTTTCCGTCCACCTGGCACGGCGGTGTCATCTGGGTGGTTCCCGACGGAAGGTGGTCCGACCACCCGACTTTCGGCGTACCCGACGGAGCCCCGACAATCGGGCTGGGGTCTGACTGGGTGGCAAACATCGTAAACTCTATCGGCCTCAACAACTGCCCCGGCGACCAGCCCAACTGGTCCAACACCGTTATCCTCATCACCTGGGACGACTGGGGCGGCTGGTACGATCATCTCAGCCCCAAGGACCCTGCGCACGGCCCCGGCATTGGATATTCGAATTTCACGGGCGATGAATATGTGTACGGCTTTCGCGTACCCTTGCTCGTGATTGGCGAATGGGTGAAAAACGATGGCCCCTTGGGAGGTCACATCTCGAACGTCACACATGACTTTGGGAGCATATTGAGCTTCATCGAGCAGACTTACAATGTTGGGACATCTGGCGGGATTTATCCCGCTTACGAATACGCTGACGCATTGGCGCCCGACAACTCTAATCCCCTGGGTGATTTTTTCTGCTTCCCACCCGCGTGCACGACGCCGCCTCATCAGACGTTTACCCCGATAAATCTGTACAATAATTCGCAGTGCAGCCAGAGTATATGCAAATCGAACGCATGTGATGCCACCTGTTTGATTAACTACCCCGGTGTGCCGAAGGACGCCGACACTGACTGAACACGTCGATTACGGCGCAGGGGCGGACCCAGCCTCGCTACAGCAGACCTCGGCACGCGACGCCGGGAGTACACAGTTCGCTGAAAGCCCCGCTCACGGCGTAACCTCAAACACGGTTGTGAAGGCGGTACCGTAGAGGTTGCCTTCAGAATCGAAAATTAGACGACCCTCGGGCAACAACCCGTCCACCCCGTTGAACCTGTGCAGCACTGTATATTTCGACTGTCCACCAGGGTAGGGAGCCAATTTGTACACTACGCCGCAGCCGCCGTTGCACGACCCGATTCCACCGATCGCCGTGGTGCCGTAGAACGTCCCGTCCCCTCCCCGAACGAGCCCGCTTACGGGCCCGGAACCGTCCCCCGAGTTGCCGAAGTTATGCAGAACGCTTTCCCTCCAGCCGCTGCGGCTCCGCGTCAGCTTGAAAATTGTGCCGCAGTTTGTTTCGCCACAGGTGGCGCTCCCACCTTGCGCCGTGGTGCCATAAATGCTCGACGACCCCACCAATACGACCCCTGCAGTCGGTTCGGCCCCGTCTGGGCAGGACCCGCCGCCGAGGCAGAACTGATACAGCATTCGTTCGTTCCAGACGTTCGTTTCCGTTGAGTTCAACCGAAACACAGTGCCAAAGCCGCCGCGCCCACCGCGATACGTTGTCCCATACACGTTTCCCTTTGCGTCCAATACCGGCGTGTCAAACGGTTTGGATCCGTCCTGCAGCACGGTGCCGAAGTTGTATCGAACACTGTAGGTCCAACCTTGCGGCCCAGGCGACAGCTCGAAGACAACCCCCATGTCGTAAAGGCCGGCCAAAGCAGTCCCGAGTAGATTTCCGTCGTTGTCCTGGACCAAACCGTCTTGCGGCCCTCCTCCGTCCGGACAGTCGTATTCGTGGCAAAAACTATAAAGCAGGCTGAACGTCCACCCACCTGAGCTCGGTGTCAATTCGAAAACCGTGCCGCCGTCGTAGTAAGCGCCACCGGCAGGCGTTGTGCCATACAGGTTTCCCGCCGCGTCAAGAATCAAGTCGCCGTTGGGTCTTGCCCCGTCCTTGCCGTCGAAGCTGTGCAGCGTCGTCACTGCCCACTGGCCTTTCGCGTTGCGCGTCATCTCGAAGATTGAGCCGACGCCCTTGTCCCCGCCCCCGGTCGTCGCGCCGTAAAGATTTCCCTTAGCGTCAAGCGTCAACCCGCTCCACAGCCCGCCGTCGGGAAATGTTGCCAGAATCTTGAACTTCGGCTTGGCCCGGGTCGCAGCTACCAACGTGGAGGTTAGGGCCAGGATCGTCAAAAACTGACGCAGAAGGGAAGAAAAACGCTCTCGCCGCATGGCCAAATTACCTCATCGCGGAACACGACCGGGGAGACGGTCCAATCCGTGCACGGACAGGAACTATACCACGATTTCGATTCAAATCGGCACCTCGGCACCCTCACGTTTCTTGCGTAGGTGGACGGGCATGGAGCGCAGCTTCGCGTCCATTCTGTGGACGCCTGCCTGCGGCGGAGTTGCTCTCGCGCAGCCCCCTCGCTTGTTTCCCGATTCCCTACCGTCCACCCAAGTAATTCCCAAAATCGGGAAACAGCTCCCAGCCCGGCCACTTTCTTCTTGCCGTTACTCCCCCACATATGATAACTTATTAGCACATATATTATCTATAAGATAATATTGTTTAAAAACAACTGGTCTTTGACAACCTGACCGTTTTTGGCGCAGTTTTGGGCCGCTCCCAATCCTGAGTCCGGCAACATAAGGGTGAAGGCGAAACCTTTGCCCCGCTTGAATTTCATCCCCGCAATTCCAAACGGAAGAGCAGGGAGATACGGCCGTAACTTCCATGTTTTCTAGATTTTGCCCGTAACTTCATTAAGAACCATAGATCTAGGAGGCAAGAAAATTCCCGACTCTTTGTTTTCTAGATTTTGCGGGAAATGAGAGGTTTTTTCCCAGGGTTTTTCTGCACCAGAATCTGTGCAGATGAACAGGATCTTTGGCTGGACTTACGGCAGATCGTCCCCAAAATTAAGAAGCGCCCCGTGACTCTTGCGAGTCATGGGACGCCCGAACAGCCCTCCCCCAGAACTGCTCAATCGCAGAGTACGTTCTACCCCGCTGGATGTAAATTCCACGTTGGTGCCACGGACTGGCACGAAATGGCTACCCATCTCGCCAACCATCACGTCTCGGGCAACTTCCGCGAGTGGGAGCGTGTCTGCCTCCAACCAGATCGGTTACCGCAGTAATCTGCCCACAGGGTATAACGATTGACGATTGCTGGCGGCCTCCTTAGATTCGCAGTAGGGGGTTGTATGAAGGACATTCATGAGGTCCTGCGGCGCAAGCAGGCCCGGTACGCGCAATTAGCCAAACAGATTGAAATGCTACAGCAGGCGGCGGACAAGCTGCGTGAAGTGGCCCCTTTGTTGGCTGAGATCGAAGATGACGACGCTGCGGTTTTGGCCGAGGTGGAGATGGACGAGCAGCCTAGCGCGGCTGCGAAGGCTGCGTCGGCTTCTTCAAGCGGTGCGGCTGCCCCCACCAAGCCGGCCCGCGGCGTGGCTCCGCGCTGGCCCTAACCCACGGAGATTTCATTCGCCACCCATGAGCGGAATATGACGTTTCACGCACTTTTGGTTTCCAAAGACGAAGAGGCAGCCGGAGTCTTGACTCCGGTCCTCTCCCGTTGCGGCATTGCTGTCTCCTGCTGCGGATATCCGGAAGCTTTGTGCCGCTTGACCGAAGAAAAGTTTGACTCCGTGATCGTTGACTTTGACGATCCACACAGCGCCTCGCTGGTACTGCAGAATGCCAGCCCGGCCGCCACCGGCGTCAAGGCCGTGACCGTAGCGCTGCTGAGCGATAAGACGAAAGTCCGTAACGTATTCGGCGCGGGCGCGAATTTCATCCTCTACAAGCCGATTTCCGAAGAGCAGGCCGAAGCCAGCCTGCGCGCTGCCGCGTCCCTGATTAAGCGGGAACGACGGCGCTCTTTCCGAGTCCCAGTGCAAGTTCCGATTCAAGTTCAGGTGCAGAATGGACCTGAGCTCGAAGGCATTCTCCTCGACCTCAGCGAAGATGGCATGGACGTGCTCGCAGCCCAGCCGCTTTGCCCTGGCGCCACGATCGGCGCAAAGTTTAATCTTCCCCAGAGCACTACCGAAATTCAGGCCAGCGGCGAAATCGCCTGGGCAAGCCCTAACGGACAAGCCGGCGTCCGCTTTGTCGATCTTCCTGAAAGCCTTCGCGCCACCTTGAAGACCTGGGTGTCGGCCAACTCGCCGGAGATTCCACCACCCGATCCAGAACCAGTATCGCAGTGCACTCTAACCGACCTGAGTCTGGGCGGATGTTACGTCGAAACTGAATCGCCTTTTCCGGAGCGCTCTGGCATCACTCTGTGTTTGAACGCGGAAGACGTCGAAGTCCAGGCGGAAGGCACGGTGCGAGTGATGCACCCCGGATTCGGCATGGGCATCGAGTTCGCCGCACGCACTACCGACGAGCGTGCCCAAGTGGCAAGGTTCATCGGGTTCCTGACCAGCCGTCCGGGAACGCTTCCCGCATTGCTGATCACTCCGCGCATTCTCGCAGCCGGCGATCCCTACTCGCCAGAACCGCTACCCACGCCTGAACTTGAGGATCCCCTGCTGGAATTGTTGCGCAGCCACGAGTCGTTGAGCCAGGAAGATTTCCTGCAGAAACTCCGGCAGCAGCGCGGTTCGGAAGAAGTCACGCCAGCCTGACCTCGCGAACGAGACTGGATTTGCTAACCCTCATGAAACACTAAGAGGCCCGGACGCCGTCTTTCGTGCGGACCTCTTAGCGCCGGGTTTGTTCCACCTCGAATGACCGTAGTCTAACGGGCAGCCTTTTCTGCAAGGTGGCAGCCAAGTTAATTTCCCGTGAAATCACGCGCAGGTTTTCCACAGAGCCCTCCACGTGTTGGACGCAGTGGTTGATTGCCAAGTCACGGAATCGCAAAACTCGTGGATTGCTCATTTGCGTGGCTTAAGCAACAATCTGTGTGCAGCCACATCCGGATGCTGGAGGCCATTCCCTGAACTCGTCTCCTTCGGAGCGAAGACTCACGACGCGGACGGAAGCACCCGCAAATCTCGCCGGTGAACCCATCCTTCCATGGCCTTTACTCATTGTGATGACAACCGCCTTTCTTGTGATTGCGCCGTTCTTTGCTCTCGGCAATCCTTCCGGACACGATTTCGAATTCCACATGAACTCGTGGATGGAAGTTCTTGGGCAATGGAGGCAGGGGATCATCTATCCGCGCTGGGCTGCTCTGGCGCAATACGGATACGGTGAGGCTCGATTCATTTTCTATCCTCCGGCCTCATGGACATTGGGAGCTGCATTAGGAGCGCTGCTTCCGTGGAAGGCGGTTCCCGGCGCCTATCTGTGTTTGGCGTTGACCTTGTCCGGGTGTTCGATGTTTCTTCTGGCGCGGCGTTGGTTGGATCGTCGCGACGCCATCTTTGCCGCAGCGTTGTATGCCGCCAATCCTTATTACATTGTGATCGTGTATTGGCGGAGCGCTTTCGCGGAACTGCTAGCGGGCGCGCTGCTGCCTCTGCTTTTGCTCTACGCACTGCGGGTGGAAGAGGACGGGCAGCGAGCGGTCATCCCTTTGGCGGGGGTCGTGGCCGCCGCCTGGCTGACCAATATTCCCGCCGCCGTGATGGTGAACTATTCCCTGGCAGTGTTAATCGTAATTCTCGCAATTCTGAAGCGCTCGCCGCGAGTTTTGCTGCGGGGTGTGCTTGCCGTTTTACTCGGTGCGGCTCTGGCGGCGTTCTTCCTCGTACCAGCGGCGTATGAACAGAAATGGGTGAACATTGCCGAAGTGCTGTCTCCGGGAGTGCGCCCGCAAGACAATTTCCTTTTTACGAATACCGATGACGTCGATCACAATCGTTTCAACTTGACGGTCTCGCTGGTGGCATCCGCGGAAATGATTGTGCTCGCGATTGCGGGATTCCTTTCTGTTCCGTGGAGACACCGACAACCACGCGCTTGGTGGACTCTACTCGGCTGGGCTACCCTTTCGACGCTGCTTAGCTTTTCATTGACGGTTTGGCTGTGGGAGCATTCACCTGAGTTGCGCTATGTCCAGCTTCCGTGGCGTTGGCTGCTGTGCCTGAACGTGGCCTTAGCACTTCTTCTAATCATGGCGTCGCGGCGTTGGCTTGTACGCGCTCTGGGCTGCCTTGTCATGTTCGCGGTGCTGGCCGTCGGCTGGCATCGCGTTCAGGCCCCCTGGTGGGAGAAGGCTGCCGACGTCGACGAGATGCTTGCGAACCAGCAGAACGGAGCAGGATACGAGGGCACCGACGAATACGCGCCGGTTGGGGCCGATCCATACGAAATCAAAAAAGATGCTCCCCGAGTGACTCCGGAGGAAGGGCCGAATCAAGTGCCGCAAATCCGAATTCAGGAATGGAACGCCGAATCGAAGTTGTTTACAGCTGACGTCAGCCAACCCGGACAATTGGTGTTACGTTTATTAAATTATCCTGCCTGGCGCGTCGATGTGAATGGCCAGGTGGTCACGACGGCCACGCGCGACGTCACCGGACAGATGCTGATCCCGGTTCAAGCGGGCCAGAACCATGTGCGGATTCAATTCGTACGTACGCAGGACCGGACCGCCGGAGAGGTCATTTCAATCGTTACGGTTCTCTTCCTCGGAGGCTTCGTCGTGCTGGCGCGGCTGAAAGCTTACAACAGGGATTCGCCACCCTAACCTTTTGGAAAGTGATATTTTGGCGGTGGGAGATTCTCCGGATCGCTCAGGCCGCATGACTCCTATTCTCATAGCCACCTCGAACGCTGGCAAATTGCGCGATTTCGCTGGAGCCGCCGCGTCCCTCGGGATCGAGATCGCCGCTATGCCTACCTTCTCTTCGCTGCCTGCCGTCATCGAGGACGGGCTGACGTTCGAGGAAAATGCGCGAAAAAAAGCGGAGACCTACAGCCGCGAGGTTCCTGGGGAGATGGTCCTGGCGGATGATTCTGGCTTGGAAGTGGACGCGCTCAAGGGTGCTCCCGGAGTCCATTCTGCGCGCTATGCCGCCGACGCGCCTCACCTGATGAATAACAACACGGACGACGAGGCTAACAACTTACGCCTTCTGCGTGAACTGAAAGATGTCCCTACCGACAAGCGCAGCGCCCGCTTCGTGTGTGTGATTGCGGCCGCTCGCGATGGCCAGACCTTAAAAGTATTTCGCGGAGAGGCGGAAGGCACCATCTTGAATCGCCCTCGGGGGACGAATGGATTCGGTTACGATCCCCTGTTCTACTTTCCGCAGATTCAGAAAGCCTTCGCGGAATTGACTGCGGAAGAAAAAGCTCAGTACAGCCATCGCGGGGCTGCGTTGCGGCAGTTCCTCAGTTGGTACCAGGCGAGAGCCAGAGTGCGAGTATCTCCCTCTCCATGAGCCGTAAGGATTTTGTCATCCTGAGCGCAGTGACTGCTTCTTGGCAGCGAAGCAGTTACGGAGTCGAAGAGCCTGCCCCGAGCGAAGCCGAGGGGACCCCGCGGCGCTCGCACCGAGATAAATGCAAAATGGAATTCTCACAACACTGCTGGAGGGCATCCTTGCCGGATCAACAAACTCGGGGTCCTTCGACTGCGTTGTCGTTCGCTTTGCGAACGACAACTCCGCTCAGGATGACAAAAAGCGTACGGATGACTCTGCCTTCAAGCGGCTACGAAAACGCTTCTGCGACGATCGCTCTCGCGTGAATCTTGGTCGTATCGAGCACTGGAATCCCGTGAACTGTGGCATCGCGCAAGATCAAAGAGAGTTCGGTGCCGCCTAGAATCAGCCCTTGGATGCCTTCACGCTCCTTCAATCGAGCAACGATGGCGAGCAATCGCTCGCGTGTTTCCGTCCGAACTGTTCCCTTCACCAACTCATTGAGGTATATGTGATGAATGAAAGCTTGGTCATGCTGATCGGGGACGGCGAGCGTGATTTCTTCCTTGGAAAAAACATCCGGATAGAATCGGCCTTGCATGGTAAAGCGTGCGCCAAACAAGCCGACGTTTCTCAACTCTAGCGCTTTCGCCGCCTGGCACGTTGCCTCCACAATGCTGATCAGGGGAATGGACGATTGGCGGCGGACTTCGTCAAACACAATGTGTGGCGTATTGGCGGCCACCAATCCGCAATCCGCGCCCGCGGTTGCCAGCCTTTGTATTTCACTCACCAGATACTCGGTTAGCTTGGCTAATTCGTTCGTCGCCACCAGATCCAGCACTTTTTTCAAATCGATGCTGTTGATGATGACTGAGGGATAGCTTCCATCGGGTCTCCGCTCAGCGTAGGCCGCGATGATCAAGCGATAGTATTCAATCGTCGACTCCGGCCCGAGGCCACCAACAATTCCGATCGTCTTCATGCTCCCTTGACTTCCCTTCTCCCGCAACAACATAATAAAAGGTTCCGTCTTCATACTTGAACTCATAAGGAGCATTCTGTGGCAGCAACTGCCAGTCCTGCAGCTCCGATGCCGGTCAAAGGTGGCGTGGCTCCGCTGCGGGCCGGCCAGGGATATTCGTTTCTACTGCGTCGCCTGCATTCGCTCAGCGGGATCGTCCCCGTGGGTGCGTTCCTGTTCGAACACATCCTGATTTCGAACTCCGCGGCGATTGGCGGTCCGGCCGCATACGCCCGCCAGGTCCGCTTTCTCGCAAGTCTGCCAATGGTGCCAATACTTGAGTTGTTCGGCATCTGGCTGCCGATCCTGTTTCATGCCCTGTACGGTTTGTATATCTGGTACCGGGGAGAAACCAACATCAAGGACTATCCGTGGACAGGAAACTGGATGTATACGGCGCAGCGTTGGACCGGCATCATCGCGTTCGCCTACATCCTGTGGCACACCTGGACGATGCGGTTTACCGGCGTCGACCTGCATGAATTTCCGGGCGCGTCTTTCGGCAAAGTACAGATCGAAGTGTTCCAAACGCCGCTGTTCTTGTTTTACGTCGCAGGCCTGATTGCGGCTTCTTGGCACTTCGCCTACGGTATCTGGTTATTTTGCGCAAAGTGGGGCATCGTTTCGGGCGAGAAGGCGCGAAAGCGATTTTTGATTTTGAGCATAGTATTTTTCTTTGTGCTGATCAGCGCGGGTCTGGCCAGCCTGACATCTTTCCGGTCGCATGCGCAACAATCCACCGACCCCGCCGGCGCCAGTCTGGTCGAAGCGGGATCGGACACGGCAAAATAGAAAGCGGTTATTTGAAGATGGCAGCGAATCCGAAAATTATCGTTATCGGCGGCGGCTTGGCAGGTCTTTCGGCCGTCATCAAGATCGCGGAGATGGGCGGGCAGGTGGATTTGTTCTCCATTGTCCCCGTAAAGCGCTCCCATTCCGTCTGCGCGCAAGGCGGGATCAATGCGGCCAAGAATCTCAAGGGCGAGGGCGATTCCACCTGGAAGCACTTCGATGACAGCGTTTACGGCGGCGACTTCCTCGCCAATCAGCCTCCGGTGAAAGCGATGTGCGAAGCCGCACCCGGCATCATTGATCTGCTTGACCGCATGGGCGTGCCATTCAATCGCACGCCCGAGGGCTTGCTGGATTTTCGCCGTTTCGGTGGCACGCTCTACAATCGCACCGCATTTGCCGGAGCCACCACGGGACAGCAGCTTCTTTACGCGCTCGACGAGCAGGTGCGCCGCTACGAGTCTGAAGGCAAGGTCAAGAAGTATGAGCACTGGGAATTTCTCTCGGCCGTGCTCGATTCCAACAAAGTCTGCCGCGGTATCTGTGCCATGGATTTGCGTTCCATGGAAGTGCGAACGTTCCCCGCGGACGCAATCATCGTTGCGACCGGAGGCAATGGCGCGATCTTTGGCAAGTCCACCAATTCCGTCGTCTGCACGGGCTCGGCGCAGTCGTCGTTGTATCAGCAAGGATGCTTTTACGCTAACGGCGAGTTCATCCAGGTTCATCCCACGTGTATTCCCGGCGAAGACAAATTGCGCCTGATGTCAGAGTCGGCGCGCGGCGAAGGTGGACGCGTTTGGGTTCCCAAAACGCCGGGCGAGAAGCGTGACCCGCTGTCGATCCCGCAAAGCGAACGCTGGTACTTCCTGGAAGAGTGGTACCCGAAATATGGAAACCTGGTGCCGCGCGATATCGCCACTCGCGCAATTTTCAAAATCGTCTTCGAGCACAACCTCGGCATCGATGGAAAGCCGATGGTCTATCTTGACCTCACCCACATCGATCGCAAAATTCTCGACCGCAAGCTGGAAGGCATTCTGGAAATTTATGAGAAGTTCGTGGGCGACGACCCGCGCGATGTTCCCATGAAAATCTTCCCGGGCATGCATTACACCATGGGCGGGCTGTGGGTGGATTACAACCAAGCGACCAACATCCCAGGAATTTACGCGGCGGGCGAATGCGAATATCAATATCACGGGGCGAATCGTTTGGGCGCGAATTCCCTGGTCTCCTGCATTTTCGGCGGATTCGTCGCGGGACCCGCGGCGGTTCAGTATGCGCGCGATGTGAAAGCGGCGCCCCGCAATGGGCATTTCGACGCGGAGCGCAAGCACGAGGAAGAAAATAACGACATGCTGATGAAGTCGGACGGCAAAGAAAACCCGTTCCGGCTCTGGCGCGAACTTGGCGAATTAATGACCGCCAATTGCACCGTGATTCGCTACAACAATAAGTTGAAGGAAACCGACGCCAAGCTGTGTGAGATGCTGGAGCGCTTCCGGCACATCAATTTGAGCGACAAGTCGCAGTGGGCCAATACGACCGTTGTCTTCGCGCGCCAGCTTTACAACATGCTGCAACTGGCACGAGTCGTCGCGCTGGGTGCGGCGATGCGGGACGAGTCTCGCGGGGCGCACTACAAGCCAGACTTCCCCGACCGCGACGACAAGAATTGGCTGAAAACGACCAAGGCATACTTCGCGCCCGATGCGGACGAGCCGAAGTTCGAATTCGAACCGGTGGATATTTCGTTGATTCCGCCGCGACCCAGGAAATATGACGCGGTCAAGTAATCGGCTGCTCACTCTAGCTTCTGTCATCCTGAGCAAAGCGAAGGATCAATAGATTTACCAACGTCGGAAGAGTACAGGGTTTCTTCGGGGCTTCACTCAGAACGACAAGGTCGATCAAGGGCTAATCACGAATGGCTAATACGAAAACGGTAATCATCAAAATCAAGCGCCAGGACAATCCAAACGCCAAATCTCACTGGGAAGAATTTGAGTTGGCGTACAAGCCCGGCATGAACGTAATCTCCTCGCTGATGGAGATTGCGGCCAATCCGGTCACTCGTGACGGCAAGGCCACAACTCCCATCACCTACGATTCCAATTGCCTGGAGGAAGTTTGCGGCTCCTGCGCCATGCTAATCAACGGGCGCACTCGCATGGCTTGCTCTGCCCTGATCGACAAACTCGACCAACCCATCCGGCTGGAACCATTCACGAAGTTCCCCGTGGTTCGCGATCTGGCGGTCGACCGCAGCGTACTGTTTGAAAACCTGAAAGCGGTAAAGGCCTGGGTTCCCATTGATGGCAGCTACGATCTCGGGTCTGGCCCGCGCCTGGCTCCTGAAGAACAGGAAGCGGCTTATCCGCTTTCGCGTTGCATCTCCTGCTGTTGCTGCATGGAGGCGTGCCCGCAGTTCAACGAGGACACGGGCTTCGTGGGAGCGGCTACAATTTCGCAGGTGCGGCTTTTCAATACGCATCCCACCGGCGCGGCGCTCAAGCGCGAGCGGCTGGCCGCGCTCATGGGCGAGGGCGGAATCCAGGAATGCGGCTACGCTCAGAACTGCGTCGAAGTGTGCCCCAAAGATATTCCTCTAACACGGTCTATTTCCGAGGTCGGCGGCGAAGTCATGAAACAGGCCATTGGCGACCTCTTCCGCAGGTGACGGCGAGATGGGCCAAAATGGCCCATCGGTGACGTTTTGTGTCCCATAAATGCCAAGAGAGTGATATAGTCCGCACTTCGTTTCCAGGCTCGAATCGGCAATCGCTTCTTTCTTGAGGACATAGGCGAGGCAATGGGATGCTCGGAAACGGCATCTTACCTGCAGTCACTATCTGGAGTGCGGGAATAACAGGGTAATCTGGCCGCGATACTCTTTAGTAACTTCGCTGCCGAAAGCGGGCTTGCCGCACCGGGTTTGTGATTTAAAATAGCCGCCTGCGTCAGCGCCATCGATTTAAGGATTTGAGGCCACTTCGTGAAAGGTAAGACACAGCGAGTTTCTCTGGTGATCGTTCTGGCCGTCGCCGTGTGCGGGCAGGCTTTTGGGTTGCATCAGGTCGTGCCCAGCCACCACGTACATCGTGCCCCCAGACGCCGCGCTCACTTTCGCCGTATCCTGTGGAACCCGGTGTTCCGTCCTTCCCGCGATTCGCTTTTGCGTCAGAACCTAGAAATTGACCGCCTCGAATTACCGCGCATCCAGAATCAAGCTGAGCTCGATCAATTGATTGCCCGCCAGGAACTGGTTCCGATTGTTGCAGGCCAAACCCTGCGCTTCGATCCGCGGCTGGATCCCGATCGCCGTTATTGCCGTCCCTGGACCCGCGACTTTCTTGACGATCTCAGCGAGGCTTATTATCAGCAATTCCACAATCCGATCCAAGTGAATTCAGCGGTGCGGACAGTGCAGGTGCAGAAAAAACTGCGCCGGCACAATCGCAACGCCGCGCCCGAAAAAGGCGAGACCGCTTCGTCTCACCTGGCAGGGATTACCGTCGACATCCAACGCCGAGGTATGACTCGGCAGCAAGTGCAGTGGATGGAAGAGTACATGATGCCGCTCAAGGATCATGGCCTGGTTGAACCAGAGGAAGAGCGCCACCAATGGGTGTTCCATGTGGCCGTCTCGGGCCGGTATGCGGACTGGCGTGAGTCGAAGACACAGCCTGCCGACCAGCAGGAAGATGCACAATACGATGAAAGCGCGGCTACGCCCAACGAGTCGGCAAATCGCGACCAGCAACCGGAGTTTTGTTCTGGCGTATCGGCTTTCACTCTATCGACTGACCCGAACGCGGTTGGAACCTCCGGGTGCGAAACGAATCCGCTCCGTTAACAACGATATTTTCTTCAAGACTCCGCGGTGCCGGAACAATTGCTTTTTTTCTGATCGTAGCCTTTCTGGTCACTTTCACGCAAAAAACTGTGTCTGACGGGCAAATTCCGCCGTCGCTGTCGTACAATTCAAGATTCGCACCTACAACTCAAGGAGTCACCATGCGCAAATGCTTGATTCTTGTTTCGATCATTTTGTTGTCGGCGCTCACTTTGTGGTCGCAGACCAAACCAGCGGCCGCCTCGGGCCAGCCGACGGCTGTCATTGACACCACGGCCGGTAAACTGACCTGCACGCTTTTCCCGGACAAAGCTCCGATCGGCGTGGCCAATTTCATTGGCTTGGCCACCGGGACTAAGGATTGGACCAGCCCCATCACTCATCAGAAAAAGCACGGCGTTCCGCTTTACGACGGCACCATCTTCCACCGCGTGATCCCCAACTTCATGATTCAGGGCGGCGATCCGATGGGCACCGGAACCGGCGATCCCGGCTACGCCTTCAAGAACGAAACTTCTTCCGACCTCAAATTCGATCGTCCGGGGCGAATGGCCTATGCCAATGCTGGACCGGATACCAACGGCTCGCAGTTTTTCATCACCGAGATTGCCTATTCGAGTCTGAATGGCGGCTACACCATCTTTGGCCAGTGCGATGAAGCCAGCGTAGCCTTGGTGAAGCAAATCGCAAGGATGGGCCGGGACGGAAACGACAAGCCCTACAAGCCGGTAAAGATTAATCACATCACAATCAGCGGCGCGAAGTAGTGGGGAATGTGCCGCGAGCTTTTGTAGCGCCGGCGTCTCTGCCGGCTATCGCGAGGGCATCTTGCCTTCGCCTCTCGACAAGAACGACCTAATCGAAAGGAAATGTCATGGCCCGCCAACCCGGTACCTACGCGATATTTGATACGTCGGAAGGCAGCATCGTCTGCCGCTTGTTTGAAAAGGACGCGCCCAAGACCGTCGCAAATTTTGTGGAACTCGCCGAGGGCAAACGCGAGTGGACCCATCCGGTCAGCCGCAAGAAAAGCAAAGACCGCCTGTACGATGGAACGATATTCCACCGCGTGATTCCCGAGTTCATGATCCAGGGCGGAGATCCAGCGGGCACCGGCATGGGCGGCCCTGGCTACCAGTTCGAGGACGAAACCAAAGGCTCGCCGCACAAGTTCGACAAGCCGGGAAAGCTGGCCATGGCGAACGCCGGTCCCAACACCAACGGTTCACAATTCTTCATCACCTTAGCGCCCACCACGTGGCTCACCGGAAAGCACACGATTTTCGGAGAAGTGGTGGAAGGCCAGAATGTAGCTGAGAAGATTGTAGGCGTTCCGCGCAATCGCCAGGATAAGCCGAATAAGGATGTGGTGGTGAAGTCAGTGGTGATCGAGCGGGTGTAGACTACGCGCATTTTTAATTTGCAAGAACGGAAATACCTTCAGTTTTAAGGAGATTGCGGTCGGCGGTTATAAGCGTTAGATCGAACGCCTTGGCAGTGGCCGCGAGAAACAGATCGGCTGGATCTTCGTGCGGCACGGAAAGGGCGGGCAGCGTACGTGCGACCTCAAAAGTAAGCGGAGCCTCAGTGACGGGAAGGGTGCTCAAGCTGGTGGCGAGCCAGGTTGTGAAATCAGTCGAAATCCGGACACGCTTCTTCCTGAAAAGTAGGAACGCTTCCCAGAAACTGATCGGCGAAAGCCAAAGTTCATTTTGTCGATCGTCGAGTTCCTTCGCCACGCGCCTGGATAGTCGCTGCGGTTCGCCCAGACTCCACAGCCAGATGTGGGTGTCCAAGAGTACTTTCATTCCCGCCACGCGTCCCAGTCATCCAAACTTCCCGTGGGACCGACAATATCGCCGACGATTTTCATACTCCCAGCCATGCTACCGAGTCGCCTTCCCTTACTTTTTTCAGCTGTCGAGGGAACGACCTCGGCCACAGGTTCGCCGAACCGCGTGACGCGGATGGGCTTGCGGGTCTTGCGGACTTCTTCCAACATGCCCAGGCACTTAGCCTTGAATTCGGAGATGGCGACTTCCTTCATTGGTTAAGATTGTACCATGGTTAATGACTATGGTCAACTACACTTCATCGTTACCAAGAAGAATCGAAGGACAAGCCAAATAAAGATGTAGCGGTAAATTCGGCAGTGATCGAACGGGTTTAGGGCCTAGTCGCTCTCAAATAGGGTTTCGATACTGTCATCGTATATCTCCACTCGTCTTCTTGTTATGCCTAGTCCCTTCTCGATCATCAGCTGCACAATCTCGTGACCATCGAACAGATAGACGGGCACCGCGCCGGCCTTGATCGAAACTTGGCGAGTTCCAATGGAAAACGTTGAGGTCGCAAAGAAGTAGCCGTGCTCAAACTGCCCTTGAATGGCACCCCGGAACTTGTCGATCTCGGGCCGACCCACAGACCCTTGCCACTTCTTGCATTGGAAAGCTGCCCGCATGGTCGCTAGCCCGACCTTCAACTCTCCGTCACCATCGATGCCGCCATCCGGCGCAGGACGGTCGTTTGTTACCTTCATTGTTCGGAATCCATAAGCGGTCATCAACTCAGTAGCGAACAGCTCAAATCGGGCGGGCTCAATATCCAGCAGGGTTTGGATCACCTTCTTTTCAAAAGCAGCGGCATATTCCTCGGCAAGTTCCTCGAGGTTTGCCGAATGCAGAACTGATGCCACGTCTTCGACCTTAAGGGGTTCGACCTTCGGCGCGGGAGTCGCAGCTCTATCGGTCTTTCCGGCAGCGGTGGCAGGGCGGACCTCACCGGAACCCTGGAGCCTCGCCAACCCCTTATCTGTCACTGCCCACACGCCATATCCGGCGCTTGTAACCTCACCTCTAGAAACCAGAGTTTGTCTCACCCATTGGATTCGGTTGGTCCATCTGTTTCCGTTGCCACTTGGCAATGGCTCCGACGTATCCACCTCCGTAAGCTGCGGAAACTGCTTAGTCACAGCCGCGTATACGTCCCTTGCAGCAGCCTTCCCGCCAAGCGAGACAAGAGCCCTTAGAAGAGGCACTTCGATCTCAACTTGCGGAGGCATCATTTCGCGCAATTCTAGCAGGTTGTCCAGAAATTTGGGGACAACACGAACACGACTCTTAGCTTACCCGATCGAGCGAACGGCCGCGATTTGAAGTCAAAAAGGCAGACCAATCACGGTGATCACAAATGATCGCGCGCAGTATATTTCCGACGAAATCTAAACGCCGATCACGCCCACCAATTCCTTCACCGCCTCGGCGCTCTTATCCAGGGCTGCTTTTTCTTCCGGCGTGAGTTTGATTTGGATGATCTGCTCGATTCCCTTTGAGCCCAACTTCACGGGTACGCCGACATAGAGACCCTTGATGCCATATTCCCCTTCCAGATAGGCCGCACAGGGCAGGATTTTCTTTTTGTCTTTCAAGATAGCCTCAACCATCTCCGCCACCGCTGCGGATGGGGCGTAATAGGCGCTGCCGGTTTTCAAATATTTCACGATCTCGGCGCCGCCGTCGCGGGTGCGCTGGACCAGCCGGGCGACCGTCGCTGCATCCATCAACTCGGTAATCGGGATTCCGGCCACCGTCGAATAGCGCGGCAAGGGAACCATCGTATCGCCATGGCCGCCGAGGACAAACGCGGTGACATTCTCTACACTGACTTTCAGCTCTTCCGAAATGAAGGCTCGGAAGCGAGCGGAATCGAGCACACCCGCCATGCCGATTACACGCTCACGGGGCAGGCCGCTCATCTTGTACGCGGCCTGTGCCATAGCGTCGAGCGGATTCGAGACGATAATCAGAACGCAGTTGGGCGAGTGCTGCACGGCCTTGCTGACTACATCCTTCATGATCTTGTGGTTGGTGTTGAGCAGATCATCGCGGCTCATGCCCGGCTTGCGCGGAATGCCGGCGGTGATCACGACGATATCGGAATTCGCCGTGTCCGCATAGTCCTGCGTGCCGATGATGTGGGAGTCGCGTTTCTCAATGGGCATGGCTTCCAACAGGTCCAGGGCTTTGCCTTGTGGGACGCCTTCGACGATATCGATTAAGACCACATCCGCCAGTTCCTTGGCCGCGATCCAGTGGGCGGCCGTCGCACCCACGTTTCCAGAGCCTACAACCGTAACTTTCTTACGCATAAGTTCCCTTTCTAAATAAGAAGATCAAATTCGATAACCACAAAGGACACAAAGGTACACAAAGGAATGCGGAATCAAAACGAATCGTTCCTCCTTTGGTGTACCTTCGTGTCCTTCGTGGTTATTGCTTTTCGCCACTAGCGCATCGCGCTCAAAACGGCTGCGCCCATGTTTTCGATGATGTGGCCAGCAAACTCACTGGTCTTCACCTTGGTGGCGCCTTCCATCAGCCGCTCAAAATCGTACGTGACCTGTTTTTGCTCGATGGTGCGCTCCATGCCCTGCTCAATCAGGTCCGCCGCCTCGGTCCAGCGCATGAGGCGGAACATCATGACTCCCGAGAGGATCACCGAGCCCGGATTAATAACATCTTTATCTGCGTACTTGGGAGCCGTGCCATGCGTGGCCTCGAAAATCGCGTAGCCATCGCCGATGTTGGCGCCCGGCGCGATGCCCAGTCCACCGACCTGCGCCGCACAAGCATCGGAGATATAGTCGCCGTTCAGGTTGGGCGTGGCGAGCACTGAGTATTCATCCGCTCGCGTCACTACCTGTTGGAAGATTGAATCCGCGATGCGGTCGTTGACCATCAGCTTCTTCTTCCATGCGCTCTTGCCGTGGGTCGCGTAGATCGCACTCAGCACATCTCGTACTTCCTTATAAATGGATTGCCGGAATTCTTCGGTGGCGAATTCCAGTCCAGGCTCAGTCAGGTTGGCGTTTTCCTCGATCGTGAGACTTGGGTTCTTATCTTTGTTGTCGAGGATCCAGCTCTCGCGCTCGGTGACGATCTTATCGCGGAATTCTTGTGTAGCCAGTTCATAGCCCCACTTGCGGAATGCGCCTTCGGTAAACTTCTGAATATTGCCTTTATGCATCAAGGTGACAGTCTTGCGGCCGCTGTCCAAAGCGAACTGGATGGCCATGCGCACCAGGCGTTTGCTGCCGGTCACAGACATCGGTTTGATTCCGACGCCCGAATCCAACCGGATCTGCTTCTTGCTTCCCTTGAGCATTTCTTTATTCAAAAACTCAATGAGCCGGGCAGCCTCCGGTGTCCCTTCTTCCCACTCGATGCCGGCGTAGACATCTTCAGTATTCTCGCGGTAGATGACGAGATCCATGCGTTCAGGATGCTTCACGGGCGACGGCGTGCCCTTGTAGTACTTCACCGGACGCACACAGGCATAGAGATCGAGAATCTGCCGCAGGGCCACATTCAACGAACGCATGCCGCCACCCACAGGCGTAGTCAGAGGCCCTTTGATAGCGACACGAAATTCACGGATCGCCGCTACGGTATCATCCGGCAGCCAATTGTTGAACTCAGCTTTGGCCTTCTCGCCCGCAAACACTTCGTACCACGCCACGCGGCGCTTGCCCTGATAAGCCCTCTGCACCGCCGCATCGAAAACGCGCACCGATGCTTTCCAGATGTCTCTGCCGGTGCCATCCCCTTCAATGAAAGGGACAATGGGATTGTCAGGCACTTGATATCGCCCGTTGCTGAAGCTGATTCGGGCGCCAGTCGTGGGCACCGCAAGGCCGTTGTATGAGACCGCCATCACATATCCTCCAAGACGCATTATCAAAACCAACAATTATAAAGGTTTTGGGGGATGCGCGAGAGATAGACAACTAGAATCGCAAGGGATCGAGTCCGCTGCCATGACCCGGCCCTCTGGCTTCGCCATTACAATATTGAGATGAGTGTGGGGAAGCCGGTCTGGTCTTCAAATAAGTCATTCAGGGTCGCGATGATCCTGTTAGGCATCTTCATCGCGCAGCGCGCCACGGCGCAGCAGTTCGTCACGCCGGATTCCTCATCAACAAAGCAACCCGCGACTGACGCTGCGAAGCCAGTGTTGGCCACATCTCCAACAGTTCAACCCGCAACACCTGCTCCACACGCCTTCTGGGATCGTACCAATCTGGCGCTGTTTTCCGGAATTGCTTTTACCCGTGGTATGGACTACGCGTCCACTCGCAACTTCCAGGCTCGTGGGCGACAGGAAATTCTTCTCCCCGACGATGTGGTCAACAATTCGGCTGGATTCGCCAGCCTGGAAGCGGCCGCAACCATAACCTCCGTGGGCATTGCTTACGTGTTCCATCGCACCGGCCATCACAAGCTTGAGCGCTGGCTTTCGATTGGCCACATCGGCGTCACCGCTTTTGGAGACATCCGCAACTATTCACTCGAATCCAAGCATCCTCCGCGATAGGCGCGAACCGCACAGGTGAGGCCCCCGCCTACACTGGAATCACCATCTGCGAGTGCCGAAATATTTCCTCACACCGATCGCGTTGTATCTTCCCCATGGGCCGTTGTTGCCCAAATCTGCAGTCCCTAAGTTGTGATCGCGCGCACCCCATCGGTCGAACAGGAAATGCTGGGTGAAGCGGAATTCCATGCCCCGGCCAAGATAAGCTCCCACACCCCAGCCCTGCTCAATTCCGATGGCGTCGAACGACCAAGTGTAGAGCGCCTGCGGGACCGTCTTGCCAAATAAAACTGCGGGCTGATAGAAAACCATGAAGCGGCGGAACTGGCCCTTGCCAAAAGGACGCGCTTCGACGTACCCCGAGAGCATGTACCGGGCAAAGAGGTTGCAGGGCGCGTTCTTGCCGCCGTAGTCTTTGGCGTTCCCCGCGCAAAGATTGGGATCGATTTCGTTGTGCGGAGGGGCCAGGTCAAACTGCCCGTAGCCCCACAGCGTATCGTGAGGAAAGAAAGTGCGGTCCGTCTTGTCAGTGACCGGGTCACTCTGAGCTTGTACAACTCCGGGCAATACCAGACACAGGACTGTCCACAGCAGCAGCCGTTTCATGGAGCCTCCGAAAATGATTTTCTTTTTTTTTCGTGCGAGGGAAGATTGCGATCTTAAGCGCTGGGCCTCCGAAAATTGCAGGTCGTTCTCGAAGCCTCCCGCCCAGCTAATTTGAAAAGAGAGACATTGTACCCTACGGAGTCTTGGGTTGGTGTGCGGTTAGCTTTCGAGCGGCAATTGGACAACCGCTTCGCAGCCTTTTCCTTCGGCGCGATTGTGCAGCGAAACACTTCCCCCGTGAGCCTCGGCGATTTGCCGGCTCAAGGCCAAGCCGATGCCGGAGCCGCCGGGTTTGGTGGTAAAGAACGGCACAAATAAGTTGGATGGATTGGCAATTCCGGGGCCTTCGTCCTGCACAAACAGATGTAGCCAACTTCCGTTCTTGGACCAGCCCACTTTGACCTTTCCCCCGCTCTCGAGCGATGCGTCAACCGCGTTGCGGATTAAGTTGATCAGCAACTGCTGCAGTTGGTCGGGATCGGCATCGAGCGTGACCTCCGACCCGGGTTCGATGTCCACCGCAATACGCCTCTCCAATCCCGCCGTAACCCTGACGAGGGTGTTTAGATCCGTGTGGCGAAGCTGAGGCTTGGGCAGGCGAGTGAGGCGAGAGTAATCGCGCATGAACCGGCTCAGCGCGTCCGATCGGTCGACAATCACACGGAGGCCGCGTCGCAAATCGTCTTCCCAATCGGCGGCGCGAACTTCGCGCTTCATGATGTCTTCCAGGCTGCCCGCGATCGAACAAATCGGAGCCAGAGAATTATTCAGCTCATGACCGAGCACCCGCACCAAGCGCTGCCAGGCTTGCCGTTCCTCCTCCCGCAACGCACGGCTCAAATCGGCAATCACTACCAGGTAATGCGGCTTTCCCCCCTGCCGGAATATCGAACGGCGAACGCCCCAGCGGCCCGACTGGCCGGGGAAATTCTTTTCCAGGGTGCGGGCCGACTCTCCGTCCAGGCACTCCGAGAGTCCCAGTTCCTCAGCACTCTTTCCCAGCAGACGCTCAGCGTTCTGGGCCATCACGCGTTCGCCGGCGCGGTTCACCAGCCGAAGCCGGCGATCGCCGTCGAAGGCAAACACGGCGACATCGATTTCCGTCATGACCGTTGTCAGCAGGGCGCTGGCTTCCATCGCGCCGAGGCGTTGCTCGCGCAGCATTTCCGAAAGTGCGTTAACCTCAAGCATCAGTTCGCCGAGAGCGTCTCCCATTTTTGCGCCACGCACGCGGAAAGAAAAATCGCCCTCGCGCAGTGCAGATTGCATATTGGAGAGCGTTTGCAGCGGGCGGATTACGGCGGACCGCAGGGCAAATGCAAAACCCATCCAGACCATCACCACGATGAAGGTGAGGGTCCACCGGGTGCTGAATTCGTGGTCACCGGTCCAGAGCAGGACCAGTGCTAGCGCGACTCCGACCGCGCCGGATGCCAGGGTCAACAGCAAAATCCGGTTCTCGTGGCTCAGATGACGCTTGGATTTTCTCCGAGAGTGGGCTCGAGGCTCCAGCCGAGAGGCGTCCTTGGCCGGTGCCGGGACCTGAGCATGGTTAGCTGCTTCCGATTCCATATTTCTGCAGGCGCCGGTAGAGCGCGCTCCGGCTGAGGCCCAGAGCGTCGGCCGCCTGGCTGATGTTGCCACCATAACGGTCGATGGCTTTGCGGATCAGCAGGGACTCCACCTCTTCCAGGCTGAGATCCTCCATCCGCTGCGTGTTTTCGCGCGGAGCCCGCAGGCTCAAGTCGCTGACTCGCACCAGGTCCCCGCCCGACAACAGTACGGCACGCTCCACGGCGTGATCCAGTTCGCGCACATTCCCTGGCCAAGAATACTCCAACATCGCTTGCATGGCGGATGGATCCAGTGTCTTAGCCGGCTTGCGATAGCGTTCAGCGTAACGGCTCAGGAAATACATGGCAAGCTGGGAGATGTCCTGGCGGCGCTCGCGCAAGGGAGGAACTTGCACCTCAACCGTGTTCAAGCGGAAAAGAAGGTCTTGCCGAAAGCGTCCGGCGTCTACTTCCGCGTTCAGGTTGGCGTTGGTCGCGGAAATAATTCGCACGTCCACGCGACGGGTTTGGGAAGAACCGACGCGCTCCATCTCGCCGCTCTCCAGGACGCGCAGCAGCTTAGCTTGCTGGGACATGGGAACGTTGGCGATCTCGTCGAGAAAAAGCGTTCCGCCGTGGGCCAATTCAAAGCGGCCGATACGATCCGTCCGGGCGTCAGTGAATGCGCCTTTCACATGGCCAAACAGTTCACTTTCAAAGATTCCCTCGGGCAAGCCGCCGGTGTTCACCGCGACCAGAGGCCGGGAAGCGCGGCTGGAGAGCGCATGCAGCGTCCGGGCCACAACTTCTTTCCCGCTGCCATGTTCACCCGTGATCAGAACATTGGCGTCAGAGGGGCCGACGCTGGTGATCAGACGCAACACGGGTTGCATGGCCTCGGAGTTTGCAATGAACTTGGGCAGCCCCTCCGCGCACAGCAAGCGGTTTTCCGCTTCGAGCCGCTGGCCCCGCCGCAGTGCACCACTCAGCTCAACTTGAGTGCGCAATACCGAAAGCAAGCGCGCATTCTCCCAGGGCTTCTGGATGAAGTCGCGCGCCCCCCGCCGCATTGCCTCGACTGCCACATCGACACTTCCCCACGCAGTCATCACAATTACCGGCAGGGTGCTGTCGTTGGCTTGAATTCGAGAGAGCAGGTCGAGACCCTCCTGGCCGGAGGTAGTATCGCGAGTGTAATTCAGATCGATCAGCACGGCATCGAACTCGCGCGACTGGAGCGCGTCGAGCACACCCGAAGGAGAAGTCACTGCTTCGATGACAAAACCTTCCGGCTTCAACAGCAGGCGCAAGGCTTCCAGCACATCCCGCTGATCGTCGGCAATCAGCAATCTTGCGGCAGAAGTCGAACTGGTCGGCATAGTCATAGAGGATACAGCGGTCGTGGTCATGTCGTCTCAATCCTAAGCGCGGCGGAGCGAGTCTTGGTCGATCTGTCGGACGCGCTCCTCAAAGGTTCAATTCGTTTCTGGCCGCGACCCCTGAACAACGGCTGTATCTTTCCTTGGAGCAACCCCTTCAAAGTGGGGCAACTGCTGCACTTGGCCTCTTACGGCCTCCTCAATCTCGATACCGCTGTGCGCCAGCGTCAAACCTGTGGCACGGTCCAGTTCCACGATCGATTTCTCATAGGTAGACATCGCCGCCACAAAATTCGACTCCGCCTGTGCCAGGTCGCGGTTTGCCTGCAGCACCAGGTTGCTGGTCGACGCACCTAGGGCCTTCTTCTTCTGTTCAATGTCAAAAGTCTGCAGAGCCAGGTCGCGCGCCTTGCGTGCAGCTTCGACGCGAGACCGATTCTGCTGCAGGGCAAATTGCGCGTTACGCACTTCGATCCCGATCTGATTCTGCAGCTGCTGCAGATGCAGTTGTGCCTGGCGATATTCCAGCTGCGAACGGATCTGATCGGCTTGCGCTCCGCGGTTGCGCAACGGGATCGTGAGATTCAGCCCAACCGCGTAGTCAGGAGAATTGTTCTTGAACAAATCGGAGAATGCCGTGGAATAACCTGTAGTAGCGATGAGGCCAGCGTTCGCTGAACCGTACTTGGTCTCAACTCCAGCCAAAGAGTAAGCACCGTACCACGCAACCAGGTCCAAAGCAGGCTTTAGGGCGTTGGCTGCCGCTTTGCGCGTGATCTCACGATTGCTCAAATCCATACGCGCTTCCGCTAACTCCGGCCGATGCGCTTGCGCATCGGAGATCAAGTCCTGAATCGGAGCCACCGGGGCGGCTTCCGGAATGCTCATGGTGTCGGTCGGAACTACCGAAGCTGACGCCAGAACCGGGTCGCTGAGATCTCGGGTGATCGCGTTCTTCACCAGAAGTTCCTGCAGTTGCAATCCATTCTGCGAGAGCAGCAAGTCCTGGCTGCGGGCCGACTCTTCGCTCTCCGCTTTCATCACTTCCATGGGGGCGATGGCGCCGATCCGTACCTGTTCGCGGTCGTCGGAGAGGGTCTTCTCGGCCAGTTCCAGGGAACGCTCCTTCACTTTCACATCCTCATACGCATTGACCAGATCCCAGTAGATATTTTGGATCTGGGAGACCGTGGAGATGATTTGCCCGCGGAACGCCACGTCGGAAATCTCGCGGTTGTTGCGCGCGATTCGGATAAACCTCATGTTCGGTCCAAAGCCAAAACCGGCCAGCAGGTGCTGGCGCAGCGTCAACCGAAAGCCGCTGTCCAATTCCGGCGAGAGAATGCCGTACCCGCTGTTGCTGGCAATGCGGTCATTGTTGAATGCGAGAGTCATCAGCGTACCTGAGCCAAAACCCTGTGTGTAACTGAAATTGGCAATCGCCGTAGTTTGCTGCAGGGAGCGTACTCCGTAAAGGACGGTGCTGGATTCTGGAAAGGTCGCGCTGTCGCCGTTCATGCCCGCAGTAATAATCGGATCGAAGGAGTCGATAGCGGTGCCGGTACCGAGTGTGGACTGAACCAGTCCTGAAGCACCGCCGCCTGCGCCGCCTGCGCCGCCAGACGTACCTCCTGCTCCCGCGCCAGGAGCGCCGCTGCCAAATCCGCCGACGCCACCGCCGGGCGTTCCCTGCACCAGGCCAGTCGCGACACCGCGTACACTCTCGCCAGACTTGGCTCGCATGATGTCGGTATCGGCAATGGAAAGATTGTAGCGAGCGATGGCCAAGTCGAGGTTGTTCTCCAGCGCCAGCGCAACTGCATCACTTAGCGACAGCCTCAGCTTTCCATTTTTCAGCAGGGTCTCAATCCGAACAGTGTTTCCGAAGCTTGGTTCCGGAACCTGATGAGCGACGTAAGGGCTAATCAAATAAGGAAAATGCGATGCGGGCTTGGAATAGTCAACCAGATTTTGTGCCGTGGCCGCAAGTGATGCGAGAAACAATCCGGCTGAAAGTATTACTTTTAATGTTCCGAGTATTTTGTTGTTGAACAATGCTTTCATGATTCCCCTGTTTCAGAGTCTGGAATTCTATTCGTAACGCAATGCCACCATGGGATCGACCCTGGTAGCCCGCCGCGCCGGCCAATAAGCTGCAAACAGCACGATGCTAAGTAAAAACAACGGCAACAACACCAGCGTCGGCCAATCGAAGCGGCTGACTTGATAGAGGCTTGCCTGCAGCACTCGCGAAGCAAAGAGGGACAACAACAAGCCAATTCCGCAGCCTCCAACCGCCAGTTCAGCCGCGCGTTTCAGTATTTGCCAATAGATGCTGCCGCGGTCCGCGCCCAGTGCCATGCGCACACCGAATTCCCGCGTCCGCTCCGCAACCAGGTAGGAAATTACGCCGAAGAGGCCGATGGCCGCCAGGAGTACTGCGATGACCGCGAAGCTGCCCAGCAGCAGCACGGTGAAGCGTCGCTGCGCCAGGGATTCCGAAACCAGTTTTTCCAAGGTCGTCGTGTTGTAGATAGGCAGATCTTTGTCCACGGACCACACCTGCTGCTGCACTTCCTGGAACAAGCCCTGCTCTTCTCCGTTACTGCGCAGCACAAATGCGTTACGTCCGCTGGCCCCGCTTTCTACCTGAAACATGGAGGTGTAAATCATCGGAGGCGGATCGGCATCGAGCGTCGAGATGTGGACATCCGCGGCAACGCCAGCGATGGTGAAGAAAGCCCGATCGCCCCACTGAAAACGTTGCCCAACTGGGCTTCGGCCAGGGAAGTATTGTCTTGCCATTTTCTCGCTGATGATGGCCACGCTCGGTGAGTCAGGGCGATCTTGCTCGGTAAAGTCTCTGCCTTCGATCAGCGAAATTCCCATCGACCGGAAGTATCCAGGGCTGACCAACGAATTCTCGGCCCAGTGGTAGTCATCGGCTGCGGCGTGCTCCAAACGAAAACCGATCTGCCGGGTATCGCTCAGTGGGAGATGACTTGCAGCGGCTACGGAAGTTACTCCGGGCAGGCGCGAAAGACGGTCGAGGAGCTCTCTCTGCGCGGCCTGTCGCTTGACTGGATCGGGATAGCGAGCACGGTCAAACAGGGTCCGCACTACAAACACGCCTTTCGGATTGAACCCAAACGGGGAGTCCAGCAGGCGCACAAAACTTCTGAGCAACAGTCCGCCAGCGATGAGTAGCACCAGAGCTGCCGCGATCTCAATGGTCGCCACCGAATTCTGCAACCGCTGTGTACCACGTGCCGGACCAGCTTGCGTCGACTCCTTCAAGAACGACTGAGGCGCAACGTGGGCCAGCCGCCAGGCGGGTACGAAGCCGAAGAGAATGGCGGTAACGACTGAAAGTACCAGGGCGAACAACAGAACAATCGGATGCAACATCACGTCATGCAGACGGGGAACGTCGGTCGGTCCGAACCGCCTGAGCCCCGCGACGGACCCCGCCGCTACGATGATTCCGGCACCCGCCCCGCAAATTGACAGCAACACGCTCTCGACCAGGCATTGCCGCACGATACGTGCCGGGTTGGCGCCGATCGCGCTGCGAATCGCCATCTCTGGGCTGCGATGGCTGGCACGAGCCAGCAGCAGGTTGGCGACATTCGCGCAAGAGATCACCAGAACGCACACAACTGCCAATGTCAGCAGGATCACCAGCGGTCTCGCCTTTTCCACCGTGCGTCCGGCAAAGGCATAGGCTCGGGGCACGACTCGCGCCGTCCCCGAATAGCCGTATTGCTGCATGAAACCCGTCGCGATACTCTCGACATCCTTCTGCGCCTGTTGCTTGCTAACCCCAGGCTTCAGGCGTCCGATAAGACCCACGCCAAATTCCCTAGTACGATTTTCTGGACTGAGGCGATCTGGCTCGAAGGCAATTGGAACCCACAAGTCAGCCATTTCGGAAAGTGGCGCTCCATCAAAAGGAAAGCGGAACGAAGCTGGCATCACTCCGATCACCGTAAATGGTTTTTCGTCCAACTTGACTGTCTTGCCTAGGATGTTCGGATCGCCGCTGTACTGGTGCTCCCAGAGTGCGTGCGAAAGTACGACGACGTTACTCGAGCCATACCTGTCCTCCTGCTCCGTGAAGCCGCGTCCCAACACCGGCGATACTCCGAGCAGAGGGAATGCCGATGCCGAGAGCGCCGCCGCGTTTACGCGCAAAGGCTGGCCCACCCCCGTCAAATTGAAGCCGGCACTCTCGTACGCCGCAACCTGCGAGAAAGATCGATTGCGGTCTCGATAGTCCTGATATTCCGCCGCCGAGACTCCGATTTCGTCCGTCGACATTCCCGGCAAACTCTCCGTGACGACTACCAGCCTGCCCGGTTGCTGGTAGGGCAGAGGCCGGAGAAGGACGGTGTCGACCACACTGAAGACCGCGGTACTCGCCCCAATGCCGATGGCCAGGGTCAGCACTGCGATCGCAGCGAACCCCGGATTCCTCACCAGCATCCGCCAACCGTATCGAATGTCTTGCGGCAAAGTTTCCACATTCCACTTCATTCGTATCGCAGCGCCACCATCGGATCGACCGCCGAGGCTCGCCGTGCGGGCACGATGCTTGCGATGCCAGCCACCGCAGTCATTAACAACAAAGCTGCAGCAATCGTTACCGGGTCGGCGGGAGTTACGCCGAACAATTGCGTGGCTATCAGACGCGCGGCCACGACCGCTCCCACGGCGCCGAGGCCCAAGCCCGCAACCACCAGAATCATCGCCTCGCGCAGCACCAGACCAAGAATGTTCGTTCGTTGTGCGCCCAGAGCCATGCGGACGCCGATCTCCTTGGTTCGTTGAGCCACCGAATAGGCGGTTACGCCGAAGAGTCCGACGCCGGCCAGTAGCACCGCGACCAGCCCACAACCGCTGGTTAGCGCCGCCAGTGCTCGCTCGTCGCTGAGCGATTCATCCATCAAGGAGGCTTGCGTGTAAACCTTGCGGAAGGTCAGATCTTTATCCGCAGCCCGGACACGCTGCCGAAGCACGTCCGTAAGCGCGGTGGGATCTCCCGTCGCGCGAATCTCAAGCGTTACTTGCCCGAGGATTTCTGGCGGTGCCTGCACAATCGGGACATAACTGGCGAGCGCCGGATGATTGGCGTCACTTCCTCGCAGGCTCCGGTTGCGGACGTCATTGACCACGCCGACAACCGTGACCGCGGCATCGTGGTCTTTGAAGCGAAATGTCTGTCCGATTGGGTTCGCACCTGCGAAGAGCTTGCGCGCAAAGGATTCGCTGACGATCGCGACTCTAGGCGAACTCGTGGTATCAGCGCTGTTGAAATCACGACCACGCAACAGCGGAACGCCCAAGGTCCGGAAAAATTCTGGGGCGACAACATTGCACGAAACCTCGGTCGGTGGCTGCGCTTGATCTGTCCGGGCCGACACCGAAACGCTCCTGGCCCAGTAACCCTGAAGCACATGGAAACGGGACAGACTCGCCGCTTCTACACCCGGAATCGTCCGCACCTGGTCCAATACTGACTGGTACAGATTCAATTCCTTTTCACCCTGGTAGCCGAGGATGGTCGGGTACATCGTAGCCAGTAAAATGCGTTCGCGGCTGAAGCCAGGGTCCACCGAGTTCAACTTCAACAGGGTCCGCAAAAACAGGCCAGCCGACATCAGGAGTGCAAACGAAAGCGAAACCTGGGCCACGACCAAGGCTCGCCCCAGGCGGCTTCGATGCGGGCCTCCGGTCCGTCCTGGAGTTTGTTTCAGGGTTGAAATCAACTCGATTCTGGTGCCGCGCAGAGCAGGTAAGACACCGAAGAAAATTCCTGCCGCAACCGTCGCCACAGCACTGAACACAAGTATCCGAAAATTCAAGTTGACCGGAATCTCGTCGTAAGAAAGCAGAGTTGGCAATAGATCAGTTGTCCACAGCGACACGAGAAAACCCAGGACACCACCGCAGCTTGCCAGCAACAGACTTTCTGTCAGCATCTGACGAACAACGCGGCCCCGGCTCGCGCCCAAGGCCAGTCGAGTCGCGATCTCGTATTGCCTGACCGTCGAACGCGCCAGCAGAAGATTAGCGATGTTCACGCAGGCGATCAGCAACAGTACCCCCACGACGGCCATGAGGATGCGCAACTGCGGCGAAAATTCGCGGATACCGCCTCTCCCTGCCGGAATGAGATCGATCCGTTGCGTCAGGAGATCCTGGCGCCCTTGGGCGGGCGAGGAAGAGACCTGCTGCCCTGCGATCTGCCGCACCAGGTCGGTCAAGCGTCCGGCGGCTTGTGAACCGGCAACGTCCGGCTTGAGTCTCGCCGCAACATCGAGTGTTGTGTGATCCTTCAGCGCCAGACGCGAGTGCATCACCATCGGGATCGAGATCATGCTCGACTGCTCCGGTGGCACGCCCAGAAAGCCGCGAGGCGTGACGCCAACAATGGTGAAAGGAATCTTGTCGAGGTAGATAGTCTTACCCACAACTGCCGGGTCGAGGCTGAATCGACGTTTCCAGTAGTCGTAACTGATCACCGCCGCCGCCGGTTTGTCGCTGATCTGGTCATCTTCAGGAGAAAGCGTACGCCCCGCTGTGGCCGATACACCGAGGACTGAATAGAAATTGCCAGAAACAAAATGGCCTTGAATCAGCTCCGGCTTGCCATCGATGCTCGCATTGAAAAGAGTGCCGTCAAAACCGATCAATCCTGCCACAGCATCGTTTTGGCGCTGCAATTCCCGGAAAAGGGGCTCGGGGAAACCGTCTGCGTCACGTCCATCAGCGTGCAGCAGATGAACATAGACCAACTGCTGCGGATCGCGCACCGGCAACGCCCGCAGAACCACGGCGTCCACCACGCTGAAGATCGCCGTGTTCGCGCCGATGCCCAGCGCCAACGTAATCACCGCAACCGCAGTAAAGCCGGGGCTCTTCGCCAACATGCGGCAGCCGTATCGAATGTCTTGTAGCAAAGTTTCCATTTGTTATCTCGTCATGGCCGCCGGGCTCGCTTCCGGATTCGCAGGATCTTTCGCGATCCAGCCGTCAAGGAGTTGGATCGTCCTGTCGCTGTAAGCGGCGTTGGCCTCGGAGTGCGTCACCTGAATGATGGTCGTTCCCTGGTCGTTCAGCTTCTTGAACAGCTCCATGATTTCTTTTGCCTGGCTGGAATGCAGGTTGCCGGTCGGCTCGTCGGCGAGAATCAGCTTTGGATTCCCTACCACCGCTCGGGCCACTCCCACCAACTGTTGCTGTCCGCCAGAAAGCTGATTGGGATACAGATCTTTCTTACCGACGATCTGAAAGCGATCCAGAATCTCCCCCACCATGCTGGCGCGCTGCGAGCGGGAGATGCTGCGGTAGGAAAGAGGAACGTCCAGGTTTTCGTACACCGTGAGATTGTCTAACAAGTGGTAGCTCTGGAAAACGAATCCGATATATTTTCGGTTCAGGTCCGAGCGTTTTTTTCGATCAAGCTTGTGGACAGCATGTTCGAGAAGGAAGTACTCGCCCGCCCAACTGTCATCCAGCATGCCGACGATGCTAAGCAAAGTAGATTTTCCCGATCCCGAGGGCCCCATGATCGTTAGGAACTCGCCATCGCGAATGTCAAGGTTGATGCGGCGCAGAACATAGGTGACTCCGGCGCCGGTTTTGTAGGTGCGTTCGACGTTGCGCAGCTGAATCATTTCTTCTCCATCCCACGGCCTTTGTCGTCTTTCTTCAAGTCTTATTCTTCTCGCAGTGCGACCGCCGGATCGAGCCTGGTTGCCCGCCGCGCCGGGTTTCACCGTTCTACTCGTCCCTCAGCGCCACTATGGGATCGACCTTTGCTGCTCGGCGCGCGGGGACGTAGCTGGCCAACAGGGCGATACAAAACAACATTGTGGCGGCGCAAGCGAACGTCAGCGGATCGGCAGGCTTGATGTCAAACAGTAACGCCCTCAGAGCTCTGGTTGCTGCGAGCGCTCCAATGACCCCGCCAATCAAGCCGAGAGCGACTAGCTTCAATCCGTGGCCAACCACCATTTTCAGCACGTCCGCCGGTTGCGCGCCGAGGGCCATTCGAATCCCAATTTCGTGCGTGCGTTGCGTTACCAGGTATGAAATCACGCCGTAGATTCCGACGATCGCAAGCGCCAGAGCGCTTCCCGCGAAGATTCCGAGCAAAAGCGTATTGAAGCGCTTTTGGGCCACCGACAGTGCCATGACCTCTTCCATCGTCTCCACCTTGGTGAGCGGAAGCTGCGGATCCAGGGACCAGATCTGCTGTTTCAGCGCGGCAGCCAGACTCAGCGGATCGGAAGTCCTGGATCTCACAACCACTACTCCCCATCGCTTCCACGGCTGCATCTTTTGGGTCAAGGGCGTGTAAATGGCGGAAGCGTCGTCGGCATCGAGAGCGGAATGTTTCGTGTCTCCGACAACACCGACGATCGTGAACCATTCCGGCTTCTCCGCCCGAGCCCAGCGCACCCTTAAACCGATCGGGTCGCGTCCCTGTAGTAATTCCTTGACGAACGTCTGAGTTACGATGGCAACTCGCTCCGCACTCTGGTTGTCTTGCCGTCTAAAACTGCGCCCTTTGAGAACCGGAATACCCATTGTGAGGAAATAGTCCGGGCTGATCTCATGAGCCAGGGCCTCGGGTTCGTTTCCCGGATCAATTGACGCTTGACCGTCGATGAGAACATTGTGATAGATCGTACTGCCCGCCAATGGAAGCTCAGAAATGATTGCGGCGGATTTGACACCCGGAATGTTCGCGAGCCTGTCATCGAGTTTGGCGAAGAAATCTTCCTGCTTCTGGATCTCGGCGTAGTGAGCGATCGGAAGTTGAAAACTCATCGTAAGCAAATGATCGGCGCTGAACCCCGGATCTACCGACTCTAATTTCCAGAAACTCCGAATCAGCAACCCTGCTCCGGTAAGCAAAACCAGCGACACTGCCAATTCGGTCACCACCAGCACTCGCCTCAGGCCAGGCCGAGTGAAGCTCTCTTCCGACACCCGAGCACTGCTGTGCAACGAAGACCCGGACACCCCTCGCGAAGTTTGCAGGGCGGGGATCAATCCGCAGAGCAAACCTGTCACCACGGAAACCCCAAGGGTGAACGCCAGAGCAGTGCCATCAATGGACACCGTATCGAGTCGTGGAACACCCTCCGGCTTCATGGTGAGCAGCAGATGGAGTCCCCAGAACGCAAGCCCTGTGCCGGCCAAGCCACCCGCAAGAGAAAGAAGCAAACTTTCCGTCAGCAATTGGCGAACGATTCTCGAACGCGCCGCCCCCAGAGCTGAGCGAATTGAGATTTCCTTGCGTCGCGCCGCGGCTTTGGCCAGTTGAAGACTGGCGAAGTTTGCACAAGCGATCAAGAGCACGCATCCGACAGAGGCGAACAGAACCAGCAACGCGGTTCGAATATTGCCCACCACGCGCTGATGTAGCGGGACGAGCGGCCAGCGCCGATCACGATTCTCCTCAGGATAGAGTTCACCCAACCGCTTCCCGATCAGGTCAATTTCCGCCTGTGCTGCGTCGAGTTGAACCCCGTCTCGCAAGCGGCCTATGGCGTACAGAAAGTGCGCGCCGCGGGCGCCCGCGCCTTCCCCGTAACCGACCTTCAACGGAATCCAGAGCTGCCCGCTACCGCGCGGCAACTCGAAACCCGCAGGCATCACACCGATAACGGTATAAGGAATCCCACTGAGTCGGAGGGCGCTCCCGATTACATTCGGATTCCCGTTCAGATACTTTTTCCAAAAACCATAACTGGTAACTACGACATGTGCTCCGCCCAGTTGATCGTCCGCCGCCGTCATTGAACGGCCCAGAAACGGTTTCACCTCCAATGTTTCAAACAGGCTCCCGCCCACAAGCGCGCTAGGAATGCTTTGGGGTTCACCTTCTCCAAGCAAGTCCAACGGCCACTCTGCAAATGTTCCAAGACTTGACAGGGTATGGCTCTGATCGGCGAAATCGGCGACGTCGAGAGCCGACTGGCCTCCCGCCAGTGAAACCAGGCGGCTCGGATCTCGATAAGGCAAAGGTCGCAGTAAGACCGCATTGACTACGCTGAAGATCGCCGTGTTTGCGCCGATTCCCAGCGTCAGCGTAAGCAGGGCGACAGCGGTGAATGCAGGACTCTTCGCCAGCACCCGGCAGCCATACCGAACATCTTGAATCAAGCTTTCCATAACTTTTCAGGCCCTATTCGTATCGCAGAGCCACCATCGGGTCGACTTTTGTGGCCCGCCTTGCTGGAATGTAACTGGCGAGCGCAGCGACGGTACACAAGACAATAACGTTTGCAATGAGCGTCAGCGGATCTCGCGTGCCAACAGCATAGAGAAACGCTGCCAGAACCCGGCCGACGAGAACGGTTCCCGCCAGTCGGAACGCGACGCCAACCAACACGAGAAGCATGCCGTCCTTGATTACCAGCCCGAGGACATCGACATTCTGAGCGCCCAGGGCTCTTCGAATTCCAATTTCCCGCGTGCGTTCGCCGACAGCGTGGGCCAGCAATCCGTAGACCCCGATCGCTCCCAGCAACAAAGCCAGAACCCCTGAATAACCAACCACAATTCGCGCCACCAACACTGGGGTAAACTCGTACCGGATCCATTCGGTCAGGGGACGATCCTCGCTGATCGGTGCATCGGGATCAACACTCTCGATCGCGCGGCGTATGACAGGCAACATCTGCTCCGGATCGCCTCTCACTCGCACCGTGGTACGCGAATCCGCCGGACTCGCAGCCCAGTCTGGATCTTGCCAGTAGTCGAGATACGCGAACGGCGGTGTTTTTTCGTTCTGCGCGTGATACTGAGCGTCCTGGCTGACGCCGACAACCTGGTAAGCACGACCGCCGAGCATGACGCTTCTTCCCAAAGCATCTGCCTGCGGCCACAGCATCGCGGCCAGCGTCTGGTTCACAATCACCACTGGCAACGTGTCTTTTCGGTCGAGGTCGCTGAACGTACGGCCCGCGATCAGAGGGATTTTCAAAGCGGCAAAGTACTGGTCGCCAACCTCGTTGTAGTGGATGCGAAGTGTGTTCTGCGCACTGGCCGGCTCGTGTCCGGGCAGGTACACGTTAGCGTGGCCCCCCCATTCCGGCAGCGGCGGATAAATCGCTGGACTGGCGAACTCGACTCTTGGTAAGGACTGCAACTTCTCGATAACATTCCGCTGATAGGCCAAAGACTTGTCGGGACCGTAGCCGACAAGCCGTGGCCTGAGCCGGAACAGGAGCACATTTGAGGGATCGAAACCCGCCCCTTGGTAGATGCGTCTCGCGCTCCTGACTAGCAAGCCTCCGCTGACCGTCATGGTGAGTGCCAACGCAGCACCACCAACCCCTTGCGGATCCACGTTTGGCCATGGCCTGAGGTTGCGCCACCGGCCTTGAGTGCATCGATCAACTCAAAACGTCCTGCCTGCAACGCCGGAATCAGGCCAAAAAGCACAGTGGCGACGACCGCCAGACCAAAGCTGTAGGCCACTACTTTGGAATCAAATGGAATCTCGAAATAACCTCGCCGCCCTTCGCCGGCCACGCCGAAAAAGCTGGTAAAAATCCCTCGAGCCCAAAGCGCAACCACGAACCCGCCAGCACAACCCAAGAGCGCCAGCGGAAACCCCTCAAGAAGCAGTTGGCGCACCAGGTGCCCAGGTCGCGCGCCAATGGCGAGGCGAACTGCAATCTCCCTCTTTCGCGACGTGTTGCGCGCCAGCAGCAATGCGGCAAGGTTCGCGGAAACAATCAGTAGAACCACGCAAACCGCAGCTGCGAGAATCTTACTGATGCGCCGAGCCTCAGCTCGCCTGGTCATGCTCACGCCGCTAAGCGGCGCCATCGCTACGCCTAGTCCCCGATCCGTCTGCGGATATTGCGCCGCGAGCTGGCCAGCCAAGCCGTTCAACTCGGCCTCGGCTTCGGCCATGGTGCGGCCGGGATTCAATCGGCCGATCATGCGCACCGGATGGCAAGCCCGCTGCAACCCGTCGCAGTAGCGATATCCAACCGAGAACATCATGGCTGGCATCCACACATCAACCGCCTGGCTGCGGGCATTCAAGCTGCCAAATTCGCGCGGACCGACACCCACAATCGTGAACAAAGTGCCGTTAAGCTTTACCTGCCTGCCGACAATCTCTGGATCGGATCCAAACTCGCGCCGCCACAAGTCATGACCAATCACCGCAACCGCATCGCGATCGGGTATGGACTGCTCTTGGGGCAGAAAAAAAACGGCCCAGCGACGGCCTCAGCCCAAGCAGAGAAAAATAATTGTCAGAGACGACGCTGCCGTTCACGTCGCGGGAGGTGCCGTTCGTCACGAGATTCATCTGCGAGGATGGATAGTCGGCCGCGAGCCCTGAAAATACCGCGGCATGCTCGCGAAAGTAAACGTAGTCAGGATAGGAGAACTCTGCGTAATCACTTTCTCCGCGCGTTGCAGAATAGATATCCACCAAAGACGCAGGATCCTGCACCGCCGCAGGCGGACGCAGCAGCAATGCATTGACCAGCGTGAAGACGGAAATATTCGCGCCCAGGCCGAGCGCCAACGTGATCACGGCTACAGCGGTGAAGCCCGGGCTCTTCCGCAACATGCGAACGCCGTAGCGGACATCCTGTAGCAGAGTTTCCATGTTCAGCTCGAGGCTTCACTCGTATCGCAACGCCACCATGGGATCGACCTTGGCAGCCCGCCGCGCCGGGCCCACCGCGGCAAACAGGGTTATCAACACTGTGAAAGCGGCGGCTGCAGCATAGACGGCCGGATCTCTGGGGCTGACTTCGACCAGCGAAGCTGAGACCACGCGAGCCAGCGCCATCGCCAACAGTGTGCCCACCAGCAAGCCCGGCAGCGCGAGCGACAGGCTCTCCCGGAGAATCATCCGCAGCACGTCAAATGGTTTTGCCCCTAGCGCCACGCGAATGCCGATCTCGTTGGTGCGCTGCGCCACCGAGTAAGCCATCACGCCGTAAAGACCGATCGCAGCCAGCAGGAGCGCGACCGAGCCGAGCGTGCCCAATAAACTGGCGGCAATCCTTTGTGGAAACAGCGAAGCGGCGATGAACTCCTCGAGCGGCATGGCATTAAACACTGGAACGGAGGGATCGATAGCTTGTGCTTCACGCCGCAGGGCGGCAACCGCAGCTTCGACCGGGGCCGACGAGCGCACGTAGAACTTCAAACCCATTTCCGGCCGAAAAATTTGCCGAATCGGAACATAGAAATAGGGTGGGGCACTCTCCGTCAGGTGGTGGATCTTGCTGTCCTGAACCACGCCGACGATGGTGAACCACTTGCCCCAGCCCTGAACCTTCTGGCCAATCGGATTCTGATGCGGAAGAAACCGTCGCACGAACTCCTGGGTGACAATCATCACCGGTTGGTTCCCACGATCATCGCGCAGATCGAAATCGCGCCCCTGCAGCAGCGGTATCTGCAGCAGATCGAAATAGCCGGGCGCGACCAAATTGCGATAAACCTTCATGTTTTCGTTGGGCGCGGGGACATACCCTTGAATTTGCAGATCCTCCCACGAATCTCCCGAAACGCTGAGCGGAATATAGTCGGCGTAGCTGACCGCGGTCACCCCGGGCTGGCGCTCCAGCACCTCGCGAAGCCGGCCGCAGAAAGCATTCGCTTGGCCGGAATCGTAGCCTGCAGCGGACAGGCTCAACTGCGCGATCGCAACCTGATGAGGATCGAAGCCCGGATGAATGGCTCGTGCCATCTGAAAGCTCTTGACAAAGAGACCCGCGCCGATCAGAGCAACCACGGCCAAAGCCACTTCTGACGTCACCAACAGCCCACGCAAGCGTCGCGAATGCGCGCTTGAGGTTCCGCTTCGCCCGCCTTCCTTGAGCATGTCGTTGACGTCACCCCGCGCGGAGTGCAGCGCCGGGACAATGCCGGCGAGTGCGGCCACGACGAAAGCAAGCGCTGTCGTGAAGAAGACCACGCCCATGTCAATCGGCGGTCGGATCATGTCAGGCAAGGAAGATATCGGCACCAGCCATCGCAGCGATCCGCCGAGCCACGAGCTTATCCACAGGCCGACCAGAGCCCCGGACACGGCGATCAGGAAACTCTCGGTCAGAAGTTGGCGGATCAGCCGCCAGCGCGGAGCTCCCAGGGCAGCACGAACGCTGAGTTCCCTCTGACGGGCAACGGCGCGCGCCAGAAGCAAGTTTGCGACGTTCGCGCAAACGATCAGGAGCACAACTCCGCACGCTCCCATCAGGATGCTGAGAGGAGCCAGTAGTGAATCCTGAATTCCGTAGTGCGATTTCCAGAGCGGCAGTA
>Ga0207003_1007_pt2 | contig 51446 bp, 47 predicted proteins | sample Alteio_BWMinCont_89_FD_153474 | JGI IMG/M metagenome (GOLD analysis project Ga0207003, IMG submission 153474) | Enriched cells from forest soil in Barre Woods Harvard Forest LTER site, Petersham, Massachusetts, United States -... | ecosystem: Environmental > Terrestrial > Soil > Temperate forest >...
TTCAGATTACAATTCAACGCCTGTGACGCTCCCTGACGGTCGCGGCTCTGTTTGGACATATTGGACAGTTAAGAAAACGACAGAGCCGCGACCGTCAGGGAGCGTCACTGATCTAAAAAAACAACAAAATTCGCGATTATCAAAGAGCATGACTTAAAGATTATTCAGATTACAATTCAACGCCTGTGACGCTCCCTGACGGTCGCGGCTCTGTTTGGACATATTGGACAGTTAAGAAAACGACAGAGCCGCGACCGTCAGGGAGCGTCACTGATCTAAAAAAACAACAAAAGCAAAAATTTGTGCGGGGTGACAGGCCGTGCTGCAACGCTATAAAACCCTGTCGATCCGTCAGCACTGCGTGGAGAAGAGAACTTCTTGTCGAGAGACGTTTGCACGGCCTTGAACTTTGCATCCCCTTCCTTCCATTTGCTTTTCAATGGAGGGAAGGGAAAGGGTTGGGAGGTCAAAAAGATTGCGGTTTTTCCTTCACCCAAAACAATATCACCGTCGCAACGAGTAAATAAATCGGTAAAATCGACAAAGCAACATGATAACTGCTCAGTGAAAAATAATGCACGCCATGGACTATTTTTCCATCCCAGTGCAAATCCAATAATTTTCCAATCCCCGGCTCAGTAATCGCATCCAATACCGCATCGCTCATATTAATCATCGCGATGACCGTTGCTGTTAGCGCGGGTTTATTCAATTCTTTCCCAATCGCAAACACCAACATGAACGCGCCCAGGAAAAAACCAAATCCAAATAATAAAATGCTTAAAACCCAGATCGGCATGGGGTAAGCATACAAAACTAACATAATGGCAATAAAAGCAATAAAAGTACTGACGATCAACACAGAACGACGTTTTCCTAATCGATCTGAAATAAATCCCAATACAGGACTGCCAATACCTAATCCAATAAATACCAATGAAACCAGCGAAGCCGCTTCTGTTCTGCTGACTTGATATGCTTGAACGACGAAAGGATTTCCCCATAGTCCGCCAAAAATAACAACGGGTGAAAAGGCCAGACCACTATAAAAAGTTAACAACCAATTTTGTTTATTCTTAAAAACTTCAAGAATATCATTGGACGAAATAGGCATCGCAGGGATTTTATGCGTCGAGGCAGGATTGTCTCGGACCAATAACGCAAATAAAAATGCCAAGATAAAACCAATCACGCCAGTCGCAGCTAATGAAAAGCGCCAACTGGATTGATTGATAATCCATGCGAGAGGCGCTTGTCCAAATACCGCACCCGCCATGGCTGCCGTGGCAAGCAAACCGCCAATTAAAGCGTATTGCCGCGGAGGAAACCACATGGCAGCCAATTTCATATAAGCCACGGTTGCAAATGCCACGCCAATTCCCATTAATCCTCTCGATAAACACGCAGAGAGGATAGTGTCCGCTTGGGAAAATAAAAAGACGCCCAAGGCACAGCTGAAAATTGCTCCGGCGGTGAGCCAACGCGCGCTGTATTTGTCTAACAAAACACCCACGACGAGTTGGGCGATCATGAATGTGTAGTAAAACGTAGCGGCAAGATTTCCTAATCCAGCTCCCGTTAAATTGAACTCTTGCATCAATTGATCGGTGATGATGCTGGGATAAATTTGCAGTACGTATTTATAAAAAAGAAAAAAGGCACATAAACTAATAACAAGCAAAGGATAAAAACTTTTCGGATTGGATCGTAATTGAGTGTTCATAGTCATTCTGTCCTGAGATTAAAATCAAAAAAGGTTTTTGCTTCGTGTAAGGACTTGGCCTGTCCTAATGTCACGATGCTGAATGGCCATTAGAACAGGCGAATAACGTTTGTAATGACGACGACACAGAGGGGACAAAGAGATGCAGCCATTTCATTGCTGGTGTTTTTGAATTGTTGAATGTTCTTCATCAGTTTCATGGGGGCGCTCTAAGATTCTTAAATTAAATTTAACAATGCCTTGGGATTATAAGAACGACTACGTCTCTTAGCAAGAATAAAATTGTACACAGTTTCAAATTTTAAGCATAAGTACTTAAAAAATTGTCGCTATGTAGAAGAATTAAATCATATTTTTTATAACCTATTGATAATATTGATATATTTACTTGTGTCCAAATGTTGGGCTTTTTGAGAATAATCTTGATCCATGCCTATTTACAGCAGTTCTCTATAGGTTAATAACAGAGTTATCCACAGAATCTGTGGGTAACTTTTATCTTCGTAAATGCCTTTTTAAAAAAAAATAAAGTGATTATACTCAACGATCGTAAATATTTTTTGACTGGAGCGTCATTGCTGCTCCGTCATTGCGAGCGTAGCGAACGGTGTCATTGCGAGGAGCGTTTTTTGCGACGAAGCAATCCAGAAGATTTTTGCAATATCTTTCTGGATTGCTTCGTCGCAAAAAACGCTCCTCGCAATGACACCGTGGTACTTTGCTGCATGCAATGACGAGTGGTAAATCTGCTAAGGAGTACGGATGGCTGCATTGGATATTCTCATCTTATTGGTTGTGGTACTTGGAGTTGCGTTTATTCAAGCCTCCACCATCCTCTGGACAGTTGTCGTTGGTCTCGCATTATGTTCCATCACGATTTTAGGCAGTCTGGGTTTTATCGTGCTGGGCCTTTGTTGGTTACTATTTCTCTTCGCCGTTCTTTTTGCATACCTCAAAAATGTTCGTCAGCAATATTTTACGAAGCCCCTCGTGAATGTTTTACAAAAACGCATGCCGCCGATCAGTAAAACCGAGCGTGAAGCGATTGAAGCAGGGGATGTGTGGTGGGAAAAAGATTTATTTTGCGGCCGCCCTCAATGGAAAAAATTTTTAGCGATCCCATCACCCAAATTGACAGTGGAAGAACAAGCCTTTTTAGATAATCAGGTCGAAACGCTGTGTGGCATGCTCGATGACTGGCAAATTGTTCATACCGATGGCGACATGCCTAAAGAAGTGTGGGATTACTTAAAACAGGAAAGATTTTTCGGGATGATTATTCCGAAAGAATATGGCGGCCGTGCTTTTTCAGCGCTTGCTCATTCAACCGTCATTATGAAAATCGGAACACGCAGTTTCAGTTCTGCCGTCAATACGATGGTGCCGAACACCTTGGGCCCTGCGGAATTGTTATTGCACTACGGTACCAAAGAGCAAAAAGAACATTACTTGCCACGACTGGCGAAAGGCGAAGAAATTCCTTGTTTTGCTTTGACAGGCCCTGAAGCGGGCAGTGATGCCAGTGCCATGACGGATACCGGTATCATTTGTTACGGTCAGCATGAAGGAAAAGAAGTATTGGGAATTCGTCTCACATGGGATAAGCGTTATATCACCTTGGCGCCGGTTGCAACCGTTTTAGGATTAGCTTTTCGTTTATACGATCCCGATCATTTATTAGGAAAAGAAGAAGACTTAGGGATTACCGTCTGTTTAGTTCCGACTTCTCATCCTGGTGTGGAAATTGGCACACGGCATTTACCCTTGCATATGGCTTTCATGAATGGTCCCACGCGAGGGAAAGATGTATTTGTGCCGATTGACTGGATTATTGGCGGTCCTGAAATGGCAGGAGAAGGTTGGCGAATGTTGATGGAATGTCTTTCCATGGGACGAGGTATTTCTTTGCCAGCGCTCAGCACCGCATGTGGAAAATTAGTCTATCGCACGACCGGCGCATATGCGCAACTGCGAAAACAATTTAATACTTCCATTGCGCATTTTGAAGGAATTGAAGAAGCGCTCGGAAATATTGCGGGTCTCACTTATATTTTAGAAGCGACTCGACTCATGACAGCGGGCGCAGTCGATCTGAAAATTAAACCAGCGATTGCAACGGCGATTGCAAAATACAATATGACTGAAATGGGACGCACGATTATTTCTCACGCGATGGATATTCACGCGGGTCATGGGATTCAAGTCGGGCCACGTAATTTGTTAGCGAATCCGTATATTGGAATTCCGATTAGTATTACAGTCGAGGGCGCAAATATTTTAACGCGCAATCTGATTATTTTTGGTCAAGGTGCGATTCGTTGTCATCCCTATATTTTGCAAGAAATTGAATTGTTTTCGACAAAAGACAATCCGCAAAAAATAGAACAATTGGATAAATTATTACTTTCACATATCGGATATGCGTTCAGTAATTTGGCGCGAAGTATTTTCTTTGGATTAACCGCAGGTAAATTGATTTTATCGCCTGTGCGCGGACCAGCTGCACGTTATTATCGACAATTAACGAGAATGAGTGCGGCATTAGCTTTATTGGCCGATATGACGATGCTTCTTTTAGGTGGTAGTTTAAAACGAAAAGAACGTATTTCCGCGCGATTGGGCGACATATTGAGTCAATTATATTTAGCCTCCGCCGTGTTGAAATATTTTCAAGATCAAGGACGACCTGCATCGGATGTGGATTATGTGAAATGGTGTGTTGAAAAATGTTTATCTGACACTCAACACGCGATCGATGAGCTGTTAAACAATTTCCCATTTTCTTTTATCGGAAAAATATTGCGCTGGATTATTTTTCCGTATGGAACGGCATACCGTCGTCCAAACGATCGTTTGTATCATAAAATTGTCAGTGCGATGACAGAGCCTTCCGCGTTTCGTGATCGTTTAACGCAATATTTTTACGCGTCAAACAAATTAGATGATCCTGGATATCGCATGGAAACGGCGTTTAAAATGAGTGTGCAAGTGGATGTGATCTCGAAAAAATTTCAAAAGGCATTGCGAGATGGTACAGTACCTCGCAAAGGAACATGGGACGATCGTCTCGAGTCTGCTGTAAAAACAGGTGTGTTAACGGAAGCAGAGAGTCACTCATTGCAACAGCTCAATGCACTGGTTAAAGAAATTATTACAGTCAATGAATTTTCGTTTGATCTGAATACCGTATTAAATTAAGGTCGAATGTCATCCCCGTAGCTTTGTCATCCCCGCGAAGGCGGGGATCCATTGAGATAGATCCCCGCCTTCGCGGGGATGACAAAGCTGCGAGGATGACAACTCTTAAATGCTACTAATGATAGGGAAAATAAATGATGGATACAAAACGTGAAGTCTATGTTGTGGATGGTTTGCGCACACCGTTTTTAAAAGTGCGAGGAAAACCCGGTCCTTTGTCTGCGTCTGATTTAGCAGTGAATGCAGGTAGAGAATTACTCGCACGCCAACCATTTGCTCCCACAGAATTAGGTGAAGTTGTGTTGGGTTGCATGATGCCGAGCGTAGATGAAGCCAATATTGCACGCGTGGTGGCTTTACGGCTGGGATGTGGAAAAAGTGTACCTGCCTGGACCGTGCAACGAAATTGTGCGTCGGGTATGCAAGCGATTGACAGCGCAGTCAAAGATATTGCAACCGGTCGTCATGATTTAGTATTAGCGGGTGGCACAGAAGCGATGAGCCGAGCGCCTTTGTTGTTCAACAATAAAATGGTGAATTGGTTATCGGGTGTGTGGGCTGCTAAAACACCTTTCGCAAAATTGCAGCAAATGTTGTATTTCCGACCTGGATTTTTGGCGCCTGTTATTGCCTTGCTGCGTGGATTATCCGATCCCACCGTTAATTTATCGATGGGGCAAACCGCAGAAAATGTCGCATATCGTTTTAAAATTACTCGCGAACAATCCGATTTATTTTCACTCGAAAGTCATCAACGCGCAGCGCACGCACAAGATAATAAATATTTTTCAGAAATCACGCCGGCATTTGCTTCTACCGGTGAATTTTTAGAAGCAGATGATGGTGTTCGTCGGGATAGTTCAATGGAAAAATTGGGTTCGTTGAAACCTATCTTCGATAAAAAATTTGGAACAGTGACTGCAGGCAATAGTTCTCAAGTGACAGATGGTGCCGCACTCGTTTTATTAGCGAGCAAAGAGGCTGTTCAAAAATATCAATTACCCGTTCTTGCTCGCATTGTCGATACTGAATGGGCGGGATTGGATCCTGCTGAAATGGGATTAGGTCCCGTTTATGCATCTACTTCTTTGTTGCGTCGTCAGCAATTGCAACTTGATGATATTGATTTTTGGGAAATTAACGAAGCCTTTGCTGCACAAGTGTTAGGTTGTATCGCTGCATGGGAAGATGAAAAATATTGTCGTGCTTTTTTAAAATTAGACACAGCTTTTGGAAAATTAGACAGAAGCCGCTTGAATGTCGATGGCGGAGCGATTGCATTAGGTCATCCTGTGGGTGCAAGTGGCGCGCGCATTGTGTTGCACTTAATCCACATTTTAAAAAGACAAAACGCCAAACGGGGTGTCGCAAGTCTTTGCATTGGCGGCGGTCAGGGCGGAGCTATGTTAATTGAAAATGTTTCTGAAGTAGGAGTATGACATGCAAACTTATAAAAATTGGCGCCTAGAAACCGATAACGATCAAATCCTCTGGTTGTATTTCGATAAAGAAAATGCGTCAGTGAATACGATCAATCAAGATGTCATGACAGAATTGTCAGATATTACTGATCATCTTGCGAAGAGTACGGAATATAAAGGCGTGATTTTTGCATCTGCGAAAAAAAATGGATTTATCGCAGGAGCAGATATTTCTCAATTCACTCAATTCACTGATATTGATGAAGCCGTTCATTTATTAAAAGTCGGGCAACAGATTTACGATAAAATTGAAAATTTAAAAATACCGACCGTGGCGATGATTGACGGATTTTGTTTAGGCGGTGGATTGGAATTGTCATTGGCATGCCGTTATCGAGTGGTAGAAGATGGCCCTAAAACTCGTTTGGGTTTGCCGGAAGTCAAACTCGGTATTCATCCAGGTTGGGGCGGCAGTGTGCGAATGCCGCGGTTGATTGGTGCGTTGGAAGGTTTGAATTTAGTTTTATCCGGTCATACGATTACCGGTAAAGCTGCCGTTAGATTAGGCGTTGCAGATGTGGCTGTGCCAAAACGTCATCTTCTGACTGCAGCAAAATCCTATGTGTTAGAAAAACCAAAACCGCATCAAGCGACTTGGTTTCAACACATGACAAATACAAAACCGATGCGCGTTGTTTTAGCGAGTTTTTTGCGTAAAAAATTACGCTCAAAAATAAATCCACTGCATTATCCAGCGCCTTTTCATGCGTTAGATAATTGGGAACAAGTTGGTGTTGAAGGCAGTGCAGCGATGGATAAAGAAGCGCGCAGTTGCGGCAAATTATTTTTCAGTGATACGTGCCAAAATTTGGTGCGCATATTTTTTCTGCAAGAACGTTTAAAAGGACAAGCGAAAGAAACCCATTTTCATCCTAAACATATTCATGTGATTGGCGCAGGAACCATGGGCGGTGATATTGCAGCATGGTGTGCGTTGCAAGGATTGAATGTCACTTTGCAAGATCGTGAAGCTAAATTTATTGCGCCAGCGATCAAACGCGCCTATCAATTGTTTAAAGAGAAATTAAAAGAACCGTATCTCATACAAAGAGCGATGGATCGTTTGACTCCTGATGTTCAAGGATATGGAGTTGCAAAAGCGGATCTGATTATTGAAGCGGTGTTTGAAGATCTTGCAGTGAAACAGGAATTATTTAAATTTTTAGAAGGGCAGGCGAAACCGGATGCTATTTTAGCGACGAACACATCAAGTATTCCGCTCGATGATATCAATAGTGTTTTACAAAGACCGGAACGATTAGTCGGTATTCACTATTTTAATCCTGTTTCAAAAATGCAATTGGTAGAAGTCGTGAAGGGCGATCGCACGGATCCACTCGTGGTAGAAAAAGCAGTCAGTTTTGTGCGCACGATTGATCGTTTGCCTTTGCAAGTTAAAAGTAGCCCAGGATTTTTAGTGAATCGAATATTGATGCCTTATTTGTTGGAAGCCGTCATGATGTTGGATGAGGGAATTCCGGCGATTACGATTGATAAAGCCATGGTCGATTTTGGAATGCCGATGGGACCGATTGCATTAGCGGATGCTGTGGGATTAGAAGTTTGTTTATCGGTTGCAAAATATCTCAGTAAATATTTCAACGGTAAAATTCCACCGCGATTGATTCAATTGGTTGAAAAAGGAAAATTTGGGCGAAAAACAGGCGAAGGTTTTTATCAGTATAAAAAAGGAAAACAAATTAAACCGACTGATACGGCATCTGAAAAATCACTTGAAGAAATTGCAGATCGTCTTGTCTTACGCATGTTGGACGAAGCGTTTGCGTGTTTACGTGAAGGCGTTGTAGCAGATGGTGATTTGCTCGATGCGGGAATGATTTTTGGAACAGGGTTTGCTCCTTTCCGCGGCGGGCCGATTCATTATGCACGCACGAAGGGAATCAATGAATTGTTTCAACAGTATGTGAAACAGCGGCAACAGCGTGGAGAAAAAGTAGAATCGCTGAAGAGTTGGGATGTGGGGACTGAGGTAGTTTAAATGTAGGGTGGGCAAAGCGCATCGTGCCCACCATTCGGGTGTGACTTTATTACAAAAAAAACTTAGCACGCCTTCCTCTGCAGGCTAGGGTATGCACAGATCGTGGTTTTTAAATTGGCTTTAATTCGTGCGTCATCCCGCGACGCTTTTTAAGCGGGACCCAGCGACTTTTTTGAATTATTTTTGGAATAAAATTTAAGAAAGTCGCTGGGTCCCGCTTAAAAAGCGTCGCGGGATGACGCACAGATGAAGGTTGATGAGCGGTTATCAAAGATGTGTGCATACGCTAGCCTGCGGAGGAAGGCGTGCTAAGCTTTTGCGGTTTGGTGGGCATTATGTTCAATTTATTAATATGGAGTTATACGCATGTTCAAGGAAAAAAAATCTTTTGCTATATTTTCGATGGTTTTATTGAGTTCTACGATGGCTTCTGCAGCGACAACGCCTGATCATAATGATGCAATTACTCTCGCAAACACAAAACCAGGCTATTCATTCAGCTTCACTGCTCTTGCATTAAAACCCAGCGCGAGCAATTTGAATTACGTTATTTTCAACAAAGAATTACCCGCTCAATCTCCCAACTGGAGAGAAAATGAAATCATGCCTTCTTATTCTTTCGCGTTTGCACTCGCTGCTTCGCGAATATTTGAAGACGGAAGAGATCTCAATATCGAGTGGACGCACTTAAACAGCAACACATCAGATTCAACAACAGCTCCCAACGCAAATTTCTTTTTGGGACCGGATTATGAAATTGGTCCTGATGCTATTCCCATTCGCAATGCAACCGGCAATGCGGTATTTAAATATGATGTGGTGAATTTAGATGTCGGGCAACGCGTGCAATTTGGACCGCATGTACAAATGCATTTTTTTGGTGGTTTGAGTAATGGTTATTTGCGAGAAGAGGTGACTGCTACTTATTCCGGAGATCTCACCACAGGACTTTATCAAGGACCATTTAGCACACGTCAACAAGTGAGATCGAGTGTAATGGGTTTAGGTCCTCGTTTGGGTATCGATGGTAACTATACGATGGATAATGGTTTCGGTTTTCTCGGAGAAGCCGCTGTTTCTGCGCTCGTCGGTACATTTTATACAAAAACAAATTATCTCAGTTCAGCACCGGAATTATTGGCCCTATTTGGTCAAACCTCTAATACACAAACGATTGCAGATCAAACCACGGTACAAGTTGTGCCAGGGTTGGATGCTAAAATAGGCATTGATTACAGACATGCTTCTCAAAATAATGCGACATTCATCGTGAGTGCAGGGTATCAAGCAGCGGTGTATATCAATGCGATCAGTCAATATCTTCCTGGATCTCTTGTGACTCCACTGAGCACTGGCGGTATATTTGTTGCGACGATGAATCATACACTTAGCAATTACAGTGTCAGAGGGCCTTTTTTAAAAGCTACCATCGATTTTGCGTGACCAGCCTCCCGGGCCAAATGTAGGGTGGATTAGGCGCTTTTTGCCGTAATCCACCATAATGCGATTCCGTGGATTACGGCAAAAAGCGCCTAATCCACCCTACCCAAAAAACACTGTTTTCATTTAATGATTTTCATCCGACGTATCCGATGGCGGAATCTCCTCTCCTGCAATACGACGCGACTCATCACCCCATGCGCCTAAGTCAATCAGCTTACAACGCGGAGAACAAAAAGGGCGGGAAGGATTGTCTAATTTCCAAGTTCCTTTTTGATTGCAGTGAGGACAGGAAATATCTTCTTTTTTAATTTTTTGCGAATTAATTTTTATCATGACGTGCAATAAGAAAGCCAAAAAGAGAGGTTATGTGGATATTGCGTAGGACGTTCAAGAATAGTCGGCGTATAAAAACGAATACTTAAAAAATGTCGTCCCAAACTGATTTCAGGATAAGTCGCAATATTTTGGGGCACCATCACGCGAACCAGACGTAAGTTGGTTTGAGGATCGAGTAATTCTTGATGAAATCCATTCGCTGCTGTTTTCTGATGGGTTTTACTTTCTTCGCGCACCAGTTTTAAAACAAGCTCATTTGCCAACCGAATTTTATTAAATTCAGTGAGCCATGATTTGATGACTTCGACTCGTTTTTCAGGAGGTTGTTGTAACCAATAATGATAAACCGGAATATCAAAACTGCATCCACCGCCTGGGGTGGCGAGATGCAAGCGCAAATTATTTAATAATTCAATCTCACGCAAATGTTGTCCTATTCTTCCGCTGCTTTCAATAAACCATCGACTGAGATCATTCAACTGTGCGAGGAGCTCATCCAATTTCACATGATCAATTTCAGGTGTTTTTTGTAATTTGGTCAGAAGCTGTATTTGGTGAGTGAGTTCTTTTGCCAGTTTTGCTTTGAGATCAGGGCGTTCTAATAATTGGAGAATATTAATCACCAAGACAATCATGTTACGAGTGCCGAATACAGAAGTGTCTTGAATTTGATGATCCACTTGATCAAATAATTGTTCTAATCGAAGACACACCCGAATGAGCTCATTGAGGGGTTGTTCGTAGGTAATGACGTTGTCGATCATGGCTATCCAACATACAAATATTTTCCCAATAGTAGCATGATTCTTAAGGGTTTGTAAGGAAAATGTAGGGTGGATTAGGTGCGTTTTTTGCACCGTAATCCACCAACCTGTAAAAAAGCGTTTGTTTTTATTGGGTGGATTTTCCCTCGTTTGTGGATAGTGATAAATAGAACTCATGCAACTGGTTAACCTGAGGAACTAAATCCTCGAAAACACCGTCATTGATGATCGTGTCATGAGCGGAATCCAGCCGCTTGGCACGATTCGCCTGCGTTTTTAAGATTGTTTCCACTTCTGCACGGGATATTTTATCGCGGTCCATGGTGCGGGAAATTTGTAAATATTCCGTCGTATCCACAATGAGGATCCGGTTGATGAGCGGATTCGGAACTGTTTCAAGCAGTAAAGGGATCACGAGGATGCAATAGGGCGCATCGAGCACCTCTATGAGTGACTTCATTTCGACACGGATCGCGGGATGCAGTAGTTGTTCCAATTGTTTGCGTTTGGATTCATCTGTAAAAACGATTTTTCGTAAAGTCGCTCTGTCTAAATGCCCGTTGGGTAATACTATTTCCGAACCAAACAGCGCTACTATTTTTTCGAGCGCAGGTTCATTCGGTTGTGTGATTTTTCGGGCCAACTCATCTGCATCAATAACAGGTACGCCTTTTGCAGAAAATAGAGCAGCCACTGTTGATTTACCGCTGCCGATTCCGCCTGTTAGCCCGACAACAAACATAGGTTCATCCCAAGAATTTAGTAATATATAAATTCAAAATTTGCGGTCCCCACATCAAACTGATCCAACCGGCAAAAGCAAGATAGGGACCGAAAGGAATCGGCGTACTTTTAAATTGATGGCGAATCCCCATTTGTACTAATCCAAAAATTAATCCCACGACGGAAGACAATAAAATAATAATCGGTAATTGTTGCCAGCCCAGCAGTGCACCTAATCCAGCCAGAAATTTAAAGTCCCCTTGTCCCATGCCCATTTTTCCGGTCGCAACTTTAAAAAGCCACTGGACCGCTGCAAAAACAAGATAACCCGTGACGGCGCCGATAATGGCATCGTGACTGTTTGCAAACACAGGCACTAAACTCAACAATAAACCGACCCATACGAGCAACAACGTAAGCTGATCGGGCAACAAATGGTGATCGAGATCAATAAAAATTAAACTAATCGCAATCCAGGTAAAAACAAGACCTCCCACGGTTTGCCAACTCATACCGAATCGCCACGCAACATAGACCGATGCAATACAGCAGAGTAATTCCACGAAGGGATAACGCATCGATATTTTTGCGCTGCAAAAAGCGCATTTTCCTCGTAACACGAGATAACTGATAATGGGGATGTTGTGCCACGGTTTTAAAGGTTTTTTACAGTGTGTGCAGTGAGAGAATGGCAGATAGAGGTTTACTTTTTCGTTCTCAATGGCTTGAGGTTTCAAGCCCAAATATTCCCGACATTCGCGGCTCCATTCATTTTTCATCATGATGGGAAGGCGATAAATCACGACATTTAAAAAGCTGCCGATGATCAGAGAAAAGGCGGCCACCAAAAAAAGAAAAAAGTCGGGATGTTCTGTAATAACTCTAATAAATTCCATTAAATGACAGCCCCTAATTTAAAAATAGGTAAGTACATTGCAATCACCAAACCTCCGATTACAACACCAAGAATCACCATAATCAAGGGCTCAAGCAATCGGCCCAGGCGACCGACGAGGTAATCTAAATCCGATTCATAAAAATCTGCTGTTTTGAATAGCATTTTTTCCAGGTTCCCTGATTCTTCCCCAATTTGAACCATTTGTACCATCATGGAGGGAAATAGTTTACAGCTTTGCATGGAAAAATACAGTTGTTTGCCTCCGGAAATATTGACATAAAGTTCATCGATGGCATTTTTATAAAGAACGTTTTGCGTCGAGTGAGTTAACATTTTTAAAGCGTCGGTAATCGGCACACCGGCGGCAAATATTGTTGCCAGACTGCGTGCCCAATGAGCAAGAATAAATTTTTGTAATGAAGTGCCTATTATCGGAATTTTTAATAGAATCGAATCCATCATGAATTTTACGCGCGCGAAGCGTTTCGCAAAAATAAAGCTGATGATTGCGGTGATTGAAAATATAAAAATACTTAACCCATTATTTTTTAAAAAATTGGCAAGGTGAATGACGCATAAAGTAAACGCGGGCAATGTTGCATGCATATTTTGAAATAAATCAGTAAACCGTGGTATCACAAAAATCAGCATGATCGTCGTTGTTATGATTGCAACGAATAAAATCATGATGGGATAAAATAGTGCTTGTTTTATTTTGTTTTTTAAAATAAACGATTTCTCTTTGTGTTGCGCAATACGTTCCAACATGACGTCCAGTGTTCCTGATTTTTCTCCTGCAAGAATCAGATGACACGTGATTGGGTCAAAATGAGCAGGAAATTTTTGTAGAGCGTGTGCCAATCCATTTCCTGAAGCAATATCTTCTTTGATGGACGAAATAATTTTTAACAATTTAGAATGTTCGATTTGGCGGCTAATGGTTTGAATCGTTTGTGAAATGGAAATGCCGGCAGAAATGAGCGTAGCAAGATGTCTAAAAAATAAAATAATATCCAGCTGCGTTATTTTTTTATGAAAAAAAGAACCCCGTTTTTTTTGAATGGAAACAGGTTGAATTCCCTTTTTTTGTAAACGGGCCATCGCTAAATTAATACTGAGAGCCATTATTTCACCGGAAATCATTTCTCCCTGTCTGTTTTTACCTTCCCAGTGATAAAGAGCGTTTTTCAAACGGTTCATGATGATAACAGTCCACTGATTTCAGAAAAGCTCGTCACGCCCTGTAATACATGGCTAATCGCAATTTCTTTTAAGGTGATAAATCCTTCCTGTTTCGCGCAAGAGAGAAACGCACGCGTATCTTTTCCCGTTAAAATAAATTGACTGATTTTTTCATTAATAGGCAAACATTCATACAAAGCAATGCGATTTTTATAACCCTGGTTACATTGGTCGCAACCTTTTGCTCGATACACATCATTAGGGAAAAATTGTTTTGGGAAATTAATATTAGAATAATGAGTTACTTTTTCTGGAATCTTACAAACATCACACAATTTTCGAATGAGTCGTTGAGCAATAATGAGAGATACTGATTCTGCAATATTATAAGAAGGAATTCCAATGGCTCGCAGCCGCGTGATTGTTTCAACTGCGCTATTGGTGTGAAGCGTGGATAAAACTAAATGCCCTGTTTGAGAAGCTTGCACCGCGATTTCAGCTGTTTCCAAATCTCGAATTTCGCCAACCATCAAAATATCTGGATCTTGTCGTAAAAAAGCACGTAATACCGTTGAGAAATGTAATCCAATTTTTGGATTAACATTGACTTGATTGATTCCTGTTAAACGAATTTCGATCGGATCTTCGACCGTCGAAATATTTTTTTCCGAATGATTTAAGTAGGCGAGGGCAGAGTACAATGTCACTGTTTTTCCGCTTCCTGTAGGCCCTGTAACTAGAATCATTCCCTGTGGGCGCAAAAGTGTTTTAATAAATAAATTTTTTTGATTGTCTGTCAATCCCAGTTGGTCAATATCCAGATTAATATGACTGGAATTTAAGAGACGCAATACGATTTTTTCGCCAAATAAAGTCGGGCAGGTATTAATTCGAATATCGATATTATCGATTTGAAATCGACCATCTTGCGGCAACCGTTTTTCAGCGATATTCAAATTCGCCATGACTTTTAAACGTGTTGCAATGCGTGTTGCTAATAATAATGGGATTTCATGCGTTGAAAACAAAATGCCATCCTGGCGATAACGAATGCGGCATATTTTTTCATAAGGTTCGATATGAATATCAGAAACGTGTTGTTGAAATGCGTCCCCAATAATTTTATCAACGAATTGAATGATGGGCTCTTCGTAAGAACGATGTAATGCTGTTGTTTCCACGGATGAGTTCCTAAGATTCACATAATCCCGCGCTTAAGCAGGATCCATCGATTATCCAAACACTTCCATCGGTGTTGGGTTTGAGAATGTATGTGTTACCGCTTGCTGTGGGAGTGGGAGTTGCAGTCGCAGTGATAATTCCATTTTCAACAGCGATGCTCGCTAAATTTTTTGTGGCGGGCGGGGAAGGTGGAATTCCGTGATTGTTATTGTTGAGTTCTGTCAGGGAGATTCCCTGCTGAAGTGCGAGAGAAACTGCTGTTTTGAAGGGAGCTGTCGCGGCGATGACTTCGGTGAATCGCGCGCGTTGCGTGTAGTTTTGATAAGAAGGAATCGCGATTGCGGATAAAATTCCAATAATCGCGACGACGATCATTAATTCAATCAATGAGAATCCGTGGGGTTTCATTTTAGTGACTCCGAAAATAGGTTTAAGCAAAGTGGGTGCGGATGTTTTGATTTGTAAAATAAAGAATGGAGAGTGGGTGGAAAATGAGGGATTGGAGATTATTATTTTTATTGGGGCGTATTTGCAAGGGGTTTTTAAAATTTTTTTTAGATTTTAAACAATCCCTCCAGGAGGTTTATCAACTTTCCACGTTGATGTGACATCATTAAGGTTCCGATTTCCGCCAGATCGTTGATCAAGTTGTCGCAATAAAGTCAGTTAGCTGAGGCATTTTTGATGGATCAAATTTAGGATTATCCAATATTGAAATATCTTCAATAATAGACTGAATTTCTTTTTGTTTATTAAATAGATCAGAGGGAGACATATGGTTAATCTTCCTGGTTTTTGCTAAATATAAAATTGAAATGGATCTAAAAATTCTACTATTTTATTCAATGTCATCAAGGGATGTTTTGAAGGGGTAATATTTTTGGCCTTTTACTACTTGCCGACGGCGTGAATCGAACACGCGACCTACTGATTACGAAACATAACGGAACAAATTATAGCAATAAATCACAATGGTCAACAACAAGAAAAGCCTGTGTTTATGCGGAAAAATGCGTTGTAATGCGTTGTGAATTTTGGCGGTGTGTTATCTGCGAGTGTCCCAAATTTGGCTACGTTAAAAACTTGAGATTTCCATATCTATCAGTATAGTGTTCCCAAAATAGCGCTGGAACCCGTCTGCAGTATTGGCAGCGTCTCGATTGGGCAAAAGGACATAAAATGAAAAGCAAAGATAAGGGTATTACATCAGCCTCTACTGCGGTTGATACCAATCGCATAGACTCTCTCTGTCACCGAGTTACTGGACATATCGACCAAGCCAGACAAGAAGTGCAACGCACCGTTGATACGCAAATGGTTAAGGCGTACTGGTTAATTGGGCAAGAAATTGTGCAGGAAGAGCAATACGGCAAAAAGCGTTCTGAATATGGGAAAGCTGTGCTAAAAAACCTCTCTGAACGCCTACAAAAGCAGTATAAGAGAGGCTTTGGTGTCGACACCCTTGAGCAAGCAAGGAAGTTTTATCTTACCTATCAAAAGGTTATAAAATCCGACGCACTGAATCGGAAATCTGAACTAACTCCCAGCTTAAACCCCAACCTTTCTTGGACGCATTACAGAGCCCTAATTCGAGTAAAAAGACCGGAGGCTAGGCAATTTTATGAAATTGAAGCAGAGAAAAACCATTGGTCTAGCAGAGAGTTAGAACGGCAAATTGGTAGCTTATTATTTGACCGTCTTGCAAAAAGCAAAGATAAAGAAGGGCTAATGAAATTAGTTCATAAAGGTCAGGAAGTCAGTAATGCTGAAGACGCCATCAAAGACCCAATGGTGCTTGAATTTTTAGGTTTGCCTGAGTCGCATCGATTAACTGAATCTAAACTTGAAATTGCACTAATCAATAATTTGCAAAATTTTTTATTGGAGCTCGGCAAGGGTTTTGCATTTGTCGCCAGACAAAAAAGGCTAACATTTGATAGCAATCATTTCTATGCTGACCTTGTTTTTTATCATGTCATCTTAAAATGCTACGTGATCGTCGATTTAAAAACGCACCCACTGACACACGCTGATCTTGGCCAGATGCTACTCTACGTCAATTATTTTGATAAAGAGATAAAGATAGAAAATGATAATCCAACGCTTGGACTTGTATTATGCACCCAGAAAAGCGATGCGATGGTTAAATATATGCTTGATGAAAAAGCCAATAAAATATTTGCAAGTACATATCAATTTCATTTACCGTCAGAAAAAGAACTAGAGACAGAAATAAAACGTGAACTGAAACAACTTAAACAGGATCTGAAAGAGTAAAAAAACCGTCGAGCACGTATTATAAAAAGGTATGGCGAAATATAAATCATTCTGTGACGGGCTTTTCTCCCAGAAACATATGGCGCATGAAACAATTTTACGAAGCATATCAAAGCAATGAAAAACTGTCAGCAATGCTGACAGAAATTACATGGACTAACCATTTGCATATAAGGTTCAAAGAAAAGAAGTTAGAACCCTTATTAAAAGTTGCCGAAAATTTATGGCTGATTGTGATTTTGAGGATTAAGAGTATGGGTACTAACTACAGTCTGAAAATATGCGAAAAAATTATTGCGCTTTATCGGCAATAACAATTATAAATACAAAAAATTAAATCTTAAAACTAGGAGTGAGTATGGAGATTTTTTTAAACAATTATTCGGAAATTTTATCAAAGGTAACTGACTACATTGCTAATTCTAAGGCGTTATCCCCCTTATACTTGGATAATGATGATTTCCAATGTTATTTACGCAAATACCGCGATGAAAGTAGTTTTGTGATTACACGATTTTACATCCTCAACGAAAAATTTCGAGGCAATGGATATGGAACAAAACTTATCAATGATATTCATCATATAAAAAGTGACTTCGACAAAACAATTATAGATTGTATTGGTAATCCAAGATTAGTTAATTGGCTAATAAGACATGGCTGGTTAATCACGGATGAAACAAAAACCCACCGATGCCCCTCACTGTACAAATCAAAGCCGCGCTCTTAAAAAACTTGTATTGGGCTAATTTATTATATTATTAAAACAAAGCGGTTTTTATTTCGTGCCAAATTCAAATTTACAGAAGAAACGTTACACCAACTAATTAAAAGGATTCGACACATGTTCGACACGCAGAAAGGGGTGCGAACCTTAACACCCCACCCATATAAAATACTATCAATTCATGAACAAATAGCAAACCACGTGCTAAAGCACATCGCTCCATTTGTCTTTGGACACGGGTCAGATTATGACAGCTATGAATACAACTCTGGAACAGCCACCCTTATAGATTTAGGCTGTGGACCTCTAGTATTAACATGCGAGCACGTAGCTACTTCGTTTCGCCAATTCAAAGAGATTCACAAAGACAAAATCAATGCCCAGCTATATATTGGCGGAGCAACAGGCATTGATCACAAAATCATTGCGTGGGATGAGGAACTCGACATTGCCACTCTACAACTAACAAAAGACGAATTAAGTCGAATACCCAACGGTCACAATCTGTACGGCACAAAATTCATTAATGAAGTTTATCTGGGGCCAATCAAAAAAAATGATGTGGTTGTTTTTGCTGGTTTCCCCAGCCAGCCCACATGGCGGTATAAAACCGGCATCAAAAACTTATTCGCATTTCATCCTTGCGTATGCTTTTCTGAAATCGTTTCTATAAACGATGACTACATTATCTGTCAGTCAGACCACATCATTTTCGAAAAAAAAACCAGCCACCAACTTACTCCCATTTATGACCCTGCCGGCATGAGTGGCGGCGCAGCATTTCTTGTTTGTCACAATGGTATTAATTTCTCATGCTCATTTATTGGCGTTATTTCTGAAGGAGAATTCTTAGCGCAAAATTGTCTTAGCACATATGTAATGCTAGCTAAGCGATTAAATAGCGATGGAACCATAAGAGAAAATGCACAATGAAAATCACCAAATCAGAAGTTGAAAAACTAATTGCACCAATACATTCAGCAGAAGGAAAAACCGCGCAAAAATTAAACAACTATCAATGTGATAAATGTAATGTCATGCATTGAATTTTCTGCTAAAAAAAATGAGATAAATTTTGATAGAATTATTCATTCTCTAGTGATTCTTGTACTGTTTTTCGATTTAGATACTGATGGAACCGAATGACAAAATTAAAAGAAATATTATGCAGAAGCATTGAAAATGCTGGCCCACGATATACACCTGGGATAGATCACAATGCGCCTAATCTAGAAATAACTTTTCTAATTGAAAGCATCGATTATCTTGTTAGGGGAAAAAGAACTTCAAATTTATTTAATAAGATACTTTATGAAATGAATAAGAATTTCTTATCGGATAAGAAAATGCTGGGGCGATATATAAGGAGCAAAGATAAAAATATTAGTTCTATTATTAGTTGTATTGAAAACTATTTATCATTAAAGCCAAGCGAAATTTTCGATGATCTGAAATTATTACGGAATTCAGTCAACTATGTATACAGAAAATTAGAGGATAAAAGAGCAAATTTATGGCAAAAAAAAGATCAAGCGGAAGGAGGGCGCGTTAATGAAATTAGCAATGAGCTCTATGTATTAAATAGATGGATTTCTATTGTTAGCGATCTTGATAAAGTTACCAATTCAAAATATTTTGAGCTATCTAATAAACCCTATCTTTTGCTTGGAGGAGAAGCTGGAACAGGTAAAACACATTTACTATGTGATTTGTCGATAAAAAAAATAAATGAAAAAAATCCTGTTTTAATGGTGCTTGCTCAAGAGTTAACAAATGTAACTGATCCCTTTTCTCAATTAGCAGAAAAAACGGGATTTGCAAAGAATAAAATACAATTATTAAAAAAACTATCTGCTCTTTCAGATAAAAGAAATGAGCGAGCATTAATAATTATTGATGGTATAAATGAAGGAGATTACAAAGGGTGGAAAAGTGGTTTTTCATCCATGATAAATGACCTTGCTGCATACCCACAGATTGGTTTAATAATCAGTGCTCGAACTCCCTATGATTATATTTTTTGTGATAAAGAATATAATAATAAAATTATCTCACTTTATCATCGTGGTTTTGATGATATTGAATTTGATGCTGTTACACAGTTTTTTCATTATTATAATATTCCTATGCCAGACTATCCTTTATTGGATAGCGAATTTTCCAATCCACTCTTCCTGAAGGTTGCTTGTGAAGCATTAAGAGAAATTGGTGAGCAATCTCAAAAACGTAGGCGGCTTAACGAAATAGCATCTGGTTTGAAAACTATTACTACTCTTTTTGAAGACTATGTTACACATTGCGCTAAAAGCATAGAAGAAAAATATAATTTGCCACGAAAAATTTGTTGGAACATAATTAAAGGGAAAAAAGTCAAAATAGATGGTGTTCCAACTGAAATCGGAATAGCCACAATAATGGCCAAAGAAGGCCGTGAATGGATTTATCCGCATGAATTAAAAGAAGTCATTCAGAAACATACAGCTTTATCAGGGTTACGTCTTGATGAATTTTATGCGGAATTTCCATTGCTAGGTATTGTTATTTCAGAGATTCGGTGGCTGAAAGAAAAGCAACAAGTTTTCAGGCTGCCATATCAACGTATTAGTGATCACATCATTGCTCGCTCTTTATTAAGAAACCATTTGAGTAATATTAAAAATGAGTCTGAACTTAAAGAGCGATTACAAAATACTAGACTGGGCCAAGTATTTAAAGTTAATAATCCCGAATGGGGGCAATACGATAAGCCGGAATTAGCTGCTGCTATTATCATGGAATTTCCAGAGTTTGTTAAGAATAAAAAATTTATTTCAGAAGATAACCGCGAGATAATAATTTTTTTACCAGAAAAAAATCAATCATTAAACGCTTTTTATCAACCTTTTTTATCAGGATTAACTTGGCGGCATAATACAAATTTCAGCGCATGTACAAATGATTATGTTTCGTATTTTCTTGCATGCAGCTCATTGAGCGCACGAAAAAAAGCTCTTGAGGCTACATCTAATCTGGCTACCCGCAAGGATCATATTTATAATGGACAACGGCTTTATTCATATCTAAGTAAATTTTCTGTGGCTGACAGAGATTTGTTTTGGAGTGAGTTTATAAGAAACTTTGAAACATATTCAATTAGAGAGAGATTGATTAAATGGCTTTCGTCAAATGACTTGACTACGTTAGATGAAAATTCAGTTGATAATTTTTTATATATTTTAAAACTATTTTTATGTAGCTCTGATGAAAGGTTGCGAGATAGATCAACGAAATTAATATTCGATTTGGGATTGTTATTTCCTCATCTGATTTTTAGGCATGCGCTAGAAGGCCTAGATTTTAATGATCCATATCTTTCTGAGAGAGTACTAGCAGCATCTTATGGCGTCGCTATGCGCTTGTATGCCAAAAGAAAAAATTTAAAAAATATTGCCAATTTTGCAAAAGATATTTATCATTTAATGTTCGATGTGAAAGCAAAACATAGTACAACACATTTCATTATCCGAGACTATGCATCAAGCTTGATTCAACTTGCCAAGCATATTGACCCTTCTTCGTTTGATGATACCCAGTTAAAAAGAACCGTTTTTCCATTTCATAAAATGGGTATAACAAGATGGCTGTTGGCAGAGCCTCAGGATGGAGCGATGCCCATGAGCTATGATTTTAGAAAAGACAACGTTAGTAGGCTAGCAAACAATCATGATAAATATAATTTTGAGCACCCCAATCATTCTATTATTGAAAGAAAAATACTTTGGCGAATTAAAAAATTTGGCTTCTCTTTAGAAAAATTTAAAAATATTGACTCATATATTTCTCAAATGCAGCACATGCAATCTAGCGGGCATATAAAAACCTATGGAGAAAAATATTCCTTAATTGCATATTACGAGTTGCTTGGCTTTCTTTATGATAGAGGAAAAGTTTCTTTAAACCACTTGTCGGGTAACAATAGAATTGAACTAAGTATAGATCCTTCTTTTCCGATATACAAAAGCCACAAGAATTTTGTTTCCTTTAAGTTGTTGCGTAAAAGCAAGAATATAGGGAAATGGGTAAAGAAAGGCGGAATTCCAAATTTTTCTCCATATCTTGTAAAAAAGGAAATTAAAGGCATTAAAAATAATGCTATTTTGCTAAATGGAATTTTTTTCGAAAAAAATAAAGAGATTGGCAAGCAATTGTTTATTCATATAAGAGGAGTTTTTGTTAATAAAAATTTAAGAAGTATGCTCGTTGAAGGATTAAAAAAAACACCATTAGAAAGATTAAATATACCCGAGGTTAATAGCTATCGCTATATTTATAGCGGAGAAATTCCTTGGAGTGATAACTTTTATTTATTAGATGCTGAAAATTTAACTGCAACTGAATATTTAATTAAAGACCAGCCTGATGGTTCGAAGTCACATTCATTTTTAACTTTAATGGATGTTCCTGTCGAGATTCCTTATAGTGAATATTCTTGGAATACACAATCTTGCTTAGAAAATAAAATTGGTTCGGTCTCTATACTTTCTAAAAACATGATTGATCACTTTGGATTGTTTTTTAATCCGGATGGAATGAATTTTTACGATAAAATCGGAGAACAGGTATCCTCCATAATTAAATTTGTTGAATCAGATTGTTTTCATAATCATTATGAATTTTTTTATATATCAGAAAAAATCCTACAAGATTATTTAAATGCTAAAAATCTTTCGCTTATTTGGATCGTTACAGGAGAAAAGGCTATCTATTTCGAGGATGATAGAGCCGTACGGGAAAGTAAAGAAGAATGTTTTTGGAAACCATTTAAATATATTAATTTTTATTAGTAATATTGTAATTACCTAACTTTTGTAATCGAGACAGCCAGAGCGCTCTAAAATTGGTGGCCTAGTCTTTGGGCAGCTCAACAGAAAGATCGCTGCCATTCTTCTAGCCAAGTTTTTATAAGTTGATATTTTGTTCCGGAATACTGAAACTGTAATAAATCAGGGTGATTAACTTCAATTAAAGCATAAAATGAAACAGGATAGGTAATATTTTTATTGCATCGATCAGATTGACTCATCCAAATAGAGCGTATTCTTTCTTTTGCTTCTGACTGTTTCATTATTCCTCCTGAAATAGATATCTGGTAGTTCAAGCTGGAATGCGCCCTGATCTGTAAGAATTTTTTATCTTTGAAAATTTGTAGTGTCCTCTGCTCTAGTCGAGTTGGCCATATCACCTGCTAATTTCATTGTGTCACACCCGGCCACATTCACAAGGGCTTCGCAAGTCGCTGCGCGACCCATTGTGAATGTGCTGCGGGTGTGTCTGCTTCAATTAGCAGTCGATATGGCTGCCAATTTAACTGGAGATTATTTTTTATGAATAGCTTAGAGCCTAAAATTTATGTTGCTTGTTTAGCTGCTTACAATAGCGGGTATTTACACGGTGAATGGATTGATGCAAATCAATATGTTGATTCGCTGTATGAAGAAATAAATAACATGCTGGCAAGAAGTCCAATAGGTGAAGCAGAAGAGTGGGCGATACATGATTACGAAGGGTTTGGTGAAGGGGTTCTCTCTGAGAGTACTGGTGTAGAACGAGTAGTTGAATTGGCTAAATTTTTAGTAGAGCATGGTGAGTTGGGCCGAGAAGTTTTGTCACATTTCGTAGGAGATGTGAATTCAGCCCAATCTGCATTGGAAGAAAATTATCACGGCGAATTTTCTAGCGAAGAAGATTTTGCTTATTACGGATACATGAAGTGGATGGAAGAGAAATTCCTGATTACTTGGAATCCTATATTGACTATAAAGCGATAGCGTATGATTTTTTTATTAATGATTTCTTTTCAATTGAGCTGAAGCATAAAACACATGTTTTAGCCATCAGTGATTTTAGATGCCCGCGTAAAGCGGGCATTATTTTCCTATCTGTGAAGGATTAATCTACTACCAATGTTTTGATTGATGGAAATAATTTGCCAACGTCTACTTTTAATGTCTTCGCAATACGAATCAGATTGATAGCGGCAATATTGCGTTCTCCGCGTTCAACGCTACCCATGTAGGTACGATCAAGTCCTACTTCATAGGCAAAGTCTTCCTGAGAGAATCCTTTTGCTTTTCGCAGGTCTCTTATTCGCTTGCCAAGCTTGATAAGTGCAGGATGTTTTTTTCGCATGAACGTAGGGTATTTTGTATATGCTTATAAAACCACGGACTATAAGTATCATTATATCTCGAAACAAACAATCACTTTTAATTTTTATCAATAAAGTTAAATAATATTTGAATTTAAAAACTATCTTATTTATACTTTCGGATTAGCTGAAAACTAGGGATTGCTGTTTGTATTTCTTTGGACGTTGGAGAAGTATTTGAAATAGAGTGCAAGTAAAGCAGTTCTTTAAATTAAGGCGTGGCGTGTGGATGTACCACCATCCGCACACCACTAACCACATCAACCTAACAGGAGATTGACATGGCTGCACATAGCGTAAACGAAATTGCGTCTTTAATAAACAATCAAATTGACTCTCACGAAAAAATACAAGGGTATCTGCTAAAAGCGGAGGCTCTTACTCATGTTGCCTTGGGTGGAGATTTCCTTGATCATGGGCGGCTGATAGTTCATGAGTATTTGGGTGCTTTGTGCGACATTATTATTGAATCAAGGCATTTTAACGAGAGCGTATTGAACAATTTGATAAAAAATAGCAGACAGAATGGCTTGTTAAGCTGACTGCCCCAGGATTCTGGCGAAAACAAATAGGGTAAAAATTACACAAAACAACGCTTGATGAAATTCAGCTCCCGGAGAATTTTTAATGATTGATGGACCAAAGATTAAAAATATAAGTCATATCACTTTTATTTGCCGGGATTTGGAAAAATCAGCAGAGATGTTTCAATTTATTTTTGGCGCAAAGGAGATTTATTCCAGCGGCGATCAAACTTTTTCAATTTCAAAAGAAAAATTTTTCAAAACAGGAAGTTTATGGATTGCAATTATGGAAGGGGAGTCCATTGAAAAAACATACAATCATATTGCTTTTCATGTCGATGAGAAAGATTTACCATTTTTGGAAGAACGTATTCGCAAACTTAATTTAACCATATTGCCAGGTCGAAAAAGAACAAAAGAAGAAGGAAATTCATTATATTTTTATGATTATGATAATCATTTGTTTGAATTTCATACGGGCAATTTAGATATGAGGCTTAAATTTTATAATCTATGAAAACTTTTTTAGTGCTTTATAGCCAAAAACAATCTCATATTTTAACCGATGATATGTTAAATAAGCATATTTATTTTTTAAAAAAACTTCAATCAGATAATCGTCTGTCGATTTGCGGGCCTTTTACGGATAATCAAGGAGCTGTTTTAGTTATTATGGCGGATTCGTTCATGGAGGCAGAAAAAATTATTAATCAAGATCCATTTATCAATCAAAAATATTATGAGAAATATATTATCCACGAATTCATGACTGCTAATGCTGAAAATAATTGGCTTTGTGATCCTAAATAAACTAAATATAAATTGAAAAAATGGAAAATAAAATGCTTATTCAAACAAATAAAAATTTAATGAAATATTTTTTAGCTTTTCTGATATCTTGCTTGTTACCCACGTTTTCAAATGCCTGCACAATTACAATCAAAGATAAAATACATGGCGGAAGATGTATTGATATAGGGAAATACAAACTTTATGCACAAATTTACGGTAAATCAGCGCCTGTTGTGATATTTGATTCAGGTTCCGGTGACGATTCAACTGTATGGAACGCTGTCGCACCAGAAGTTTCTCAGTTCGCACGTGTTGTTATTTATGATCGAGCAGGGCTCGGGAAAAGCGATCCGAAACCTGGAAACGACCCTATTACCTCTAAAAACAGTGTTGAAGCGCTCAAAATATTATTAAAGAAAGAAAACATTAAACCGCCTTATATTCTTGTAGGTCATTCACGAGGTGGATTGAATATGCAACTTTTCGCAGAAATGTATCCTCACGACGTAGCAGGTGTTATTTTGGTGGATTCTGTCAGTCGAAATCAAACTTTTCATGATCCCGCTCCTCCCAAAACCAGTAATTATTATCGCGAAGTAATTAGCTTCGATCAAAGTCGTGAGGAAATAAAAAGAGCTGGAAAATTCCCTGCTGTACCGCTAATTGTTTTAACCGCAACAAAACAGCATGGCGATACAGAGAAAGAAATATTATGGCGGCAATGGCAACACGAAATGACAAAACTATCTCCAGAAGGAAAACAGATATTTGCATGGAATAGTGGGCATTATATTCAAAAGCAGCAACCTGAATTGGTCACAGATGCTATTTATACGGTGATTCAATCGGCTCATTTAATGCGATGAAAATAGCAGCGGTTCCAAATAGTTCCCCTGTGTACTCAAAAGTGAAAATTTTTAGAGGGATTAGATAGAGAGGGTAATATGAGCTTGTTTTGTATCATTTTAAAAGATACTGAAAATTCCAAAGAAAAACGGATGAAATCGCTTGATGCGCACTTAAACTATTTGCGCACATTAAAGCAAAAGAAAGGCTTAATATCCGCAGGTCCGCTAATGAATTCAACGACTGCTGATGCAATACCTTGTGGAAGTATGCTTATTGTCGATTTTGAAAATCAAGAAGCTGTTAAACATTGGTTGGCAGAAGAACCCTTCAATCAGTCTGGTGTTTATCAAGAAGTAGAAATTTATCCTTATTTGGAATTTATAGATCGTATTTAAATTATTTCAGTATATTATTCTGAGATGCATTGAAAATACTGCCACTAAATATTTTCTAAAGAAACAAAATTTAATATGAGCTACCCATTAAGCACAGATAATCGATTATCAAAAATCGTCCAGGATATGCAAGTTAAGTATGGGTGTCACACCATCATTTTATATGGTTCTCGTGCGCGTGGTGAGCCTAATAATACGAGCGACTATGACATTATTGCTATCCGCGAAAAAGGTGACTTTCTTCGTGATTGTAAAATGTATGATAATTTTTATCTTGATGCTTTTATTTATTCAGAAGAAGCTATAAAAAATCCTGATATTTCCCTCGTTCGCATTAAAGATGGAGTTGTCATTCTTCAAAAAGAAAGCATCGGCGATATTTTATTAAAAGAAATTAAAAATATTTTTGATAAGGGCTCTCCTAAAACTGCTGCTTGGGAAAAACATGAAATTATTACATGGACACAAAAAATGTTACAACGAGCTAAAGTAAACGATATTGAAGGTAATTTTCGACTTCACTGGCTTTTGCACGATTTGCTCGAATGTTATTTTAAAATGCGTGATAATTGGTATTTAGGGCCAAAAGAAAGTTTTCGATGGCTAAAAGCAAATGATCCAGCTGCTCACGCAGCATTTGAAACTGCTTTAAAGTCTAATGCGTGTTTTTCTGATGTGGAAAAATTAATTTATCACGTCACTGAAATTGAAAAAAATGAAAATGTAGTGAATGAAAAAACTTGAAGGATAGCCTTGTATTGATAGGGCGAGAAAAGACTAGAATTAAAAAATTCTGTCCCTCCTGCTGTTTATAGTGATGCTAATGATGCATTCCGATTTTTAAATAACTCGAAAACTTCCCAAATGCTTGATATACCATTCTGGAAATTTCCAGTCACGTGCAGATTTTATAAAAGGATTAATATAATCAGGATTAGCTTGTTTCGCCTCAGCAGAAGGTGCTGCCATATAACATATAGCGGGTATCCACTTTTTATCTTTTTCTGTTTCAACCAGCACGGCTTCGGGAAGATATGTATTTCCCATCGTGCCCTGCATGAGCGCTGTTAGAATTCTTTGATGCTTTTCCCTTGTCATAGAAAATAAAACACCATAAACCATAGACGATTCGTCAGGAATTAAGTTGGCAATGGGCTGAATATAAATCTTATATCCATGAAGTTTGGCTACTTCATATTGCAGCGGTAAAAGGTCTTTTTCTTTTAAGATTTCAAGATTGATCCATGATCCATAGAAAAAAGTCCATATCATATTTTTCTCCTCCTTTAGCCTGCCTCAACGAACTGAGAACGCGAAATTTTGTGTCCGTAGTTTTTTTATCACTGAGATTTACTGAAGCCATGAAGGATGCACCTATTCCGCACCCTGTATGCACCCCGCAAAAGATTTTCTGAACTCTCAAAAACCTCGAAACCGTTGCCAGACTTGATCGGGGTGACAAGATTCGAACTTGCGGCCCCTGCCTCTCGAAAGCACGCAGCTTATCAGCCGGAGATTTCCGCTTTTATAACTCATTTCACCAAACAACCCTGAAGCACATTGATAACGCACTCCAGTTGCACTCCAATGTCTTTTTTATGATTATATTATCGAAAAATTATTCATTTAACTCATTGATTATACTGAATGCCGACGGCGTGAATCGAACACGCGACCTACTGATTACGAATCAGTTGCTCTACCAACTGAGCTACGTCGGCGAACCTGTCAAAAACACTCAAACAGAGCGCGAATATTAGGATAAAGGACAAGTTAACGCAATAAGTTATTTGGCCAACAGCCTTCGAAAGGCTAATTTATGACCAGCGCAAAACCGGAAAACCGAGGGTCAGGCTTGCACAATTGCACATTTCATTTCTCTTTGTAAATGGTATTAACACTACTTATTTTCCCCATTAATTGATAAAATTTTTTTTCTTCACTGTTCTCGAATAGTTTCGATTTGCGCACATACCCAATGAATCGCTCAGTGGACAATTGACTTAAAGACATCATAGGCATCGGCATTACTATTCAAGCCTGTAATTAAATAAGGAAATAATATGCAAAAAATTTTTAATTTGGATGATTTTATTTTTATTGATCTGACACATACGTTAACAGCGAATGTGCCGCATTGGGGCATCGATGTTGGTTTTAAATATAATGCGCGGCTTATTCAAAATGCTGAATCTGATGGAGACCTGAAATTTCGAGTACAACGTCTTGAAATGTCTGCAGGAATTGGAACACACATGGATGCACCATCGCACTGTTATGAGCAAGCTGATTCGATTAGCGATATTCCACTCAAAAAATTAATCAGTGTGTGCAGAGTGATTGATGTATCTGATCATGCAGATGAAAATTACAGGATAACAACGGATGATGTTTTTTCTTTTGAAAAAAAATATGGGACCATACCCGAAGGAGCCTTTGTGATTCTTTATACTGGATGGGACAAGCGCTGGGATCAGCCCGAAAAATATAGAAATGAAAAAATTTTCCCGAGTATTTCCGTTGAAGCAGCAAATTTGTTACTTTCTAGAAAAATTGTTGGTATAGGAATTGATACGCTGTCTCCTGATGCATTTGGCTCTGATTTTCCAGTACATCGAGTAATGCTCGGCGCAGGAAAATATATTATAGAAAATGTAGCGAATGCAAACCAACTGGACCCAGCGGATTCTTATGTTTTCGCGTTACCGATGAAAATCATGGATGGCACCGAAGCGCCTGTCAGATTGATTGGGATGAATAGGAAAAAATCTTAGGGGGGGAATCGAGATAAAATTTTCGCAAATTCGAGGCGAATAGTACCGCTATTTAACGAGAATTTGCGGAAATTTTAGCCGATTCTACCGCTTTTTAAAATCATCAAACCAATTGTCAACAGACCCTAATTTAAATGCAATGGAGTGGCCGTTAATGTAGGGTAGGAATTCGGCGTTTTTGACCAAATTTTTGCAAAATCCCAGCCTTGGTATGTTTTACTTAAGTCGGGATTTTTCATTTCATCTGTCGTTCTTTTTCCATCTACACAAACTGAAGAGATTTCACTTTTGTTTGTATTGATATCCCAGTAACTATTTTCACAATCAGCATCACCCATAGCAACTAATCCATAATTGCCTGGATTCATTGTGGTAGCGCTATAAGTGTTTATAAGCTGTCCCGCGTGGATAGAACTCACTAATCCGGCAACAAACTCCGTCGTTGAATTATCAGAAATGATAGAGCCATTCGCATAACAATTAGTAATGATTCCATAGTTGGAATCACTGATTAAACCTCCTATGTATTTACTACTTGAATTACTTTCAGCTGTTATTTTCATACTCGAGTAACTTGAATCGACACTCGTGAAAAGTGACCCGATTAATCCACCAATAGAGCGATTATTTTTACCAATGAGATCTATTTCACCAGTAGAAAAACTGTGTGTAACAAGTCCTCCCATGACAACACTACCCACTAATCCACCAATATTAGAATTGCCATTTCCAATTAAAGAAATTTTTCCGTCAAACGAACTATTTGTAATTGTTCCAGCAAATTGTCCGCCCACTAATCCGCCAAGATCCACACCTTGATCTTTCAATATCTTAACTTCTCCATTAAACGAACAATGGTCGATGGTTCCACCGAGTAGTTGAGCAGCGAAACCTGCTGTATTACTAGGGGTATCATTACCTTGAGTCACGGTACTATTAATGACATGAACATTTTCAATGGTTCCACTATTTAACATATCAACAACAGTCGCAGCATCACTCAGTAAAGCAATCGAGCCAATCGCTGCATGTGTGAGAATGAGATTCTTCACTACAGGATGATTTCCACCAATGGTATAAAAAAATGGAGAACCATCTGTAAAGTTGCTAATTTGATGATTTTGCCCATCAAATGTTCCTTTAAAAGTACTATACAAGCGTGATTGAAATTGATACGGATGCCCACTAAGATCGAGATCTTGATCTAACAAAAAAGTGGTGCCTTCCGTATCTGTGGTGGCGATGCAAACAAACATATGATTCAGATCATCGAAGGTAGAAATATGCGCTGTTTCACCGGCCAAAGGACACTTGTCAGCAAACGCAACTGTTGAACATCCAAACAACGCGAGAAGAATAAAAGCGATAGCACTATGATTTTTCATGGTAATAGATTAATCCTAAAAAATGATTTGTATATTTTGGCCAGAATTATAGCAGGATTCGTTAAAATTCACATCACAGAGAGAGAGGGGTCGAGTCTGGACAATTGACTTAAAGAGAAAAAGGCTGGTTAATGTTGACCCCTTCGTTACAATATATGATTTTAAACGACAGGCAGCGAATGATTCTCCTTTTGATAGGGATAGAATATTGGCATTGCAGACAGCATAATCAATCTATTAGGAAAGCAACATGAAAGAAAGATTGTTGAATCAAAAATTAATTGAAGCGATTGAGAAAGGAAATGTTCCGGATATTAAAAAATATTTAAATGAAGATGTAGATCCAGATGTCACAAATAAATATGATACCCCCGCATTACACTTAATTATCCAATCTGAAGAAATTAATCTAGAAGATACAATTGAGCTTATTGAATTGTGCCTTGTTAAAGGAGCTGATATCAATGCTACAGACAGCGCTGATAATACAGCCCTGCATCGTGCTGTAGAACTTAAAAGCGGATTAAGAATTGTAGAAAAACTTGTAGAACAGGGAATTAAAATTAGATGGCAGAATTTTTATGGGGAAGCGGCTCGTGATATTGCTGAAGGCAATGGATTTAGTGATATTCATGAATTTATAGCAAATCAGGAAGCAATATTTAATGCAAGGATAGAATTGCAAGATCGGATGAGAAATACAGCTGAAGAAGATAAAAATGATGGTGTCGGGGGATTTTTTATAAAAGATGCCACGGAATTTTTTAAAAAAAAGGAAGGGGGGTACGAAGAAAAACCGCCTGAAGAGCAAGAAATAAAAGATATTCAGCCTGCCTGTATCATATTCGCCCCAGCCCCGCCGCTCATAACTTCTTACACGACGTTGCAAGATTCTAGTGCCCTTAAAGGAAAAAAAAGCAGTTATATGGGTGAGAAAGGAATGCTGGCAGAAATTAAAGGAGAAAAGCCTGGGGAAGATGACGTACGACAAAGATCTAAAAAAGGAGTTGGAGGGCTACATGAAATTGTACCAACTGACTTACGGGAAGAAATTAGTCACATTCCTGATGAAGCAAAGGAAAATCCCCCCAATAAACTTCGAAGCCATGTTGCTCAGGTTCAATCGGGCGCTCGAACATCCACAAGATTAACTTTTTTTAAAAAGGAAGATAAAGGCGAGGGTAAGATTGCAGCTCACAGTTATGCGTTTGAAAATAATGCTCATACTGCAGGTCAGTCTAAAGCACATGATGAACTTAGAACAACAGTAAGAGCAGCATGTGAGAAAAAACTTACGGGCGAGAAGCTTATTGTTGCTACTGTCAGAAAGCAATTTGAACTGATGGCATATCCCGAAGATATGCTTACGGACACAGGTTTAACCGGGAACGTTTCTACGATACCTGATATTGGAGAAATTAAGGCTCCCGATCCCAATGATGCTGTACAAAAGACATCAAGTCGTTTTAGGTTGGCTGAAAGGGTACACATAGGACGTGAACAAGCTAAACAGCGGCTTCGCACTCTCAAACGCTCGACACCAGGTTTAGAGCATGAAGGGAAGTCCGAAGGCCAAGAAAATTCGCCTACAAGAGTCGCTTCGCCGAGCCCGCCGCGCAGATCATTATTTTTTACCAATCCACACCCAACGCCAGAGCCTCTTCCAGGTTTTCCGGGAACACATCCTGTAGCAAATCAGGCAGCTTGGGTGACTGAACCTTTGCGGTTGAAGCCAGATGAGCATTCCCGATCCACCAGTACAGTTGAGAGAACACATAATGCAATTGCTAAGCCAGCCGGAAGAAGTGTGCCGACCCGTTCAAGATAAGTTCCTATCCCGCTTGGAGTGGTAGGATGCAAAATATTCCAAGTATGCTCAGGGTCAAGTCTGGACAATTGACTTAAAGAGAAAAAATGCTGGTTAATGTCAATTGTCCAGACTTGACCCCTTGGTTACAACTGGAGAAATGTATATTGGAAAAGTGCAATGACATGAGCAGCCTACCTGCTGTAGAAATTATCCCAATTCGAGCTTTTAAAGATAATTATATCTGGCTTGGTATAAATAGAGATGCTAACGCGGCTTTTGTCATTGACCCGGGTGATGCCACACCCGTGTTAAACATTTTGCGCGAGATGAATTTAAATCTGACGACTATTTTAATTACGCACAAACATAATGATCATATAGGCGGTGTTGGTGATTTATTAAAACAGTATCCCAGTGCGAGCATCTATGCGAATCCTCTTAGTCACGTTTCTTCGGCAACACATTGGGTCGGTGAGGGTGATTTTGTCGATTTGGTTGATTTTTCTTTGCGTTTTAACGTGCTTGCTGTTCCTGGTCACACACTGGATCATGTGTGTTATTACGATGAAACGAATCATCTTCTCTTTTGCGGCGATACGTTATTCGGTTCAGGTTGCGGTCGTGTTTTTGAGGGAACCTTTGAAGAGATGTATACGTCTCTCAATCGATTGCAACGATTACCTAACGATACACTGATTTATTGCGCGCATGAGTATACACTTTCAAATTTGCAATTTGCAAAACGAATAGAGCCCAATAATAATTCCATTCAACATCGTATTTTTGAAACAGAAATATTGCTTTCTCAAGACAAACCGTCCGTTCCTTTTTTATTAAGCATTGAAAAAGAAACAAATCCATTTTTGCGATGTACTGAAGCGGTTGTTGTGGAAACCGTTGAGCAATACAGTTCTAAAAAATTAAATACACCGTTAGACGTTTTTGCCGAAATGCGGCAATGGAAAAATACATTTTCACCTGCGCGGTAATGTTATGTCGAAACGGAAACTCCCAATTCGATGGCAAACACCGCGCGCGATAAAAGGCACATAGTCATTACTACTGAAGCAATTATTTTGCATTGAACACGCGTATTGATTTGATATCTTCACCATTCGCTTTATAAAATACCGCAATTCGATATTTATCAGGCATGCTTAAAATAGCTTCTGTCGGTGTACCTGCCACTTCCCAAAGCCCTAACGTCGCCACATCGAGAGCGCCATTTACTGCTGCTCTATCAGTGGATTTTGTCGGCTTTTGCACTTCAAATATTTCTTCAACCACCACATCTTGTTTATTGGTTTTTTGTGAAACAAGAGACACGCCTGTTTTCATCAAACAGGTTCGTGTACGGCATTGTTGAAGTTCTTCAGCGGATGTTCCTCTTTCCTGAGAAGCCATATAAACCGAACAGGATGATAAAAAAAGACTACCCAATAAAATAATTATCTTTTTCAATTTTATATTCGTCCTTTAAAAAAGACTGGTTTTAACAGCAGGCAATATTTTACATTGATAAAACGTTGCGCTGGATTCCGAAAACATCGAAAGATTGAAACCATTGATCGCTGTCTGATGTGGCGAATATAAATAAATGTAATTTGTTTTTAGATTATTTTTATTTGCATATTCAACTGCTTGATTTTCCATTTCTTGATATGCACCGCTGAAAGTAAGCGATCCTTTAAGTTGATTCATGAAAACAGTGCCGGACTGTTTGTCTACTTGTCTGCAATGCCATTCAGGCGAAACGGGCATCCAACCTACTCGAGCCGCATTACCATTAGCCAGTTTAACGTCGCTGACTTTTTTTATGGACGTAGAATCATGGGTCAATTCTACGGAACACCCTGTAAACATCGTTGCACAAATAACACTCAAACACCCTGCGGTGGCTAATTTTTTCATAACGTTCCTTTCTATCAAAGTTAGAAAAACGGAGTGTACTAAGAAGCCCAGAATAAATCAATTATTGATCACGTTAAACAAAAGAGGCTAAATATTGTCAGGTTCGGGAGAGGCGGGGTGCACGGTTTCAGCTGTTCTCTGCATAATTAAATTTTCTTTATCTGAGAATATTTTTTGCCAAACAGTATTGAGAGTACAGTTTTGTTTTTCTTCCGATTCGGAAAATTCAAGCCAAGTTTGATCTTTATCATTTTGATAATCAAAAAAATCAGCGGAATGTTGGGTAATGCCAATTTGCTTAATCTTGACAATATCATTTTCAAATTTAAACAGGATGCTTTTTTCATTATCGTTATGCAGATATGAAATTGTTTGTATAATGTGTGTTGTGCTAAATATACAGTACATAATTGTCAGCCTATCCAAATGTTGGCTATTTTTCATTTTAATTAAACAGTCGATTAATTCTTTTAAATTGTGACAAGTGGTTTCTAAATTGTGACAGTAAGTATGAAAAATATTTAATAGGTATAGTTGATTTTCTTTATTTTTTACGAGAATAACATCGTTATCAGGCATTATGGATGTTATTTTTTCGTCTTCGCAAAATGCGGGTGTTTTGCTGAATGCGGTTTTTTGAAGATTTTTAAAAATGCGTGGATGCGTTATTTTGTTTAATTTCACATCATTACAATCTAGGTAACAGCAAATGGCACGAGGAAATTTTTCAGGTAATTTTTTAAAAAGAAGATGCATTCGAAACAGGTCAGAAGCCATCGTGAAAAAAAACTTATGTTGATCATCGCCCAATGAAACCAATTTTTTTATCAAATTATTTATTTTTTTATCATCTTCATCGACTATGGCGAGCGAGTTATAATCTTTTATTAAAATATTTTTTTGCTTGAGGGTTTTTTTTATTTCAGAATTTAATGTTTTCTTATCAGTCCAAAAATGAAGTTTATAATAAAAGCGAAATGGCGAATGTTGAATTTGATCAGCTAATCGCACAAGATTCTGAGTTACTTTTTCAGGAAGATTCCCATCAGTTGAGAACCAAATAGTATTGATGATGATGCGAGGATATTTAATTCTTTGTATTATCGCGACAGGGACAATAAGAAAAAAATACAAGAGAAATAATTTTGATGAGATGATCGTTAAAAGTATATTCATGTCGATAATATTAATCATCAGGATACTGGGTATGAGCCCGTAAAAAAACTAATAATTCATGATCTGGCAAATGAATTAAGTCTTTCTCTATTTTGTGAGTTACCAAATCATGCACGTGCTTATTGATGTGTTGAAATAAGAGGCCACTCATATGAGGCGAAGCAATGATGATAAGATTTTTATACGCCTGGATATTTCTGCCATGATCAAGTTCTTCAGCAATTTCTCTGGAAAAAGCATCAATTTTTATTTCTTTTGGATCGGATGGTTGAGAGTATGCGCCATGTGTGGTACCACTTGATTTATAATGGCCCGGTTTATCGGATGTTAAATCAATGTCCCTTAGTTTATTCTCAAGGTGTCTGATCTCTTTGAATAAAGTCAATTGGTCAGAGCCTTTTTTATATTGATATATTCGGCAAGTATTTGAATCAGTATTTACAACCCATGCTGTATTATTTGAAGACATCATTTGTGCTCCATTGTGTTACCATAGCTGGTTCTTTAAGAGAATTAATAAAAATTATAACATGGTTGTCTATACTTTATTAAGGACAATATGATGAAGCATACATGTATGAACCGCGTTAAAGATAAAGTAGCCATTGTGACAGGTGGAGCTTTAGGCATCGGAAGATCTGCGTCTATACTGCTAGCGCGAGAAGGAGCAAAGGTTGCTATCACAGATATAAATCAGCAAGAGGGCAAGAAACTTGCTGAACAAATAAAACAAGAGAATGGTATTGCCGAATTTTGGTTGATGAATACAGCGAATGAAAAATCAGTCAGTGATACATTTAGTAATATTGCAAATAAATTTGGTCACATTGATGTTTTGGTCAATAATGCAGGTATTGCGGGAGTCAATAAACCTACTGATGAGGTAACAGAAGAAGAGTGGGATGCAGTGACTGCTGTGAATGTAAAAGGCGTTTTCTTTTGCACCAAACATGTTATTTCTTATATGCGGAAACAGAATGGCGGAAGTATCATTAATCTATCTTCTATTTACGGTTTAATTGGAGCGCCAGATTTGCCCCCGTATCACGCCTCTAAAGGTGCCGTTACTTTAATGACAAAAACAGATGCGCTATTGTTTGCTAAAGATAAGATTAGGGTTAATTCAATTCATCCTGGTTACATTTGGACGCCTCTTGTTGAGAAACTAGCAGAAAAATTTGAAGGTGGAAAAGAAGCATTTTTAAAAACGGTAAACTCTCTACATCCCCTTGGGCACATTGGTGAGCCAGATGATATTGGTTATGGCGTTGTTTATTTAGCTTCGGATGAATCTAAATTTATGACGGGGAGTGAGTTGGTTATAGATGGTGGTTATACTGCTAAATAATCTTGAGATCTTAATTTAATTGAGGAAAATATATTTATGTTTTATGAATGACTATTAACCCTGTTCGCTGGACTTAATGCAGCAGGGTCCAAATAAATCTATTTAAAGGAAATATTACATGACATCTTCACGATTTTTTTCAATTAAAATAATCACAGAAGGGCTTTCTTCCAGCATCCAGGTCAGCGATGAAAAAGAAACTGTTGTTCTTAATCTTCCTGTTGATCCAATGGATAATACAGTTCCTGCTGTCATTAGCGCCGAAGCATTAGCACGTCTTGGTAATGATAAAGACCAAGTGTTGGAATTACTCTCTGGCTTTATGCTAAATCACGTGGGTGCGAAACAATTTCTCATCGTTCCAACCGGCACTACTCTGAAAGGGTTTGTTCCTGCAGAAGAATCAAAAGCATTTGAGCGGTTACGTCATTGTAGTCGCGAGCAATTAGTTAAAGAAACGGGAGTTGTATTAGCGGAACGTGCAGACTTGGTAGCCAGATTAGATGATGAATTTAAATTTACTACTGGCGAAGCAAGCATACAGGGCGAAGAAGGTGATACTCACTATCGTGAAAACTGTATGTTTTTAGAAGGGCACGCTCAATTTCTTCAAACTAAAATGGCAGAATATAAAGAAGAAGATGTCGCTGGCATGATGGCGCGCTGTAAAAACAAAAATATTACACCTATTCGTATGGAAGAAAAAACAACACAACATCTTTCTGGATTTATGCGCGCATTTCGCATGGACAATGGGTTTGCTTATTGGTCCGATGAAACAATGAATCAAAATATTTTACCGATCGAATTATTTTCTGGATCAGATGCAACTGAACAAGCAAAAAATCGGAATATTTTTCTTCTCGCGTATCTGTTTAATAGAGCAAGTAGCAATTTAACCGATCAAAAAGAGCTTATTATCATAGCGGCGCGTGATCGTGAAACTCATTACGAAGCCTTGGGTTTTGAAAAATTTCCACGTGATGCCGCAGATGAATACACTCTTCTGGTTGGACCTCCGGGCCAACCAAAGCCGGCATTGGTGAAAACAAAGACATACTTATTACAAAACGTTGCGCATTTACGAGCACCTAAACTGCCGGAAGGCGCTCGGCTTTTTTCTGGGAAAGCTCACTTATGGCCTCATGTCAAAAAAGGTTTTGATGAAGTTAGACCTAATAACAATGAGAGTTATCGCCATAGCTATGGCAGAAAGCAAACAGCATAAAAAAAGGATTATATATGACGATTAATATTGGCGATCCCGCACCTGATTTCATTTTAACTTCAGATAAAAATGAAACTATTTCATTGAAAAATTTGCGCGGTAAAAATGTGGTTTTGTATTTTTATCCGAAAGACAATACACCCGGTTGTACTCGTGAAGCCTGTGATTTTCGTGATACTGTTAAAGAATTTGAAAAACACAATGCAATCATTTTGGGTATTTCAAAAGATTCGCCCACCAAACACCAAAAATTTAAAAAGAAATATGAACTGCCTTTTACTTTACTGGCGGATGAAACAGGAGATGTCTGTCAAGCTTACGGAGTGATCAATAAAAAAAGTTTGTTTGGCAATACTTTTTTAGGCATTCAGCGTTCAACTTTTTTGATTGATGCAGAAGGGAAAATTTCCGCGATTTGGCGAAAAGTAAAAGTAGATGGGCACACACAACAAGTGCTTGATGAACTCGTTACTTATTCAAAATAATTGTTACAGAGCCGCGACCGTGAGGGAGCGTCACAGGTCCAAAAAAAACAACAGTGGTGCTAATGATCAATATCATAAATTAAACGCTTGTGACGCTCCCTGACGGTCGCGGCTCTGTTTGGAGTGGTGTTGTCGCGTAAATCGAAAATGTCGAAGCACTGTCCAAGTAAGTCGTCATTGCGAGGAGCGCTTTTTGCGACGAAGCAATCCAGGGGATTTTTGCAATGTCTTTCTGGATTGCTTCGTCGCAAAAAGCGCTCCTCGCAATGACACGGTAGGATCAACATTTTCGATTTACGCAACAACGCCGTTTGGAGTGGGTCATATAAGCCTCCAAATAAAGCGTAAGTAGTGATAAAATAAATAGATAAAATTTGTATCTGAAAGAGGAGTTTTTTTATGAAAACAATGTTAGCTCTAGCAACTGCCGTCATCACGTTAATTTGTTCGCCACTTGCCGTGTCTGCAAGGGCAAGTGCAGAACCCAACTCAAAACAATATGTTACGATATTCAATCTGTTAAGCGATGCAAATCGTGAAGATAATCAATCAGATTTTGATGTGAGTTATTTAGATCGGAATAATGTACCCGTACAATGCTGGACACAATCCATCCCATTTAATACGGAACCTTACAGTGCTGGCGCAGGAGGGCGGAACGGTTGCAAGTACCAAGATCAACAAGGTGGAATTTATCAAATCAAGATTAATCCCAAACCGATCGCAGGAACAAGTAATGTTTTATATCAACCCATCGATTACACGATTGATACAAACCAATATTTAACTCTCCTTGTGATCACACAAAAAACTCCACCGACTTTTGATCCCAAAACAGGTAAGGTTGTACAACAAGGAACAATAAACGTGCTGAGCTTTGTGGCGCAGCCACCAGCTTCATCACATCCCAAATAAAGAAATAGGAGCTTTCTATGAAATTTATTAATACGATTCTCGCTGTGGGTTCAGTGATTTTCACTTCCACTCTTTTTGCGAATCAACCTGCTGTGCCTTGTCCGACGGTTGATCTCATCACAGCAGTCTATGCACAAGTGAATGATGCTCTACCGAATGGTCCAACTTCTTATATTGTCAGCAGCGACCCCGTTGTCCAATTTGCTAATCGATTATGGGCTGTAAAAACAATTGTTCCTGCGCGCAGTCAGGAAGATGCAGTCAAACTGGCTCAAGTTGTTGTAAAAGAAACAATGGCACAGATAACGGCTAAAGCTATTAACATACCCATACTTAAGCAATATGGGTGCGAGTATTTTTCTCCTAGAGCATATGTTTACGCAATAACCAACCAATAACCAATACGAAATAAATTTTTCTAACTTCGTCCCGCAGACAAACTCTGGGACGAAGAAGGTTTTTCATCCTCCAAAGATTCCGTATGTGGATTAGGAATATGTAAGGGAGGTAATGCATTGGCTTCAGTTACTTTTTTATAAACATTTTCAGCGAGTTTTTTACCTGTTTCTTTTAACGCATTCATATCATTTGCTTGAGCCGCTTTCAGCAATGCAGTTTGATTTTCCCGAATTTCATCGATGACACGATGTCTAAATGAATAACTGCTCCGTGCGCTTTGCTCATTATTGAATAAATTGAAATGCAATCCTTTCTCTTGCAAGCTTAAAGTCAAAACAGTTGCAGCAGTCTCTCGTTGTGCTTTAGTCAAAGAGGGTAATATATTTTCCAATATATGGTTGATGGGCATACGTCCAGTATTCGCATTCACGTCAATATCTGTTGATTTAAAAAATTCAATTTGATTGGGTGCAATTTCTTTTACACGTTGAGGATCTGCTGCATAGGCTTGAGCGAGGAAGGGACCTATTTCTGCTTCTAAACAGCCATGTTGTTCAGGCATATTCATCAAGGTATCGCAAGCTTCTGCATTAGTTTGATTGTGGACGTTAACTATTGCTGTTTGCTCTGGCTTGTTTGCTTGATCCACTATGCGCGCTATTCCTAAACAGGCAGAGGAGTCCTCATCGGCAGGAAAAAATGGTTTATTATTGCCAAAAGTATTGATATCTCCCAGATGAAAAAACTCATGGATACTCCGAGAAATAGCAGCAACATCAGAGCCTTTTACGGCCACTTCTATATAACTTATATATCCTTTGCCACGCGGATTTTTATGTGTACCTGTCCAACCACCGGTATTTTTGCCTCGTTCAACGCTTTTTCTATTTGAGAAAGCAATTATACTGTCTCCCGTTTTCGCAGCTTCTATTCCATTTTGTATACGTGCTTTTGAAAACTCTAAGTGTTCTGAATCACCCGTTAGCAACTCTTCCATCACTTTTTTCCCCTTAGCGAGTGACTCAGGGGAATCTGCATAAAACGGAATATCATTGTAAAAATACTGTTGATAAACTCGCTTGCGTCTCTCAAGCGTTGTGCTTTTTGGCAACGGATAATAAGTGGCTTGATTTCTGCAATACTCCACACTCCTTTTAAAAAATCGACCTCCACCCATTGCAGTATTCGTTGCACCCATTAATAAAGCAGCATCGCCCATTGATTGCATCGTGGGTAATTCACCACTCCATAAGTCTGGAGCTGTACCCATCGCAGCAGTTTCAGCTGCTTTTTCAGCGACGACTTGAGCCTTTGTTAAATGCGGAGTGACTATGTTAGGTCCTTTTTTAAGAACACGTCCCAACAGGGTTGCACCTGCTTTTCCTGCAACGCTAACAGTTGCACCCACCAGTGCTGCATGACCAAATTCTTTTAGAAGAGTTTTACCGTGTTCTTTTAAAAATTCTTTAAACGAAAATGAACTATCCGGATGATCTTTTTTATATTGATTGTAAGCACGATTGGCTTCACTAATGAGAGCAGGGACTGCAAAAATAGCCGCGCCTCCGACCACCGTGACCGCCCAACCCCATGGCGCGAATTTACAAAGTTTACTGATCACTTCGATCGCTTTTCCCGTTGCAACAATCACTGGCATATCACCTGCAAGACTTGCGATGTTGCAAGTCAATCGGTCTAGCGTATCCAATTCAGACATATCCAAATCAGATGTTGTATCAGCTTGCAGTAATGCATTATAGGAGCTTGCTTCTAAACCTCGATTAATCAGATCTCGAACAGTTGGTTTTTTATTTTTCTCACCTTCGATAGCGGGTTTATCTTCAGGTTCAGATTGCGTCAATGGAGAAGAATCAAAAGATGTCGAATCATCTGCATTTTCAGATAACTCTCTTATTTTTTCGTTTAATTCTTGGGCGGCGATCTCACATAAGCGTGCATTTTCTTCAGGAGATCGTTCTTGAGATGGCATCAAATAATCTATTATTTTTTGCGAAGCTTCCAACAAATTCGTTTTAGCGTGCTCCAGTTTTCTTGCATTCGTGAAGGGGAGGGTAACACCCGAATTAAAAGATTGTTTTTTTGTTGTTTCTAAACTGTGACGATCGGTCGTATTCAAATGTCCCGCAACACTTTGCATGGTTGCACCCGTCACCACACTGTGTTGTTGTTTTGTTACATTTTTCTGATTGATTGTCACAGTGGCTTTGGTAAATACATTTTCTTGTGATGAATCTGATGGAGATTCACTTGAAAAGTTAGCCCGCATCTCGCGCACATTCGTAGAGAAACCAAAACCACTGTAATGCTGCCCGAGATTTCTTACACGATGGCTGGTGACATGTCCAATAGTCGCATGAGGTAATTCTAATTTGCTACCTGTCAGTGTTGCATCGCCAATGTATAAACTACTCGCATCTCTGCCTGCAAAATACGCCGCGCCATCTGCGATATTTCTCGCAGAACCTGAACCTTGATAAACTGAAACATCACCGGATGAATTGACAGAAAAATGTTGATTGCTCATTTTTACAGTATCAGGAACCGATTCCAATGAAAGCGTATTAATTCTACCCGTGTGTTCATCAGCAGCACATCTCACCGTTCCTGAAAAATGATTGACATCATAAATCATAACGCCATCGGTTGTTAAAGTAGGCGAAAAATAATGTTGCCCATGATGACTTTCCCGATTAAAACCGACACCGACGCTGAAACGTGTTGCAGCATCCATTCCCAGGTCGAGTGAATAACTCCTTGTCACATCGCGCCAGGAAAGTTTTGAAGGCGCACCCTCAACAGTGTCAGCAGATAATAAAAATTTATCATCTGCATGCCATTCAATGCCTCCTCGGATAGAAACAGAAGGTGCTGTGATGGAAATAGTATTTTGATTGACTCTTTCATTAGCAGCGAGTGTTTGTTGACGCATATGTCTAACATGTTCGGTCGTTTGAGTTGTCACTTTAAGTGAATCAAAACCGTGACGCGCACGCAATGGATTAATAGATTCTTCATTGATGCATTTAGCCAGCGCATTCACCGCTTCCAATCCTTCAATACCCGCATTCCAACTTTTGACTAATGTTTCATAGGTATTTTCACTATTCATGCAATCGTTTATCAATTCCACCAGTGGTTCATGCACAAGTAATTCTTTCCACGATTTCATCCATTCTGTTTTGGATATATTTTTCTTTTCGAAAAGGCGCATCAATTTATGACTCACTTCAAAACCATTCACAAATATTTTTGTTTCAAGAGTGCGTTCTCTTTTTTCAGTTTCCAGTTTAGTGCGATCCAATATGATTGCAGTATCTGACTGGCAGGAAAAATTTCCTTTATTATTTTCCGGTCCATCTACACTGATTCCAGTTAAATTCATTGGGCTGATTGCTTTCAGTGAGGTATTTCCACCGCCAGAAAATTGAGTAGGAGCAGCACCTTGTCGCTTGGAAGAATAATATTTTCCGGGATTGCCGGGTTGTACGCGTTTAGTTGAGCGATGCGTTACAGTGCTTTCCATTGTCATAGAGCCATTTGCAATTAGGTTTTTCGCAACAGGTGCTGTGACTGTAAGAGATTTTCCAACAATGTCGCCTGTTGTGTGTATTTGAATGGATCCTGTTTCAGAGGAAATGGATGCGCCGAAAACTTCTTCTGATGTTTTACGCGTGACTCTTCGCATATGAACGAGTTTTTGCAAAGTAGATTTTCCAGAGCGGACTGTCACCTGAGAAGATTTAATCACTTCAGCGGTTGTGGCTGTTAAACTGCTCGCTGTGCCTTCGACATTTCCTTTAGCACTGAGCAAAGCATTGCCCTGCAAGTTGACATGTCCCACGTCGAGCTCAAGACCGACCCCATTATGGATTGCACCATCACCACCTTGAATGCTGCCGCGATTTAAGCCATTGACTGAAGACAATACATGAAGATGTGCTTCCGGATTTTCTTGTGTGATTTTGATATGTTCGGATGATTGAATGGGCGCTCTGACAGTCAGATCACCATTTCGGGTATTAATATCCAATGACGCAGAACCCGTCATATCTTTATCAACTTGAACGGAATCCGCATCGATGGTAACAGTGGGAGCATTTAAATTACCGTTTGCATGCGTAAAATTTCCATCTGCTTGAAAGTGCATCGATTGTGATGCTGAATGCGATGCATAATTGGTTATATTCCTGCTCGATTGAATAGTAGAAGTAGGTGCTGTAATAGGGGAATACAAATCAAGACTTCTTTTTGATGAAATAGAGAGAGGAGCAGTGGATTGTAACTCACCACGCACATCATCCACTGCGCGAAATGTACTGTCTATATTTCTCCACACATCATCAGGCGTCACGCGGTTGAAACCACTGTCTTCACCAACGGTGGCAGTCATCTTTTCGCTGACGCGATAATTTCTATTGCGAGTAAATTGTTCTTTGGAATTAGCAGTAAATTCAGCAGTGCGAACGTCGGATGAGCCAAAAAATTCAACATCTCGCCCAGTATAATCTACTGTATTACCCGTAAATCTTCCGTAATGGTAACCATGATTTGCATCTAACTTGTGTTTACCTTGGATAGTTGTGGTTGAAAAATCCATAACCGTATCACTTTTCAAGGTCGTTTCACCGCGCGAATCCATTTTTACATTCGGATCCAGAAATATTTCCTCATCCAATAAAAATTTACTGTTATCTGCAATTAAATGGGTGGGAGGATTTTTGTGTTCTTCTGCGGGAACATACACAGCCTGTCCAGAGGATCTTTGTTGTTCTGCCGACTCCATTAAAGATTCACTTTTTTCTCCCGCAGTGAGCGTGCGACCAGACACAACCCCATGGCAAATTTCCGTGGTGGAACCTGTAGCAAGAATGAGATCTTCAGCACGAATAGTTGAATCGTGTAAATTAATTTTTTTAGAATTTTTCAGATGATCTACATTGACTTCTGCAGACCCTACAATAGATCCATCATTGTTTAGCGTTTTTGTTTTGACTTTTCCATTTTCAAGTTCAAGTCTGCTATTTTCATCCAATGAGATACTGGTTTCATAATCATAATCTGTATTTTTCTCATGAAATGCGGAATTTTCACTCGTCATTTTTTTTCCAACAGATTTTCCGCCGTCTTGCACATACGTTTCGGCGTTATAGTAGTGCACATCTTCATATTTTAATTGACGATGACCCGCGTAAGTCGTACCACAGTCAAGCATCGCCTGACCTTCGTATTCACCTTCAAAAGCTGCTCTGACACCTTGAAACATTCGATAATAAGCGTATTGATGCTGATAAATCGCAGCATCCATCGTATGATCAAATCGAACAAAATGTTGTGAAGTGGAATGACCAAGCACGCTCTGTCCTGTTTCACCATTGACAAGACCTTCTTCATTTTGCTGAGGCAGAAAAAATTTAATATTGCTCAAGAAAAAATGATAAAGATCACTCGCTGGAATTTTTTCGAAGAAATTTTTAAAATTTTCCCACGATGTTTTGTGAGAGAAGTGCATTTTCATTTTTGAGAGAAGCGTCCATGACTCTTGATAAAAATGTTGCGCATTCTCACGGGTTGCTTTCCAAGCTGCTTCAGCAGTGGGGGCATTTTCCCAGGCTTTTTCGATTGCTTCACGACTGGGAAGCATCGCATAGTCATCACGCATTTCTTTTTGAAGTCGTTTGACTTCCCAAAAAAATGATAAGTATTCATGTCTCGGTAAATGGTAGAGATAATCGAGCAAATGCGAGGCAACATTTGAATCTGTGATATTGTTTTCTTCACAATATCTCGCATAACTTTCCCTGATTTTAGCTTGATCGGCCCATACGTGCTGGATTAAATAATAAGTCGCCATGAGCAGTGAAAAAGTATTTAATACTTCTTTTTTCAAATAATTTTCAGTATGAAATTTTATAAAAGGAAATAATTTCGCAGGATCTTGTAATGCTGTGGTGATGACTTGTATGGGATTGAGATGATAGAAATAATCTTTGTAACCCAACGTCAATAAATAGTGTCTATCTATTCCGCCTTTAGCAGTTAAATCACCCGGTTCTTCGACCAGTGTATGGGTTGTATATTGTTTATTGACCGTCATCGAACCACGATTAAACCAAAGAGGCGCGACCACTTCTGCAAGATCGGTTGTAAGAGTTCCGGAATGGGTCGCGCGATAATTACAACGAATATCGAATTCACAAGTGTCAACATTTCCAGTGTTATTAAATTCCTCACCAGATACTTTAAATTTTTTGAGATGTACATCTGCATCAGTATCCATTTTTTCTGCGGTTACAGTGAGTGTCGTGCCCGTGATTTTGCTATAGCGGGTTGCAGTAAATACTTCTTCAGTTTGAAAAAGTGAATCTTCCGAATGAATCAAACCAGAATGCTCAACTGTCTTGGCTTTCACACGACTTTTTATGACATTGACACTGGCCAATGGAGTTGTTTTAAAGGTTTCACTGACAGTGATCGAGCATTCTTCAGATTGAACAAGATGGCCTTGTATTTCAGTATTCCGTGTAATAACCATTTTGATATTAATAGTGGCTTTGACTGTTGCAGCAAGATGAAAATTTCCTCCTACCGTCATAGCATATTCTTCGCCGCCTTCAATTATGACAGGGTGGTTGATCGTCATGTCACGATCGATTAAAAAATGTGTTCTCGTTAATTGAAGCAATCCATCGCAGCGAAAATTTCCGGCTGAAATATGATTATCAGAACCTCTTATTACGGAATTCATCAAAATCAAAAAATCATGGCGAGTGGTCACCGATGAATGATCCAGTGTTACTTCACCTGTAAAATGAGTGACGTTTCCATTTAATTTGCTATGAAAAATTTGCACGGTCTCTGGCAGTAGGGCTTCAAAATTGAATTCATGCACGGCATCCCATTCTGAATGATCCGCAGAAAAAGATTGTCCCGTGTAAATAAATTCTTCACTGGTCACCACTGCATCCTGCAAACTCATTTTACCTTGAACAATAACTTGTTTCGCATGCAGTGATTTAGCACTATCATCATATCGAATGCCATTTATCCGCATCGTCGCATCGGGTTTAACCAATATATCCGCATCAGTATTAAAAAAACTTTTTTCGAGAATAAATTCTCCAAGAATACTGTGTACACGTGCATTTTCCCGGAAAGATTCACAAGACGATTCATCCAATACAACGCGGCCATTTGCAATAAACATTCCAACGTCAAGTTGACTATGGCTTGCTGTGAGAGTGGATCCTTTTTTTAATAAAAATACATTATCACAATGCGTTTTTGAGTCATGTATGGTTAGGTGGCCAGAGCTAGTCACTTTTTGAAAATGGAAATTTCCATCGTGAAAAATAACGTTGGCATCGGCATGAATGTGGCAATGATTAATATCGACTTCTTTGTCTTTTTCAACATGGAATAAATAATTACAAGCATCGCTGAAGTGCCAATCTGTGACTTGAATCGATTCAGTTTGATGCAACGACATATTTTGCTTAGATACAATTAATTCGGCTTGGATCGATGATTTTCCATGTACAGTCATTTCAGCATTTTGTTCAACTTGTTTTGCCGTTAATGCGAAGGCTTTATTTACGGTTATTTCACCTTCTTGAAATGAGCAAGTCTCTTCAACATTGACCGTCAATTCATCACAAGTCATCGGTTTAAAGCTAACAAGCGAACGAGCTTGATAGTGGATTTTTTTACAGTCTGTTTCTAAATCCAGACAAACAGAATGCTTCGCTTTAACGTGCAATGCTTCACATTCTATTTTTCCGAAAATATTCACTTGATTTTCGGTGTAGCACTCAATCGTAATACCAGATTCTTCATGTGTTATTTTTGCTATTTCTTTTTCACCATCAAGAATACTGATCGTTTGATTGAGTGGCGGAATATCTTTACTGTTGAGAACATATTCACGATTAGAGTTAAGTGTTATCTGTTGGGTTCTGGTAGAGAGCATAAAACAAATTCCTTTGATTTCTGGATCCCGCGCATAAAGCGCGGGACGACGAAGAGAGGGTGAGTGTTATTACATGTTTATTTCATTAAATTAAATTTAATTTTTTACTAATCCTCTTGTCTCTTGTGCGGGTGGAATATCATTAATTACTCGTGGAGACGCTGGGGGAGAGTTTTCTTCTGGGATAGGAGTAAACACATTTCTACGTGAAATAGAACCCCTGGATAGAACAGGTAGTTCGTCTTTTTCTACTAAATCATGCAAGCCGCTATTTTCTTTCACGAGCGTCTGATTTTTTTTCGTCTGTTGGGATAGCTTTACCTCGAGTGAATCCACTTTTTTTTCAAGCTGTGTATTTTGAGCAGAGAGACGTTCGACTTGTTTGTCTTTTTCTATGGTGGCTTCGGCATTGCGCTCTTTTTCATTTTTTTCACCCGCGGCAATTAAATGATCCATGGTGTTGACTAATGTATTGGCTGCGGCAACGGATAGTAGCACTTGACCGATTCGCGCGTTAGACATGAGTTTCGGAAAAACTAAACGGACAATAGGAACAGCAGCTGACGTGATGATACTTCCTCCTGTTACTGCTAAACGAATTTTCTCTTTATAGCGGGCATAAGCTTCTATTATCGCGGTAGGGGTTGTTATGTAAGACAATGCAATCCCGGCTTTTTTAAGTAAACCGGTTAAATATGAGCTACTTTCGTCTTGTACAGGGGTAAAAATTTCGCCAGGCATAAATAAAATCCTCGTAGTGCTTATAATAATGCTTGCAAAACTACCTAATGTTAAACATGCTGTCAATTATTGATCACCTCAATTTGATTATTTAATAGCCAATCATTTTGTATTTCCATATTTTTCAGTTGGATAAAATACTAAAAGATTAACGGATTACTTTTATAGCTAAAAATGTGCTAATAATAAACAATACTGCACTCATTAACGAGGAGTCACTATGCGATTTTCAACTATAAAACTAGCGTCTTTTTTTAGCGCCATTCTCTTATCAGCCCCTGCATTTGCAGATCAAACAGCTGCTTTGGCCGTCTGTTCGAGTGCTTATGGGTATGTCAGATTAGAATGTAAGGGCCCAACGGGTATTCATGAAATTAAATCAGGGCCTGTGGAAAGAGCTGTTCTCAATTACCCACAACTAAAGGAAATGGCAGGAGCACAAACGATTTTACCCTGCAACATATTGGTGGACGGTGTTTACTTAACTGATTTTAAAACAGTGGCTGGTGGATCACTCGTATTTGATCTTTCTACTTCAGGTGTTGTCGCCGTTAAAAATCAACAATTCATTACTCCCATCAATAGCTTTACTGATCTTAATGGACATCCCATAACAGGCGTTTTTAGTTTTTTACCGCCACCCAATAATGCAGTCTCTTATAGTGATAGTACATGTCCTTTTAAGAAATTAAATTAAAAAAAGTCATTTTCCTGATCAAGTGAATATTTGATCAGGAAAAGCTATAAACATATTTCTATGAACCCCTCCTGACGTCGTCCCGCGCTTTATGCGCGGAATCCAGCGAAATCAATTTGATGTCTCTAGATCCCGCGAACAAGTTGCAAGAGCGGGACGACGGAGAGAGGGCGAGCCGTTACAGAAAAACTTTTAAAAAACCCAATTTCATGCACGTAATAATCAGATCACTTTTTCTATGACAGTGAAGTTTCATTTTTAATGTAGCGACGTACGATTCCACTGTTCTATAAGAGATACCCAAAAGTAACCCAACTTTTTTTGCCGGATAACCCTGCACAATATACTTAAGAATTTCCACTTCACGTTTAGTAAAATACTCGATACCAAACTCGGTTTGTATAACAAGCCGGCCTTTAATATCGTAAAACGGAACGTCTTTCTGATGATCCTGGTTTACAAAACCATGATCCTGTAATGACAATGACATAATAATTCCACCTTTGCTTTTATCTGTTTGTAATCAACATGACTTTTTAAGCAAAAGCAGAATTACTCTATCCTATAGAAATATAAAAAATGGATTTTGTAAAACGATAGAGCTATCTGTAGTCATGCCGCCTGAAAGTAAATCGTGACCGTTCCAGGCGGCACAGTATGACTCAGAATTCGAAATAACCCTTTTAAAAAATCTGACATAAATTACCTTCTATCAATCTTTTTTTAGACATCCAGGTAATATAAAACAAAAGGCTATCCATTTGCTACCGTATTTTTTACTTAACCGATAAAACGCTCAGACTGATAGTAACAAGAGGGAATTCTTTTATTTTTTCACTTAACATACTTATACATCATTTTAGCTTTTTGACTTTCAATACCATGATCAATAATCGGCTTTGGATAATCTGTTATTAAATTAACTTTCGCTGTATTAAGACTATGTATAACTTGAGGTGTCATAGCAGCTAATTCCGGAACCCATTTTTTTATATAAATACAATCCGGATCGAATTTTTGTTGTTGTAGCCAAGGATTAAAAATTCGGAAATAAGGTTGTGCATCACAACCCGTCGATGCAGCCCATTGCCAATTGCCATTATTAATCGCAGGATCATAATCCACTAATTTTTGCGCGAAATATTTTTCACCCCAGCGCCAATGAATATGCAAATCTTTCGTTAAAAAAGACGCGACAATCATGCGTACGCGATTATGCATATAACCTGTTTCATTTAATTGACGCATTCCTGCATCTACGATAGGAAAGCCTGTTTTCCCCTCACACCATGCACGAAAATGTTTTTTGCTTTCACTCCATTGAATGGCATTATATTTTTTATGAAATGACTCACTGAAAACACGCGGATAATGGAAAGCAATATGTGTAAAAAAATCACGCCAATATAATTCATTAATGAGCGTGTGTCCCTTATTAAAATTTTTTACGATTTCAGCATATATTTCACGAATAGAAAGCGTTCCAAATTTATTATGGGCAGATAGCTTGGTCGTACCATCAAGGCTTGGAAAATTGCGAATAGTTTGATAATCGCCTAACCGCTTTAATTTATTTAACAGTGACAACCCTTCTTTCCTGCCTCCTTTTAAAAAAATATTCGGGTTGTTTATTTTTAATAATTTTTTCAGGATAGGTCGGTCTTCAAGAGAAATCGATTTTTGATAATAGTTATTGTGCGGATTATTTTGAGGAAGTTTTACAGGAAGCTCTAAGCTTTTTTTAAAAAAATGAGTGAAAATAGTATAAGGTTGGTTATTTGATTTTATAACTTCCTCTGGTTCGTGGAGGAGGGCATCGGCATAGGAATAAAAATCTACATTTGATTCACGGCAAATTTTTTCAATTTTTCCATCTCGCTCTTGACTAAAGGGCGTGTAGTCCCGATTGG
>Ga0207003_1021_pt1 | contig 49226 bp, 51 predicted proteins | sample Alteio_BWMinCont_89_FD_153474 | JGI IMG/M metagenome (GOLD analysis project Ga0207003, IMG submission 153474) | Enriched cells from forest soil in Barre Woods Harvard Forest LTER site, Petersham, Massachusetts, United States -... | ecosystem: Environmental > Terrestrial > Soil > Temperate forest >...
CGCATGTTATTCGGCGTTCCTTTTTGCCCAGGCAAGGGGCCGCGATTCATGGCAAAGCCCGCTGTTCCTGTGGCATTTGTTGATCCAGGCTTTGATTGCCGGCTCAGCCACGATATTGATCGCGGGAGTCGCGACCGATGCAGCTCCGGAAGTTCTCAGGCTGGCACTGGTGATTCTTCTGGCCTCCCTGGTTGTTGGTCTCGCCATGAACCTGGGTGAGGTAGCGCTGCCTCATGTGAGCGAGGACGTAAAGCTTGCCACGCAAGCGCTGACCACGGGTCGGTTCAGCCGGCAATTTTGGGGGTTGGTCATCGGTGTTGGACTGGTGACTCCGATTGTTCTGGCAGCTCTGGTATTGGCGTCTGCTGTCCCGATGGCGATCGCGTTTGCGATTGCTGCAGCGGTTCTGGCCCTGGCTGGCTTGTGGTGGTTTGAAGAGCTTTGGGTAAAAGCCGGGCAATCTGTTCCGCTCAGTTAGACATTTATGAAAAATGATCTTCCTCTGAACCCGCAGGCGTTGGATTTGGATGAGCCCGTGGGAGGACTCTCGAGTTATCCACCACCCGATCGTTGGGATGATTGGACTGAATACGATCCCACGCGGTGGCCGGAAAAAGTCGAAAAACATTATTCCCTGATCCCGACTATCTGCTTCAATTGCGAGGCGGCCTGCGGACTGTTGGCTTACGTGGACAAGGATAAGATGCGGGTGCAGAAATTCGAAGGCAACCCCGCGCATCCCGGCAGCCGCGGCCGTAATTGCGCGAAGGGTCCGGCAACGCTCAACCAGGTCAACGATCCCGAGCGCATTCTGTATCCCCTGCGGCGGGCGGGAAAGAGGGGAGAAGGAAAGTGGGAGCGGGTAACCTGGGACGAGGTTCTAGACGATTTGGCCGGACGCATCCGCCTGGCTTTGCAGGAGGGACGCAAGAACGAGATCATGTATCACGTCGGGCGCCCGGGGCACGAACTTATTTACAACCAGCGCGTGCTGCACGCTTGGGGCATTGACGGACACAACAGCCACACTAATGTTTGTTCGGCGGGTGCGCGCACTGGGTATGCTTTCTGGCACGGCTTCGACCGCCCGTCGCCCGATCACTCCAAGGCCCGATTCATTCTTCTGCTGAGTTCGCATCTCGAGGCGGGACACTATTTCAATCCTCACGCGCAGCGGATCATCGACGGCAAAATGGACGGGGCAAAAGTATGCGTCGTCGATACTCGCCTGTCCAACACGGCGTCGAAGGCGGATTACTGGCTTTCGACTTGGCCGGGGAGCGAGTCGGCGGTGCTGCTCGCGATGGCCAATGTGCTGCTTCAGGAGAATCTTTTTGATCGAGAGTTTTTCCACCGATGGGTGAATTGGGAAGAGTATCTGCGCGAGGAGCATCCCACCGAGCCGCAAACTTTCGAGATGTTTCTGGAAATCCTGAAGCAAACTTACGCGCAATACACCCCCGACTTCGCGGCGAAAGAGTCAGGAGCAGATGCTTGCATGATCGTCGAAGTTGCCCGCGAAGTAGGCCGCGCTGGGTCCGCGCTGAGCACACACGTCTGGCGAAACGCTGCGGCGGGCAATCTGGGCGGATGGCAGGTGGCACGAGCTTTGGAATTCCTCGCGGTGTTGGTGGGCGCTGTGGGAACTCCGGGCGGAACGGCTCCCAGCGCCTGGAATAAGTACATTCCCGCGCCGCCCATGATGCCACCGCCGCCGAACGCGTGGAACGAGTTGATGTGGGCGCGCGAATACCCGCTAGCATTTTTCGAGATGAGTTTCCTGCTGCCGCACTTTTTGAAGGAAGGCCGGGGCAAACTCGCCGTTTATTTTTCCCGCGTCTATAACCCGGTGTGGACGAATCCCGATGGTCTGAGCTGGATCGAAGCGCTGACCGACGAGAGCAAGGTAGGACGGCACGCCTGCTTCACTCCAACCTGGAGCGAGACTGCCTGGTTTGCCGACTATGTTCTGCCCATGGGCCATGCTTCTGAGCGTCACGACCTGATGAGCCAGGAAACCCATGCCGCCCGCTGGATCGGCTTCCGCCAGCCGGTGCTGCGCCTGGCGTTGGAGAGGCAGGGCAAGAAATTCAACTTCACCTATGAAGCGCACCGTGAAGCTGGATTAGGCGAGGTCTGGGAGGAAGATGAGTTCTGGATCGAGTTGTCGTGGCGGGTCGATCCGGATGGGTCGATGGGCGTCCGTCGCTACTTTGAATCGCCCTACCGGCCGGGAGAGAAACTCAGAATCGACGAATATTACCGGTGGATTTTTGAGAACAGCGTTCCGGGCTTGCCCCAGGCAGCCGCCAGCGAAGGAATCACGCCGCTCGACTACATGCAGAAATACGGCGCCTTCCTGGTTGAAAACAATGTCTACGAGTTGCACCGGAAGGTTCTCAAGCCGGAAGAACTCCAAGGCAGTGTGGTCGATCCAGTCACGCGCGTGGTCAAGAAGAACGGCGCGCCAATCGGAATTGAGATCGATGGCAGCCCCGTCGCTGGTTTTCCCACACCATCGCGCAAGCTCGAATTTTATTCAAAGACGCTGAAGGACTGGCACTGGCCGGAGCACTCGATTCCCGGCTACATCAAGAGCCACGTTCATCGCGATAACATCGACGCGGTCAAAGGCGAGATGCTTCTCCTTCCAACTTTTCGTCTGCCCACGCTCATCCATACGCGGTCGGGCAACGCGAAGTGGCTCTACGAAATCTCGCACAAAAATCCGGTCTGGGTGCACCACGAAGACGCCGAGCGCCTCGGAGTTGTCACCGGCGATCTGGTGCGAGTGCAAACCGCCATCGGCTATTTCGTCGACCGAGTCTGGGCAACCGAAGGAATGCGGCCGGGCGTGATTGCCTGCTCTCATCATCTGGGGCGCTGGCGTCTGAAAGAAGATTTTGGCGGCGAGCGCTGGTCCACCGCGCTGGTCGATCTGAAGCAAGTTGAGCCCGGAAAGTGGATGATGCGGACGATCCACGGTATTCAGCCGTTCGAGAGCAGCGATCCTGACTCATCGCGTATTCATTGGGAAGATGCCGGCGTGCATCAGAACCTGACCTTCCCCGTCCAACCGGATCCGATCAGCGGACAACACTGCTGGCATCAGAAAGTCACAGTAAGCAAGGCGCGCGTGGAGGACCGCTACGGGGACGTTTTCGTAGATACCAACCTGGCCCACGAAGAATATCGCCGCTGGCTGCAATTGAGCCGTGCAGCTTCCGGCGACCTCCGGCGACCCTTATGGATGATTCGGGCGTATCGACCTGCGCCCGAAGCCTTTTACTTCCCGGCCGAATAAGTTATGGCTCGCGAACCTCACTGAGGAAAGCTGTGACCATCACGAAGCGGAACGGGCGCGGCGGGACGGCGGCGAGCAAGGCCGGACTGCTCTCGTTCGTGTTCGTGATGTATTCCTACACCACGGCGGGGCCATTCGGACTCGAAGATCAAGTGACCACCTCGGGGCCGGGCATGACCCTGATCTACCATTTGGTCCTGCCGTTCTTCTGGTGCATTCCGATTTCACTGGTCGCGGCCGAATTGACGACCGCAATGCCGGTGCAGGGCGGTTTCTACCGCTGGACGCGCGCGGCTTTCGGCGACTTCTGGGGGTTCCTCGCTGGCTGGTGGAATTGGTGCGCATCGTTTTTGCTGGGCAGTGCCTACGCAGTGCTTTTCACCGACTACGTCAGCTTTTTCTTTCCATCGATTGCCGGGTGGAAACATTATGTGGTCGCGGTTTCCATGATCGGGGTCATCGCTTACATCAACGTTCGCGGTATTAGAACGGTCGGAAAGGTCGCCACGCTGCTCGAGACCCTCATCTTTTTGCCGGTTGCAGCCATGTGCCTGATGAGCGTTCGCATGTGGCATCACAATCCGTTCGTGCCGTTAATTCCACCGCATCAACCTGTGTTCCAGGTTTTCGGTGTCGGGCTGGCGCTGGGATTGTGGTTGTACTCGGGGTACGAACAACTTTCGACCGTGGCCGGGGAGGTGGAGGAGCCCCAGAAAAATTATCCACGTGCTTTGGCCTGGGTAGTGCCACTTTCCATGGCGACCTACTTTGTTCCTACAGCATGCGCCTTGGCAGCGCTGGGAAATTGGCAGGACTGGCACACGCGATACTTTTCCGACGCGGCTCAGTTGATCGGCGGGCCATGGATGGGTTTTGCAATGACGATGGCAGCAGCCATCACTTTCATTTCTATTCTGAACAGCACTGTGCTCTCCTCGACGCGAATGCCGTTCGCCATGGCCGAGGATGGGTATCTGTCACCTTTTCTGACGCGTCTGCATCCCAGGTTCGGAACGCCCTGGCTGGCCATCCTGATCTCCGCCGCGATCTACTCGCTGCTGGCGTGGAATAGTCTCACCCAGCTTATTTCGATTTACATCTGGCTTAGAATTGCAACTTCGGTGATCACCGTGCTTTCCGCGTGGCAATTGCGTCGCAAACGTCCTGATCTGGAGCGAGCTTTCCGTATTCCATGGGGAGGCAGAGGCATGGCGTACGCAGTGATTGCTCCTCTAATCATGAGCGGGGTCGCGCTGATTGCCAGCGACAGATTTGGGCTCAAGTACGGACCGCTCGTGCTGGTTCTCGGACCTGTGGCCTATTTCTTTTTTCGAAGACGATCGCCGGCGTGAGTTAGACCGGTTTCAGCTGATCCAGTCGAGAATCTTGTAATATGCGCCGGCGAAGGGCAGGAACCAGGGGCGTCCATTGTAGAGGCCGAGCGGAGCGCCCCGGAAGGGAACATTCGCGTAAGGATTTTCGTCCGCACCGCCGCTGATCTGTTCCGCGATTTTCGCGCCCAAGTAAGTGGCCATCGCGACGCCATGTCCGGCGTAGCCCACTGCGAAGTACATCCCATCCACGCGGCCGGCGTGGGGCATGGTGTCGAAGCAGAAATCCAGCGTTCCGCCCCACGCGTATTCCACCTTCGCGTCGCGTAATTGCGGATAGACGCTGATCATCCCGCGCCGCAGGATTTCAGCGCTGCGCCGGATCGTATTGCTGGTCTCGGGAAAGAATGCGGCCCGCCCGCCGAATAGCATGCGATTGTCCGGCGTAAGGCGATAGTAGTAAAGATAATGCTTGGAGTCGTAAATCATGCGATTGCGTGGGCTGAGTTCGCGGGCCAGCGCTTCCGGCAACTGCTCCGTGGCAATGATGAAAGAACCGATAGGAATAATTTTCTTCCGCAGAGCCGGCGTGACGTCTGATGTGTAGCCGCTGGTGGCGATGAACACGTCCTTCGCGAAAAGATCTCCGCAAGATGTGACCAGTCGGAATTCAGGTGCTCCGTTACGTGAGCCTCGTTCGATGCGGTCCACGCGTGCGTTCTCGAAGACGCAGACTCCTGCTTTGAGAGCTGCCCGGCCAAGCCCCGCCACATAGCTCGCAGGATTTAATCCGGCACTGATTTCGTCGACCATGCCGCCATAGTAGATGTCAGATCCAATTTCGCCGCGGAGTTCGTTTTTCGGGACAATGCGAAGCTGGTGATTGAACTCCCTCGCAATGACTTCAACCGAACGGGCGTAGGTATCGAAATGCGACTGCTTGCAGGCAACTTCGAGGTGGCCACAGCGCGAGAAATTACAGTTGATCTTCTCTTCGCTGACAATTCGCTCGACCAGATCGATTGAAGCCAGGGACGCGGCATACATTCGCTTAGTCGCGTCCATGCCATAGCGCCCGGCAAGCGTCTCGACTCCGAGCTTCATGCCGGTAAGCACCATGCCACCATTGCGGGAACTGGCTCCCCAGCCAATGGTGTTGGTTTCAAGGACGGCGACCTTGGCTCCGCGTTGGGCCAAAGTTCGAGCCGCCGAAAGCCCAGTGAAGCCCGCGCCCAAGATGGCAACATCCGCGTGCTCGGGCAGATTACCGGGAGTGCCAGCAGGCATTTGGACCGTATCCAGCCAGTAGTTCGACGGTTTGAAATTCATGATCGCCAAGTCAGCTATTTTACGGAGTCGGCGTGCTTTGGTCACGAGACAACTTACGCCGATCCTGGGAGGATCGATGACGCCGACCTTGGTTTCGCTGCGGCGCGGACCTCTACGGATGCTCCCGCCGAAAATGATAGCTGAATGTGATCCCGGCGTAGGACACCCTCCGCACACCCACGATCCGCTCGAACGGATTCGGCTCGCCGGGTAGCTGCAGCGTCTCCAGAGTCTGGCCCGTGTATCCATTCGCCGAGAGGAAGAAAGTGCCGGCATCGAATAACCCGTTGCTGAAGCTGCGAGTCACACTCCCGCGAATCTCGCGCACCGGCACAGCCGTGAAGCCGTCGCCCAGGGGTTTGCGTCCAACGTATTCGAATTCTGCGGCTGCTCGCAGCCGCCAAGGCAAGCGAGTTGTTGTGCCTGACACATCCCAAATCAGACGTGGCGCTTCTGGGACAGCCTGCCTGGTATGCGTTTCCGTGGCCGTTGCTCGCGCGAACGTCGCCTGCACGGAACCAAATGAGAAGCGACGCTGCGCCGACAACATGAGCGAACGAACCAGCGAGGGCCCCACATTCTCCTGCAACCCGGTATCGGGATCGATCTTGGCCAGTTCCTGCGAATTGCTCACCCGGCTCAAGGTCAAGCGAAACTGAGTTCGAGCCAAGGTCTCGACGGCGACTAACTGGTAGGCTCGGGAAGTCGCAATCGGAGTTCCCCGGCTCTCGCCCAAGCCGATGCGGGGATCGTTGGTGTGAAACGCCTCTCCGTAACTGAAGGACAGCACGGGGATGTGAGTTGTCCCCGGCGCATAGAAGGAGAGCGTACCTCTCGGGGAACTGAGACCCGAGTTGGTCTGATAGGAATTCGTGGGAAAGAGCCGGTCGGTGTTATTGAAAAAAATCTCGTCCCTCCGCACGCCGAGGCTGTAGCTCACAAACTTCGAAAGCGTCCCGTTGATGGAAGCGTATGGCGCAACGTCCCCGATGGTGAAGTTGTTCAGCGTTACTGCTCGAAATATCCCGTTCGCGGCTGCACGCGCGAGTTCGGCATTACGCGGGGCGTCCTGCCTGATGTCCAAGCCTGCGCTAAACGAAATCTTCCGATTGATCTGCTGGCTATAGGAGGTATTTCCCCCTGCGACCGTGCGGAATTCCGACTGGCGGATCAGACCATCGCCAAAGTCTGACTGCAACCGCAGACTGTACGTGCGAAAGAATCCAGAGAACTGTACCTGCCGTTTGTCAGAGATTTGCCAGGTATCGCTGGCCACGAATAGCGAACTATGCGTGAGATCCTGTTGTCGCGGGTCGATGGTGTCGCTCGGTACCGGCGTGTCAATCGGCACCAGCCCAGGGATGTGCGAGAAACCGTAGTAGCTGGCTCCGAACAGCGTGAGTTGGTGGCGGCCAGGCGCAAACGATCTTTCTCCATTGATCTTGTATTGCTTGCGATTTTCGGGCAGAGCCAGGAAACCGTTTCCACCTGCGATCTCCACTGCAACCCAGGCGCCGGTCTGCGGGTTTGCCGGGCTCCATCCGCTTACGAAGTCGTAGTCGTGCATGTCTCCGCTGAATTCGATGAACGGTTCGAGCCGTGGACGAAGTCCATAAGCGACTGCAAGATTCACCGCATTGTTTCCGTGCCGCACGTCGAATGCGCCCGCGTCGGTCGCGACATTTCCGACGGCCGCTGGAATCAGCAAATTCGGATCGGCGTAGCCGTTGCCGTGCGCGTTCGCGGGCAAATTGTTCTGAAACAAAAAGTCGCCTATCTGGATGTACTGCGCGATCGGCTCCCCGTGGTCTCCCGCAACTCCTGGCGCGAAGTATTGCGGCGCCTTCACGCCTCCCGACGCGGTTTCAGAAGGAAATCCCGGAACCGATACAGGCGTTCCCGGCAGTCCGGGGCTCGCTCCAACCAACTCATCCGCCGAGTACAGCCGCGCAGAAGGATCGGCCGCCACTTCGTCCGCATTGGCGACAACCGTGGTCGTCGCCGATGCGCCCACTTGGATTTTGATTTGCGTGTCGAAGTTGATCGAAAGCGATAGCGTCACCCGAGCGTGACCCAGCGCCGAGACTTGCAACTTGTAATTGCCCGGGCTCAGCGACAGAAAAAAATTACCTTGCTGGTCGGCGGTGGTGCTCACTAGCCCTGCCTGTAGACTCGCACCGGGAATTGGAGTTCCATCTCCGGCCAACACCTGCCCGCTCAAACTGAGCCGGGTGAAGCTTCCGGTTAGCGGATCGAGCCCTGCTGGCTGGCTGCCGGCATCAACTGCCAACGCGGAACCAGCCAGCAAGAGCACAATCGTCAGCATGTGAAGCAGTCCGCGCATCAGTGGCATCCTAGCGCCGCGTATCGGGAGTGAGGCTGGCCAACGTGATCCGCGCTTGCTCCGAACCCAACGTGTTCAACGCGACCGACGCCTTCAGATAGCGCTCCGCGGCCACGGGATCTCCGGATTTCAGCGCGATCTCCCCAGCGTGGCGGAACATCTTTGCATCCCGAATGCCTACGGCCAACGCGGTTTCGATCTGCTTCCGCCCCTCAGCGTATTGCCCGTTCGCATACAACGCCCACGCGTAAGAATCCAGCGTGAAGACATCGTGCCGGCGTGCAAATTCCCGCCGTGCCACTTCCAGGGCATTTACGGGTTCTTTGGCGTAGTCCGAATAATAGAAAATCAACTCGTGATTAGAATTGTCCCCGCGGCTGGTTTCGAGCAGCGACTTCTGTTCGAACTCGGCGAAAGCGCGGTTCGCCTCATCCATCTTGCCGGTCAACTGCAGAGCCTGTGCCAAGTCGAATAGATTTTCCGCGTGAGGGGCTGCCGCGTAGCGCTGCTTCAACAACTCAACTGCTTCGTCGTATCGCTTCTGCTGAATTTTGACCTTCGCCAGATTGCCGAGCGCGTAGTGATATCCGGGGAACATGGCCAGCGCCTGCTGCGAAAGCTTTTCAGCCTCATCGATCTTTCCGATGACCAGGTTCAAATGCGCCATCTGGGTCACGATCCAGGCTCCGTCTTCGGCTTCACCCGGCGGCGTTGACTGATACGCCATGTTCATCAAGTCCAGCGACCCTTCGATGTCGCCATACAATTCCCGCAGATACGCGGCCCGCGTCAAACCAGGAGTATTGCCGGGTTTCAGGTCGAGCATCCACTGCGCTGCCGTCTCCGCATCTTTGTAATTGCCGAGTTCTATGTCGGCGTCGGTGAGAAAGCCATAGACCATTACGTCGTCGGGCATCCTCTGGTTGAGTTTTTTCGCGGCTTCCAAAGCGGCGGCGAACTCGTGTTTGCCCAGCAGCAGCCAAACGTGGATTCTCTGGCCATCAAAATTGTCCGGAGAAATTTCAAACGACTTCTGTAGGGTTTCCTCCGCTTCACTATAAAACTTCACGTCGGATGTCTCTCTCGCGCGCCGCGACAGGGCCAGAGCCAGCGCATTGTACGCCTCAAAATCTTTCGGGTTTTTTTCGATTAGGTTTCTCGCCTGCGCCATGCCGCGTTCGGCAGGGGAGAGCTTGGTTTCAACGGGGGCCTGCGCAAATCCAGCAACCGCGCCCAGAACCAACAGTAGAAGAGCCGCAATTCGTTTCATGACATTCCTCTCATCGATTTGAATTCTTAGAGAAAAAATTCGTGGCCGCTATTGAACCGCGGCCACGAGGCAGAGTTACTTCACAGGGCAAACATCATTGGGCTGGCCAGTGCAACCGCGCTGTCCTGGCCCAATGTGGTGACTGTCGCGTCCGCTGTGAGCCGGCTTCACCCACGGGAACGTGACGCCATAACCCGTATCGTTGAGTTGCACGCCATCGCCGATGGCCGCGCCGTACTTCACCGGGTCGACCAGAATTCCAGCCACTGCACGAGAAGCGATATCCACGACATCGTCAATGGGCCGGCGGCCATCCGGGAACCCAGCTAGGTCCCCCGCCAGGAAGCCAAGACGCTTCTGGCTTCCGACAGCGGTTGGCGGAATGCCGGTGTTCAAACGCAGCAGGTCCGCGACTGGGCCTGCATCGCCCGCACCGCATCCCGGGCAGATCGGAGGCTCGTACTGCACCAGCAGAAGCAGGTCATTGCGAGGCGCCGGCGGCACCGGGACTCCCAGCACGGAAGAGAACAGTTGCGCCAGCAGTGGATCGAGAACGAAATTGGCGAACTGCTTGTCGTTGACAGGGAAGTCGGTGCTGAACTTGTCCTTGAAACCGGTCCCAATGATCAACTCGTTGATCAGCGAGTTGCCTTCACGGTTGACCTGCCGCCATTGGTTGCTGCCGCCATCGGTTCCCGAAGCTCGCCGCACGGTGACCCGTTGCCGCGAGGTAGCTCCGTAGGTCCCGATCACCGCATCCTTGTCGTTCGCATTGTGCCTTTTCCCGTCCACCGTCAGCATGGTGATAGGAACTTCCAGCACAATCGAGTTCACGTTAAAGCCCGCGACCGAGTCGGCGGCGTAGTTGTGAGTGTCGTCCGCGTCTTCTGCCGCAGGCAGTATGCCGCCCACGCCCATGCGGTAATTGAGCGAGTCAAAGGTTGCACCCAAGTCGATATAGAAAGGATCATCCACGGTTCCGGCGAACACTCGTACGCCGTTGCCCAGATCGTTCACTCCTTGCTTGAACAAGTCCTCGTACTTGGGCATAGTGAGCGGGCCGACGTTGGAAGGGACTGCATAAAGCGTCTTGCCGTCACTCAGTACAGTCTTCACGCCGTTCTTAATCATCACCACCGAATAAGTCTGCCGAAGACTCAACCCTTCGGAACCCTTACCCGATAGCGCGGTTATGGGAGGGATGCCGGCAATGCCGCCGACATAGCCGGTGAAGACATTGGGCATGCGAATCTCTGTTTTGAAACGGAATTGGAAAGTGATGTCCGGAATTCCGTCCCGGTTGTTGTCGACGTGCATTTCGTAAAGCACATTGGGATCGAACGGAAAGTAGTTGGGCCCGTTCGAGGGTTCCAGGAACCCGTCGACGTTGAGAATCATGGTCACGCGATCCGCATGGTCGTAGCTGACAAACGCGTACCAGTCAGTCACGTCCGCGGAGTGGTCCAGGGCGGAAATAGGGGCTTCGCGATGGCTGGACGCGAACAGGCTGGCCGGAACCAGCATGAACAGCGCCATGGCGAAGATCACCATCGTTTTTAGTGGCTTCATAAGATTTTTCCTCGGGGATTGAAATTCGCGGACATTGCCGCGTCGTGGGCTAGACCGCCGGGGCGCGGCGCCACGCCCCTACGGTTTACGACCGGCTCTGTCTACTGCATCAAGTACGCGTCTGATCGCAAATTGGATTTCTTCCGGGGAAAATCGTGCAGGGCGAGCACTCCTGTCCGCCGCTGCTGACTTTGGGGTCGGTGGGTTGTTCTTGACTTGATCACTTAGTGGATCAACCTCAAGAGCAGCGGACAAGAGTGTCCGCTTTACACGAGGAGGATAAAGACGCGGTAGAGTGATTACAGGCCGGACTCGCCTGCTGTTCTACGTGGGTGCCTAGTTCCGCGCCGTGGGCGGAGCCACAATGTCGGAGGGGCTATACTGCGTGCTTTGGTTGCAGCAGGGACAGACCGCCTTGTAATTCTTCGCGGCCATCTCTTCCAAGAATGTCGAAAAGGTTTGGCCGCAATGCTTGCAAAGTACTTCAATTGCCGCGTCAGTCATAGTCTTCTCCACACGTCCGCTTGGAAAGCTCTGCCGTCATTAAGCTTTCACATATTTGATGACAGCCACTTTAGCAAATTCCCATATCTCCACTACACTAAATGTTTCCAGTGAGGACCGACCGAATGCACAGGTTTGCCATCAAGTTGGATTACTTGCTTGCCACTTTAGTTTCTGTAATTGTTTTGGCCTCCGCCTCTGCGCAGCCAATTCCTTCCGAACTGTATAGCGAGCTCAAGTGGCGTCTGATCGGGCCGTTTCGCGGAGGGCGGGTGGTCGCGGTGGCCGGAGTTCCCGGAAGCGCAACCAACTTTTATTTTGGTTCAGTGGGCGGAGGTGTTTGGCAGACCACCAACGCCGGGGTCGTGTGGAATCCGATCTTCGACGGTCAACCGGTCGCTTCGATCGGCGCACTCGCGGTAGCTCCATCCGATCCCAAAGTGATTTATGCGGGCACGGGCGAGTCTGATATTCGCTCCAATCTCTCTTCCGGAGACGGAGTTTATAAGTCGAAGGACGGAGGTCAGACCTGGACCAACATCGGACTGCGCGACTCCCGCCAGATTAGCCGCATTGTCGTAGACCCGCAAAATGCGAACATTGTGTACGTCGCCGCTTTCGGACATGCGTACGGATCGAACAACGAACGCGGCGTCTATAAGTCAACTGATGGCGGCGCCACTTGGACGAAGGTTCTGGATCAAGGTCCAGACATTGCCGTTTCTGATCTCGCCATTGCGACGGACGATCCTAAGCTTCTATTCGCCACAACGTGGCACAGCCACCGTCCACCTTGGAGCACGTATGCGCCGCTCGATGGACCCGGCAGCGGTTTGTTCCGCTCGCAAGACAGCGGTCAATCCTGGTCGCGACTCACGGGGAACGGATTGCCCGAGGGAGATTGGGGCCGCACAGCCGTAGCCGTGTCACCCAATGGCAAACGAGTGTACGTACTCATCAGCGCCTCCAAGAAGCCCGGACTCTATCGCTCCGACGATGGCGGCAACACTTGGAAGCTTCAGAACGAAGACCGCCGTCTTACCAGCCGCGCCTGGTACTTCGGAAACATCACGATCGATCCGAAAAATCCCGACGTCATTTATATACCCAACGTTGCGCTCTATCGCTCCGAGGATGGCGGCAAAACAATTTCAGTTGTCCGCGGCGCGCCCGGCGGAGACGACTACCACCAACTCTGGGTCGATCCCAAAGACTCGTCGCGAATGATTCTTGGCACCGATCAAGGCGCGACCATCAGCCTTGACTATGGCCAGACTTGGAGCTCCTGGTACAACCAGCCGACCGCGCAGTTTTACCATGTGATTACGGACGACCAGTTTCCTTACGTTGTTTACGGCACGCAGCAGGACAGCGGCAGCGCAGCGGTTCGAAGCCGCAGCGATTCTGGACTGATCACATTTCGCGATTGGCATCCGGCCGGGGGTAGCGAAAGCGGATACATGGCGCCCGACCCCAAAGACCCGAATATCGTATACCTCACCGGTACTTACGGAGGCGTCGGCCGTTTCAATCTTCGCACCTCGTTCAGCCAGGACGTTACTCCCTGGCCGCTGCAAGAGTTTGCTGTCGACATCAACAGTCGCAAGTATCGCGATCCCTGGACGCCGGTCTTGCTGTTTTCTTCGTTCGACAAGAAGACGCTTTATCTGGGAACTCAATACGTGATGAAGACGCTCGATGGCGGTCTGCATTGGGAAATCATCAGCCCCGATCTGACGGGATCGACGCAGCATGCAGGCGATAAGAAGCCAGAAGGCCCGCCCACCGTCGAGAACGCGAAGCAGCGAGGCTACGGTGTGGTCTCGACCATCGCGCCTTCTAGCCTGAACGGAAATCTGATCTGGGCAGGCACCGACACAGGTCTCATCCACCTCACACGGGACGGCGGCGAAACCTGGAAAGATGTCACTCCCAACCGCCTCGGGGATTGGAGCCAGATATCGCTGCTTGAAGCTTCGCGCTTCGATCCTGCGGAAGCGTATGCCGCCGTCGATCGCCATCAAATCGATGATCAGAAACCGTATCTCTACCGCACCCGTGATTACGGAGCGACCTGGCAACTGATCACCGACGGCATCGGCCCATCCTCATTCTTGCGGGCCGTCCGCGAGGATCCCCAAACCCGCGGCTTGCTCTTTGCCGGAACCGAACTCGGGGTTTACGTTTCATTTGACGACGGCGACCACTGGCAATCGCTGCAGTTCAATCTTCCCACGGCCGCGATTCACGATTTGGCTATTCATGGAGACGACCTCGTGGTTGCGACCCACGGGCGCGCGTTCTGGATCCTCGATAACATCACGCCCTTGCGGCAGGCGCACGATGCCACGAAAGCGCCAGGCTCTTGGTTCTATCGGCCCGCTACGACTGTCCGAGTCGACAACGATTCTTTCCTCGGTTCTCCCATGCCGCCCGAGGAGCCCGCCGCAAAAAATCCGCCTAACGGCGCCGTCTTCGACTACTACCTCAAGTCCGCCGCAAACCATATCAAGCTCGAGATTCTTGATGAGAAGCGGGAACTTGTTGCCAACTTCACTTCGGATGACGCGAAAGAACAAAAGCGCGCTTCCCGCCCCATCGCCGAGCGCTGGTTTCCGAAACCAGAAATTCTTGAGATCACTCCCGGCATGCATCGCTTCATCTGGAATCTGGCCTGGGGCAATCCGAATGGGAAACCTGCGGACCAATCCATCGACGACGAGTACCGGCCTCCCCGAGGTCCGCGCGCCATTCCGGGGACTTACCAGGTGCGCCTGACCATCGACGAAAAAAGTTTTTCTCAACCACTAAAGATCGTGATGGATCCGCGCTCCCCCGCAACCCCTCACGACCTTGAACAACAACTTCAGCTAGGCCGGCAGGTTTTTGCCGAAACCATCAGATGCCGCCAAGCCTTGTCTGAGATCAGGTCTGTGCAGAAACAGTTGTCCGACTTGGAGCAGAAGTTCGGCGAAGGTCACGGGGATCTGAAATCGGCGGTCTCACAACTGGAAACTGAAATCCGCCGGATCATGGCCGGGACCGAAGACAGCAACACCATGGGCCTGCAACGCGCCAGCGGCGGGCTAGCTTCCGCATTAGGAGTCGTCGAGAGCGGCGACCGCGCCGTCCCTTCCCAGGCCATTACTTTGTACAACGAATCGAGTCAGGCATTGAAGCTGCGCATCGCCGATTGGAATCACGTCAAGACCAACTGGCTCCCGCAACTTAACCAGCACCTGCGTCAGCAAAACATGACGCCAATCGCCATCAGTGAAATTGCGGAAGAGGTCGATTTAGGTTGACCGCGCGCTTGTCAACTGCGCCGGCACAGCGTTAAACTCACGGCTCTCAGGAGGATCAAGTGAAAGCTCTCGTAGTTGGTATCCGAAGTGTGGGGCTGTGTTTGTTAGTGTCACTATTCGCCATGCCAGCCCTGGCGCAATATACCGATCCGGTTGTGATTAACGATCTCGGTGGTCCGCAGGAATTCGCCCGCCGTCGCCAGGAACTCGCCAAGCAACTCAAGACGGGCCACCTGATCCTGTTTGCGCGCACTGTTCTTCCCGAAGCCAATCACTACCGCGAGGACAACGATTTCTTCTATTTCACCGGACTGGCCGATCCCGGCGCGATCATGGTCATGGACGCGAGCAATGGCGACGTCACCATCTTTGAACCCCAGCAAAGCCCGCGCGGGAAGCAGGTCTATGGCGCCAACCTGCTTTCGATGACTCCCGAAGCTCAGGAAAAACTCGGCTTCAAAACAGTGTCGCCCATTACCACCTTGGATGGCACGCTGTCATCTCTCTTTTCCAAGGAAGCCGATCTGTGGTTGCGCCTGACTTTTCCAGATAAGGCTGATGGCGCTCGTTCCGAGACCGGCCGCGACTATGCCGCTGAGTATACCAACCCGTACGGCGATCCCCTGCCCGGCGACCGCGCCGCGATCAAGAAGCTAACCGAGCGTTATCCCGCCGCCCATCAACGCGACGCCACTGCGTTCATCGACGATATGCGCAACATCAAAACTCCACAGGAAATCGAACTACTCCGCCGCAACGGGAAACTCAGCGCCGAGGGAATCAAGCAGGCCATCGCCCACGCCCATCCTCCCATGTTCGAGTATCAGATCGAAGCCCAAGCCGCCTATGTCTTCCGCAACGGCGGCGCTCAAGGCTGGGCGTATCCCGCGATCGTTGGCACCGCCGAAAACATCAACACCTGGCACTACTTCAGCGACCGCCGCCAGATCCAGCCCAATGAGTTAGTGGTTTTCGACTTCGCCGCCGACCTCGATCAAATGACCATGGACATCACTCGCACCTTCAACATCAGCGGCAAATTCACCCCCGAGCAAGCCAAGTGGTACGCCGTCGATCTCGAATCGCAGAAAGCGTCCATCGCCATGCTCAAGCCCGGAAACACTTACGAACAGGTCGCCGATGCCGGCAAGGCCGTCTTCGAAAAGAACGGCATCGCTAAACAGTGGTACGGATTCCCCGGGCACTTCGTCGGCCTCGCCACTCACGACGTAAAGCATGCAACTGGCCCGGTGAAAGCCGGCCAGGTAGTTACCATCGAACCGATTGTCGAGTTCCCTGAGCAGCAAATGCACTTCCGCGTCGAAGACACAATTCTGGTCACCGACCACGGTCCCGAAATACTATCGTCGAGCGTCCCGAAGGAGATGTCGGAGGTCGAGAAGTTGGTAGGCAGCGCCAAATGAATTAAACGGGCAGCGGACGAGGACGTCTACAGTTCCCATCACATCCTTTGTGTACCTTCGTGTCCTTTGTGGTTCTAGAATTTGAACTTCATCAGCCACAAAGAACCACAAGGGTACACAAAGGAAGGAGGCCGAAGATACGCGTGGACGCTTGGCCCTTCTGCGAGCCCTAACCGAACAATTCCCCTTGCCACAATTTCCGCCCCGCCAGCGAATTGTAGAAACCCCAAACCGCCAACGCGATGATGCTCAACAGCGGCAACAACACGCTACTCAAATACCAGGCGGAAAAGTCCACAGTCAGAGGCACATTCAGAAGCATCTCGGTAGAAAAGATTCCGACCGCCAGGGCCACGAATCCGAAACGAAACACCATGATTGCCGCGCCTCCGAAAAGCAGCGCATACGCAGATCCATCAATCCACGGATAGTCGCTTCCCAAGGTTTTTAACGTCACCCAGATTGCCACGAACACAACTGCCGCCAGCCATTCCTTCCGCAACAGCACCCGCAACACAAACAGAAGAAAAAAGAAAATCAGAGTGCTTTCGATGGCATCCGGAATTTGAAATAACCACGCCCCCAGCGCGTGCCGGCCGCCCAGAAGATAATCCGTCGAAAACAATTGCGGAGGCTCGCCTTTACCCATGGTCAGCAGCTGACTCACTTCAACAATCAGCATCCAAACCACGCCAAGGATCACGCCAAACAAAACATCGCGGCCCACCAGTGGATCGCGCAACCGGCCCATCGCCAGGCGGCTCCAGGAAACCAGAGCTTGCGGCCAATGGCGTCGCACATAGGGCTCCACCGAAAGGTACAACATCCAGATCAGGCCGGAGAAGAACAGAGCCGTGCTGATGACCAGAGCGAAGGGAAAAAGCATGCTCAATGTCGGGACAAAGTGCGCCCGGCATAGCCACAACGCGATCAGCGTCGCAAAGAGCACACCGGACAAGCGCAACGCGCCCCGGCGGTCCCCCCTGCCGCGTATGTAGTTTCGGCGCGCCAGCAATGCCGCTCCTGCCAGTACCAGCACCACCACTCCGAGAAGAATCAAATTGCCCGCCCTTCGTCCCGCTGTCGTCGGCGGATCTGGCCGCATGTGTTGCGGCCTGGTCCACGGTCCAATCAACGAAAAGAACACCGGCCTGCCCTGAAATGCAGCCGCCTCGATGCGCAACGGACGGCTGCCGCCCGGCCAGGTTCCCGTCCACGCCGCCCTCGTGTCGGACGTGGCTAGCGAAGTCCACATCGGCTCCGCTGGCTTGAATTGCGCCGCATCCAGCCCAGCCTCGTGGAACAGCAAATTCCAATCAACCGCCTGCGCCTGCATCGCGCTCTCTTCAACTTGGGGCGGAATCCCCTGGAAAAATGTCAGCCTTCCTCGCGGATCGAGCGTCAGGTTGACCATTCCCGAAAGGATCGGCGCCGGGTCGTCGGCGGTTACGATTCCCGGAGTCAGCACGGAATCACGGAAATCGATTCCCACCATGTACTGCGCACTCTGCCGATACCAGTACTGCAAGGGTGCGGGCCGCCCCGCAAGCACCTCGTCCCAGCGCGGGCGAGGCTTGTCGTTCTTCCTTGCATAATCCAGGAAATCCTTGTCGTAAGAGAAGTTGCCAGCGCTGTCCGCCGGCTTATCTGCATACCCGAACTGGCTCACGATTTCTCTTGCCTTCTGGGTCAAGACTTCCGGCGATTGCTCCAGACCGAGTTTCCCCATGCCGCTCGTCTTTATCGAGAAATACGTAACCAACCCCAAACCCAAGATCGCCGCCGCCAGACAAAACAACGCCGTTCGCGGCGCCAGCCCCGCGGTTTCCCCAGCCGCCGCGACCATCTGCGGCGATGGCGTCTCACCTGCCGCCAACGCGGCGGCCAGCGGATCACCGCCCGGCAACGCCGCGGCAACGCTCAATACCCCGCTTATCCGGTTCGCCGGATCGGGTTCGAGACATCGCAAGATCACCCGCTCCACTGCGGGATCAAGATCCTTTACCAGCGAAGATGGCTTGCTCGGCGCCGATTCGCTCCGCACCCGCACCAGTTCCGGCAAAGTCTCCACGCTGAAGGCGCGCTTGCCGGTGAAAATTTCGTAGAGCACCAGGCCCAGCGAATAAACATCGGTCTTTACGTTGACCTCTTTGCCTTCCAGTTGTTCCGGAGCCATGTAAGCCGGGGTGCCGCTGCGCACATCGCTGCCCGGAATCTGATCCACCAGTCCGGCCAGGCCGAAATCCGTAACCACTACCTGGCCTCGCCCATCGAGCATGATGTTGGCCGGCTTCAAGTCGCGATGTAGTACTCCCTTGGCATGCGCTGCGGCTAAGCCAGCGCAAAGCTGGCGCGCGATTTCCAAAGCTTTGTCGGCGGGAAGACGCCCGATGCGCCGCAACAGCGACGCCAAATCCTCGCCGTCGACGTACTCCATGGTGAAGAACGTGTGCCCATCCACTTCGCCCACGTCGTAAACCCGGCAAACATTCGGATGCGACACTCGCCGCGAAAGCCGAACCTCATTGCGGAATCGCTCCACCAGAGCCTCGTCCCGGCTCGCCTCTTCGGGGAGAAATTTCAGCGCCACCGGCTGGCCCAGAGTCAGATCATCCGCGCGGTACACCTCGCCCATGCCCCCTCGACCGAGCAGTGCAATGATGCGATAGCGGCCAGCCACCAGCCGCCCGGGAAGAAATCGGCCTTCGGTCAGCAAACCGCCTGAGGAACTCGGAGGTTTGAAACCAGAAACTTTGCCAGCCGATGTCCTCGCTGATGTTCTGGGCCTCGCGTCCATGTAGTCCATGGTCGCAAGATCGTCCGACCCAGTCCCCGCCACAACCACGCCGCAAGACGAGCAGAATCGCCCCGCCTCCGGCACTTGCGAACCGCACGAAACGCAGGTGGACATCGATCTCTCCGCTTAACAATTTACCGCTTCGTCCGCGCCAGCGCCACCGCGCCAGGGAATGCAAACAGTAAAGGACCTTTACAACCCTTTACGTAGCAAAGCGATAAAGACGATACAATGTAAGCATTCGATTTGCTAACTGTGGGCGGACACTCTTGTCCGCCGCAGTTGAGGTTGGTGTTGATTTCGAGTCAATTGATCTCGATTTCTAACATTTCCAGACGAAGCAGCAACCCGGAGACCGCCATGCAAATCCAAGCTAACGACCGCAACTTACCGCCATCTTGCGGGTTTAATGCAACGAACCGGGCCTCGCGCATTGCAGAAAGCGAAGTGAGTCACATGAAATCAAACTTTCGAATTTCCCTGTCACGGACCTCATGGATGGGCATCGCTCTTCTGATGCTGACTCTTCCCATCCCCGCCCTGGCCGCATTAGGCGGAGATATCGCCACGGTCCACCAGGATCAGGCGCAGATGAAGGGCAGCCTGAAAACCACGGAAGCCGTGGTGTTCACCCTCCATGAGATCAAAACGCCAGCCGGAATGGTGGTGCGGGAATATGTTTCTCCTGCCGGCGAGGTGTTTGGCGTGTCCTGGCAAGGCTCGGCCATGCCCAATCTGCAACAGATTCTTGGCAGTTACTATCAGGCGTTCTCCGAGGCGGTGCAAGCCCAGAAAGCCACCCGCAAAGGTCACGGCCCGCTCTACATCCAACTGCCCGGATTAGTAGTTGAGTCCACTGGTCACATGCATGCATTTTCCGGCAGAGCCTACGATCCCGGAAAGTTTCCCCAAGGAGCTAGCGCCAATGACATTCGGTAGAGGAGGAAGCGTGCGCGCATTTTCAGCAATAGTGTTGGTCGCGGGATTGGCCTTCTTGTCAGCATGCGGTGGAAGCGGTACGCCCGTCGGAGTCCCGATTACAATCTCATTGTCGGCAACTCTCACCTCGGTGAATCCCGGCCAGGCGACCACTATCACCGCCACCGTTGCCAACGATTCCACTAACAAAGGCGTAAGCTGGGCTGCCTCCCCGAGCGGTTTTGGTGCGCTGAGCAACGCGACTTCGACCTCCGTAACCTACACGGCGCCCATTAGCGTTCCCACTGCCACACAAGTGACAATCACCGCAACTTCGCTGGCCAGTTCCAGCGTGACCGCGACCATACAGATTTCAGTACAGAGCTCCGCGATTAGCATTTTTCTATCGATTCCCCCTTCGTCGTCGCCAACCGCTCCACAGACGATCAATCAGGGACAGCAACTGAGCGTTAACGCGACGCTCACCAACGACACCAGTAGCAAGGGTGTGACGTGGAGCCTTTCACCGCCGTCAGGTGCCGGGACGTTGAGCAACCCAACTTCTAAGGCCGTGACCTACATCGCGCCAGGCGGTGTGGCCAGCAATACGCCCGTGACCTTGACCGCAACATCCGTTGCGGACTCCAACGCCACAGCGCAGCTCGAGATCACCGTGTTTCCTTCCGGCGCCGGCCCCAACGTTGCGGCACTCAACGTCAACAGCGGGCCTGTGCCTGCGACGAGCCCCACCAACAATCTCGCTTACGTCAGCGTGACTATCTGCGTTCCCGGCACCACGACTTGCGAAACGGTCGACGATATCCAGGTTGATACCGGATCTGCCGGTTTGAGAATTCTGCAGTCGGCAATGCCGGCGATTTCGCTTCCTACGGTGGGCGATGCCAACATTCCCGGCAACGACATATTCAACTGCGTCCAGTTCGCGGACACCTCATACCTTTGGGGACCAATGCAACAGGCGGATATAAAGATAGGTAGCGAGGTCGCTAGCGCGGCCCTGATTCAAACTGTAAGCACTTCAAGTTCAGGCATACCGACCGCCTGCTCGAACGGCAACACCACCCCCGGCGATGAGAACACTCCGACAGCCCTCGGAGCGAATGGCATCCTGGGAATCGGCCTCGAACAAACCGACTGCGAAATCCAAGGCCAAATCAATCTCTGCGACAATAGCGTGCAGGCTCCCGCGCCCGCGTACTTCTCTTGCCCTAGCTCGGGATGTTCGTTAACGGATGCACCGATAGCCTTATTAGCCAACAATCAGGTGGTAAACCCGGTCGTCCTGTTTGGCTCAGACAGCAACGGGGTCGTTGTTGATCTCCCCGCAGTTCTCCCTCCGGAGTTCGTTGCACCCACGCTGAGCGGCGCCTTGATCTTCGGCATTAACACGGCGACGAACAATGCCATTCCGAGCAACGCGACCGGGTTTGTGCTGACCAATGATAGCTTCACCACCTCGTACGGCGGGCAAACCCTTACCGCCAGCGTTATTGACAGCGGATCGAGCGCACTGTTCTTTCCTTCTTCTTCCTTAGCACCATGCCCGGCCGGTGGGAACTTCAGCGGCTTCTATTGCCCAGGGGGGCAAACGCCTCAGACCGCGACCAATGGGGGAGTAAGCATCGTGAATTTCACCGTGGACGATGCTGGGAATCTTTTCACCAACAACCCCAATGACGCCGTATTCGGAACGCTCGCCGGACAGAATGGCAATCCGGGCACCTGCAATCAAGGCGCGGGTTCGTGCACATTTGACTGGGGTCTGCCCTTCTTCTATGGCCGCCCCGTCTTTACCGCTATCGATGGCCAAACTGTCAACGGTGTTGGGCCCGGTCCGTTCTGGGCGTACTAGATCCCGTTTCAGGGGGCTCATCCCTCGGCCCGCGCTTCATCAGCGGGGCCGAGTGGGGATCCGTGGGTCCGAGGAACAAACTGAGAACCGAGAATCGGCAACTGAGAACTGGCTTCTTATTATCCCGTTTACGTTGAATCCTGAAATGGTCCCCCCCCGCCGCGACCGGCCTACTGGCCTGTTTCTTCACTTGACTCGACGCCTCAAAATGGCTAACATAGTCACTAATACATTAGCTGTTTGATAACGGCAGTGAGCATTTCCCGTTCTTTGACAATTTCATCCATGTAGGCGCGCGCGTCCTCGCGCGTGTCGTTGTGGCAGAAAGGCCGAGGGTACGCCGGGGCAGACCAAACGCAGGGTATCCCGAGACGACTTACCTGTTGTCATAGACTTACGGGGAAAAGATACTCTTTTCGATGGGTACCCCCTTCCGTAAGTCCTTTAGAAGGGATATTTTACGAGGGTATCTCCCAAGCAGTTCCTTTGTTTTCAAAGACCTGGCGGGAAAACGCATATTTTGGGGTATATACCAGATATGAAATGATAAACGGTCATCTCGCAATGTTTATTAATAGGTAAACACATTGCGCTCAGCTGCTAATGCCTGGCATCGCCCCCTCCAATTACACTATCCGCCATGAAGAACTTCGACAATCTTACGCAACGCGAAATTCTGGCGCTGGCCATTTCCCTGGAAGAAGAAGATGAACGCATCTTCGCCGATTTCGCCGAAGGCTTGCGACAGGATTTTCCCGCCTCCGCCGCCGTATTCGAAGGCATGCGCGACGAAGAATCCGGACACCGCCGAAGGCTGATTGAGCTCTATCGCCAGAAATTCGGAGAGCACATCCCGCTAATCCGCCGCCATGACGTGAAGGGCTTCGTACAGCGCAAGCCGGTTTGGTTGGCGCGGCCGCTCCGCCTCGATGTGGTGCGCAACGAAGCCAGCGCGATTGAAGTCGAAACCCGCAGGTTCTACGAGAAGGCCGCGGGACGAACCGAGGACGCCAGCATTCGCCAACTGCTCGACGACCTGGCCCAGGAAGAGCGCGCCCACGAAGACCGCGCTCAGGAGTTAAAGGAAGAAGAGTTAAGCCCTGGCGTGGCGGAAGATGAAGAGCGCGCCCGCCGCAGGCTATTCGTTCTCCAGATCGTTCAGCCAGGTCTCGCCGGTTTGATGGACGGTTCCGTGTCCACGCTGGCGCCCGTCTTCGCCGCCGCCTTCGCCACGCGTAATCCCTGGGACGCATTTCTGGTCGGCATGGCAGCTTCCGTTGGCGCCGGCATCAGCATGGGATTTGCCGAGGCGCTCTCAGACGACGGTAGCCTCACTGGCCGCGGTCATCCCTGGGTACGCGGATTGATCTGCGGCGCCATGACCGCGTTGGGCGGGGTGGGCCACACTTTACCCTTCCTGCTTCCAAGTTTCCGCGTCGCGCTGGCCGTTGCCTTCGTGGTCGTGCTGGTCGAACTCGGCACCATCACCTGGATCCGCCACCGCTACATGGACACGCCCACTGTTTCCGCCGCCATGCAGGTGGCCCTAGGCGGCGCCCTCGTCTTCGCCACCGGAGTCCTGATCGGCAGCTCATGAGAACAAGAACTTTGCTGGATTTATTTCACCGTCGCTGATGCCGTGGTCGTGAAAGTCAGAGCTGCTTCGGCGGGAACCGAGGCTTCTTCCTTCCCCGTCGCAGCCGCAACGCCGGTGCCAGCGCCTGCGCCCGCCGCCGTTCCAATCAGAGCGCCCTTCCCGCCTCCAGCGATTCCGCCGATGAGAGCGCCCGCCGCCGCGCCGCCGCCGATCTTCTCGACGTTGCCCTTGGTATGGCTCTTGCCCTTGGCGCGATACGCGGTGGTTGCGATCGGAACTGTTTTACCGTTAACTTCTACCGAAGTGAGCCGCAGGGTCAGCTCGCCGGGATCGTGCAATCGTCCGCTGGATTTCGCGTGGGTTACTTTGCCCTTCACAGGCGCGCCCGCATCGGCAATGCTCTTGCCGTTGACAACCAGAGCGCGAGCTAATGTCCCATGGAAGGTTTGACCGGTCTTGGCGGTTCGCGAGTTGATACTTGAGTCGAGGCGCACGGATACCTTTGCGCCAGAAGGAATGGTATCCGCCCCACAGGCGGTTGCAAGCACTAACAACAAGCAAGCGATTTTTCTGCTGAATGTTTCTCTGACGATCATGGACTCTCCTAAAAAGTATGAGTGGGTCGATTGAAGGGTCAGTGACTTACCATCACAATAGGCGAAACGAAGTTCAGAGTCTTGTGCCGGAAGTTCCATGATCGGATTGGCCTTTTGGACAACAGGGGAATGCAGGACGGTTGGATTTTGACCACTCCCATTGCGCAGATTCGAACTCCGCTTTCGCGCGATTTCTATGATCGTGATCCTCGCCGCGTCAGCCGCGAACTACTCGGCAAAGTGCTGCTGCGGAGAGAAGCGGGTAAACTCTTGGCGGCCCGCATCGTGGAGGTCGAAGCCTACATGGGTAAGAACGATGCCGCCGCGCACTCCTTCGCCGGCCGCACTGCACGCAATGCCGTGCTCTTCGGCCCGCCCGGTTATGCGTACGTTTACTTCATCTACGGCAATCACTACTGTCTGAATGTTTCCTGTTTGCCCGACGGCGTCGCGGGCGGGGTTCTGTTCCGCGCGGCCGAACCGCTTGTTGGCATGGAAGAGATGGCAGTGGCGCGAGGCGTGTCGATCAGCTCAACTCGCGATCTTCGGAAACTGACCAGCGGACCGGGGAGATTGGCCGAGGCGTTTGGCATCACCCGCGAGCGGGATAACGGGAAAGACCTGACTAATTCGCGCTCCGACCTCTTCATAGCGGATGACGGTTACCGCGTTCGGCGCATTCTGACCACACCCCGAATCGGAATCACCAAAGCAGCCGAGCGGCCACTGCGATACTTGATCGCGGGAAATGAGTTCGTTTCTGGACCGAAGATTCGGGAATGACGGTTACGTCGTAAATTCATTAACCACAAAGGACACGAAGGTACACAAAGGAATTCGTAAAGTTGCCTTTGCGGCCTTATCAGTTCAGGGCAGCAGGATGTTGTCGATCAGCCTTGTATTTCCCACAAAAGCAGCTCCCGCAACGAGCGCGCAGCTGGTTAGTTCTGGCACGGGATCGAGCGTGACCGGATTCACAATCTCGAAGTAGTCCAGACGTACTGTGGGGTCCTGCGTCAGCACCTGCGTTCCAGCCGCGATCAAGTTGATCGCATTCCGCTCGCCTTGATCGAATCGATTCTTGACCTCGGTCAATGCACGATGCAGCACCAGTGCGGACTTGCGCTCCTGCGGGCTGAGGTAAGCGTTGCGTGAACTCATCGCTAAGCCATCCGGCTCGCGTACGATCGGGCAGACAGCGATCTCGACCGGCAGATTCAAGTCTTGCACCATGCGGCGGATGATCGTGGCCTGAGCCGCATCTTTCTGTCCGAAGAAGGCAGCGTCCGGTTCCACGATATGGAAGAGTTTGGCGACAACCGTGGTTACGCCGCGAAAGTGGCCTGGCCGTGATTTGCCACACAATTTCTCGCTCAGGCCTTCGACCGTGACATAGGTGACGGCGCCTGTGGGATACATTTCTTCTGGCGTGGGCGCGAAGAGAATATCGACGCCTTCTTTTTCCAGCAACTCACGATCGCGTTCAAAGGTGCGCGGATACTTAGCCAAATCTTCGCTAGGCCCGAATTGCAGAGGATTTACGAAGATGGAGACTGCGACCCCATCGCATTTCGCCCTAGCTGCTCGAACCAGCGAGAGGTGGCCTTCGTGCAACGCACCCATGGTCGGAACCAAACCCAACCGCTTCCCCGTGTATCTGGCTGTGCGCGAGGCTGCGCGCATGTCGGCAATCGTCTTATAGATTTTCATCGTGATGCCGGCTTCGACTTTCAGGGGGACGGAACCCAGTCTATGAGCACCTGCATGCTTTCCAAAGTGCCGGCGACCAATGCACGGTTTTTCCGAAGTTTGGCTTTGTCTTCGTCAGTGCTGGCCGCGCTGATCTCTTGAATTGCAACTACGCGCCCATAAGGCCATGCCGATGCGGGCAGCTTGGCCATCGCTGCGGACAATTTATCTGGATCAACGATCTGCTGTTCGTTGTTGCTGACGTCCAGCAGCCCAACTCCGTCTACCCGGACGACAAGATACGGATTTCGCCAGGCTTTCATGTCCCGCATGCCTGTATATTTTTGCGGATCCGCAGCTGGGATTTGCTGAATCCGAGCCTCCGGGCTGACCGCCGCAACCGTTTCCTCCGGCGCTCTGGGCGGCTTGGCGCAGGAAGCAAGCACGACAAGGCTCATCGACAAAATGCTGAGACGCAAATATCTCATCGCATCAGTTTACTATCGGTGCATCCCTCGTTTGCGTTCCAGCACTGTTTCCAGCGCCTGCTGGGTTTCCTTTGACAGATGGTAGGACTCATTGTCCAACGGATACTGATGCGAAATCACGTCCGCACGGAAAGCCTGCACGGCGTCCATAATAAGCGCCGCAGCGTCCCCGTAGCGGCGAACGAATTTGGCCGGCGAAGCAAAGGTCAGATTCAGAATGTCGTGGAAGACGAGCACCTGGCCATCGCACTCAGGTCCAGCGCCAATGCCGATGGTCGGAGTCGCGACTTCTGCCGTGATCATCGCGGCAACTTCCCGCGGAATGCCTTCGAGCACCAGGAAAGCTACGCCCGCTCGATCCAGCGCCACGGCATCGCGCATGAGCTGTTCGATCTCCGCCAGCGATTTGCCCTGAACTTTGTAGCCGCCCATGAGGTTTACGGACTGCGGAGTCAGCCCGATGTGGCCAGCGACGGGAATTTCAGCGTCGATCACACGGCGAATCAGGTCGGCGCGTTTCTCGCCGCCTTCGATCTTCACCGCTTCGGCGCTCGCTTCTTTCATGAAGCGGGCGGCGTTTCGCACCGCGTCTTCCGCACCGACGTGGTAGGAACCGTAGGGCATGTCGGCCACGAGCAGCGCGTGTTTCACGCCTCGTCTGACAGCCCGCGTGTGATGAAGCATTTCGTCCACGGTAACCGAGAGCGTGTCCGGGTAACCGAGCATGGTCATGGCCAGCGAATCGCCGACCAGAACAATGTCGATGGCGGCCTCATCCACCAGACGCGCGCTGGCATAGTCGTAGGCGGTCAGGCAAGTGATGGGTTGATGTTGAAGCTTCTTTTCCCGAAGGGAACTGACAGTAATCTTGCGGCGAGGTTCGCCGATCGGTGCGAGACTCACGATGTCCTCCAGTGCCCCTCCGCCTTGGCGGATAGAGCCCGTACGCATCTTGGGTACTGCTGGAACTATTGTAGACCCAGAATCGGGGTTTCGTCGATGGGGGCTGGAAGTGCCGAAAACAGTACACGTTCTGAGCGCAGGAAAGCCAGAGTTCGCGCCGGATTCGTCCTTGACCGGGTGTGCCAATTGTCGCTATAATATACGACAAATGACGAACGAACTTCGATCGGTGATACGCGAACTTGGCGGAGAGCGGCTCCTGGGGCGGGCAATGGCAAGCGACCGGGACCTGCGGGAAGCGATCCGCGAAGGCTTTCCGCACGCGGTACTTGAGGAACTGATGCAGGCGTCAGGTTTGACTCTGAAGGAGTTGGCAGATGCGCTGGACCTGTCATCTCGCAGCTTGCAGCGGCGACGTCGCGGGCGGCTGGCGCGGTTTGAATCTGACCGGCTGTACCGGCTTGCCCGGCTGCTCGCCCTCGCCCGCGAAAGCCTGGGGGACGCCGCGCGCGCGAGCCGTTGGCTCAAGCGCACGAATCGTGCACTGGGTGGAGTTGCCCCGATTGCCGCCATTGACACCGAACTCGGAGCCCGCCAGGTGGAGAATCTGCTGGGCCGCATTGCGTACGGCGGCATCAGTTGACACGAGTCTTTCGCGTGCTGCGCGCGCCCTATGCGCGCACCCCGTTCGATGGAGAGGGCGCTTACCGGTACGGCGGGCGGTGGTCGAGTCCTGGGACGCGCCTGGCGTACGCCTCAGAACACCAGTCTCTTGCCATGCTGGAATATTTTGTTCATCTGGATTCAGAGGATCCTCCAGATGACCTGGTATTGGCCGCGGCCGAGGTTCCTGAGAGCCTGAGCCGCGAGCGTGTGGAAGCCGCCGCGCTGCCGGCCAACTGGTGGGAAGTTCCTGCTCCGCCTGGGCTCGCCCGGCTTGGCGATGAGTTCGTGAAGAAGGCAGAGAATTGTCTGCTGCTCGTTCCCTCCGCGCTGGCGGTGAACGAAAACAATTGGCTGATCAACCCCGAGCATTCCGAGTTCAAGCAGATCACGGTACATCAGGCAGAGCCGCTCCGTTACGATCCGCGTATGTTTCGCAGACCCCTACGCCGACGCAAATATTGATAGCCGTCCGCACAGCCGATGGCAGGTGACCAATTCACGCGCTGGCTGCGTCCTGATTTCCCAGCGGAAGGAAATACTGTGTGCCCTTGATCGGGGCGGAAACTTTTCGCAGCAACTCTTGCAGGTCTTCGTTGCGTTCGACAAAATCTATTTCCGAGGTGTTCACGATCAGCAGGTCAGATGAGGTGTAGTGAAAAAAGAAGTGTTCGTAGGCTTTGATCACTTCTTCGAGATATTCCTCGTTGATCGCTTTTTCTCCCGGCGCATTCTTTTTCTTTAGCCGTTTTTTCAGGACTTCGGGCGTAGCCTGCAAATAAATAACCAGGTCGGGCGTAGGTAGTTGTTCGCGAAAATAGTTGTAGTAGCGATTGTAGGTTTCGAGTTCCTGGTCGGTGAGGTTGAGGCAGGCAAAGAGCTTGTCTTTTTCAAAAACGAAGTCGGTAACCACGGATTTCTGCGAACGTGGTCCCAGGTCGAGCGCGCGGAGCTGTTCGAAGCGGCGGATCAGGAACGCAAACTGCGCCTGGAACCCCGCGCCGCGTTCGCCGTCGTAGAAGGCGCGGAGAAAGGGGTTGTCCTCGGTTTCCATGACGCGCTGGGCGTTGAGTCGCTCCGCCAGAATCCGCGTCAGGGTGCTCTTGCCGACGCGTATCGGACCTTCCACTGCAATGTAGCGTGGCAGTTCGAAAAGATTGGCCATGGGCTAGAGGACTCGGGCTTCGAATGGCAGGATATCCCGATAGAGCTTCCAGCGCAATTGAGGGAATAGTAACCCCTGTTTTCACCACCGAGACACAGAGGCACAGAGAAACAATTTACAATCGCGGCATGATGGGTACCCTCGCGTTGGGGACTGGCGTTACTGTAGCGGCGGTTGCCGTAGGTTATCAGTCTATGTCCCCGACTGGGCAGTGGTATGGCCGGACCTTTACCGGGTTGAAACCTGGAACCAGGCAACTGGCGCTGACTTACGACGATGGCCCCAACGATCCGCACACCTTTCGTCTGCTCGAAGTTCTTGCCCGGCACAACGTGAGGGCAACATTTTTCCTCATCGGACGCTACGTAAGTCGGAGGCCGGACATCGCGCGCGAGTTGGTGCGGGCGGGCCACGCGGTCGGCAATCATACTTGGAGCCATCCCAATCTGATTGTTACATCGCTGTTGCAAACCAGGCTTCAGTTGCAAGATTGCGAGCAGGGCCTGACGGATGCGGTGGGAGAACACTCCCGGCTGTTTCGTCCTCCGTTTGGCGGACGGAGGCCGAGTACTTTACGCATTGCACGGAAGTTGGGCCTGGAACCGGTGATGTGGAGTGTCACCGGCTGGGACTGGAAAGGGAAGCCTGCGGAATACGTCGAGCGGAGAGTCAGCCAGCAGATCCGGGGCGGCGATGTGATCCTGTTGCACGATGGCGACCACGAGGCGTTTGGAGCCGATCGTTCGCAAACGGTGGTAGCGACCGATCGGCTGATCGCGCGATACAAGGCTGAGGGATACGAATTTGTGACAGTGCCGGAGATGATGGAAGGGCCGGTTGTCAGTTCTCGGCTTGCAGTTCCCAGTTAAGAAGTGCAGCTATGCATGCGCGGAGGCAAATGCCTGCCTGGCTACGTCGATTGTCTTCTGGATGTCTTCTTGGGTATGCGTTGCGCCTAGAAACGCGGCTTCGAACTGCGACGGCGGCAGGTAGACGCCGCCGTCCAACATGGCGCGGAAGAAGCGGCCGAAAGCTTCAGTGTCGGACTTCGCGGCTGAATCCCAATCGGTCACTGGACCGGGAGTAAAGAACCAGGTGAACATGGAGCCCACGCGGTTGTAGCACAGAGACACACCCGCGTCCTTCGCCGCGGCTGCCACTCCGTCTACCAGTTCTCCGCTGAGTTTGTCGAGGCGTGGATAAATTTCTGCTTTGTGTTCCCGCAAATCACGTAGCGTTGCCAACCCTGCAGCCATGGCCAGCGGATTGCCGGAGAGCGTGCCGGCCTGATACATCGGTCCGAGCGGCGCGACCATGTTCATGATCTCGGAGGGACCGCCGTACCCTCCCACCGGAAGCCCGCCGCCAATTATCTTGCCCATGGTGGTGAGGTCCGGCGTCACCCCGTAAAGTTCTTGTGCGCCGCCGAAGGCGAGGCGGAATCCGGTCATGACTTCGTCAAAGATCAATACGCTCTTTTCGCGCTGGGTGATCAAACGCAGTGCGGCTAGGTATCCGCCTGAAGCCGGGACACAGCCCATGTTGCCCACGACTGGCTCGACGATCACGCAGGCGATCTCGTGTTTGAACTTTTTGAATGCGTGTTCGAGCGCGTCGGTGTCATTGAACGGCAGCGCCAGCGTGAACTGAATGAACTCCTCCGGAACGCCGGCGGAGCCTGGGATCCCGAGCGTGGCTATCCCCGAACCGGCTTTCACCAGTAGGGCGTCGGCGTGCCCGTGATAGCAGCCCTCAAATTTCACAATGTATTTGCGCTTGGTGTAGGCGCGAGCCAGGCGAATGGCGGACATGGTCGCTTCCGTGCCCGAATTTACGAACCGCACTTTCTGCATATGAGGAAACGCGGAAAGCACAATCTCGGCAAGATCGGCCTCGGCGGGCGTGGAAGCGCCAAAGCTGGTGCCGTTGCAGGCGGCGTCCATGATGGCTTCGATGACTTTGGAGGGAGCGTGCCCGAGGATGAGCGGGCCCCACGATCCGACGTAGTCGATGTACTCGTTGCCATCGGCGTCGAAGATATGCGAACCCTGCCCGCGCAGGATGAATGGTGCGTCGCCGCCCACGGAACGAAAAGCACGCACCGGCGAATTGACGCCGCCGGGAATCATCTGTTCAGCGCGTTGCTGTAGCTTGCGGGACACCTCGGTTTTGCGGGCCATGGGCTCTCCGAAAAGAAACTGGTCATCTATGGTAACAGTGGGGAGTGGAAGCGGCGCAGCCTAGGTCGTCTCCGATTCCGGCCTCGGTGTCAAGAAAGGCAACGGAATTCACCGGATATTTACAATCTCGCAACAGTCCTGAAACACGACCTGGGTACGCTCTTTGCAGTACACGCCCTTCTAACCGGGAGGGTTTTAAGGACAGCTTCGGGGGGCTCCGAGCTGTCCTCATTTTTTGGTTGGACTCCTGGTTAATCGTCTCTCACTTCAGATAGGCACGAACCAAGCCGATCAAGTCCTCGCCCAATTCTTCGGGCGACTCCACCTCGTGATCCGGATTCATTATGTGCAGGCGGATGTGGTCCTCCAAAATCTCCGCCATCAAACCGTTGACACCCCCGCGAATGGCGGCCAATAGCATGAGGATATCGGCGCATTCATCTCCGGCGGTGAGCGCACGCTCGACGGCGGCGAACTGACCCCGTATTCGCTTGATGCGGAACAGCAGCTTCTGCTTCTCTTTTGAAATCGCGGGAATCTTGTCTTGCATTTTGCCCTGCTTTCTTTCGTTCTTTCTTGACAATACCCAAGGGGGGTATGATATAAGAATTTTGGCGGGAAATCCATGGCTCCCGTCAGTTCTACTGACTGACAACTGAGAAACCGGAGGGATCGAGGCTGGCGTTGCAAGGCTCACTTCTTCCTCCCGAAATTCAACCATGCCGTGCCTGCAAATACGCATGCAATACGGCGGTTGAGGCCTGATGGCTTGGACTGGACCTGTAACATTCCTTTAACGAACTCTGCGTAGGCTGGACGCATTCGCATCCCTAGATGAGGAGAGTATCGCGAGCGACATACCGTAGTCGCCATGGGGTAGTTAACCATAGTTAACATTCCGTGATATAGTCACGTTAATCTACCTGACAAGGACGGGAAACCCCGCGGTGGACCAGTCCCCCAGAAAGCGGACCGGTCAGAGGAACAATTCGCTTACGACATCGAAAACATGAGAAAGCACGCCCAACTCGTGAAGTGCAGCGCGTGCTGGCTGATGCTTGTGTTTTGGGCTGCTTTTGGTGCCGTCCTTCTCTCGCCTGCGCAGGAACCCGACGTGCCGGCCACGGCGAAGCTGAATACCGCGCCGCAAGCAGCTGCCACAAATGAGGCCGATCCGCCCTCTGATCCGCCAGCAGATGAGGGCACGGTAACGATGTTCCCTCATTTCAAGGACACGCGCTTCTGGCTCTCCGGGCAGGCGAATTTCATTTTCCAGACGCACCCTCCATTCCACGCGGCCTACAGCGGGACGAACAGTCTGAGCCCAAACTATGAGAAAGCCACGTCGCGCGTGGTGACGCTCTACACCGGTGTCCGGTTCAACAACTCCACCGAGCTTCTGGTCGACATCGAAGAGGCGGGCGGAGAAGCTCTCAGCACGGGCCTGGGGCTCGCGGGCGACACCAATCTCGATATCGTCCGCAATCCCTCCTTGAGCAAGGCTCCTTATCTCGCGCGCGGCATGATTCATCATGTATTCGCGTTGAGCAAGGATAAGGTCGAAAACCAGCGCAATGCCTACTCTCTCTTTGAGGAGCTACCGCGCCGCCGGCTGGAAGTCCGCTTCGGCAAGTTCAGCACCGTGGATTTCTTCGACGTCAATTCCGTGGGCTCGGATACGCACTTCCAATTTACCAACTGGACGGTCGACAACAACGGCGCATACGACTATGCGGCCGACACGCGTGGCTACACTGTCGGCCTTACCGCCGACTACGAAGACCGCAACTGGGGTTTCCGTTTCTCCGAGGGGCTCATGCCCAAAGTTGCGAATGGAATTGATCTGGTGTGGAAGGTGTGGCAAGCCCACGCGGAGAACTTTGAATACGAATTGCGTCGCGGCTTGATCCCCAAGAAACCGGGGGTGGTCCGCCTATTGGCTTACACCAACTACGCCAACATGGGCATCTATCGCCAGGCGGTCGCCCAATTTGAAAAGGGCCTCACACCGGTTCCAGACATCACCAACCACCCCTGGCACATCACTCGCAAGTACGGATTTGGTGTAAACGTGGAGCAGAATCTAACTCCGTACCTGACTGCATTTGGCCGCTTTGGCTGGGATAACGGCAAGACCGAATCCTTTGCTTACACGGAAGTCGATCAAACTTTCGACATGGGACTGGGAGCCAACGGCGCATGGTGGCATCGCAAGCAGGACCGCGCAGGCATTGCCTTCGTCACCAACGCAATTTCCAAAGATCATCAGACCTACCTCGCCGATGGCGGCCTTGGCTTCCTCTTGGGCGATGGCAAGCTGAACTACGGTCGCGAGAACATCGTGGAGTCGTACTACACAATCCACGTGTGGCGAGGCATTTATCTCGCTCCCGGCGTGCAACATATCAACAACCCGGGCTACAATCGCGACCGCGGCCCGGTGATCGTCCCTTCGTTCCGCGCCCACGTGGAGTTCTAAAGTTCGTGTGGAGATGGGCGACTCACCCGTCCAGATCGAACTGCGACTCGAACAGGTCACTACTTCTCGATTCGTACGCCCTTCCAAAATGCCACGTACCCCTTGATCTGATGAGCAGCCGGTTTTGGTTCGGGGTAGTACCACGCTGCGCCCTGGTTCCGTTTGCCGTTGACCTCGAGATCGTAGTAGCTGGCTGTGCCTTTCCAGGGGCAAACGCTGTGAGCCGCGCTGGATTGGAAATATTCCTTTTTGATGGAGTCCGGCGGAAAATACTGGTTGCCTTCTACTTCCACGCACTGGTTGGATTCAGCGAGAACGGCGCCTTCCCATATTGCTTTTGCCATAACACCAGTTTAGATTTCTTTTATGGCTGGCAGCTTCGAAAAATTGGTTGTGGACGCGATCCCGGGAACAGCGACCGAAACCCGTTTCAACGGCCATTCCATGGTGGGGCCGCTGAAACGCGTGCTTGTGTGTTCCCCGAGGACAGCCTGCTGGCATCAACCCGAGCGGGCCGCTCGCTGGCGAGAACTTGGCTTCGTGCGTCCTCCGGATTTTCAGACGGCTCAGGCACAGCACGACGCACTGTGTCGCGAACTGGAAGCGTGCGGCTCGGAAGTTGAGGATATTCCTCCGGCCATGGAACTCTCCCTCGACGCTGTCTATGCCCACGATGCGTCGTTGCCGACAGACTTTGGATTGATCCTGATGCGTCCCGGCAAGTCGAACCGTGTCCCCGAAGGCAAACATCACGGATCGTTCTGCCAGATCCTGGGCATTCCGATGTTAGCTAAGATTACCGCTCCGGCAACAGCGGAAGCTGGGGACATGCTGTGGCTCGACGCCAAGACGTTGCTCATCGGCCGCGGCTATCGCACCAACGCGCAAGGTCTCCAGCAAATGCGCGCCCTGCTCAAATCCAAGGGAGTAGAGGTTCTCTCCGCTCCGCTGCCGCACGGCGCCGGACCGTCCGCCTGCTTGCATTTGATGTCGCTGATCAGCCTGCTTGATGAACGTACCGCGCTGGTTGATTTGTCCTGGCTTGCCGTTGAAACCGTGGAACTGCTTAGAGAACGTGGCTACAACCTCATCGAGATCGATTATGCAGAGCGGGAGACGCTGGCCTGCAACGTTCTTTCGTTAGGCGAGAAGCGGCTGCTGGCGCTGGAAGAGAACGCCAAGACAAATCAGAAGCTGCGCTCGGCGGGATTCGACGTCCGAACCTTCCCCGGTTCCGAACTCTGCATCAACGGCAGCGGCGGCCCGACGTGTCTGACCCGGCCATTGCTGCGGGAGTAGTCAGGAGCCTGCGACGCAATTCATGGCTGCGTCGCAGGCTTCGCGCTGAAGATGCCCTTGAAGCTTTCGCGGTACTGAAAGAAGACCAGTACCCACAGGACAGAGGCCACCAGAGCCGGAGGAATGCTCGCCGGCGCCAGCGTCAGGTGAAACGCAAGGATGTTGTAGAGCTCCGCCGCTAACACTGTCAGCGCAAGTGGCACGAAATAGCCCGAAAGCAGCAGCAGTCCGCCAAGCACCTGCATGGCGAAAAAGAACGCAGCAAAGTGTGATGCGCTGACGGCAACAAAGAACTGGATGGCCAGCGGATTCGGCGGGGGCGGCTGGTGAATGAAGTTGAGAAATCCGTTCAACCCGAAGACCGTAAACGTAAGGCCTAGTAGATAGCGAGCAACAATTGAAGTAATTTTCATATGTGTCCTTTCTAGAAAGTCTGCGCGTGCGTCTGCACGGTCTGAAGATGCGGTGCGAGGAAGCCGTTCCGGTCATGTCCCTGGTTCAGCACACTGGTTCCCCCTGCGGTGAGGAAGGTCGCGTCCGTCACGCCAAGAAAACCAAATACGGAACGTAGATACGGTTCCACGAAATTGAACGACTCCATCCGCGTCCGGGCGTCGTAGATCCCGCCGGTTGCGATGATGAAGGTCGCCTTCTTGCCGATCATCAGACCCTTCGGCCCTCGCTCCCCGTAGGAAAAGGTTCTGCCGACTCGCGCGATCTGGTCGATCCATAGCTTGAGCACGGAGGGCACGCCAAAGTTATGCATCGGTACACCAATGACGTACTCATCGGCCTCCTCCAATTCGGCGAGCAGGGAGTCGGAGAGAGAAAGCAATTGCCTCTGCTGTGGAGTGCGGGCCTGCTCCGGCGTGTAGACGGCACCGACCCATTCCGCATTGACTGGCGGGATTGCTGTTGCGTTGAGGTCGCGGTCAATGACCCTCCCATCCGGGTGCGAAGCCTTCCATTGGGTGACGAACGCAGCGGTCAGCTCGCGGGAGACTGACCGGCCGTAGAGTGGGCTGGAATCGATATGCAGCAGCGTAGACATTGAGAATTCCTCCTGCACGACATATGATTATTACTCAACATATGTCGATTCAGAAAATAAACAAGTGTCGTTTAGCCTGCCAGGAGTATCCTCTCTACTAGGAATGGCCCAGCTTCTTCAATCCGAGACCGGAACGACGGATCCGCGCATCCTGCGCAGCCGCCGCATGCTCATGAATTCCTTGGCCAAGCTATTAATAAAAAAGGAGTTCGACGACATCTCCGTCCAAGAGATCGCCGACGAGGCGACGCTGAACCGAGCCACCTTTTACCTCCACTATCAGGACAAGAACGCGCTGCTGCAGGCCATGACCGAATCCCGCTTCCGCGATCTGATAGAACGCCGCGCCATCACCTTTACCGACTGCCATGGAGCCCTGCGCGCGATTGCGCTCGGCGTCTGCGACTATCTTGCTGAGACCACAGGCTGTCCCAGTCAGTTGACTCGGATGCCCCTCCAAGGCTCCATCATCCCGGTCGTCGAGGGCATGTTCAAGGAAGGCCTTGCTCTTCATGGGATTGCACCCGGTGTTGATCCGGCACTGCTGGCGGCCACCGCAGCCTGGGCCGTTTTTGGAGCCGCGCGCCGCTGGTTTCAGACCCCCAACCGTATCCCCGCCGAGGAAGTGGCAGCCAGGATTGAAACCATGGTGAGTCCGGTGCTTTTCGGCGCCTCTCAATAGCTGAAGAGTGGCAACACTCACCCGACGGAGCAAAGTTCAGCCACGAAAACTCGAAGAGGAGTATTCAAAGAGGGCTACTATCGCGGACAAGTTCCGTTCGACAGACTTTTCGCGTGCCGGCTTAAACGGCCCATCCCGTAGCTACACAGAACCGATGGGCTAAGTGCAGTGGAAGGCCCTTAGGGCTTTGCGGGCAGCGGTTGCCAGAGCTCAATCTTATTTCCATCCGAGTCATAGATCCAGGCAAAGCGACCGTAGGATTCATCCATTCGTTTTGGATCAATCTTTACTCCCTCTTGTTTTAGGCGGTCGAGCAAAGCATCCATATCGTCCACGATGTAGTTGATCATGAACGGCTGCGTGGCCGGGACATAGTCGGTGGAGGCTGAAAAAATAGTCCAAACCGTGACGTGTTCCTTTTGCGGGTCGTCGTGTTCGCGCCACGGAAGCATCGCGCCTTGGCCCGTGTCAGCGAGTCCAAGATGCTTCGAATACCATTCGCGCGTCTGATCACGATTAGCCGACTTGAAGAAGACACCGCCGATTCCAAGAATGCGCCCGCGCTGCTCCGTTTTGACGGGCGGCTTCGACTTTTCAGGTTGCGGAGATTTCACTTCTTGTCCTCCTGTTGAGTGGGCCGAGATGAGCAACAGCGACCCGAGCGCAATTGTGCTCCACGGTATTGCTTGCATCGGCGGATTATACACAAGGTTCGATTCGAATGGGGAAACCGGTTCGCTCTTCGACCTTCAATCAAGCTTCGCCGCGATTCACCCTAAGCCGCGCAGATCGGTGATGCTACTGATACCCGATCTGCAGTACGATCTTGCCGGACTTGTGTGGTACGCCCGCAAGCATGCGTTGCGCCTGGCGCGCCTCCGAAAGCGGCAGGATTGAGCCCACGCGCGCTGTGATTTTGGCCGCGTCAAACAATGTTGTGAGTGTCTGCAGGCGCGCGGTGGTCACCTCAGCATAGAAGAAAATGGCCTCTGCTGGGAGCGGTTGGGTCGAGACCGAGGTGACAAGTTTGCCTCCGGGTTTCAACGCAGCGACGCAGCGTTGAAACGTACTGCCCCCGACCGTGTCGAGGATGGCATCCACCTGTGGGAGGTCCTGCTCGAATGCGGGCCTGCTCGAGTCGATGATGGATTTCACGCCCAATGATCGGAGGAGGTTCTCGTCGTCGAGGCGGGCGATGGCAACGACGTGGATTCCGGCGTCTACGGCCATTTGTACGGCGTAGGCTCCAACGTTCCCCGCGGCTCCGACGACCATTAGTGTTTGTCCGCGCATCGCCTGTGCATACTGGAACAGCATTTGCCAGGCGGTTACCGCAATGACGGGAGCGGATGCTGCTTCTACGTGATTCAGCGATTGCGGTTTGCGGGCGACCATCCGGACGTGGCCGCGGCGAACTCGGCCTGGGCGCCACAGAACTTCGGATTGGTGACGCCATAAACTTCGTCTGCCGGCGCGAAGCCCGTAACGCCGGGGCCGACCTTCTCGACGACACCGGAGAAGTCCGAACCGAGGGTGAGCGGAGGTTGCGGGCTAACCTTGCTCTTGCCCTCACGGATGATCGCGTCCCAGGGGGCGACGCCCGCGGCCATCACGCGCACCAGAACTTCGTTTGGGCCCGGCGACGGCATCGGCACATCCTCGACCATCACGACGTCGGGCGACCCGAAGCTATGAATCCTCGCTGCTTTCACGGCCAATTCCTCCCCGCTTTGAAGACGCTCGAAAGCCGATTCATCCGAAGCTAAAAGACGACCGCGATAGCAGGATCTGTATTATTTGATCCTCGTCGGGAATTGATTGATTACTGCCGCCCCTGCCTGGCTCACGACTTCGTCTTGGGAATCAGTGCCTCCTGAACAACCATTTGCGCCGATAATCACGCCTTGGTCGATCAGTGGAATACCGCCGCGAGAAGCAAAGACTCCATCGAACGCGAGCAGATAATCGAGATGCATAAGGTTGATGCCGTCCTCAAAGACTTTGGTTGGCCGCCGGAAGGTCACGGCGGCTCGCGCCTTGTGTTCCGCAATCTGAATGGAGGCGAGCATCGCGCCGTCCATTCGTTGGAAGGCAACTAAGTTACCACCGGAATCGGCTACGGCTATGTTCATTTTCCACCTATTTGATGCCCGTCAGTCCGGCAGCCGAAGAATGCCTGCTGGTCCCGTTTTACGTCGCCGGCAAGGCGGTGGGAATCAGATGGGGAATCATGCTCAGCGGCCGTCGCAAACTTGACGCAGAGGATGACCGGGTCATGGCCTCTCAGGGGAAATTTGCGTCCTCGGCGTATCAGTCATGGATGCACATAGAAGATCTTAAAACCCAAGTGGCGGAGAGCGAGAAGGCGAAGGCAGAAGTCCGTGAACTGGCAAATGGGTTGGAAGCTAAGATCCGGCGTCTGGTCGAGGCCAACGTTGTGGGGATTGTAGTGTGAACGCCGCCCATCGCGTCCGCCCGATTATGAAAAGGAGAACCGCGCGCTCGTGAAACTGGTGAGCGCGTTGGATGACTCGCCGAGTACCATCTTTCAGAGCGTCATTTGCCGATTTGCCGTACCCGGTCATGCTTTCACCTCAACGGACAGCCAACTTGACACTCGGTTCGGTAGAATCGTTCTGCGGGCGTCTGCGAACGCCGCGTCTTCACGAATAATTGCGACGGTGAATATGCCATTTACGCCGCCGTAATCGCTACGGGTGCGGGGCGGAGCCTGGCGCCCATTTTCACGAGGTCGGCAAAAGAGTCGGCCTTCATCTTCTACATTACTTTGCTTCGGTGTGCCTTCACCGTATATTGGGTTCGAATCTTTTAAAACGAAAGGCTAATTATGTCGGGCAAGAAAACAGCGATCATAACTGGAGCGTCGGGTGGGATTGGCGCGGGTTTAGTCGAAGGGTTTCTGGGAGAAGGTTATAACGTCGTCGCAACGTCTGGTCACGCCAATCGAGCGTTCACTGCTTCAGGCAGCCTGGTCCTCCTCGATGGCGATATTGGCCAGCAGCAAACGGCCACCGATGCCGTCGAAGCAGCAATCAACAACTTCGGAACGATCGATGTTTTGGTGAATAACGCTGGCATCTTCCTAACCAAGCCTTTCACTGACTTCACTGCCGCGGACTTCGGCGCCCTTGTCTCCACGAATCTGCTCGGATTCTTCTACATCACTCAGCGCACTGTGAAAGAGATGCTCAAACAGAAATCGGGCTGCGTTGTGAGCATCACTGCAGCGCTTGCCGATCGGCCAATCGCCGGCGAAAATGGCTCGATTTCGATGATTACGAAGGGTGGCTTGAATTCAGCAACCGAGAATCTCGCAATCGAGTATGCAAAAGACGGCATTCGCTTTAATGCAGTAGCCCCCGGCGAAGTGGATACACCGATGCACAGCAACGGTCCCAACGACTCGACGTTGCAGCCGGCTAAGAAAAGGGCGACGGTAAAGGATATTGTCGATGCCGTGCTTTACCTGGCACAGGCAGGCCATGTGAGTGGAGAGATTCTCCACGTGGATGGTGGCGCTCCGGCTCGTCGCTGGTGACGCAGGATACCGCTAAACTATTTAGCTTCTCGTCAAATTTGAGGGCTCAAGATGAACGATCAACAAACGAAGGAGCAGTATTCTGGAATGCGAGATCAAGAGATCCGTGCGGCACTGGATCAGCATTGGGCGGCGTCCGATGCCAACGATTTTGAAACGGAGCACCTCATCTATCACGATGACGCGGTGCTGGAATACCCGCAGTCAGGCGAGCGAACCCGCGGTCGAAGCAACATACAGGGCCAACGCGCCAGTCAGCCGAGCAAAAAGCGGTTTACCGTCCGGCGGATCATTGGCGGCGGTGATCTTTGGGTCACCGAATTTATCCTGACGTATGACGGCAATCCGTCCTACACCGTGAGCATCATGGAGTTCCGGGGTCAAAGGGTCGCGCGGGAAACCCAGTATTTTGCGGATCCATTCGTGGCGCCCGCATGGCGCGCCCAATGGGTCGAACGGATGGACGCATAATCTCGAGGCGCGAGAATTCGCTAACGACAATGGAGGGACAATAGATGGATTGGAAACGGTTAGTCCAGTTTGCGCTGCTGGGTAGCGGTGATTTGGAACAATATGCCATCCTGCTGGTGCGCGTTTCGATCGGGCTGTTCTTCGCCATCTCCGGGGCAAATAAATTGTTTGTCGCGGGCGGAACGAAACCTGTTTACGAAACGCTGGTTAAAGCCAAAGTCCCGTTTCCCCACCAGACGGCTTATTTCGTGTCGGCCGTCGAGTTCGTGGGCGGGTCCTTGGTGACCGTGGGTTTTGTTTCGAGCCCGGCCTGCGTGGCTTTATTGATCGATATGACTGTCGCCACCCTGACCAGCGCGATTTCTACCCTGCCAAAAGGACTTTCGCCTCTTAGCTGGCTCGACGATTTCCTCTACCTTCCGGAAGTCTTGTACGTGCTTTTCTTTATCTGGCTGATCTGCTCCGGCCCGGGAAAGTTCAGTGTCGATTACTGGCTCGCCCGCAAGTTACTGGGGTGATCGATCGAGCAAGCAGCTTGCGATCGGAAGCTGTTCTTTTTCACCTCGCGATTCTCTTCCCGCCTTCGGCAGAACCTAGTCAGCATGCCCAAGAAGAAGACGATGTCGGCTGCTGCCCGAAAGAAAATAGCAGCAGCGCAACGGGCGCGGTGGGCGAAAGTGAAGGCGGCTCAGAATGAGGACCGCTTAAAAATGCTCTTGGTTCATGGGGAAGTTCTCATCAATAAAGCAACACGGCGCGTGCGAGGAGATCGCCAACCCGTCCACCGCCTACGGTCGTCGTCGTCGCAACTGGATCGACGCACACGGTTCCGTCCCTGCCAGCCTAGTTGTCGATGCCTCATGCAGCAACCAGCACTGCATCACCCTGACACACGCATACCTTCGCCCGCGAGTCGAGCAGCCGGGCAGGTATCGCAAAATCGCCAACCGCGTTCTTAGGCTGAACGTTGGTCAGCATTTCGACCTTAGTAGCATAGGAACTGACGAGCGGAGCCGCAACCGATTTCGTTCTGGCTTGTACGAGGCTGCGCGGCTGGACAAGGTCTCGGTGGGCGGGCAGCCGGACGGCAGTGTGCGCGTCACCAAGGTCGGGGAATGGTCGAGCTTGGGAGCACAAGGAAGATCGCGCTGAGAGGCGCCCGCGTTTGCGTAAAACTTTGCGTAAACAATTTCTGAAAAATCGGCTGGGAATCTGGGTCGAGTCCGTTTGTGAGATTGGCTCAACCTATTGAAACCAAATGGAAGGTTTGGTTGCGGGGGGTGGATTTGAACCACCGACCTTTGGGTTATGAGCCGACCGTTAACGTTTCTTGAGGATAGCTCGTTCTTTCCCTTCTTGCGCTTACGTCGGTTGGTGTTAGGCGATTTTTGGCCCCATTTGGGCTCTTAGTGTGCTCAGATTCCGATCCCTTCCTATGGAGTACTCCGCGCTCGGCCTCGCCCGTAAACTCAGGTTTTCACAAAGCCGTTTTCTCGTAACGCAACTACCCATTCTCGGTATCATGTCGTGGAACAGGGGAGCCTGGGATGTCGGACGAGAACGAGCTTTACCAGACATGGCTTGCGACTGACGGGGCGGAGCGGAACGACGTAGAGGAGCAGCTTTCCGGTGCAGTGCAAAGGCACGCCCAAGCAGTTGTTTGGGAGAATCTGCAGGAGACACACCCTGATTCGGTGCAAAAAATCGTCCTGGCTGTGATGACCCAACTGGGAGCCTTCAGACGAGAAAGCAAATTCAGCACCTGGGTTCACGCCATAGCGCAACATATCGTTGATGAGGAACTCCGGAGACGTACGCGGCATAGGCAAGTCTTCGACGAGACTAAGTCTGTGGTGACAGATCCACATGATGAAATCGAAAATCGCGCGCGTGGTGTGGTCCCGACCATCATACCCGACTTCGAGGGCCCGATTGCTTTCGCGGAATTCTCAGAGGGCTTGTCAGATGAGGACGCTGCTCTCCTTCGGTATAAACGTGACGGACTGAGCAGCAAAGAAGCGGCAGAGAGGATGGGAACAACCGTCGAGGCTCTCGACAGCCGTTGGGCCCGGCTGAAACCTAAGGTGGCAAAAGAATTTCGTCCTGGGCGACGGAAATAGGTGATCGCCAGCAACTAATTAGACAGAGAGCCGGATTTTCCCTCCCTGCCTGCGGCGAGCCACCAGGCGAGAAGGTGCCAAGGTTGGCGAGTCAAGGAAGGCCGTTTTGTTACGAAATCCGAACTCTTGGAGGTCTAAACATACAGATGAGAAAATTCTGTCCTTTGCCGTGAGGTAGCTCGTAGCCGCCTATCCCTTGGGGGTTTAGCGTACAAATCACTCTCTCACCCCCGAATCCCATCCCAATTCGCTTTTCCCTAGTCCACAAAACTGACGCTTCAGAAAAATAACTAGATGAGCATTTCTCATTCCCACGCGAATACGCCCCCGATCGATACTTCTAACCAACCAGCAGGGACCTTCTCCACCCAACGCCTCCAGTTAGCAATCTACCTCCATGCCGCTCAGACACTACCGTTTTTGCGCTGTGAAGCAAGCGAGACGGGCAAGGTTCGCTTCGTATTTGAGGACTCCAATAACATCGGCTCCCAGGTCGAGCTTGAGTTCGATCGTGGGGCGGCAGTCGCAGCAACCGCAATTTTCGCAAGCCAGAAGTTCCTTCGCCGCAAGATGAGCGAAGCATTAAACAGCAACCGGAGAATCGAAACAATTGAAAACCACAGACGTTGAACTTACTAGCGAATCTTTCGCGTCGTCGGAGCCTTCCGACAGCGATTTCATAAAGGAATACGTGGACTACGCGGACATTTTCGAAGCACCCCCCGAAGCACACGAAGCCGTGGCTCTCACGACCATCTCGGCAGCAGCTAATGGAAAGGTGTGGATACCGAACGGCGGACAAACCGTCACGCTGGACAAGTGGACACTGCTGCTGTCGGGCAGTGGTGTCGGAAGAAACACGCTTGTCAGCCTACTCTGGCCTGTTCTCAAAGAGGCGGGGTTAGAGCAATTGCCCGCAACACAACTTGGGGCAGTAAACAAGGGTTTTACCAGGACCTCGCGGAAAATCCGACCGGGTTCTTTGTCTGGGAGGAGGTGTCTGCCGCGCTGAAAGCGCTATCGGATTCGAGGTTTGGGGAAGCAAAACAATGGCTCACCAACTGCTATGACAATCTGCGAACGCCGTCGGACATCAAGTACAGACAATCCAACAAGAATAAAGACACACCGCCTATAGTTTTTGCCGCTCCACCGCGCGTGAGCATTCTGGCCACGAGTTCTCGTGACTGGTTCATCGACTGCTTGACCGAACAGGATTCTGCTGGGGGCTTCATACCTCGGTGGTTCCTAGTTGACCTCCCAGAGCTGGATAGGTCGATTCCGACTCCAAGGGAGCCGAACACTGTAGCCATCCCGAACCTCTCTGAGTGCCTGCGCGAAGTACAGCAGTTGAAGGGCCCTGTGGATTTGGCAAAGGTGCAAGACATGTACAGTGACTGGTATGAACCCACTCGTAGGCGCTTTCTCGAACAACCCTCTGGGGCGACGGCTGCCGCCTTCTGGAATCGTCACCGGGTGCATCTTCTGAAGCTCGCAGCTATCTATTCCATGTCGCAACAGGGAAGCCTGACAGTTTCGGCTAGGTCCATGGAGCGCGCAATAGAAGCGGCTCGGAAGGCCGAGAAAACCATCTTTAAGCTGCTTCCAACGGGAATGAACCGCGAGGGCGCCGCTGTCGATAAACTGGAACAGCGTATCCGAGCTGCCGGAGTAGCGGGGCTCGCGAAGAGCGAATTCACGCGAGCATTTCAATTTATGCGTCAGCAGGACCGCGACTCTCGTCTGCGTACGCTTCAGGCTGCGGGGACAGTTTTTCGGTTCGATCGGTCAACTTCGGGGAGATCCGCAGAAATATTTGTTCACAAGGATTACCTAGAGCAGCACGAGGTCGACTTTCCGGATGATAAGCGGTTGTCATGAGGGCTTTCTTCTTCTTTCTTCAGAATAAGGCGGGGCGTATTTTACCTCTCTAGGCTGACATCCCATGTCGGCTGTCGGAGGAATAGGAAAGGAAAAAAGAAGAAAGAAGTAAGAAGTGTTATTGGTTCTTCCAACCCCGGCTCGCCCACATTTTCAGGCCAAAAAACGAGTTTGAAAGGCCCCAGGTCAGTTTTGTGAATGCCTACTAATTTCAATGAGTTACGCGAAGTTTGTCGGAATACTTGTCATTTCCGAGGATCGCCCCAGCGAGCCGATTTGCAAGGTGGCCGACTGCCACGCAAAGATCATAGAATCAGTTAGTTGGCGGATAGAACGTCTCCCGAGTTCACGTAAGGACAGTTTTCTTAATATTGATTAAAATCAATGAGTTACGCGAGGTGAACGGCGAAGAACGGCTCGTCCAGGCGAACTAGACCCCTCCTCACCTAAGAAACAGGGCTCGATTCTTGAGTTGCTCCGCTCGCGGAGGTCAACCCGATAATCACGGAGCAATTGTCTTCTTCGTCGTGGCAAAGATCAATTTGGCCGCTGCGAGACTGCCACACGGCAACACCAGGGCCGGTCTTGGTCGGCTCTCCAAATTTGTTCTGGTAATGTCGGAACGCCGATTTGCGCAGGAGACTCATTGTCAAAGGGTCAGAGGCCGACTGCGCCGTGATTCCGTGGACCCACCCGCCAACGCTGCTTATTTCGACTTCCCACGCCGAACCCAAGAAAACCACCGGCGGTGCTTTAAACGTCTCTTCGCTGGCTAAGCGATACTGCTCGTATTCCAACCGGGAAAACTGTACGAGCTGTGGATAGCTCGCAACCCTTGTATTCAACTTATAGGGCCCCATCGAAATTACTTCTGAACTCGTGGTGTCCCGTTCAACCTGCTCCCTTGTCGTGTTCTCGGATTGTAATTCTTGGAGTCGCTGGAGCAATTCTTCGTATGTCGGTTCCGCAGCCTTCGCCTCTATTTTTCCGTAGGGCCCTGTCTTCTCCTCTAACCAGTCCCCAATCCGTATTCCCGCCATAATCCACCCGAAGAACCAGATCAGGAAGACAACTGAACTCAATAGCCCACCAGGATCTTTGAACTGTTCGCCGCCCCAGCAAAAACCGACTATCCAGATTACAAACCAGACAATGAAAAACACAGTCCTCATGTCCTCCCCCTTCTCCAAACATCTGAGTTAGGGCCGCGTCTGTATTGAGAGTTCCTGTTTCCTCCAAGAGTCAGTGGACCCTCGCTCGGCAATAGTTGATCGTGTAGGAGATTGTTGTAGCAACAAGCGAGAGACTCATCAGCCCAGAAATGAACAATCCGAACCAGCCCAGCTTGCACAGGCGATAATGCTCCGCAGTCCCCAGTGCCCCCAGACCCACGACTAGGCCCCAAAGATTCTGATTTAGGTTGATCTTGAAGTTCTCACTCGCATCCGGCATCGCAGGTCACTCTCCGAATTGATGAATAGTTGGCCCCACAGCTCCTGCCAAGGCGGCATTCTAGTCCTTGAGGCAATGTTGCGTAAACACGGTTTGTCTTAATTAAGCAACAGGCCATGATGCAGGCCAGATGCCTCACGACCTGCTCACTCGCTTGGGAGACCGGATTAGGAAGCTGCGGAAAGCTTGCGGGTGGACTCAGGCGGAGATGGCCGAGCGAATTGGCATCGACCGGAGTTTCCTCGCGGATGTCGAGCGGGGGAAGCGAAATATTTCAATTCTGAATTTGGAGCTTATTGCGAAGGGATTCAGAATCTCACTCTCGCAATTGTTCTCCCGACTCTGAGAGGGGGGCTTGGTGTCCCTCCTCGCAAGAAACGGGGTTCGGAACTGAGCATACAAGCGTCTCCTGTTCCTTTCCGGAACCTCCCCGTCGCGCAGGGGACCTCCCTACAGCATGTAGGTGGAATATTCTTCCTAGGGCCGGAAGGCGTAATATTTCCCGTCCGGATGCTGCCTCTCCGTAAGCCCGAAGCGTTCGGCTGGTGGGACGTCCTTGAAGAGTATGGAGTGGATGTCTGACAGGAGCGGCCAGTTGTCACTGAAATAAGAATGGCCCAGGAAGTCGGTGTCGATCGCGGAAGCATCAATGGTGTCCAGTCCGGGGATGATCAGCAGAGGCTCACCTGCGCGAGGACTGCCGTGGATTTTCTTCGATGCTTGGATGGCCTTATCCTTAGATGACTCGTAAAGCGTAATGCGGCCAGAGAGTCGCTGAAGGGTAGCGGCCAGCTCACGGAAAGTGTCCGCGTCAATATCCGGAGCAGCCAAGACAAGATGATTGAACTTCAGGTTGCTGTTGGGATCGTAACTTAGGGCCTTCAGAGCATCGCAAACGGCCCGGTTTCCCATGCTGTGGGCGATGATGTGGATTCGCTTGGCTCCGCTATGCTGTGAGAGGAGGCTCAGAAACCTTTGAAAATGGGGTGTGGACCAAGTGATATTTGTTTCGTCTTTGAGGTAATCGGCCAGCGTGCCATTGGAAGGCCAACTATAGAAGATAGGCGCTCCGACAAAGTGAAGGTCGAAGGCAATCTGTCCCGTCCGCCGTCCGGCGTCCTCAAAGGAAACCTTGTATCCGTGAATGAATATGAAGGCTTCCTTGGCCATCGAGGCTGCAACCGACGCGGCGACACGTTCGAGGAAAACACTCTCTTCAAGGCTCCGAATCTTCTGCAGAACAACGTGCTTTTCCGGGTTAGGTCGAAGTTCCAGTTTGAAAATAGACGGTGTTTCGAGCTTCCCGAGCTTGTGTACTTTTGGAACCGAAATCTCGCATTCGCCGTAGTGCAATTTCCCAAATAAAGATCGCCGCTTGTCGTAATGGAGAGTGCGTTTCCATGGTAGCTGCATCCTGTCGGTGGCATAGAACACTCGAACTAAGCTGGCGGTTGTGACACTTTTTCCTGTACTGATGATAATCCCCGAATACCCCTCTGGACGAGCCGGGGTTGGTGGTTCGAGAGGCTTGCGCGGGGGACGATCCTCACCCTCAACCCGCGCAGAGTCGCCCGCAGGACCGAAAACCCGCGTAAACTCGCCAGGAGGAGTCGTGGTTGGTGACTCAGGGGGCTTTAGCGGCTGTGATTCCGGATTAGTACGTAGACTCGCTCCTGCCTTCTCCATCACTGTTGAAATTGTTCGCGCGCGAATTCTTTGGGCAAAGTGAGGTTCCAAGATATCAATTATTCTGTGCGGTGTTAGGCGCTCTAAACTTCCTCTCGCTAAGTGGTATTCGAGAGATGCCGAGAAGCTCTTCCGGAAAGACTGTGAGGTCGACGGATCAGTTAGATCGCCTATTTCTGACAGCTCTTGCTCTGCGTCTTTAGCTACTTCCTCAAGGAAGTCAACCACCTTGTTCGGGTCGAGGAAAGTATCGAGTGGTTGGTCCGACCACCTCGCAAGGTCCTTTAGGCCGGCATGGGGAAGTATAGAGCGTATCGCGCGCAGAACAACGTCTAGGGCGAAGATCCGAGGGTCCAAAATCCTCCTCCTTCACGGACCAAGCTCTGAGCAACCGGGGGTATAGGAGAATTTACAACAAATCTGGGTTGTATTTGAATAATATCGAGCGAGGAAGAAAGAGGGTAGTGAATAGTGAAACGAGTGACGAAACTGATGACATGTGAATGCGGTTTTCCAGTTACAAACCGCAGTCATCGTTACCATCGGCTTTCCGTCTACCACCGCCAGCACCGGAGAATTAGAGGTCTGCTGTCCAACGACTCCCTTACATTTGCCGATATTGCCGATCGCCTCGGAATCACTCGGGAAAGAGTCCGCCAGATCGCTCGGCAGCTAGCGATGACATCAGGACGCCAGCGCCTGGAACAGCGCGTGGTGCATCAACGGATGCCCGCTTGGAGCGCGCGAAAAGGCTATCGTGAGCTGATCGCCAAGGGCAAAGAGTTCGGATACAGTGTGACACCCAGCAGGGTCGACAATTATTGGGGATGGCGGTTCCAGGCCAGAATTGTTCTCATTTCAACGAATGGCGAACGCACATTGTTTATATGAGGACTAAGGGCCGCTATCTTGCCTTCGGGCGTTCTGATGTTCGCGCCGATGTTTATGTCGGTATCTCCCCGATCGGTTTCTTCATCTTTCCATCCAAGGTATGGAAGACGTTGCCGGAGAAAACATCGTTCTCTCCGATCCCTTGCTCGACTGGTCAACGCGGATTCACGCACTCGCACCGTCACGACTACTTGAATTATCTGGAAGCATGGAAGTTGCTGGGAAGGCGGGCCGTAAAGTTGGGTGTCCGCTGAACGATCTTCCGTGTTCCTTTGTGAACCTGTTTCACGAATTTGCCTTCCGCCGAGCGAGAAAAAATGAGCCTCGGGGCCGAGGGCTCCTGCTTTGAGGCGGCGGCTCTCATCCTCAAACTTGAGCTGATTGAGAAGGGCTTCAAGGTCTCGCT